>JAEEGH010002550.1_pt1 | contig 49183 bp, 43 predicted proteins | sample 9134181 | NCBI WGS metagenome assembly JAEEGH01 (sample SAMN16246544, study PRJNA631951) | gut metagenome | biome: gut microbiome; feature: rumen; material: DP-attached | host: Bos | place: Iran: Karaj | collected 2018-10
AAGACGGCCAGAAAGTTGCCGTGCCCGGCAAGCTTTACTACCGCGGCTATGACGTTGAGCAGCTTATTAAAGATGCAGAAGCCCATAATCAGTTTGGCTTTGAGCAGACGGCATATCTGCTGATTTTTGGCGAACTGCCGACAAAAGACCAGCTCGAAGAATTCCGCCAGTTTCTCGGCAGCAGACGCGAGCTTCCGTCTTTCTTTACTGAAGACATGATTCTTAAAGCACCGTCGCCGGATATTATGAACAAGCTTGCGCGCGGTGTGCTTGCAAGCTATTCTTACGATGATTCGCCGGAAGACGTGAGCGTCGCAAACGTAATCCGCCAGTGCATAGAGCTTATTGCACGCTTTCCTGCCCTTGTTTCAAACGCTTATCAGGCAAAGCGCCGTTACTACGACGGCCAGAGCATGTACATTCACTTTTCAGACCCGTCAATTTCTACGGCTGAAAACTTTTTGCGGCTAATCCGCTTTGACTCGCAGTATACGCGCCTTGAGGCAGAGCTGCTTGATCTTGCGCTTATTCTTCATGCAGAGCACGGCGGCGGTAACAACTCAAGTTTTACGGTGCATGTAGTTTCATCTGCCGACACAGACACATATTCTGCAATTGCAGCCGGCGTAGGCTCTCTTAAAGGACGCCGCCACGGTGGCGCGAACCTTCAGGTTATGGGCATGATGGACGAAATAAAAGCCAACGTAAAAGACTGGTCAAGCGAAAAGCAGGTTGCCGACTATCTGCGCAAAATATTGCGCAAAGAAGCCGGCAACGGTTCAGGCCTTGTTTACGGCATGGGCCACGCAGTTTATACGATAAGCGACCCGCGCGCGTGCCAGCTTAAGCGCAAAGCCGAACTGCTTGCCAAAGAGAAAGGCTGCCTTGAAGAGTTCAACCTTTATTGCCTTATCGAAAAGCTTACGCCTGATGTTTTCCACGAAGTAAAGAAGAGCGACAAGCGCATCTGCGCAAACGTTGACCTCTTTTCAGGCTTTGTCTATTCAATGCTCAACATTCCGCGCTCGCTTTTCACGCCGATTTTTGCGATTTCGCGCATTGCGGGCTGGTCTGCGCACCGTATCGAGGAAGTTGTAGCAGGCAACCGCATTTACCGCCCGGCTTACAAGAACATCCTTCAGCCGCGCGAATACATTCCGATTGACGAGCGCAAGTAATGGCGACAGAACGGATCGACAAGCTTCTGGCTGTTTCAGGCTACGGCTCAAGGAAAGATGCGAAAAAGCTGCTTCATTCAGGCGCGGTAACAGTTGACGGCGTTGCCGTAACTAGCGCAGATTTTCACGTTGACACCGAAAAATCTACGGTTGCCGTAGACGGCGAGCCGCTTGTCTTTCAGAAGCATGTCTACATTATGATGAACAAGCCCGCCAATGTCGTAAGCTCAACAAAAGACGGCGAGCACCAGACTGTGCTTGATTTGCTTGAAGCTGAATACAAGCACCGCTTTCTTGGCGGCAGCCTGCACCTTATCGGGCGGCTAGACATTGACACAGAGGGGCTGCTGCTTTTGACCACAGACGGAAGCTTGACGCACCGGCTGACTTCGCCCAAGCAGAATGTTCCGAAGACTTATTTTGCACGCCTTAGAGATACGCTTAACGAGCAGGAAAAAGCTGAATACATAGAAAGATTCCGCAACGGCATTGAAGTGCCGCGCGAGCATAACGAAGAAGCTTTCACCTCAAAAAGCGCCGGGCTTGATTTTGAAAGCGGCAACGAATGCCGCCTTACAATCTACGAAGGCAAATATCATCAGGTTAAGCGCATGTTTGCAGAGCTTGGCAACGAGGTTGTCTATCTCAAGCGTCTCAAAGAAGGCCCTATTGAGCTAGACCCGAATCTTCAGCCCGGCCAATCACGCGAACTCACACCAGCCGAAAAAGCCGCCCTCGGAATATGAGCTTTTAAGGGAAAGGGCAAACCCCTTCATCCGAGGCGCGGTTTTCCCTTTCCCTTAAACCCTTTCCTTTTCCGGCACGGCTTAGGGATGCCGCCCTAAGAACCTGCTGATAATCTGCAATAATCGGCTTGTGTACCAAGACTGTCATTTTTTTTGTACACCGCCCTCATAAATGGAGATAATCTATGAAAAAGTTATGCTTTTTATTATTTGCTTTGCTTTTTTTGGCGGGATGCCAGAAAAACAGCACCCAAGCAGACACAGCTGAAAACGCTGCCGCAAATGCAGAGCCGGTAACCGTTGAAGCGGCAGAAAAGGCTGCAACACCGGCAGACGCGCTTGCACAAGACAACGTTTCTGCAACAACAGAAGCCGAGCCTGATGAGCCACAAGAGGAACAGCCCCAAACATTTGATGAAGCGTATGCCGTTGCTTTAACTGCTGACGGCAGCGACCTTCAGATGAAAAAATCGCCAGAATCAGATGAAATAGTCACATCAATTCCTTATGGCCATCTTGTCAAAATATATAACGAAAAAACAGAAGAAAAAGACACAATAGACGGAATTTCAGACTATTGGTATAAAGCTTATTGCAATTTAGACTATGACAAATCTTATACCGGCTGGGTTTTCGGCGGCCATCTTTCAAAAATCTTAAATGCAATGCCTTATGAAATATATACACAGTACAAAGGCTGCTGGGATATAAGTTATGCTGTAGAAATTACCCAAGAACCTTATGATGCTATTTTATCAGGCGACGATGCACATGTTGCAGCATTATTTGCGTTTGGAATCCTTGATATAAACAAAATGTATGAATCGCCAGATAAGACAGAAGCTGAATATCCGACAGCTTTAGCTCTCAGAAGGAGCACGCCTTTTTTGTTAAAAACACTACTTCTAAACGGAGCGACTCTTGAACAAAGCAATTCAGAAGACAATGTGCTTTTCCTTGCAGCAAGAAAATTTAATTCTGAATTTGTACGAACCTGTCTTAGATATGCCAAAGCTGACATAAACTTTGTTAATAAAAACGGTCACACAGCTTTATATCATGCTGTAAAGAACAGAAACTACGAAACGACAAGAGCTTTGCTGCAATATGGCGCAGACCCGAATATCGGCACAGAAACTCCTTTTGAGCTTGCAAAAGATGATGAGTGGTTTACAAACCTGCTTGCTGATTATAAAGAAATCTATGAGCGGAACCAGAAAGGTTTTTCTATGGAAACACGGCAATGGTCTGATATTGAGAAAACCACAATTCAGAAAAATGATTTTACCCTTAATGAAATCGTTGAATATAACAAAGACGGCTCTATATCATATTGGTTTCAAATTAAAGACACCGACTATTTTATAGAAAGATTCTACAATGGGCTTAATTTCAAAAATAAAACATTATGGGATGGCGAAGAAAATTCTCACGAAGGTGAACTAAAAAAGCCTGTAAGCGTAAATTTCAACGATGTAGAAAACCGCTGGGATAATGACTGGTCAAACTGGAAAACTGTCAAAAACGACAAAGGCCAGATAATCAAATACGTCCGTGATGATAACCTGATGCAGCTAATGGAATATGACGAAAAAGGAAACATCCTCTGGGTCGATGGATACGGCTTTGATGAATATTACGAAAACGAATACTACGATAACGGTCAGCTGAAACGAATATCAAGATACCGCTACGGATATAACACAGGCGATTTGTAATTTTCTGCACATCGAACACATCAACAACGAAACAAAAGCCTTAATGTCAAAGTTGTCGGGGCAAGCCCGATAATGACAAACTTGAATCAGCCCGGCAGTGACAACTTTGTATTAATCTCTAAAAAGCGATTGACAATGCCATTTTATCTTAATAAAATGCAAATGACTTGCAAATTCAGCATTAAAACGAATATATGAAGAACAAAGACATAAAAACAAGACATACATGCAAAAGCTTGGCCGCAAAAATCTGCGCAATTGCCGCAGTTTTCGGCGTGGCGTTTTTTTCGGGCTGCGCAAAAGACAGCACAAAGCAAACTGAAAAAATCAGCATAGTCTGCACGACGTTTCCGCAATACGACTGGGTGCGGAACATTATAAGCGGCAGCGAAAGCAAATTCAGCGTGGCGCTGCTTATGAGCAAAGGCACAGACCTGCACAACTATCAGCCAACGGCGCAAGACATGGTGCGCATAGCTTCGAGCGATTTGTTCATTCACGTTGGCGGAGAATCTGATGTCTGGGTCAAAGACTGCCTGAGCGAAGCAACAAACAAAAACATGATTGTAATCAACCTGCTTGAGACGCTCGGCAGCGGTGCAAAGCTTGAAGAGACAATCGAAGGAATGCAGGACGAGCATGACCACCATCATCACGGCGAAGACTGCGACGAAGATTGCGCTGAAGAACATGAGCATGAAGCGCACCACCACGACGATGAAGACGAGCATGAGCACAGCCACAACGAAGAACATTCAGACGAGACCAGGCACAATCATTCAGGCGAGCACAACGACGAGCATGTGTGGCTCTCTTTAAGAAACGCTGAAATCTTTGTGCAGAGCATTGCCGATGCAGTGTGCAGCCTTGACCGCGCAGACGAAACCGCGTTCAGGGCAAACGAAGCCGCATACATTGCCAAGCTAAAAGAGCTTGATTCACGCTATGCACAAACTGTAGGCAGCGCAAAACGGCGCACGCTCCTTTTTGGCGACAGGTTTCCGTTCAGATATTTGGTTGACGATTATGGGCTTGAATATTTTGCGGCTTTTTCGGGCTGCAGCGCAGAGTCAGAAGCAAGCTTTGAGACAATCGCGTTTCTGGCCGGCAAAGTTTCAGAGCTTGCGCTGCCGGTTGTGCTCACAATCGAAAAGTCTGACCAGAAGATTGCGCGGAGTATCATTGCAAACGCAGGCAAAAGCGCAGAAGTTGTTGCACTTGACTCAATGCAGTCTGTCACGTCAAAAGACATTGAAGCTGGCGCAAGCTACATTGAGATTATGGCAAAAAACCTAGAAGCCTTGCAAAAGGCCTTGAACTAGAAAAAAGGAACTGTCTGATGGCATATATTACAGCTGAAAATTTGCAGTTAGGTTACGACAACGCGCCTGTTGCCGCGCCGCTTTCGTTCACCGTAAGCAAGGGCGATTATCTTTGCATCATCGGCGAGAACGGCTCGGGTAAGACAACGCTGATAAAGACGCTTCTTCATCTTTTAAAGCCGCTTTCAGGCAGTTTGACCACAGGCGACGGGCTTTTGCCCAATGAGATTGGCTATTTGCCGCAGCAGAGCGCCATTCAAAGAGATTTTCCGGCTTCTGTATTTGAGATTGTGCTTTCGGGCACGCTGCCGAAATGCGGCTTCAAGCCGTTCTACGGCAAGGCTGAAAAGCAGCTCGCGCTAGATTCAATCGAAAAAATGGGAATTATGCATCTTAAAGACGCATGTTACCGCACCCTTTCAGGCGGCCAGCAGCAGCGCGTCTTGCTTGCACGCGCCTTATGCGCCACGTCTAAGCTTATTTTGCTAGACGAACCTGTGACCGGGCTTGACCCGAAAGCGACGAACGAGCTTTATCTTCTTATAAAGAAGCTCAACAGCGAAGGCATAACCGTAATCATGGTTTCGCACGACATTATGGGTGCACTGCCCTACGCAAGCCATGTGCTTTGCATTCAGAAAGACAAAAGCATTTTCTGCACCGCTTCTGATTACGTGCGCGCGCACAAGGAGACATTCAGCAAATGACAGAATTTTCTTCTATATTTGAGACACTGCATTTTTATATGGGCTTTCCATTTGTGCGCTATGCGCTCATTGTGGGCGTGCTGATTGCGCTTTGTTCTTCGCTTTTCGGCGTTACGCTAGTGCTCAAGCGCTACTCTTTCATCGGCGATGGTCTTTCACATGTGGCATTCGGTGCAATGGCCGTGGCAACAATCTTTAACCTTACAAGCGACACTGTGCTGATAATGCCTGTAACTGTAATAGCCGCAATCTTGCTTTTGCGCACAGGCCAGAACACCAAAATCAAAGGCGATGCCGCAATCGCCATGCTTTCCGTTAGCGCGCTCGCCATCGGCTATCTGGTGCTCAACGTCTTTTCGACTTCTGCAAACATAACCGGCGACGTGTGCAGCACTTTGTTCGGCTCAACTTCGATTTTGACGCTCACAAAGGGCGAAGTCATAATGTGCTCTGTCTTTTCTGTGCTGGTGGTCATTTTCTTTGTGCTTTTCTATAACAGAATCTTCGCCGTGACTTTTGACGAAACTTTCGCAAAGGCAACCGGCGCAAAAGCTGATTTGTACAATCTGCTTATCGCGGTCATCACGGCAATCATAATCGTTCTGGCGATGAACCTTGTAGGCTCGCTCCTCATTTCTGCGCTGATAATCTTTCCGGCACTCGCCTCGATGCGCATTTTCAACAACTTTAAGAGCGCGGTCATCTCTTCGGCGGTCATCTCTGTTGTTTGCGCAGTAACAGGCATCCTGCTCTCGATTCTCTTCTCCACCCCAGTCGGCTCAACCATAGTAGCCGTAAACATCATCGTGTTCCTGATAAGCGCAATCTGGGGCAAGTTCTTTTCCTTTTCGCGGTAGCCTGTTCTACGGTTAAAGCTTATGTGGCGAAAAGCGCCGCTTTTGCTCAAGCCCAGCAGTTTTCGCAAAACGGAAACTGCGCGTTTCGTCAGTTTTCTTTATTTTTTTAGTTTAATCCCAACGCGAAACGCAAAACCGGCAGCCCTATGTACACAAGCCCACATCCTTGGTCACTTCGACTACGCTCAGTGACCGCATTAATCTGCACAAGCGGAGTTCAATCGATAATACTTGAACAATCCGGGATTATTAGGGCTTCTTTTCGCAGTAGCTTAATCTGCGGTTGAAGATTGTTCGGCGAAAAGCGCCGCTTTTGCAAAGCAAAACCGGCAGACTGTATAGAAAGCCCAATCATTTCAAATAATCTGGGGTTATTAGGGGCGCGAAGCAAGCCCCTAATCGGTGCCGGAAAAGGATGGGGTCGAAGGGGAAGGAAAAACCGTGCTTCCGAATTAAGGGTTTTGCCTTCCACTTCAAAGTTCCGTCAATTTCAATTGACAAAAAGTGCTCATTGAAAAGATATTTATTTCATGGTAACATTTCTCAATTATATCTAGATACCACTTCAAGCCAGTTGTGGAAAAAGGAGAATAAAAATGGCAAACGAAAAAGATGCACACGCATGTACGCTCGACAAAATCATCAGTCTTTGTAAAAGACGCGGTTTTGTTTATCAGGCATCAGAAATTTACGGCGGCATGGCAGGTGCATGGGACTATGGACCACTCGGCGTAGAATTCAAGCGCAACATTCAGAATGAGTGGTGGCACTACATGACACAGCTTCACGATGATGTTGTTGGACTTGATTCCGCAATTTTCCAGCATCACACTACATGGGAAGCATCTGGTCACGTTGGGCACTTTTCAGACCCGATGGTTGACTGCTGTGAATGTAAGGCACGCTTCCGCGCAGATACGCTCATCGAAGACTATTGCGAAAGCCATAATGCAAAGACAGACAAGCCAGTTGATACAATGAGCCACGAAGAGATGAAGGCTTTTATCGACGCTAACATAAACTGCCCTACTTGCGGCAAGCACTCTTGGACAGACGTCCGCGAGTTCAACCTCATGTTCAAGACTTATCAAGGCCCGGTTGCAACAGAATCTTCTCTTGTTTACCTTCGCCCAGAAACATGCCAGGGAATCTTTACAGATTTCAAGAGCATCGTTCAGTCTAACCGCATGAAAGTTCCTTTCGGCGTAGCACAGGTTGGTAAATCATTCCGCAATGAAATCATTTTCAAGAACTTCATTTTCCGCACATGTGAATTTGAACAGATGGAAATGGAATATTTCTGCAAGCCTGGAACAGAAGACGAGACATTTGACCGCTGGAGAAAAGACCGCTGGCAGTTCTATCTGAAGTACGGCATCAAGGAAGAAAACCTCAAGTGGCATCACCACGACAAATTGGCGCACTACGCAAAAGATGCTTATGACATCACTTACAACTTCCCGATCGGCTTTGAAGAAGTTGAAGGCATCCACAGCCGCACAGACTTTGACCTTTCTCAGCACATGAAGTATTCAAAGAAAGACATGAGCTATATCGATCAGGACGACGGCAACAAGAAGTACATTCCGTATGTAATCGAAACATCTGCCGGTCTTAACAGAAACTTCCTCATGTTCCTCTGCGAAGCTTATGAAGAGCAGAACGTAGGCACAGACGGTGCTGAAGACTACCGCACAGTGCTTCACCTTGACCCGCGCCTTGCGCCTGTTACAGTTGCAGTCCTTCCGCTTATGAAGAAAGACGGCATGGCTGAAAAGGCTAAGGAAATTCAGCAGGAGCTTAAGGAAGACTTTGTAACAGACTATGACCAGAGCGGCACTGTCGGCAAACGCTACCGCCGTCAGGACGAAATCGGTACACCATTCTGCGTTACAATCGACCCGGGTACGCTTGATTCAAGCAGCCCAGAATACAACACAGTAACATTGCGTTTCCGCGATTCTATGGAGCAGGTTCGCGTTCCTGTAGCCGAACTTACAGCAAGAATCCATCAGGAAATCAAGAACTATACACGCAAATAGTTTCAGCATGGGGTTGTACCGGTATATTATTGCCGCATTACAGCCCCGCTTTTTTTAACGGCAAGGCGTTTTTATGGAATATATCACATTAGGCAAGACAAAGCTTCTCGTAAGCAGAACCTCATTCGGTGCGCTGCCGATTCAGCGTGTCAAAGACAAGTCTGAAGCATGCGCCATAATAAGAAAAGCGTATGAATCTGGCATAAACTTTTTTGATACGGCGCGGGCTTACAGCGATAGCGAAAGCAAGCTTTCGTCTGCCTTGTGCGATGTGCGTAATTCCATAATAATCGCCACAAAATCAGCTTCAAAGACTAAAGAGGCTGTGCTCGAAGATTTGCACACAAGCCTAAGAACTTTGCATACTGATTATATCGACGTTTATCAGCTGCACAACCCTTCTGTTGTGCCCAAGCCGGGCGACGGCAGCGGCATTTACGAAACCTTGAAGCAGGCGCAGAAAGACGGCAAAATCCGCTATATCGGCATAACGAACCATTCTCGGCTGCTTGCGCTTGATGCCGCATTGTCAGGGCTTTATGACACTGTGCAATATCCGTTCAGCTTGCTTTCGTCGCCCGAAGAGATTGACCTTGCGAGAATGTGCAGCCAGCTTGACATCGGCTTTATCGCAATGAAGGCGCTTTGCGGCGGCCTTTTGACGAACATTCAGCTTGCTTTCGGTTTTATCCGCCAGTTTGAGAACGTAATTCCGATTTGGGGCATACAGAAGCAGTCTGAACTTGAAGAGATTCTGACTCTTGAAGCCAATCCGCCTGTAATTGATGATGCTTTCAAGGCGGCCATCGAAGTTGAGAAGCAGGAGCTTGCAATCAACTTTTGCAGAAGCTGCGGCTATTGCCAGCCCTGCCCAGCCGGCATTCCGATTGAAAACGCCAACAGAATGACCCAGCTTTTGAAGCGCTCACCCAAAGAAGTGTGGCTCACGCCTGAATGGAAGGAAAAGATGGAGCGCATCGAGAACTGCACAAAATGCGGTGCTTGCGCCGAACGCTGTCCGTATCATCTAAAGCCGTTCGAGACGCTGCCAAGCCACCTCGCCGACTTCCGCGCCCAGTACGAAGCTTTTCACGCAGAGCAACCAAAAGCAAAAGACTAAAACAGCATCAGCTGTTTTGCGTACCGCTGCAAATTTATTGTAAGATTACCGGGTCACGCCCGGCAATGGCAAAACCGCTACTCTGCCTCTGTGCAAAATCTATAGATTCAACTTCTCGAGTTTTTCTAAAAGAAAAACTCGGCACGGGGCGCACCTTTATCATTTAATTTTGGGCAGATTCCAAAGCGCCCCTGCAAATAGACTATTTTTGCCTTTTATGATACTCTTATCTAGCTTAATTCAACTTTACAGGCACGGCTTTTTGCGCCTGCTCACAAGGATTCACCATGATAAAAGAAAAAATCGTCGTATTGGATTTTGGCAGCCAGTATGCGCACCTTATCGCCAAACGGTTCCGCCTTTTAGGCTATTATTCAGAAATCGCGCTGCCTTCAGCCGGTCTTGAAGCTTTTGAAGGCGCAAAAGGCATCGTTCTTTCAGGCGGGCCAGCCTCTATTTACGATAAGAACGCGCCAGAATACAACCCGGCTTTTTTCGACCTTGACATTCCGGTTCTCGGCATGTGCTACGGTCATTACGTGGTGAACAAACAATATGGCGGCAAAATTGAAAAAGCCGCTGTCGGCGAATTCGGCTATGCAACTCTTGAAAAGACAGCCGGAAAAGATTGCCCGCTCTTTGAGGGCATAACGATGCCGGCGCAAGTTTGGATGAGCCATCAGGACGGCGTAATTGAGCCGGGCAAAGGCTTTGAAGCTGTGGGCTTTACAAAAGACTGCCCTTTTGCCGCCGTGCAGAATCTTGAAAAGAAACGCTTCGGCCTTCAGTTTCACGTTGAAGTTAAGGACACACCTTGCGGCGACACCATTTTTGCGAACTTCGCGAAATTCTGCAGAATGGAAAAGAACTGGGATCAAGACCAAGTTTTGAGCCACATCATGAAGTCAATCACTGACACAGCAAAAGACAAAAACGTGCTGCTTTTCCTTTCAGGCGGCGTAGATTCTACGGTTGCTTTCGCGCTTCTTAATAAGGCGCTCGGCCAAGACAGGGTTCTCGGCCTTCACATAGACAACGGCTTTATGCGCAAGAACGAGTCTAAAACTATTGCCGAGCAATATCACAAGGCAGGCTTTACAAACTTTATCTGCGAAGACGCTTCAAAGACGTTCCTTGCCGCCATCGAAAAAAAGACAGACCCGCAAGAAAAGCGCAAGGCTGTCGGCGAGACATTCATCACTGTTAGAAACGAAGTTGTCGAGAAGCAGCACCTCAACCCGGAAGAATGGCTGCTCGGTCAGGGTACGCTCTACCCGGATATTATCGAATCGGGCGGCACGAAAAACTCGCACGTTATCAAGACGCACCACAACCGCGTAGACGGCATTCAGGCTTTGATTGCGAAAGGGCTTATAATTGAGCCGCTCAAAGATTTGTACAAAGACGAAGTGCGCAACATCGGCCGCAAAATCGGGCTTGAAGAAGTGCTCGTCGCACGCCACCCGTTCCCTGGACCAGGCCTTTCAATCAACGTATTGTGCAACGACGGCAAATCTTGGAGCAAAAAAGACGAAGAAGATTTTGCAGCCGCCCAAAAAGAGCTTGACAACGTTAAGATTGACATGTTCTGCCCGGACTGCACAAGCTCACTCAAAAGAAGCGTGCTCCCTGTGCGCTCGGTTGGTGTGCAAGGCGATTTCAGAACATACCGCTTTCCTGCCCTTCTTACGTTCAAAGACGAAGGCGAAGGCTTTTATCATTTTCCGCATAAAAGAGAAAAAGTTGAAGCATGTTCTTCTGCAATTACAAATTCAGCTTCATTCATCAACAGAACTTGCATAAAGCTTTATCAGAAACCGCAGCTCAAAGACGGAGACTTGAAGCTTCAGGAAGGCTACTGCGACAAATCAAGGCTCGACCAGCTTCGCGAAGTGGATGCAATCGTTTTGGAAGAGCTTCACAATTCAGGTTGGTACGAAAAAGTTTTCCAGCACCTTACAATTGATTTGCCATACGCAAGCAAAAAAGAAAACGCAACCTTTGTGCTGCGCCCGGTAATTTCAGAAGACGTTATGACTGCACGTTTTGCGATGATTGACAAAGAAGTTATGGAAAAAATCGTTCACAGAATTGCGGCACTTCCGTTTGTAGACGCACTCTATTTTGACGCAACAAACAAGCCGCCCGCAACTTTCGGCTGGGAATAAACTACAAAACTGAGCCTAGCACATAACAAGATTGACGGCTAGGCCAGTTGCAAGCGCAAAAATGATGACGAACGCAATATAAAGAGCAAAATGCTTTGCGCCAAGAGCAATTTTGAGCGCGCCTAAGTTCGTGATTTTTGTAGCGGGACCGGTAATCATAAAAGCTGCGGCACTTCCGGCGCTCATTCCGGCAGAAAGCCATTGAATAATCAGCGGAATTGTACCGCCGCCGCAAACATAAAGCGGAACACCGATTGTTGCCGCCATAAGAAGTGCAAAACCTTCGTGCTCTTTTCCAAAAAGCTTTGACATTGACTCAGCCGGAACATAACGCTGAAACAAGGCAGAAAGAGCAATGCCGAGCAAAAACCATAAGCCGGTTGCCTTTATGTTGCGGAAAATATTTTTCAAAAGCCTTAGCAGAACATTTTTATCTGTGTCATGATTCGGCGGTTCGTCAAAAGAAGAAAAATCAAAATAAGAACCGCCGTTTTCTTTGCTGAAAAACAGACGCACTAAAAGCCCTGCGGCAACGCCGCAAGCAAAACTTGAAAGAATCCGCACAACCAAAAGGGGCATTCCCAACGCCGTGCTGTAAACAATGAGCTGCGGGTTCAAAAGAATGGAACTCATCATGAACGCTGCAAGAAAATCATCTTTCAAGCCCTTGCGCGAAAAAGCCGCGCAAATCGGGATTGTGCCATACATGCAAAGCGGCGAAGCAATGCCGAGCGCGCTTGCAAAAAACAAAGCGATTATGCCCGGAATCCGGCTTGCAATTTTTTCAGCCGCATCGTGAATCCAGCCTTTGGCAAACACGCTGACGCATGAGCCGATTATAATTCCGGCCGCCCAGTAGACAAAAATCTGCCTGAACTGCAAATCAAAGTAATACCAAAGATATACAGCTTCTCGGCTTAGGATTTCACCCATTTATTTGATTTCCACCAGGCGATAATATCTGTTTCCGAGCTTGATTTCTTCAGCATAGTCCAGTGTGTGCAAGCCCTGCTTGCTTTCAATCCGGCTGATGAGTGAACCAGAATCTGGTGCGCTATACACCAAATCAATGCTTGCCTGGTCAATCGCAAGCGGGTCAAGCGAAGCGAGTATTCCTATATCGTGCATATCAGGCTCTGCCGGGTTGCCGTCGCAGTCGCAATCAACAGAAAGTCTGTTAAGCACATTGATGAATGCGATATTTTTGCCGCCATTCATATAAAGGCACACGCCCTTTGCGGCTTCTGCCATTGCTTCAAGAAACGGAATCTGGCTGCCCCAGATTGAGCCTTTAGTTTTTTTGCCGCCCGAATGGATATAGACTTTGCCGCTTTCAGCAGTGCTCTGCCCGCTTCCGAAACCGATTGAAAGGTTCTTGATTGCGCCGCCAAAGCCCGCCATTGCATGACCTTTGAAATGCGAAATTACAAGATATGAATTGTAGTTCTTGAAGTGGCTTCCCACGTAGTCGCCTTTTGTAAGCCGCTTGGCATCTGGAACAGGAATCAGCATTGAACCGTCTTCGTCTAAAAGGTCAAACGGCGCAATTTCCAAAAATCCGTGGTCTTTTACAACCTGCTTATGCATCGCATTCGAAGCACGGCTGCCGCCGTAAGCTGTGTTACATTCCACGATTGTGCCGTCAACGGCTTTTACGGTGTCGCGCAAAAGCGCCGGTCTAAGATAATTTGATGCAGGCGGCTCGCCTGTGCTGATTTTAACACCAGTCTTTCCTTCCGCAGTCCAACCGAGCGCATTATAAAGCTTGAGCATTCCTTCAGAAGAAATGTCTCTTGTAAAGTAAACGATTGGCGCAGAACTATCGTCTGTTTCATGCGTCTTATATGATGCAGCATTTTTATTCTCTTTTGCAGCAACACACGAAATCAGCACTGCAGCAATCACTAAAAACGAAACAATCTTTTTCATCGGTAAGCACCTCTTTCAGTATTGTATCATACATTCCAAAAGTTTTGAATCTTGCAGATTGCATGAACTGAAGGGAAAGCGTTGGTTGGGGCGGATGGGGCTTAGGCTATTCTCAGCTACCCATCATATAAGGCGGATTCTCTAATTCCATTATGCAGCAAATGGCTCCGTCTTCAAGGTTCTCATTCGGATAAACATAAGCTTCAATCTTGCCTTCACACTCGTTCACTTCGCAGTCAAAAGATAGAGTCATTGTAGATGCAATTTTAAATTCTAAAAGCTTTCTGTACAAATCCATATTGTTTGTCTTAAAAAGCTTTGATATTATCTCTTTGTTATAGCCTGCCGGAAAAGTAACGTCATTAAAACGGTAAATCAACAATGATTCACCTTCATGCTCTTTCATTTCTGTATCTGAACATTCAATTTGTTCTCGCGAACCGAAAAGTGAGAAAAATGCTTTTTTTACAACAATATTTTTATTTTGAATTGCAGAACCTTTCAGCATAACAATAAGCCCTGTTGATTTCTTTCCACAATTAGTTATATTACAAGAGAATTTCTTTGACTCTTTCGTTGGTGAGCACCAACCATACAATTCAAACAAAGGCAGTTTTTCTGTTTCCAGCGGCAAAAAAATCTCTTTTTGATATTTGACAATTTTTTGCTCTGTGATTCTCTCTTGTGGAAAAATAACCTTTTGAGGCAGCAGCTTTTCAGCGCAATCTTCCATAAAAACGTAGTCATCTTTTAAGACAGAAACGCAATTTTCCTCATCATCACAAATTACAGAAATATCGCCTTCGATTGCACAATCCTTATGGTCTTTATGAATACGTGAAACTTGCCGGCCTTTTTTGAAAGCCTTAATTTCAAGCTCGTCACTGTCAAAGATTTGCACAGAAATAACAGCTTTATCTATTTGAATTGAAAGCTTTTTGGCATTTTCAGAAATATCGGCATTGTCTTCGTCAAAAACACAAAAGTAGCAATCTTTTGGAAGAGGAAAGTATTTTACTTTCACGGTGTCATATAATTTGCCAGAGTTTTTTCTTTTTAAAGATTCATAATCGCCGTAGCACAGTTCGTGATACAGCTTTTCAACTTTTTCAAAATCAGTTTCTTGCTTTATGCAAATTGAATTTAAGAAATAGCCCATTTCTTCTCTCCTTGTCAGATTTCATGTTGCCCGCAATTTTGCATCCGTTACAAGTTTGCGCCAGCAAACTTGCAGGGTTTGCCGATAAAACTATTTCTTAGATTAATCCCAATCGCAAACCCGCTAGTCCAAAGGCTTTTTGTCGAGGTAGCCGGAATCTTCGAGGTAGCGGCGGCGGGTCATTACAAGTTGAATGAGTTCCTGGTACATGTCGTAGTTTGATTCAAGTGCAATCGGAAAGATGTAGAATTCTGTTTCGTCGCAATAGCGCTCAATAAATTCAGGGCTTGTAACAAAGCCCAGGCTTATCATGTTGCTGATGCGGTCGGCAGTCTTTAAGATTTTGGCTTTCTGGCTGCCGTTGCGCATTACGCCTTTAAGATAATCGCTTTTGAGCTGCCCTTCTTTCTTGGTAACTTCAAGCACAAGCTTATAGACTTCGGCGGCTTCAGGCTCAATCTGCAAAATCAAGTCGTGGTCAAAACCGGGAATATCTTCGATTACGTCGTGAATCACCGAGGCTTTCAGCAATACGCTGTCAATATAACCGTAGTCAATCAGAATCGACATAGTATCGAGCTGATGGCGGAACATATTGCCGCCTGCATGACGAGATTTGCCGATTAATGCAGTTGCAAGCTGCATATACGGCGCAAGATTGATGCTTTTTAAGGCAAGCATTGCCTCGGTGTTCATTTCCATATTATAAACTCTGCAAATATGAAGTCAGCTTTTCAATACGGCGTTTTGTATTGGCGAGCTTTTCTCTTTCTGCTGCAACAATATCGGCAGGCGCATTCTGTGCAAACTTGCCGGCAAGCTTTGCTTCAACTTTCTGAGCAAATGCTGTTTCAGTGTTAATTTCCTTTGTAAAGCGTGCCTTGAGCTGTGCAGAATCAATTCCTTCGCCAACAAGCACGAAAGCTTCAAAGCCGTTGCCCACAGTTCCGATTGATGAGGCCGGTTTTGATGTTACAAAGTCTATCTTTGAAAGGCCGCCCAAAAGGCAGATAAGCTCAACCTTTTCTTTGAAGACTTCCGCTGCGCTGCCCTGAGTAATCTGAATTGCTGCGTGAAGCTTCATGTCAGGCGAAATGCCGCATTCTGCACGCAGGGCGCGGACTTGTCTTACAAGTTCCTGCAAAGAAGCAAATCTTTCTGCTGCATTCTTGTATGTGCGCTCCTCGCGGAATTCTGGGTAAGGAGCATTTATGAGCAAGCCGCAGTAGCCGGCCTTGTCTGCATCTTCAGCTTTTGCAAACTTCTTGCGGTTTGCGGCAAGCTGCTCTTGCGGCAAGAATCTGTAGATTTCTTCTGTAACAAACGGAAGATACGGATGAAGCAGGCGGAGGCTCTCTTCGAGAACGTTGAGAAGCACTGAAATTGCGCGGTTCTTTTCGTCATCATCGCCGTGCCAGAACGAAAGCTTTGTAGCTTCAACGTACCAGTCGCAGAAATTGTTCCAGAAATATTCGTACAAGGTCTGTGCGCCGTCGTTATAGCGGTAGCCTTCAAAAGCGGCGCGTGCATTTGCAGCCGCTTCATTAAGGCGTGAATAAATCCAGCGGTCAAGTTCCGTAAGACCGTTCTTTGCGCCTTTGTCAGCATCAGCTTTTTCGTCAATAGCCACAAGCTCGCGTCCTTCAAGGTTGCCCAAAATGTAGCGGCTTGCATTCCAAATCTTGTTTGCAAAGCGGCTACCAAGCTTGAATGATTCTTTGTCGACCAGAACATCCTGACCTTGCGCGCACATAAAGCCGAGCGTAAATTTGAGCGCGTCTGAACCGTATTCATCGATAATCTCAAGCGGATCAATGCCGTTGCCCAAAGACTTAGACATTTTACGGCCCTGCTTGTCGCGCACAAGCCCGTGAATGTAAATATCGTGGAACGGTGCTTTGCCTGTGAATTCAAGACCGGCCATAATCATGCGCGCAACCCAGAAGAAGATAATGTCATAAGCGGTTACAAGCGCCGTTGTCGGGTAGAATTTTTCTAAATCATCAGTTTTTTCAGGCCAGCCGAGTGTGCTGAAAGGCCAGAGCCAAGAGCTGAACCATGTATCAAGAACATCAGGGTCTTGCTTAAGCTGGTCTGCACCGGCGCCGCATTTCGGGCACTTAGACGGGTCTTCGCGGCTTACGATAACTTCGCCGCATTTCTGGCAGTACCAAACTGGAATGCGGTGACCCCACCAAATCTGGCGGCTTACGCACCAGTCGCGGATATTGACAAGCCACTGCTCGTAAGTGTTTTCCCATTTCTGCGGAAAGAACTTGATTTCGCCGTTTTTCCAAGCTGCCAAAGCTTTGTCTGCCATCGGCTTCATCTTAACGAACCACTGGTCGCTCAAATAAGGCTCAACTACTGTTTTGCAGCGGTAGCAGTGGCCAACAGAGTGAACCATCTTTTCTTCACCCTTGAAAAGCCCTGCCGCTTCAAGATCTTCAATTACGAGCTTTCTTGCTTCTTCAGGGTTCAAGCCGCGGTATTTTTCCGGTACATTCTCGTTGAGGCGGCCGTCTGGCGTTAAAAGGTTGATAACTTCAAGATTGTGGCGCAAGCCTACTTCCCAGTCGTTCGGGTCGTGTGCCGGCGTAATCTTTACCATACCGGTTCCGAATTCTTTGTCTACGTAATCATCTGCAATAATCGGAATTTCTTTGCCTGTAAGCGGAAGCTTGAGCTTCTTGCCGACAAGCGCGGTGTAGCGTTCATCTGTCGGGTTTACAGCAACAGCTGTATCGCCAAAGAATGTTTCAGGGCGCGTCGTGGCAACTTCAATGCGGCCGCTACCGTCTGCATATTCATAATAGATGTGATACATTGCGCCCTGTGTATCTTCATGGTCTACTTCATCATCTGCAAGAGCAGTGCCGCAGCGCGGGCACCAGTTTACAAGGCGTTTTCCGCGGTACATAAGGCCGCGCTCATAAAGCGTAACAAAAACGTCGCGGACGGCTTTGCTCAAGCCTTCGTCCATCGTAAAGCGTTCGCGTTCCCAGTCTGTTGAGTTGCCGAGCTTTCTCTGCTGCTTAACGATTGTATTGTGGTGGTCTTCTTTTACTGTCCAAGTGCGTTCAATGAATTTTTCGCGCCCCAAGTCGTTGCGGGTCTTGCCTTCTTTTTTAAGCTGACGCTCAACTACGTTCTGCGTCGCAATTCCGGCATGGTCTGTGCCAGTAACCCAAAGAGTGTTGTCGCCTTTCATGCGGTGGTAGCGCACAACGATGTCTTGAAGTGTGTTGTTCAAGCCGTGACCCATGTGGAGCACGCCTGTGACGTTTGGTGGAGGAATGACGACAGAGTATGTGTTTGTTTTTTTGCAGCTATTGCACTGGCATTTGTACTGCTCATGAACAGGAGACTTTTCATCGCTTGCCGGCTTGAAATATCCTTTGCTTTCCCATTCGTTGTAAATTCTGTCTTCAAAAGATTTAGGCTCGTAAGCCTTTTCCAATTCGATTGCTTTCATCAAAATCCTCTTTACCAAACACTGCTTTTTTAGCTTTAAAAAGCAGCATTGTCATTTTATATTTCTTTATTTTAGCGATTTTTAACACATACGGCAAGTACGTATTAGATTTTATGGCCGTGCTCAAGCAAGGCGTCTTCTACTGAATCTATGACAAAATCCGGCGTTGATGCACCGGCTGTAAGGCCAATCCGTTCAAGCGCAAAAAACTCTTGTGGAATCTCTTCCGCCGTTTCGATTAGCGCGGCGTGGGCGCACAAATCTTGAGCTGTGCGCAAAAGTCTTTTGGTGTTTGCAGAGTGTCTGCCGCCGATTACCAAGATGCCGTCAACATTTTTGCAAAGCTCAATCAGCGCATTCTGCCGCTCATCTGTTGCAGGGCAGATTGTGTTGAGCACCACAAGCGCATCATTCTTGGCTTTAAGCACGGCGGCGATGGCGTCATATTCGCTTCTTGAGATTGTGGTCTGGCTTAAAAGCACAGACTTTTCGGGCACATGCTTTACAGCGGCAGCATCTTCTTTGTGCTCTATTACGATGCAGTCTGCGCCAGATGCGCGCGCGTAGCCGCTTATGCCAACAACTTCGCCGTGGTTCTTGTCTCCGGCAAGAAAGACTGTATAACCGCGCCTGGCATAATCTGCCGCCCTTTTCTGGCTTGAAAGCACGCGCGGGCAAGTTGCATCAATTACGGTCACGCCCCTGCTTTTAAGGTTTTGCATTACAAGCGGCGGAACACCATGCGCGCGCACAATCACAACCGAATTTTCAGCGTCTGCAGACAGGTCGCTTGCATCTTCTTTTAAGACATTGACGCCCTTTTCTGCAAGCACTTCAAGCGCAGAATTGTTGTGAATGAGCGGTCCTAGTGTAAATATCTTTTTATCGGGATTTTCTCTGCATGCAAGCTCGGCAGTTTCAACAGCGCGCCTTACGCCCATACAGTAACCCAGAATTTCAGCCTTTTTTATTACCATAGTTTCAGCATAACAAAAAAAAGCCCGAAAGACCAGTAATCTTTCGGGCTTTAATTAAGTGAAAATAATCAGCACTTAACTTATACAGTCTGCTTTACTTCATCAGAAGGTTTCCAGTTTCTTCTGCAAAGGCAGGCGAATGAACCTGCGATGTAGATTGTAGAATAAACGCCGGAAATCATACCGACAGCCAATGCAAGAGCAAAGTCTTTCATTGAACCTGTTGTAAAGAAATAAAGCGAAAGTACAGCAAGTAAAGTTGTTACTGTTGTGATAATTGTACGTGAAATCATTTCACTCTGAGAAAGATCCCAGATATCTTTGAATGATTTAAGGTTACAGATTTTGATATTTTCACGGATACGGTCAAGAACAACAACAGTATCGTTGATTGAGTAACCGATGATTGTCAAAATGGCTGCAACTGTAATCGAAGAGAATTCCATCTGTGTGAATGTAACAAATGCAACCATAATCAGTGCATCATGAATAATTGCAAGAACAGCTGCAAGAGCAAGATCCCACTTAAAACGGATTGTTGCGTACACACAAATCAATGCCAAAGTTGCAAGAACAAGAACGATAGAACCTAAAACCAATCCTTTTGAGAAATTAGAACCGATAAAGTCAGTCTTTACAATTGCAATATTGTCTTTGCCGAATTTAGCAGACAATGCATTGTAAATTTGGTTTCTTCTTGTATTGCGGACTTCTTTGTCCTTGCCGTCATCTCCGGCACGGATCTGGAATGCAATGTCATTACCTGTACCTGTAGCTTTTACAGAAATGCCTTCCAGGCTGCTCAAAGAATCACGGACTTCATCAACAGTTGCCAAAGGCTTTTCACCGGCTTTGTAGAGGCTGAGAGGTGTCTTTGAAAGAACAGAAGAAACTTCTGAGTTTGCAAACAAACCGATTGCAGATTCTGAACCTGAAATAAGAGCTGTTGCTTTAACACCGTCTACAGAATTGAGCGATGCAACCATTTCACTGATTGTCTGATTCTGTCCGTAATAAAAAGGAATTGTATCATTATCTGCAGCGCCTGTAATAACCAGAGTTACACCAGAAGAAGCTGTTTCAACACTTACACTTGAAGCACCTTCATAAGTCAGGCTGATAGCAGGAGGAACAATGCGGACTTCCTGAATTAAACCCGGCTTGAAATCAATACCAAAATTGATTCCACGTGTAAAAACGGAAACAATTCCAAGTGCAATAATTGCACAGCTTAAAATTACGCATGGAATATATGCTTTACTAAAATGAATAATCTTTTTCATTATTTTACACTCCAGCCGATACTGAGTTTCTCTTTACGCATAACGTCTGTATTGAAGTCAAACATAAGATGAGAAACAACCAGTGCAGTAAATACAGACGAACAAACACCGATTGCCAAGCTGACAGCAAAACCTTGAATTGTACCGGTTCCAAGCATAGAAAGGAACAAGGCAGCAATCAATGTAGTGATGTTAGAGTCCAAAATAGCCCAAAGTGCGTGGTCAAAACCAGCTGCAATTGAAGCTGCGCGGCTCTTGCCAAGTCTGCGCTCTTCTTTGATACGCTCAAAAATAATTACGTTGGCGTCAACAGCCATACCGATTGTCAAAATCATACCGGCGATACTTGAAAGTGTTAATGTCAATCCCATTGCAGACAAGAATGAGAACATGATGAACAGGTTCAAAATCTGAGCTACAACGGCATTGAAACCTGCACCCAAGTACCAGATAATCATAAACACAAGAACAGCAATAAGACCGATTATAAGTGCTTTTAAGCCCTGCTGAATTGCAGCTTCACCAAGAGCGGCACCGATAACCTGCTGGTTTTCAATTTCAAGTGGAACTGAAAGCCATGCTGTCTGAAGAACTTTCTGCAAGTTCTGGGCTTCTTCATAAGAGAAGCCGCTGATTGCAACGTGTCCGCCAGGAATCGGTTCGTTGATACATGCATTAGATTTAATCTTGTTGTCTGAAACGATTGCCATGTATTCGTTTACATGAGCTGCTGTGAATTCACCAAAAATTGCAGCACCTTCAGCATCAAGCTCAACGTGAACCTGAGGTTTGCCGATGTTGTCACTTCCGACTTTTGCAGATTTAATATGCTTACCGTCAAGAACAGGAACTTTTTCAACTACAAGGTAGCCTATTTTTTCATCAAGTCCGTATGAATCTTTTGTATACTGACCGATAACTTCCTTTCCTTCCGGAACAAGTGAAGGATCAAGAAGATTGCCGTTTGCATCAAAAACATTTGCAGGATTTGCTCTGTAGAATGCATTGAAAGCACTTGAAGCTTCCATATCAACATAGCGGAAATTCAAAATGCCTTTACCCATAATGATTGAGTTGATGCTTTCTGTTTCTGCTGCACCAGGAACTTCAATATAAATGCGGTCTTCACCCTGCTTGCGGATTACAGGCTCTGTCAAACCGAAGCGGTCAATGCGGCTTTTCAAAGTTTCAATAGCCTGAGCCATTGCAGCATCTTTAATCTGCTGAGGATTATCAACAGCGTCTTCACCCTGTGCATCAAGAACAGCCTGAAGATCAGCTTTAACGATAACGCTCATACCGCCTGACAAGTCAAGACCAAGTTTTACAGAACGGCTGTAAAGATTCTTGTTTTTCAAAATCTCATCGCGGTATTTCTTTTCAATAGCTGAAATCAATTCATCCTGAGAAGAAAATGCGCCTAATACTGTGCCGTATGTCCAGGTTTCTGGAACAGGCTTGTTATAAAGCTTGCAGTTATTCTTAGCTTCAGCTTTCAAATAACTGAATTCAGCTGGAAGTTCTGCAGCACTGTTTGTGCGGGCAGAAGCAGACAAAGCGGCAACATCCTGGGCAGCCATGATGTGCGAATAATCTTTGATTTTTTCAAGTGAACCAAGTGCCAGTGTCTGGGCATCTTTTGGGGTAAGGAAATACCACGCAATTGACGGCCAAAGGAAGGCAAAACAAAGAACAAGGACCACAAGAATAATGAAAAAACGGTTACGTTTGCTCATACTCTTTTTTTCTCCGAAATGTATTTATTTTTATTCTGCAGCTTCTGAATTAGAATCTGTTGCTTCAATTTTTTCAGCTTCAGCAGTTTTTTCCGCTTTTGAATTTTTATCTTTTGATTTTTCGTCAGTTACAACTGATGCAATTGCAGAGCGTGAAAATTCAAGCTTTGTAGAATCATCTACTTTTACAATAACGGTTTTTTCTTTTGTTGAAGAAACAACACCATGAATTCCGCCGATTGTTATAACCTTATCACCCTTCTTGAGAGCTGAAATCATTTTTTCAGTTTCTTTCTGCTTCTTGTTCTGAGGCATAATAATGAAAAAGTAAAAAATAACGAAAATAAGTACAATTGGAAGCAGGCTAAAGAGACCGGCAGAACCTGCTGGAGCTTGAGCTGCTTGCAAGACAGACAACAACATAAAATCCTTCCTTGTGTAAATATAAATTTAAACTAGTCTATAGAAAATATCATTAATATCATCTCAAAGTCAAGGCGTTTTGCAATAGCTCTTTCTACGATATTTGTCTTATCAAGCAAAACGGCCAAGATTTGCCATGCGGCAAATCTTGTAACGAATGCACAACGGTTTTGCTCAAGCCTAATCTACGAAATTAGTTCTATACGAGCAAAACGCTAAGGGAAAGGGAACACCCCTTCATCCGAGGCGCGGTTTTCCCTTTCCCTTAAACCCTTACCTTTTCCGGCACGGCTTAGGGCTGCCGCCCTAAGAACCTGTATGTACAAATTGCATAGCGCGTTATCGCGCGGTTTTGTCTCATGCTCCACAAACAGCGGCTATATATGCATAAAAGACGAGTGTTGAAAACGCACGGCTTTTTGTGCTATGTTCTATTGAAGAAATTCTCCATGCAGAAGGTGCATCTGGAGAGTTCGTTTTTCCATGTGAGGTAGAAATGGCTAAAATTCAAATGAAAACACCGGTTGCCGAGCTTGACGGCGACGAGATGACCAGAGTTCTTTGGGCTGTAATCAAAGAAAAGCTTCTTGAACCTTTTGTAGATTTAAAAACAGAATATTACGATTTGGGCTTGAAAGCCCGCGACGATTCAGATGATAAAATCACATACGAGGCTGCTGCCGCAATAAAACGCCTCGGCGTTGGCGTAAAATGCGCCACAATCACGTCAAATGCCGCACGCATGGAAGAATATAAGCTCAAACAGCTTACGCCAAGCCCGAACGGCATAATCAGGGCAGAACTTGACGGCACAGTTTTCCGAAAACCGATTATCGTAAAGAACGTAAAACCTGCCGTAAAAAGCTGGAAAAAGCCTTTCATTATGGGCAGACATGCTTATGGCGACGTTTACAAGAACTGCGAAATGTACGTTGACCGCCCCGGAAAAGCGGAGCTTGTCTTTACAGACGAGAACGGCAACGAAACACGCAAGACAATCATGCAGATGAAAGGCCCGGGCGTCATTCAGGGAATCCACAATCTTGACAAATCTATTGAAAGCTTTGCGCGCTGCTGCTTCAGATACGCGCTCGACGAAAAGGTTGATGTCTGGTTTGCCACAAAAGACACAATCAGCAAGACTTACGACGGCCGCTTCAAGGAAATTTTCCAGACAATCTTCGATTCTGAATTCAAGGCTGATTTTGATAAGAACGGCCTGACCTACTTTTATACGCTCATCGACGACGTTGTCGCGCGCGTAATGAAGCACGAAGGCGGCATTCTTTGGGCTTGCAAAAACTATGACGGCGACGTAATGAGCGACATGGTTGCTTCTGCAAGCGGCAGCCTTTCTATGATGACGAGCGTTCTAGTTTCGCCGGACGGAAAATTCGAGTACGAAGCTGCACACGGCACAGTTCAGCGCCACTACTACCGCTATTTGAAGGGCGAAAAGACTTCGACAAACCCGATTGCGCTTATCTTTGCATGGACTGGTGCGCTTGCCAAACGTGGCGAGCTTGATGGCACGCCGGAGCTTGTTGATTTTGCGCACAAGCTTGAAAAAGCAACGCTCGGTCTTATTGAAGACGGCATTATGACAGGTGACTTGAAAGCGCTTGCCGAACCAGCCCCGAAAGAAATTCTCAATTCTTGGGATTTCATCGACCGGATTGCAGAACGTCTTTCAAAGTAACAAAAACGAGGAGCGGTTCTATGTCAAAGATTTTAGACTGCAACAATGTTGCTTATCCTGAATTTACAAAAGGCAAGGTGATTTCCTGCAAGGCTGAAAAAGGCGCAAAGCCTGAAAACAGCGTTTTCGCGCTTGTTCTTGCAGTAAAAGGCGATAAAAAGCCGCTGCCGGGACAGTTTTACATGCTGCACGCGCTTAAAAGCGATGTGCTGCTCGGCCGCCCTATCAGCGTTTTCCATTCAGAGCAGAAAAAAGACTATGTAGAGATTACTTTTCTGATTCTTGAAAAAGGCACAGGCACAAAAGAACTTGGCAGCCTTGAAAAAGACAATGAAATAAGCATCTTAGGCCCGCTCGGCAACATCTTTCCAAAAACTGAAAACGGAAAAGCCCTGATTGTCGGCGGCGGCATCGGTGTTGCACCTGTTGCCGGTTTTGCTGAAACGCTCAAAGACAAGTCTTATGATTTTTACGCCTGCTTCAAGAGTGGCAAATACGGGCTTGAGAACATAAAGCCAGAAAAACTTGTAATCACAACTGACGACGGCAGCGTTGGCATTAAAGGCATGTTGCCAACCGCGCTTACAACTGAAACCATAAAAGCCGGAAATTATTCAGCTGTTTATGCTTGCGGCCCTACCCCGATGCTCGCCTATGTCAAAAAAATAGCAGAAGAAGCCGGTGTTTTGTGCTATCTCAGCATGGAAGCACACATGGCTTGCGGCATGGGCGTCTGTCTCGGCTGCACAATTGACACTACAGAGGGCAACAAACGCTGCTGCAAAGACGGGCCTGTCTTTGACAGCCGCATAATCAAATTTCCGCAGTTCAAAGATTCATTTTCGTCAAAAGCCCAGCCGCGCAAAGAACCGCTCAACGGCGAACCAGACCTTTCTGTTTCAATTAAAGGCGTGCGCCTGAGCAACCCGCTCATCGGCAGCTCCGGCACATTCGGCTTCGGCACGGAATATGCGCCTGTTTTCGATGTGAACCGTCTCGGCGGCATCGCTTCAAAAGGGCTTACGCTTGAACCGCGCGAGGGCAACAGCGGAATCCGCCTCTGGGAAACACCGTCTGGGCTTATGAACTCAATCGGGCTTCAGAACCCTGGCATTCCGCACTTTATTGAGCATGAACTGCCTGAAATGCTTGCGCTCAAGCCTGTAACAATTGCAAACCTTTCAGGCTCTACGCTTGAAAGCTACGTTGAAGGCGCAAAGCTGCTCGACAAGACAGCTGTGCCGATTATTGAGCTGAACATTTCTTGTCCGAACGTGGCAGCAGGCGGCGCATCTTTCGGCATGACATGCGCACTTGCAGACCAAGCTGTTTCTGCTGTAAGGGCTGTAACCGCAAAGCCTTTGATTGTAAAGCTTACGCCGCAGTCACCAGATTTGCTCAACGTGGCACTTCAGTGCATTAAAAGCGGCGCAGACGGCATAAGCCTCTGCAACTCTTTTCAGGGCGTGGCAATAGACATTGAACGCGGCGTTCCGGTCTTTGACAAGATTAAAGCAGGTTTCGGCGGTCCGGCTGTGCGCCCGATTGCAATGCGCCTTATCTACGAGCTTTGCAGCGAAATCAAGAAGCTGCCGACAGAGCAGCAGGTTCCGGTTATCGCAATCGGCGGCGTTGAAAAGTGGCAGGATGTGGTTGAATTCATAATGTGCGGCGCGGCTGCTGTTGAAGTTGGCACAAACACTTTTGCGAACCCGCTCACGATGATTGAATGTATTGACGGTCTTGCTTCATTCATGAAGCGTAAAGGCTACAAAAACCTTGATGAAATGCGCGGCATAGTGCTGAACTAAGCAAAACGCCGGGAAAACAAAAAAAGGCTGTCTTTGAGCAGGTCGTCATGCTGAACTAGTTTCAGCATCTGCTATGTTAGAGCAGAGATTCCGAACCAAGTTCGGAATGACACTATGACCAAGCTTCAGGCAGCCTTTTTTATATCTGCAAGAGTTTATATCTTGTATTTAACTGTTGAAATCTTATGACCGTCTCTTAAAACATCAAACCAGATTTCTTTGTTTGAAGTGTTAGAAACAGCTTCAAAGAATTCAGTAACGTTCTTTACGTCTTTGCCGTTTACTGCTGTAATTACATCACCGTTACGCAGACTAAGAACAGCAGCCGGAGACTTTGACACGATGTTTACGACAAGTACGCCCTTTACTTTGTCTTCAAGCTTAAGCTGCTTGCGTACATCTTCTGTCAAAGGAACTGCCGTAAATCCAGGCCAAAGCTTTGAATTGTTGGTTACAGTCTCTTCTTTACGCTCTTCAACCTTGGCACGCAATGTAACTTCTTTGCCGTTGCGCAAAACAACGAATGTTGCAGTTTCACCGGCAGGAATATCGCCTACTTCGCGCACAAGCTGGTCGCTTGACTTAACCTTCTTGCCGTTAAGCGAAATTATATAGTCTCCGGCATGAACACCTGCTTTAAAAGCCGGTGAATCAAGGAAAACCTGCGCAACAAGAGAGCCGTCTTTTCCCTTAACTTTAAGTTCTTCCTTATACGGGTCTTCAATATCAATCAGCGTAATGCCCATCCAGCCGTATGTAATTTTTCCGCCTGAAATGAACGAATCAATTGCCTTTTTGATATTGTTGATTGGAATTGCGAAGCCCAAACCCTGCGAACCGCCTGACTGAGAAGCAATCCATGTGTTGATGCCGATTACTTCGCCGTAAATGTTGACGAGCGGGCCGCCAGAGTTGCCCTGGTTAATAGCTGCATCAGTCTGAATAAAGTCGCTGATGTTGCCGATACCGTTACCGCTGCGGCCTGTCGCACTGACAATGCCCTGCGTAACAGATGAATAATAGCCGAGCGGCGTGCCCATTGCAAAGCAGATATCGCCCTGATGAACAGAGTCTGAATTGCCGAGAGAAGCCACTGTAATTGAAGCATCGTCGCTTTCAAATGAAACAAGTGCGATATCTTTGCGCTCATCTGCACCGACAAGCTTACCTTTGAAAGTGCGGCCGTCGCTGAGCTTTACAGAAATCTCTTTTGCAGAGCCTGCAACGTGGTTGTTCGTAAGAACATAGAAGGTCTTGCCACTCTTGCGGACGATTACGCCCGAACCCAAGCCCTGCTGTTCATATTCTTCTGCCTTATCGCCGTTCTGATTAAAAAAGAAGAACGGAAAATCATCAAAAGGATTTGCCTGACGTGTCTTTGTTTCAGTTACATCAAGCTCAACAACAGCCGGAAGAACGGCATCTGAAACAGAGCGGAACACAATCTGCATAGATTCAACAACAGAAAGTGCGTCTTTCGGAATCTTTACGGCTGTACCCGATTCAGATTTTGTATAAGGTGCTTTTTTAGTTTCAGCAAAAACTGTATTGGCATCTGTTTTTTTAGCAGAACAAGAAAGCGTAAAAACACCTATACCAGCCAGACATGCGATAGCGCAAAAAAGGAAATTTTTAACAAATTGTTTCATTGTCAGATAACCTCCAGATGTTTATAAAACATCCAATTATTTATAAATTGGTTCAAACTAAAAACAGAAATACTGTTCTATTTGAATATACCAATAAAAACACTCATCGTGATAATTGTTTACAGATTTTTGATGAAATTCGAAGAATTTTTTTAGAATTTTTTGTTATCAGCTGCTCAGCAGGCTATAAAAAAGAAGCCGTCCGAAGCACAAAAGCTTGCAGGGCGGCTTAACTTAATCTTAAGGCAGATTAATCCATCCGTGTAAGAATTTCCGTGTGGTCGGCAAAAACCGCAACAGTATGCTCTTCGTGCGCAGAAAGCGAGCCGTCTGCAGTGATTACAGTCCAGTCGTCTTCATCGAGCAGCACGTCGTCTGTGCCGATGTTAATCATCGGCTCAATTGCAAGCACCATGCCCGGCTGAATGCGCGGATTCGGGCCACGGCTAGGCACATTCGGCACGCTCGGGTCTTCATGCACCCCAAGCCCGACACCGTGTCCGCAGTATTCGTAAACAACGCCGTAACCCGCATTTGTGGCCACTTCGTAGACGGCGTGAGAAATATCGCCGATGCGGTTGCCCACTTTACAGGCGGCAATGCCTGCTTCAAGGCACTGCTTCGTCACGCTTATAAGCTTTTCTGCGGCAGGCGAAACCTTGCCAATCTTTATGGTGTGCGCAGAATCGCTTATGTAGCCGTCCAAATCAATACCAACATCAAGCGAAACAATGTCGCCGTTTTCGATTTTTCTTTTCTTAGACGGAATGCCGTGAATGACTTCATCGTTTACGGAAATACACGCCGCGCCCGGAAAATCTTCAGCATACCATGCCGGTTTGCCGCCGTGACGGACTATGAATTCTTTGCAAAGCTCGTCAATTTCGTGTGTCGTCATTCCAGCCTGAACAAGCGGAATGACATGCTTGTACATTTCAGCAAGAAGCTGACATGATTTTCTGATTCCATTAATTTGTTTTTCGTTCTTCAAACGTATCATAAAAAAGCCTCTATATCCTTTGCGGAAACCGGAGCTTCCGCCCATTATTAACAAACTAAAAACTGTAGCGGTTTTTAAATCTTGCCGGAACAGAAAGTGTTGAATCCATTTGCACCGCTTTTCTTATGCAAAGTCCGGCTGTTGCAGTATCACCAAGTCTGTCATAGGATTCAGCCATAAGGCGGAGAATATAAGCCTCATCTTTTTTGCCGAAACCCAAATCAAGCGCATCTTCGAGCGCATCAAGTACCAGCTCGTCACTCACTTTGCCCGGCAGCTTGGTTCGCACAAGGCTCCGCATCAAGTCCATCACTTCCGGGAAAAAGTGCCTGAAATACGAATAACTGTATTCCATGCGGATTATCTTAGCCAGAAGCAGATAGGCATCGTAGTATTCTTCCCTGAAGATTAGTTCTTCACAAAGAATAAAGCCGTAATCCATAAAGTCTTCGCGCGTAAACCATCTTGAAAGCGAAAAATCAGCACGGCTTATTGAAAGCTCCTTGTATTCTGCAACAGCATCATCTTCGTTGCCGTGCATCAAATCAAAAAAAACAAGCTTGCAGCGGCTCTCTTCGTCGGTGCGCTCAGAAAGCCACTTTCTGTAGTCAAACGATTCTTCTGATTTTGAGCCTCTTGAATATCTGTCCTTAAACAGACTGTCAAATACCGCAGAACCGCGCGAGCTGATAAGAGTCTGATATGCTTTTAAGATTTTCTGAAATGCTTTTGCATCAGCTTCGCTTTCTTTAGATAAATCAGGATGAAGCTGCTTGGCTTTGCGCCTGAATGCAGTCTTTATCTCTGCAACAGACGCATCCGGCTGAACCCCCAGGAGTCTATAATATTCTTCCACAGAAAAATCAGCCTATTTTTTTTCCGACTGCAACTGAATGGTCTATATTTTCAATTACATCAAAATAATCAAGAACCATACCATGCGATTCAAGTTCTTTCATTAAAACGTGAACCATCTTGTTTGAAGACAAGCCCGATTTGATTACGACAGCGCAGCCTTTTTTGCCGTCAACAGAACCGGCAGAAGACAAAATCTCGACAAGCTTTTTAGGCACTTTTGCGCCGATAAACTGCGGAGAAGTAGCTGCAACAGCAATATATTCGTAAAATGCAAGATGAAGCGATTCTATGCTGTCGTGAAAAGCATCAAAAACAGTTACTTCGTTTCCGTTTGATTCTGCACCTTTAGAAAGATTCTGCAGAATTGCTGAGTGTTTTTTATTTGAACTGTCAAAAAAATGCAACAACAATGTTCTCATATTTTTTCCTTTTTAAAAACTTATACTTATGTTTTAAGCCATTTTAAAAAGTTTTTCAATCATAGATTCTTTGACAACAAGAACACTGCAATGTGCTTTTACAATAATCTGTCTGTAAGATGAGGAAATAACATCGCGCGGGTCTTCGCCCGGCTTTTCAAAAGCACCGAGCAGAATCATGTCAGCTTTCATTTCGTCGGCGACAGCTATGACTTCTGCGCAGATTGAGCCTTTGCGCATTTCAGTCTGAACCTTTACACCCTTTATTGCACAAATTTCTTCGGTATGCTTAAGGTAGCGTTTGCCGTCTTCGATAAGCCTTGAAATGTATTCTTCGCTTTCTTCCTGAATAAAGAGCTTGGTCAAAGCAAGCTTTCTTATTGTTGCTGTATCAACAACATAAACGATTTTTACTGCGCAATGATAAATTTTTGCCAGAAGAGCAGCGTATTTTACAGCTTGAATAGAGGCTTCTGAACTGTTTACTACAACTAAAACATTTTTAAACAAAGATTTAATCATTTTTCCCCCGAATGTCTTGCTTTCAAAGCTTTCAAGACAAAAATATTCTCGCGCTCACGCTCCTCAAGCTCACTTTCGATATACTTTTTAGTTTCGCTCGCCTGCGGAACAACCATCTTGTCAAGTGCATTTACACGCCTCTGGGTTTTCTTGACCTCGCCGGCAAGCCTCCACACAATTGTGCGGATAGAAGCCATTTCTGTAAGCAGCCGCAAAAGTTCAAAGAATTCCACCATTACTTTATCGGAATCTGCATAAGAATCTAAAAATGAATAGAAAAGCTCACGCTTGGGTAAAGTCACGTCAAGGGTTGGAAAATCCATGCCGGCAAGCATTATGTGATTCTCTGTAAACTGAAAATCGTAATTTACGGCACTGCCCACCTGTTCTACACGCGAAGCACCCATAGCCATAAGCATATTCTTTAAGGCAGGATAAGCACGCCTTATAACTTTGTCGATGTCGGCTTCAAGCATCTTTACCTGCTCAACCATATGCATCAGTTCCATTACAAGAATCTCGCGCTTCTGCTCAAGAAGCTCGTAACCGTCCTGTGCAGAACGCAGCTGCTCTTTTATGGCGATGAGGTTCGATTTTGTAGGTGCAATATTTAAGCGTGCCATACTTTATTCCGCCGGATTCTCTACAGCTGTTTCAGCAGGTCCCATATATTTTTCGATAAATTCTGACTTGATTCTATAAAGCTCGTCTCTCGGCAGAAGCGCAAGTGTTTTCCAGCCGATATCAAGGGTCTGTTCGATAGTTCTGTTCTCAAATTCGTCCTGAGCCAGAAACTGCGTCTCAAATGCTTCGCCGAAGCGCAGATACATCTTGTCTACGTCAGACAATTCTTCTTCACCGATAATCGAGGCAAGGTTTCTGATTGTCTTAACCTTTGAGTATGCCGCAAAAAGCTGGCTCGAAACGTCCTTGTGGTCTTCACGCGTCATTTCAGGACCGATTCCGTCTTTCATAAGGCGGCTCAAGCTAGGCAATCCTGCAACTGGCGGGTATGTGCCCTTCTGCGCAAGTTCCCTGTCGAGAACAATCTGACCTTCTGTAATGTAGCCGGTCAAATCCGGTATCGGGTGCGAAATGTCGTCATTCGGCATTGTCAGAATCGGAATCTGGGTAATTGAGCCTTTTGAGCCTTTAATTTTTCCGGCACGTTCATAAAGCTCGGCCAAATCTGAATACAAATAGCCCGGATAGCCTTTTCTGCCCGGCACTTCGCCGCGCGTAGTAGAAATTTCGCGCAACGCTTCGCAATAGTTCGTCATGTCAGTCATAACAACAAGAACATGCATTCCCTTTTCGTAAGCAAGATATTCTGCGGCAGTCAAAGCACAGCGCGGCGTAATAATACGCTCAATTGAAGGTGCGTCAGCCAAAGACTGAAACATAACGACTTTAGACAAAACACCCGACTTCTCAAAAGTGTCTATGAAAAAGCGTGCAACGTCATACTTGATGCCCATGCCGGCAAAGACCATTACAAAGTCTTCGTCTGAATTGCGAATCTGCGCCTGTCTGATTATCTGCGCGGCGAGCTTGTTATGCGGCAGACCATTGCCCGAAAATATCGGCAGCTTCTGACCGCGGATAAGCGTGTTCATTCCGTCAATTGCGCTTATTCCAGTTTGAATAAAGTCGCGCGGATAGACACGCGCATAAGGGTTTATCGGGTAGCCGTTTACGTTAATCTTTTTAGATGAAATAATCTCAGGGTAGCCGTCAATCGGCTTGCCAAGGCCGTTGAAAATGCGGCCGAGAAGTCCTTCACTTACGCGCAGTTCCATCGGCGAATCAAGGAATTCGACAGTTGTATTCTCAAGATCTATGCCGCTTGTAGAACCGAATATCTGAACAACAGCATATTCGTCTGAAACATCTATGACACGTCCTGTGCGCTTTTCGCCTGTACGGTCGCGGACGGCAGCAATTTCACCATAAAAAACATTGTCAGACCGCTTTACAATTACGATAGGGCCGTCAACAGACTTAACGCCGCGGTATTCCATTCCTTTCATCGTATATCCACCTTTCGATAAAGCTTTTCAAGCCCGTCAAACTGTTCATTCAGGCGCTGCGAAACAGCCGTAATCTTTTCAAGCTGATCATTCGGAACAGTTGTCTTTATACGGATGATATCTTCTCTAACCGTAAGAGCTGATATTTTTACAAGCGGCGCTCCATGTGAGATAACATCAAGTGCTTTTTTATAGAACTGCATTATAAGCGACAGAATCATTATCTGCTTTTCCGGCACAGAATAAACGTCTATTTCGTCAAACGCGCTCTGCTGCAAAAAGCCGTTCTTTATCATTTCAGCTACAATCAGCACAAGGCGGTCTGCATCAGGCAGAGCGTCAGGTCCGATAAGGCGCACAATCTGCTGAAGCCTCTGCTCGCGTTTTAAAAGGTCAAGCGCCTGCTGCCTTACTTCTGCCCAGCGCGGGTCAAGCCTGTTCCACCATTCGCGCACTTCGGCGGCATATTCTGAATAAGACTCAATCCAGCCGATAGCCGGATAATGGCGTGCATTCGCAAGCTCGCGGTCAAGTGCCCAGAAACAGCGGATAAAGCGCTTTGTGTGCTGCGTAACCGGCTCAGAGAAATCTCCTCCCGGCGGCGAAACAGCACCAATAATAGAGACAGAACCTTCTTTACCGCACAAAGCGTTGACACGCCCCGCGCGCTCGTAAAACTCGGCAAGTCTTGTCGGCAGATAAGCAGGAAAACCTTCTTCCGCCGGCATTTCTTCCATGCGTCCTGAAAGCTCGCGCAAAGCTTCTGCCCAGCGGCTGGTTGAATCAGCCATAATTGCTACAGCCATGCCCATGTCTCTGTAATATTCAGCCAGCGTAATGCCTGAATAAAGCGAAATTTCGCGCGCGGCAACAGGCATGTTTGATGTATTTGCAATAAGAATTGTTCTTTCCATCAATGAACGGCCTGTTCTCGGGTCAATCAAAGTCGGAAATTCAGTGAGAACGTCGGTCATTTCGTTGCCGCGCTCACCGCAGCCAATGTAGACGATAACATCTGCGTCGCACCATTTTGCAATGGCGTGCTGTGTCATTGTCTTGCCCGTACCGAAACCGCCAGGAATTGCCGCCGTTCCGCCTTTTGAAAGAGGGAAAAACACGTCAATAACGCGCTGACCAGTCATCAAAGGCTCAGAAACAGCTAGTTTTTCAGTATAAGGGCGCGGCTTTCTTACAGGCCAATATTGCGTAAGCCCAAGCTCCTCGCCGAATTCGGTTTTACCGATTACGTCATTGATTGTGTAGTCACCTTCAGGCGAAAGCTCTACAAGTTTTTTTCCGCGTGTAAGCGGCGGCACCATAATTTTATGCAGAACAGACTTTGTTTCCTGTACTGTGCCGAGAACAGCACCGGCGCTTATTTCGTCGCCCGCCTTCATCAAAGGCACAAAATGGTACTTTTTCTGCTCGTCTAAAGGAACACTTCTCTGCCCCGGCAGCAGAAATGCTCCGGATTCTTCGTACATGCTCTCAAGCGGACGCTGAATGCCGTCATAAATCTTTCCGATAAGCCCGGGTCCAAGGCGGAGCGCGAGAGGTCTGTTGGTGCTTACGACTTTTTCACCTACAGACATTCCTGTATCATCTTCGTAAACCTGAATTGTGGCATTGCCTTCTTTCAGGCGTATAATTTCACCGATAAGTTTTGAATTTCCTACATCAACTACATCGTAGAGGCCGCAGCCGTCAAGGCCTTCAGCATAAACAATCGGCCCGGAAATTCTGGTAATTTTGCCTTCAATCATTGATTAATTCTCCCGCCAAAAAGTGCTTCGGCAATCTCATAACGGTAAGTATCTACAATTTCTTCGATAAGCTCATCTATGGTAACACGGCAGCGGACAGATTTATCTGTGCTTTCAATTATCATTCCATACTCATCGTGCAGTTCCTTAGCAGTATCATCATTTAACGGAATAAATGATTCTATATTCAATTTACTAAAATGCTTCTGGAACATTTTTTTCAGTTCATCCTGCTGAAAACCATGAAATTTGACTGTCAGTTTTTTGTCAGCAAGTTTTGATTCATAGCGCTTTAAAAGATTTTCGAGCAGAGCAATTTTCTTTTCACTGCTCAAGCCGTCTATAAACCGGTAAATGCCATTAAGAATTGATGAATCTATAAAAGACACAAGAAAACGCTCTTTTTCAAGCGGCAGGGCTGCATTCAGGTCTTTCTTTAATGCTTCAGCCCGGGCGGCATAAAAAGCCTGCTTTTCTTTTGAAACAGCCTCTATACGCGCTGCAAGCTCGTCCATTATTTTTTGACTGTCTTCATCCGCCCGCTTCAAAAGTTTCTCAGCTTTACGGCGTGCGTCTTCCTGTATCTCTTTGTCAAGGATTTCCGTCGAACGAAATTCTTCCATAATTTACTCGCTTTATACTGAAATTCCGACAGCTTCGCGGATTGTTTCAGTAAGAGATTTTTTACCTTCCAAATGTCCGTTAATGCCGGGAATTTCTACAATCAGAGGATATTCACCGGACAGCTGCCAGTCAGTAATCTCTTCTTCAAGCATAACAGACACTTCTTCTGTAATAATCAGAATTTTTGCGCGTTCTTCTGTTACCGGAACACCGGAAACTACATCGCCCCTGCCGGTAATGCGGTTGAAGGCATCCAGAGCTTCCGCGCGGTTCAGTGCCACAGCACCTTTTACACCGACTAAAGAAAATGCCAGAACGAGTTCCCGCTCGCCGATAACAAAATACTGCACAATTCAATCCTTACATAACAATAATAAGCAATGCAACAAGGAATCCCCAAAGACAGATACCTTCTGCAAGACCTACGAACGGAAGGGCTTTACCGGAAAGCTCTGCATTTTCGGCCATTGCGCCCATTGCAGCAGAACCGATTTTGCCTACAGCCATGCCGCCGCCGATACATGCGAAACCTACAGCTGCGGCAGCTGCAAAATACTTAAGATAAGATGTATCTGCAGGAGCAGCTTCGCCTTCTGCAAACAGCAGCGCACCGGCAAGAACCATCATCAGAACCAAGAAAATTTTCTTCTTCATTATATTACCCCTTTAACAAAGTCAGCTTTACGCCGAATCTATTTCTCTTTATATTTGAACTGGAACGGCTTGAATTCAACTCCTGTTTCATTAAAGAACTTAGAGAAGAATTCATAATACTGCAAACGCAAAACTTGAATTGCAACTATCATGCCTTCCAGAACTATTACTACAACATTGCCAATAATTACAACAGCCAGACCTCCTATCCCGCCAAGTAATTTATTCATCTCAAAAATGATATAGCCCAAAACAACGTGTGCAAGCGCAAACGCGCCTACACGCAGAAAACTTACGGTGTTTGACAGATAAGTTGAAATAACCTCGATTATTTCAACAAGTCCTTCGATTACAGCACCCAAAAAGCCGTTATCAAAAATTGGGTGCTCGCCTGAAACAAGCCTTTCGAGCGGATGCGCAAAGAACACACCAAGCAAAGTCAGTCCGATAAAAACCCAGTCAAAGATAGAAATGCGGTGTTTAAAAGCTGCCATTCTTATTGCAAGAGCAATAACATACCAGAAAAAGAAAGCTCCGCACATACCTGTTTTGCCGAAAAAAGCGTTGCCGTATTTTTTCAGCGAAATATTATTCATAAAGTTTATAATAAGACCAAGCGAGTTGATTACAAAACCGACCGAAAGCGTAAAACCGAAAAAGATGAAAACCAGCGGCATATTTCCGCTGCCCGGCATAAGATGCAGAATAGGCGCAAAAGCCTTTTCTTTACCGACAAACAGACCTGTAACAAACAGACCGAAAGGACGCAGAATCTCGTCGTTGGCAAAAAACTCGCCCGTCAGCAGCCCCATTATAAAGCTTGAAAGCCCGATCGAAATAAATACAAGCGAATACTTGTTCCAGCCGCCGACTTTTAGAATGTTGAAATACATTAAAAGCCCGGCAAGAATAAACACAAGCCCCTGCCCTGCGTCGCCGAACATAATACCGAATAACAGCGTAAAAAACGCGGCGACAAACGGTGTCGGGTCAATCGTACCGTACTTTGGCGCGGCATAACTGAAAATCATGCCTTCAAAGCTTTTTATAAGCTTGCCGTGTCTGAGCTTTACAGGCACCTGCGCACGCCCGCTTTTTACGGCGGCTACTTCTTCAGGCTTGTACTGGCGTACCGCGATACGGCCCTCTGTCAGGTTATCAAGCTCTTTTATAAGCTTGTCAGACTCATATTCAGGTATCCAGCCTGTAACGCGGTAGACTAACTGTGTTGCTTCAAGTTTATCGCGGAAAATCTGCACCTGCATACCGACAGAAAATCTCTGTAAGAGCAGAAGCAGCTTATCTTTATGTGTTTCAGCATAAGAAGCGCGCTGTTCGCTAATGTCGGCGAGAGCCTTTTTGGCAGCCTCACACTGCTCTTTAAGGCTTTTAAGCATATCGTCAGGCACACCTGTAAAATCTTTTGGAATTTCAAGCGGAACAAAACCGAATTTCTTAAGCTCGCTGTCGAGCGCGAATCTTGATTTTCTTGAACAGGCGGCCATAACCCTTGTCTTGTCATCGCCAAGCGGAATAATCACAGCGTGTTCCCCTAAAGCAAACTCAAGGTCATCTAAAACAGCAGGGTCAATCTTGCCGATTCTCATCGTCAGAAATGACAGATGCTCAAGCTCGCTGTAAGACACTTTAAGATTTGCAAACGCAGCAGCTTCCTTATAAGCGTCTTCAACTTTTTTAAGCTCTTCTTTAGCTTTTATTTCCTGCTCGCGCAGCGCATCTACAGCACTTATAATTTCTGCAGCATCTGAAAAATCTTCGGTTTTCGGGCTTTCAGGTTCAGAGTCATAATCTGTCAAATCAGGTATGTCAAGATAAGAGCGTATAATCTGAAGGTTCTCAAAAATTTCCTTTGAAGAATTCTGACTGGAAGAAGAATCTGAATTGCGTGTATAAAACTGAAAAACAGCTTTTTTACCCAGATATTCTATTACCGGGTCAACATCTTCTTTCATAATCATCAGTTCAATAAGCCGCATTACAGCCGTTTTAACCATTTATTCATTCTCCCAAACAAATTTAGTCATCTATAAAACATCAGAGTCTTTAGACTCCGGCAAATTCTTTAGTTTCTTCCTCGCCGACATCAAGGCGAAGACCTTCAGCCGCGGTGCATATATAATCAAGCTCAAGCTCGCGTATCATAAACCAGGGAACAAGAACAGCGCTTGAGCATGGAAATTTGTGGAACATGCGCAAAGCCATTTTGTGAATCTTGTTGCTGGCAGCGCGCTGCAGATAACGCGGGTCTACAGTCCAGGCCGTAACATCATCAGCCGGGTTAAGCAAATCAGCATAATTCCATGACGCCCATTCAGAATATATATCAAGCGGCTTGTGCAGAATCTTGAGCACCGGCTCAATAAGCACGTCGTTCTCAAGCGGCTCTGTACCAGAACCTGCAAGATAAGCCAGCACATCGTCCGGCTCCATATTATAATACAGTTTAAGCCTTATTGCCCAAACAATATTTTGTAAAATAAGCTGCTCTTTTATAAGCTCCTCAATGGTTCCTTTTGCTTCGCCCCTTGTTTTCTTTACGGCGTGCCAAAGATCAACAACATACTGCGCGTCAAGCTTGTGCTCAAAATCTTTGACGTCTTTAGCCTCAACAACGTCAGTAACCCATGCAAAACAGCCATCCTCAGTCATTTTGGCAATGTTAGGCCACGCCCTGTATTTAATCTGCGAAAAGCGTCCGGTGTCGGTAACGTCCGGCAAATCTTTTTTGCCGGTGCGCAATGCAAAATTAATCTTTTTGATGTTTGAATAATCAAAAGAACGGAGCAGCTGCAATGCCACAGGCTCCGGTCTGTCAAAAGAATCAACAAGAGAAATGTATTCGCTTAAGAAACGGTTTTCTGCGTTTTTTTCTATGGTTTGAGCAAGTACGTTTTCTGGAACAGCCGGTGCAGGACTTTCAAAGACAGTCTGCCACAAGTCGGCAAGATTTTTTGCCTGAAACAGCCTGTTTGCACGCTTACCGACAAAAGCCTTGGCGAGCATTCCGCTTGTTTTTGCATAGATATACTCAACAGAACCAGAAGAATCTAACATTAAAAACAACCTCAAGCTTTAAAAAACAGTTTTTCAAGCAATTCATTAAAGCTCTGCTTGTTCTGAGGCCAGTTTTCTACTTCAGAACAGAATAAATCCAGTTCTTTTTTATGCTCTTCTTTGAACATTTCTACAGATTTTTCATACACAGATTCATTTTCATTTATGATTTTTTCGTATGCTTCTTTGAATTTTTTGTCAGCATCAGTGTGTGCAATTTCCAGACGTTTGTCATATTCAGACTGGGCATTTGATAAAAGCTCCGCAGCCCCACGTTCAACATCAAACAGATGCTCAATTACATTTTGATCCATTCAGATACCCTACAGACATAAATTTAGAACTAAAACACAATAAAAGCAAGCACTTTATTTGAAAAAAGCATCATCTTTTAAAACAAAAAAGGCTTCTGTTAATTCCGTACTGAATCAACAGAAACCATTCCAACTCAATTTTTTATAAAAACTGAACCTACCGTACCAATATTCGACCTGTTCGGAAACTCGGTTAGTTTTCGAACAGGTCAGCAATTTTTCAGGCTAAAGCCTTACAAAATTGCAATTTACTAAAGTTCGTGTTCGGAAAGCTGAAGTTTCCGAACACGTCTATTAAAAAGACACAAGTTCATCTTCATAGCGGCACAGAACCTTATACATTCCGTCTGCAGAAGACTGCTGCAAAAGGTCTGCGTAAAAAGTGCCCTTCTCTAAAAGCTCGGTAAGGCGCTTCAACACACGCAGATGAAGCTCGCTCTCGTCAAGCGATGAAACAAGCAGAAAAAACAGATAAGTAGGTTCACCGTCTAAAGAATCAAAATCAATGCCGTTGCGCGCAATTCCGATTACACCGTGAATGCCTTCAACACAGGCAGACCTGCCGTGCGGAACAGCGACATTCTTCAAAAAGCCTGTAGACATCTTGTTCTCGCGCTCTACAACTGTGGTAAGAACCTGCGAACGGTCTATGCCAGGGTTTGCCCTTACGAAAATCTCTACAAGTTCGGCAAGAACTTCTTCTTTTTCTTCGCTTTCAAGTTCAACACACATTGTTTTGGGTGAAAAAACTTCGCCTAATATCATTTGAACCTCAACAAATATGTCTGAAAAAATAAAGCCGTAAAATCACATGGATTCTACGACTTTAATCATACAGCTATACAGAAAATTTATTCAGCCGAAGAAGCTTCTACTTTTTCTACAGTTGTTTCAGTATTTGCGTTTTCTGTCCACCATTCGCCGTTCTGTTCCTGTGCAGGAGCATTTGGAACTTCGAGATTTGGAGCTACAGAAGATTTATTCAAAAGTGCAAGACCAAAACTTGTAATGAAAAACAAAGCAACAAGAACATATGTTGTTTTAGTAAGTACATTTGCCGAACGGGAACCGAAAGCCTGTGAACCGGCACCGCCAAAAAGGCCGCCCATTCCGTCACTTTCATCATTCTGCAAAAGAACAATACCTACTGTTAAAATACAGATGATTACAAAAACAACAAGAAGAATTATACTGATAACGCTCATATCAATTACTCCACTTCAAATATTACAAATCGCTAGTATAATACAGAAAAATGGAAAACTTTGCAATAGCGTTTCGGGGTTGCGATTGGGGTTATTTACAGAACGAGATTCATCGGCAACCCCTGCAAGTTTCCTTGCGGAAACTTGAAAGATTATGAAGACATTTCTCTGGAAGCGATTGTGGTTTATCTACAGAACTAGATTTATTGGCAAACCCGAAACAACAGGCTCGACAAGTTTGGCGGCATGTGTTATTATAATTTCTTCTTATTATATGAGACGAGGTGGCATTATGAAACTGAACATGAACTTAAAAGACAGAGATTTCTTAACTCTTAAAGATTTTACACCGGAAGAAATAATCTATCTTTTGGATTTGGCCGCTGATTTAAAAGACAAGAAAAAGAAAGGCATTCCAGTTGACACTTTGCGCGGCAAGAATATCGCATTGATTTTTGAAAAGACAAGCACACGCACAAGATGCTCATTTGAAGTTGCCGCACATGATTTGGGAATATCAACCACATATCTTGCCGAAGGCTCACAGATCGGCAAAAAAGAAAGCATAGCCGACACGGCACGCGTTCTTGGCCGCATGTACGAAGGCATTGAATACAGAGGCTTCGAACAGTCAATCGTCGAAGAACTTGCAAAATATGCAGACGTGCCTGTTTGGAACGGGCTTACAAACGAATTTCACCCGACACAGATGCTTGCAGACATGCTCACAATCCGCGAGCATTTCGGCAAGCTTAAAGGCTTGAAGCTCGTCTATTTTGGCGATGCACGCTACAACATCGGCAACTCTCTTTCAGTTGTCTGCTCAAAATTGGGCTTAAACTTTACGGCATGCGCGCCGGAAAAGTATTTTCCTGCAAAAGAGCTGCGCGACGAATGCCAGAAATGGTGCAAAGAAAGCGGCGGCTCTGTAACATGCACAAGCGACATTAAGGCAGCCGCAAAAGACGCGGACATAATCTACACCGATGTCTGGGTTTCTATGGGCGAGCCTGACGAAGTTTGGGCGGAACGCATAAAAGACTTAAAAGCTTATCAGGTAAATAAATCTGTAATGAAGCTTGCAAAGCCGTCGGCGATTTTCCTTCACGATTTGCCGTCGTTCCACAACCTTGAAACAACAATCGGCAAAGAAGTCGGCAAGAAGTTCAACATAACTGAAATGGAAGTAACCGACGAAGTTTTTGAGTCTGAACAGTCTCACGTCTTTGACGAAGCTGAAAACAGAATGCACACAATCAAAGCCGTAATCGCCGCCACGCTCGGCTGGCAGCCAGCAAAGTAAACAAAGAACTGTCCTAAAAGAACTATATGTCATTGCCGTTTTTGCCACGGCAATCTATAAACACTTACACTGTAATTAGATAAATTTTCGGGTCAAGCCCGAAAATGACAGAGGTTTTGCCGCCCCATTTATATGGAATTGAAATATGGAAGATAAAAACAGACCTACAACAACTTTGTTTATGCTGATGTCAGTTGATGGCAAAATAAGCACCGGCTCGACCGACGACCTTGATGTTGATAAAGATTTTCCAAAAATCAACGGCTTAAAAGAAGGTCTGCATCAATATTATGAAATCGAACAGACTACAGACTTGTGGTCTTTTAACACTGGGCGTGTTCAAGAAAAAATGGGAGCGAACAAGAATCCTTTACCGGCAAAGACTCCTGTTTCTTTTGTTCTGCTTGACAACTCTCATTTGAATGCGCAGGGCATAAGGTATTTTTGCGCCAAATCAAAAAACTTTGTCCTTATAACATCAAATAAAGAGCATCCGGCTTTTTCTGTTCAAGAAGACAATCTCCACATATTATATCAGGAAATCTTTTCTTTGAAGAACGCTTTGCATCAATTAAAAAAAGATTTTGGATGCGAGCGTCTCACCGTTCAATGCGGCGGAACTTTGAATTCAATTTTTCTTCGGGAAAACCTCTTTGATTTCGTTGATATAGTTCTGGCTCCAGTTCTCATAGGCGGAAAAGACACAGCCACTCTTATCGATGGAAAATCCTTAATATCTGAAAATGAGCTTTCCTCTTTAGGTGTGTTGAAGTTGCAGGAATGCAAAGTCTTAAACGATTCATATGTCCGCCTTAGATACAAGGTAATCAGTTAGATGCCAGAAAACAAATCAGGCTTGCAGAAAAGTAAGTGTGGTTTCATACATGGAGGTTTAATATCTGCTGATTAGATTATTTAATAATTCATTGACAAGAAGAAAAGTTCCTTATATATTTTAATCATAAGGATATCGCGCCTTTAATCGCGAAATTTATACGGCCGAATCAGTTTTTACTGCTTCGGCGCTTTTTTTATATGGACAAGATTAATCTTTACGAAATCGACTCAAAATATATTGACTATTTATCAAAATTTGAAAAACATCTTTTTCATAATCAAAAAGTAACTCAGAAGTTCTCAAGAAAATATATAGGTATAATTCTTACAATAAATGGCTTTTCTTATTTTGCACCTTTGTCATCATTCAAAGAAAAACATAAAAGACTATCTGAAACAAAGGATTTCATAAAAATCGGAACATATTCGGTAATAAATTTAAATAATATGTTCCCCACTCCGTTGCAGCTCTGTACAAGAGTCATCATAAATAATATAAAGGATGTTCATTATAAAAATCTTATCCGCGCTGAATATCGAATTATAAAACAGAAAACTGAAATTATATTAAATAATTCCAAAGAGATTTATGAACATAAAATAAAAAATGATGGTAAATCAAAGTTAAGTCAGCGATGTAATGATTTCAAATTGCTTGAAGAAAAATGTAGTGAATATATAAGCAAAACCTAACATAAGTTCCGACCTTTTGTCGTTTGCATTTATGAAAATTATTATCCAGCGCGCTTTCGTGCACGATAATTTCTAGCCAACAGCGGGTCAAGCACGCCATATCAATGCTTTTATGATTTACAGCACTTGCCGACTGTTTTGCCGCCCCACGCTTTGGAATTTGCTTTTTCATGCGCGATTACAGCGTCAAAGTCTGCTTCTGGCTCGCAGTTTTTCTCGATGCGCAGAGCCGCCGCATGAAGCCGCTTCAAGCACTGCGATTTGTCGTTATAGCCAAGCTTAGATTTTTCGATTGATTCGCCGAGCACGCGGATTGTTTCATCGTAGACTTTGAGAGGAACCGGAAACGGGTGGCCGTCTTTGCCGCCGTGTGCAAAGCTGAAACGCGCAGGGTCGCTGAAGCGGATTGGCGTACCGTAGATTACTTCGCTTACAAGCGTGAGCGACTGCACCGTGCGCGGCCCAAGCCCCGGAGTAAGCAGCAGCGACTCAAAATCTTTCGGCTCTGACTCATAAGCCTGCACCAAAACTGCGCCGAGCCGCTTTAAGTCAACGTCTGCCGCTTCAAGATTGTGCCTTGCAGGCATTACCAGTGTCTTATAGTTTTGCGCCGTTTCTACAGCCGCCATGCTTTCATCTGCAAACAAGTCAAGCTGACCGTTCGCTGCCGCAGCCTGAATATGAGAATCTGCAAACACTTTTGCAGATTCAGCAATAATTTTGTCAGGTTCTTCTTTTGCAAGGCTCAAAATGCCGGAACGGGTCGGCGCGGCTTTTTCAGCCGTCAAGTTCAAGATTGAGCCGTGGTTTTCGCCCACAACGCCAGTGTGCGGCGTTTCCACAAACGAATCAAGGTCAAGCGAACACCAGTGATAGCGCCTTGCCGTTTTGGTTTGTGCATTCATGCCCTGCTGCACTACAGCCCAGCTGCCCTTATCTGTCAATATAAAGTTGTGCTGATAAAGCTGAAAACCGTCTAAAATGGCGGTATTGTCAACTTTGGCGCATAACCTGCTTGAGCGCACAAGGCTTTCGCCGTCTAAGCCGGCTGCATTGCTCAAAAAGAGCAGCTCTTCCGGCGTTTTGCGCGAATACACGCCGCGCCCGCCGCATACGCAGATGCCAAGCTCATGCGCCCGCGGGTTCAGGCCGCGCTTGAGCGCATACATCACGCTCGTGGTTATGCCCGAAGAGTGCCAGTCCATTCCGAGAACAGCGCCGAAAGACTGAAACCACAAAGGGTCGCTTAGGCGGCGCAAAACTTCGTCTTTGCCAAAGTTCAGTATGAGCGATTCTACGATTAGCGTGCCCAAATCACGCATACGGTCGGCAAGCCATCTTGGCACAGTGCCCGTATGCAGCGGCAAATCAGCATGGCCGGTTCTTCTCATCAGCGCGAATACCCCAAAGCGACAATCGTAAAAGCTTTGTTCTTCTGCGGAACGACGCGCACTTCATGCTCAGAAGCTGTTTTCTCATCGATAATCAGCTTGATAAGTGAATTGTTCCAGCCGTTGGCGGAATTTTCATCAACAACGGCGACTTTCTTGCCGTCAACGTAAATTTCAGCAGAACCGAAAGGAACATTGTTCCATTTTGCATTTTCCTTATAGACGAAAAACAAAGCCTTGCAGTTTATCTTCATTATGAAAGGTTCAACGTCTGCAACCGGCATATGATACCAGTTGTTCGGAAAGTTGCCGGCCGTAGATTTTTTTGTGCCCTGCGTCTGCAAGTCTGAAAACTTGAAGCTGCCCTTTTCGATTTTTACGTATTCATCGTCTTTGACAATCTGCTTGAAGTTGCTGAACGGCGGTTTCTTCAAATATTCAGCAGGAACAGCTACAGCAGAATCTGCCGCACGGTTTTCAGTCTGAATAATAAAGCTCATCAAACAGTCGGCGGCAAAAGCGTGCCCTTCTTTGGTCGGGTGCACGACATCTGAAAAGAACTGCTTGACCGAAAAAAGATTCTTGCGCTTGTCAAAAGCATTCTGCACGCTGATTTCAGCAACGCCATAATAGCTTGAAACGGCGTGCTTTACGCCCTGTGAATTCATGTATTGCGCCGCCGAATAAAGCGCGATAACAGCCGTGCTTTCATCAGCTTCAAGCGCGCCACGGATAATCTGCTCAAAAGCACGGCAGTCTGACCATTCGCTGCCGTCGTTCACGGCGAATTCAACAATCAGCAAATCTGGCGCGTGGCCAAGAGCAGCAGTCACATCTTGCCCGTAGCGCAAAAGGCCAAGCGGCGAAGGTGTGCCGCTAAGACCGGCGTTCACCGAATGTATGTTCGCCCCGTCTTTTGCATTGCCCGTTCCTTGAGCGAAACGCTTTTTAAGCTGATCGCAAAATTTGTATGCGTAACCGTCTTTATAATTTGCAGGCCCTGCACCTTCTGTAACAGAGCCGCCGAGAAAAGCTATGTAGACATCTTCGCCGTTTTTCAGCTTTTTGATAAAACGCTTAAGGCGGCTGTTGTTTCCGTAGCTCATCACAGAAGCCGAAAGCATTTCTTCATAAGCTGAATTTTCAATCTTATAAGGGTTGATTATTTCCTTTTTGGCAATTGCGTCGTTGATGCTGCTTGAGGCAAAAGAGCTGAAACAGCAAAAAGCTTCTATTATAATAAGCAAAGCTAAAAGTTTCTGTATGTTGCAGCGCGTTCCGTTCATAAAAGCCCCTTGCAATAATCTATGATTTTGGCGGCGGCAAGCTTATGTGTCAGCGGCCCCGGATGGTTTCTTGATCCTTTGTCTTCATCTTCTTTTTCAAGGCTAGACGGCGGCAGAAGCTGTATATCAACATTTTTGTCGCCAGATTCGGCAATGTACATCGAAACGCCCTTGTGCATATATGTTGAAAGCTCTGGCATTTCAAGCATATCCCAAACCCAGCAGATTTTGGCTTGCGGGTTGTTCTTGCGGATAATTTTCAGAAAATCTCTTATGCCGCACGAAACTTTCATGCAGTCAGCTTCATCAAAAGAGCCGTCGCTGTTCATGTGCATCTTATATTCTTTGCCGTCATGAATCCACGGCTCATTGAAAAATGCGCCGTAGTCGTTTGCACCGAGATTGACAAAAACAAAGTCATTGGGCTTTTCTGCAAAATCGAATTTTCCGCAAGTACCGAGCTTCTGCTGCGTCTCTCCTTTGCAGATTCCGCAGATTTGCTCATAATACGGCGGAATCACGCACTGAATGTTGTTGTTCCAAGCCGCCACAATGCCCCAGCCGCATGCCGACACGAGCGAAAATTCTGCGTTCAAAGCTTCTGCTGCTTTCACGGCGTATGTCTTTGAAGGCGAAATCCATGCGCTTATCCATTGATTTTCGTCAACAGCGCCGTAAAGCCCTTCGCCAGAAGTTACGCTGTCACCGACAAATTCGATGCGGAGTTTCTTTTCTTTTAAAGGCTGAAAAGTGCCGCTTTTTTCGATTGCGAACGAATGAACCAAGAAAACCTGTTCAGGGTCTTCGCTCATAGCTTGAGAATCGCGCATAAGGCGGACATCATTCACTGTTCCGGCTGAAAAGCCACGGCAAAGGCAGATCCAGTTTTTGCCCTTTTCTAGCATAAAGCGCGAAATAATCCGGCCGTTCACCCAGACGCAAGCCCAGACTTCATAGACAGAATAATCTGTCTCAACAAGTGCCCAGACTTCGCTTGACGCAGCCCGAACCTCGATACAAGACGCGCCCCAAAAGAGCGGCACAGGCTTGCCACTGTTAAGCGCTCCCTTCACGTTGCGCCCCATCAGCCTTATATACGGAATTTCAGAAATTTTGTATTCTTTAAGATTGTCATTCAAAGTTTTGCTCATGCTGAAATTGTACAATCAGAACCCGCTTCTGAACAAGTGGCGTTTGCAAAAGAAGAAGCGGTAAGAGATGCGGTTCATAGTAAAATTCCAGATTCAATGTTATAATTAGCCAGATTCATTAAGTTGATTAATGGGTAAATTGAAACAAATTCTATAATTATATAAAGGAGGTATTAATTATGATAAAATATTTAAAAGAGCATTTGTTTCAATTTATTTCTTTGATACCCGTAAGCTTTATAGCAATAGGTTCATTTGTTTTGAATATCTATTTAAATCAATTTGGAATCATCGATGTTGCCTTATTTGATTCAAGAACTATTTTTGTTGGTTTCATTACAGTTTTTCAACTTATTGCTTTTTTCTGTGTGTTCTGTATTTTTATTGAAAAAATAACTACTTTTCACGGAATTATGTCCTTAATAATAAGCATGACTTGGAAGCCAATCTTATTCTCAATTATTGTCTACATGTATTCTGGAAATATGAGCAATATAAAAAATATTTATACCGATTGGCGATATAACCTGACAAGTTCTATTAGTGTTTTGTCAATTTCATCTTTCATATGTTTATTTTTTATTAGAGATATTTTTCTTAATTGGAAAACGAATGTTAAAAGTGATAAGTTTTTTGCCTGTTTTTTTATTATCATTGCAATTATTTCTTCATATATAGCCTTTATTCTTTTGTGCAAAGATATTGTATTTAAAGAAATATGGAAAATGTATATGTATTTTAGTATTGCTTGCGCCATATATTACATTCCAATTTTATCCAAGAAATTTCCTTTCATAAACCCTGAAAAAAAGATCTCTTTATTTAAGCAAGATGGAACATCTTTTGAACAAGATAGAACAACGATAAAATTTTATTATTTTTTTGTAATTTTATATTTATTAGTACTTTTTGTCATTTCCTTAACATATTATTCTAAGAAAGTTTTCCCATACATTTCAAGTAATATGGGTGGTGGCTATTATAAATATAATACAATTATTCTTGATGATGACTCCTTAATAACTGGAAAAATAATTCATAGCAATGCCAATTTTATTTATATAATTGAAGAAGAAAACAAATTATCTCAATACCCAATTAATAAGATTAAATCATATGAAATCAAGAAAGATATTGAGATTATCGAGGATTCTATTGTTGTTCCAGAAATGGAGAATGTTGAAAAAGAAGAATCGTCTGAAGTAATAGAGAATAACATTGAACAATAGGTTAAATGTTATTCTCTATTATACTCCATAAGTTGATAAATGAAGGGATTGAAGTATGTATCAAGAATTAATGGTAGATTATTATCAACAAATTGAATCGGAAAGAAAATTATTTAATAGGTATATCTTAATCGATACAGGGAAAATGCCTTCTGAGAATTTTAATATAAAGTTGGTTCCAAAACTATCAAAAAAGGCACAAGATTATGGATTTCTCTTAAAAACTATGAATATGATTTGTTCATTAGATGAAACAAATCGAAATATTATTCGAGTAAATCAAGCTTGGGAATTAATAATCAAAAATATTGAAGAAATAAACGTTTTCAATACAAGAACTATATATATAATCAATTCTGCAAATGCTCATATTATTCATGATATTAGACGCTTTATTGATGATATTATTTCAATACACTGGATTCTATTACAAACTGAAAGGGTTACTGAAGTAAAAATGACAGGATTAGGATCTTATCTTAGTGATACAAATAAAAGTTATAAACCATTTGATTCTTTTAAAGACTTTTTAACGAAAATAAATGATATTGAAAATGCTTATAAACATTCTATAGCAAACAATATGTCTACATTAATTGGTCGTGATGAACCTTATATTTTTGCTTTATACTCAAAACACAATAAAGATTTTCTAAATCCTAGACTAATAGAAATACCATTAAAAGATTTAATTTCAGAGTTTAATAAATTCTATAAACAATCATTTTTATTAATTGAATCAATCTAAAAAAGCGAAAACACCACAAACAGTTGGAGCGAGAAAAAGGCTTTCCCTTATTGAACCAATCCATAGTTTTCGATATAACGAA
>JAEEGH010002551.1_pt1 | contig 49176 bp, 48 predicted proteins | sample 9134181 | NCBI WGS metagenome assembly JAEEGH01 (sample SAMN16246544, study PRJNA631951) | gut metagenome | biome: gut microbiome; feature: rumen; material: DP-attached | host: Bos | place: Iran: Karaj | collected 2018-10
CCGCCGCCGACATCAAGGATACGGCCATTCAGTTCTTTTGTAATTACAAGGTTCATTTTTGTTGTTGCCCATTAATCTTTTTCTGATTTATTCATCTGCATTGGATTTCAGCCCAGGCCGGCCAGCATTTGGGCGGGGTTGTCGGCGGCCTTGACCTTGTCAAAGGCTTTGACGATGATCCCGTTTTCGTCGATCAGATAGGTGGTGCGGACGACGCCCATGGTGAGCTTGCCGTAGTTCATTTTCTCTTTCCAGACGTCGTAGGCCTGGATGGCCCTCAGCTCCGGGTCGGAGAGCAGCGTGAAGGGCAGACCGTACTTCTCCTCGAAGCGCTTGTGGGAAGCCACGCTGTCCTTGCTGACGCCCAGGACAACAGCTCCCTTCTCCCGGAACTGGGGGTAGAGCTCCCCAAAGGCGCAGGCCTGCTTCGTGCAGCCCGCAGTCATGTCCTTCGGGTAGAAATACAGGATCACCCGCTGCCCGCGATAATCCGCCAGGCGGTGAGCTTCTCCGTTCTGGTCCAACAATTCAAAATCCGGTGCGATCGTTCCAATGGATAACATATCGTTTTCCTCCTGTGCGGTTTGTGATGCTTCCGACTATTCCATGACCGGCCGGATCGTGAAGCCGCCGTTGCGGAAGCCGTTGTTGCCGATGCCGATGAAGGTCGGGATGAAGAAAAGACAGATCGCCCGGTCTTCAAAGGGCCTGTTGCGGGTGGACGACCACTTCGGTACTCAATCGTTGATACAATCACGATTGAGTACCGATAAATTTTTCTATCTCTGAAACGCTTGATATATAAAGCTTTGCGAGGCGGTGGGTTCAAATTCTGAACTTTCCGCCTCGCTTTTTCTGTGCTACTACTAAATTTTGGCTTCATTTTCCGAACAAAAAAGTGAACCCACCTCGTCTACCCTTAAACGATTCCCGAGAATCGTTTAGGGGTAGAACTGTTCTCTAAAAAATGCCTTAATATCAGTACGGCCGGCAAAACCACGCAAATTTTTCTTAAAATGGTCACTGCTGTTCTCTCCATAAAATGTTTTAGCCTCGTCGCGACACATTCCCTTTGTATTCCAGGCAGAGCATGGTCACATCGTCAAATTGCTCGGCATCCAGCACAAAACCGTCCACAGCACCGCGTATATTTTTCAGCACATCCATGGGCTCGGCATCCGGACACGCATTCAGCGCATGAATCATGCGTTCCGTGCCAAACATCTCATTGGATGCATTTTTATGCCGATACAATGATAATGGATCGTCAAATGCTGTTCCCACACGCCATCAATCTTTTCAGCCTGATGGACTTCAATTCGCTCAATCAGCTTGTTGCGCATCCGCTGCGTCAGCTTCTATACTCGGATATATGCAGACTTGATCTTTCGCGGCGATTTCCTTCGCTCCTGCGGAGCTCAGAGTATCAGCGTCAGGTTGTTCAGTCCCAACGTATTGACATAAATGGCTTCCTTCACCATTGCCATTACCATGCGCAGACCGATGTGGGCGGCCGGATCGCTGCTCTGGTGGAGCTCCAGATAGTTTGTCGGGTCAAAATTGACACAGTTGTCCCGGATGCGGATGATGCGTTTGTCTTCGCCGATCACAAGGCGCACATCCACATTATGCGACAGCTTGTCCTTGGTGAAGCCGTGCTCAATGATATTGACCGTCATTTCCTCCACGCAAAGGCCGATCAGCATTGCAGTTTTCGCGTCCACGCCTTTTTCGCGGCAGAAGTCACATAGTGTCTGGGATGCCAAGACCGCAGTTTCCACATCCAGGATGGTCAGATCCCTGCAATTCTCCGGCTGAGCGCCGAAGTCCGGGCTGAGATAGCTGAACGCCTCTGCGGAGAAGGACATCCTGCCGCATTTGACCCAGACGAGAATCGCAATCACCAGCAGCGTGAGAAATTGGCCTACCACGGAACCGATCCAGAAGCCGGTCAAGCCAAACAGGCGGCTGAAAAGCCAGACGCTCGGGAGCATCAGCCCGATTGCCTGCAGGAACGCGACAAGGTTGGTAATCCGTGTGCGCCGGATGCCCTGGAAATAGTTTTTGAACAGGCCGCAGAGCACGTTCGGAATCAACCAGATCAGCACCAGCCGAAGACCGGGCACGGCAATCGCCAGCATCTCCGGGTCAGCGCCCAAAAACAGCCGAATCAGCCATGGCGCAGCTAGCTCGCCCACAAGCACCGCCGCAGCAATCAGCATCGTCGTATGCGGGACCATCGCCCGCACCAGCGAGTGCAGCGAGGTCCGGTCCTCCTCGTTGTAGAAAATGGAGGAGAGCATCAACGCGACCGAGCCCGTGCCGACGCCGATGCTGTACATCAGATTGCACAGCGTTGTAAACACAGCAAAGGCCGCGACGGCCAGATTGCCGCCCAAATCCAGCAGGAGCAGGTTAAAGACGAGGGTGCGAACAGTGAAGAAAACCTGATTGAGCAGCACCGGACTGCCAGCTCGCAGAATCCCCACGGCGGATTGCGGTTGAAAGCTGTGAAAGCGGAAGCGAAACAGGCAGTTCTTCTTCAGAAAATAGCCGAGCCCGACCGCAAATGCGGCCAGATAGCTCATCCCGGAGGCCAGTCCAATGCCAAACATGCCGCTGTGAAATACAAACACGCCCAGAAGGTCAAATACCACGTCCGTCACCGTCATGGCGATCACGGAAATCAGCAGCAGCTTCCGCTTTCCCGCTGCCTGCAGATAGGCGCTCATGATCTGGCTGAGGAAGAAGAACGGCGCGCCGAGCATAAAGCCGTGTAGATAGTCACCGGTCAACTGAAAGACCACATTGTCTGCTGATGGCGTTCCTGCTCCAAGCAGCGTGCAAAGAGGGTTTCCTGCAGCATACACCAACAGGATCCACACAGCGCCCAATCCCAGCGACTGGAGGATGGAGGTGGAATAGCAGGCGTTTGCACCGTTCGTATCGCCGCGTCCCATGGCCTTGCCCAGCTGCACCTGTACGCCGTTGACCATCATGGTGCCCAAGGCGGCAAAAAAAATGAGCAGCGGACTTGCGACGCCGTAAGCACTCATGGCGTCCACGCCCACCAGCCGCCCGATGACGATGCTGTCGATCAGCAGGCACAGCGTTGCCGTCAAGGCGGAGATGATCTGAGTCGTGGACATTTGTCGAAACAGTTTTTGGATCATAGTTGCCTCCTGTCTGGCGGGAGATTGAAACAGATTGGCTTCTGCCTTTACTTTTTCGTCACGCCTTCGCCGTAGATGGTGGTCCAATCGTTCTTCATGGAGATAGGCACCCAATCGTATTCTTCACACAGTGCAAACATCTTGTCAGCCTTTTCGATGTTGCCGTTCTCCCGCTCCAGATCGTCGCAGCAGAGCATGAATGAGAATCATATTCCGATCCATCGGATCCACCTCGCTCACTGTTTGCTAAGATGATTCTAGCATACAAAATGGTCTCTTTCAAGATGCATATATTATCTGTCCGTACCACTGTACAGATTTATGTCCCGACCATCGGACAGGAAAAACTGAACTTTTGACAATTTCTGTGTTATGATGGTTTCAGCTTGGAAAAGGACATGTTCCCTTGTCATTTCGAGGGAGCCTTGCGACCGAGAAATCTGTTGTTTCCGGACAAGAGGACGGATTTCTCACTATGTTCGAAATGACAACGAGCAGCTAAAGCGTTACAATAAAAGGAGCTGTATCTATGGCTTACACTGTGATGACAAAGATGAAGATGCTGGCGCTGTGGGAGATTCTGAAACAGGACACGGATCAGGAACATCCGATTACAACCAACGAGATCTGCGACCGGTTGGCGGCGCGGGATATCCCCTGTGAGCGCAAGAGCGTGGCTGTCGACATCGCGCTGCTGAACAAGTGCGGCTATGAGGTCATGGAGACCAAGGTCGGCAAGCAGAACGGCTATTACGTCGAGGACCGCAGCTTCAGCATCGCCGAGATCAAGATCCTCATGGACGCGGTGCAGGCGGCCAGCTTTGTCACGCAGAAAAAGGCTGCTGCTCTGACAGAAAAGATCGCCTGCCTTGCCAGCACCCGGAAGGCGGAGATGCTGCAGAGTGGACTGATTCGTTTCAACACCCGGAAGCACACAAATGAAAAGATCTACTATACCGTGGATCGGCTCGAGTCAGCGATTCAGAAGAAAAATTGATATAACCGCTCTATATTTTGTCGAAAGAAAGCAGCACGGAATTGGAATCGTCCTCCCAGTTCCGTGCTGCTTTGCGGTTATAGGCTTTCGGGTTTGCCGGTTTGCGGGTGACCGGGTTCAGGACCCAGGTCCCGCGCCGGGCTGCGTTCAGCTCCCGTTGTTTCTTCTTCGAGAGCTTCTCATAGGGTATAAACTTGTCCATAGGAACTCCTTTCTGCGTTGCTTTTCTCTTGCCTGCGGGAGGTTGCGTATCAAAATGATGCGCAACCTCCCGCCGCATGATCACTGGGTTTTCGACCTGTTTTGATCCAGTTATTCGTCTGCTTCCTCCGGAATCTCGATCTTGCCGTGCTCCTTTTCAAACGTCTCGATTGCCCGGCGGGCCAGGTACAGCACCTCGCCGTTGATGGACCGGCCCTCGTAGGCCGCCAGATATTTCAGCTTGTAGTGCAGCTCCGCGTCCACATGGATGCCGAGATGCTTCGATTTCTGCTCCATATTCGTTACCCCAATCTGTTGTACTTAAATTGATTTTAATTCAAGTACATGATATAATTGGGCAAACGTACTTATTCTAAGTACACGAAATTCGGAGGATACGATGGAACAGAAAGCGTATTTTATATCCCGGCCGCGCCGGGTGGAGGAGCTGCGGGACTTTGGCATCGGGATGCTCCGTCCTTATCAGATCGTTTCCACGGTCTGCCTGGGCGGGATAGACTACGAAAACTTTGTGACGGATCTGCTGGCGGATCGGGCCTTTCTGGAAAACGTCCCCGGCTGCGGAGAGGAAGGTCCTCTCGTCCGCTGCCTCTGCGTGACCTGCCGGGGCCGGGACTCCGTCCTCGTTCTGCCCGACGGAACAGGCCACGTTGCTCTGGCCGCGCTCCCCTGACCGTTTTGCTTTCTCTTTGTTTACAGCGGCGCAAAAACAGACGCAAACGGCACGGAGTGGGAATCGTCCTTCCACTTCCGTGCCGTTTTGCGGTTGTAGGCTTTGGGGTTCGCCGGTTTGCGGGTGACCGGGTTGATGGTCCAGGTCCCGCGGCGAGCCGCGTTCAACTCCCGCTGTTTCTTCTTCGAGAGCTTTTCATAGGGGATGAATTTTTCCATAGTGCCTCCTTTCAGGCGTTTGTGGGTGGCTGCTTGTTTGGAATTTATTATATCACAGGTGTCAATGGGTATCCCTATACCACCCCCTCGGAAAGAGGTGTTCGGGTCGGGAGTAACTAACCTCAAAATGTCGGGAGATAACGACCAAACGTAGTCGGAAAAGAAAAAGCCACTACCATAACTCTTTCACGCTCTGTATACTGGAAAGTGCCAACAACCCAGTAGGAAGGAGCATGATGAAAGAGTTAACAAGTAATGGCTCTGTGATTAGTATAGCACATGCCATTGAAGAAATGAAGAGGGAGCAAGGAAATTCTTTCTCCTTGGAACGGATCAATCTGGCCGAGCTGGAAAGGCGGTGCGGCATATCGCGCGGAAAGCTTCGCCGCCTCAAGCGGAACGGCTTTCAGGAGCTTCCCCGCATCACCAAGGGCAGCAAGCACAAGACCACGAAACTCAGCGGCTATACCGGCATGATTGACGCACTTTTGAAACAGGGAATCAAGAATTCTTCTGTGATTCTGGAACGGCTTAGGGAAGCCGGATTTGAGGGCGGCGCAACGATCGTAAAGGAATACATCGCTGCGCATAAGCATCTCATTCCGGCGAAACGGCAGCAGGTCGCATCCCAGGGGAATCGTGGCCGCCGGTATTCGACGGAACCCGGCGAGGCATTCCAGATGGACTGGGGCTTCACCGACGTCCTGGACTACGACAGTCGTTCCTTCCGCGTGGCGTGCTTTGCCATGATCTGCCACCACTGCGGCCAGCGTTACATTGAGTTTTTCCCCAACGCCAGGCAGGAAAACCTCTTTATTGGAATGGTTCACGCCTTCCAGTACATGGGCATCCCGAGATTTGTCCTGACTGACAACATGAAGAGCGTTGTTCTGCACCGTGACCTGGAAGGGCATCCGGTCTGGCAGAAGGACTACGAGGCCTTTATGAAAACGGTGGGCTTTGAAACGAAGCTCTGCAAGCCCAGGCATCCGTTTACCAAGGGCAAGGTTGAGCGCCTCATCCGCTTTGTAAAACAGAACTTTCTCGTTGACCGGGTGTTCAGCAACATTACCGACCTGAACTGGCAGGCGCTGGATTGGTGCAATCGCCAGAACAGCATCTACCACAGAGCTGTTGACGGCGTGCCGCAGCAGATCCACATGGAGAAGTGCGCCGCCCGGCTGCGGGAACTGCCGAAGACGGACGCGGTACGGTTTTATCTTTGCCCGGAGCGAAAAATCTCCTTTGACGGCTTTGTCAATTACGAGGGCCGCCGCTTCGGCGTTCCGTACAGCTATCCCGGAGCAACAGCCAGGATCTCCCGCAGCGGCGACACCCTGTACATCTACTCAGCGGATCTGCGGATTCTGTTGGTCACGCACAATGTGACGTGGAGCCGCAAGGACAGCTTCTGTGAGGGACAGTACGAGGAGCTTCCCCAGCCGGAGGAGCAACCGACGATGCCGGTCAGAACCCAAATCCTCCAGCTTCCCAAGCCGCAAGGCGACCTCTCCTTTGCCAAATTTGACTTTGACGGGGAGGAGTCGGTATGAACGAAACTGCTTTCGAAACGATTGCGCAGGCGGCTGCCGTATTGAAGCTGGACTTCTCTTCTGAGGAGTTTGCGGGATTTGCAGAGGACCATGGTCTTTCCGTGGAAGCGATTGAGGTGGTGCGGTCCGTCTTCTCCTATCTCAGGGAAAAGAAGCAGCAAACCACAGTACTGACGCTGCTGAAAATGAGCCGACTCCCGACAAAGGAACCGAAAACCTTTGACAACTTCGACTTCTCTCTGCTCAAAGGCAAGGACGTTGACCGGCTGAAAGCGCTGCCGTCGCTGGCAGCAATCTATTCCCACAGGAACCTGGCCTTTATTGGTCCGGCAGGCACAGGTAAGACGCATCTGGCTCAGGCGTTTGGTTACGCCTGCTGCAAGCACGGAATGAAGACCTACTTCATTAAGGCGTCCGAGCTGCGGGACCGGTTTACAATGGCAAGGCGTTCCGGCAAGACGGATTCCTGCCTCAGCGCCTTGGTTCGTCCCAGCTGTCTGATTGTAGACGAGATTGGGCACTGTGCCTTTGACAGAGAGAACACCAGGCTGTTCTTTGACCTGATTGACCGGCGCTACAACAAGGAAGGCAGCTTCAATATGATCTTTACCAGCAACAAGAATCCGGCGCTGTGGCGGGAGGATTTTGATGAGGATGCCACCCTGCTCTGTGCGCTGGACCGGATCTTTGACAACGCCACGGTCTTTAAGCTGCGCGGCGAGAGCTTCCGCGGCAAGAAGCTGGAAACCGTCTCTCTGCAGACCGGTAAGGTACGGGCTGTTGAGTCGGTAGTAACCACAGAAGAATAATCTATCTATTACGAATACCGGGTTGTTGGCATTCTCAAAAAATGGCTCTGGGGTTTCCGACAATTATTGGTCCGTTACTCCCGACAAAATTTGGTTGCGAACTCCCGACGCCAACAGAGGGCTGAAATTCCTCGATTTTACGCGGTTTCCAACGCTCTAAATCGTGAGATTTCAGCCTTTTCCTTTTCCGGATTCCTGCTGCTCCGTCTGCTTCGCTTTCAGCGCCGTTTTCTCGGCGTCGATCCTGGCGCGGACCTCGCGGATCATCTGCTCCAGCAGGGTCTCGCACTCCTCTTTCGTTTTGGCGTAGACGGTGTGGACCTCACGCTTGCCCTGGGCGTTGGTCGGGGAGTAGCGGCCCTCGTAGAGGTGGTCGTTGAGCTCGTAGAGGCCGCCGGTGCCGGGCTTGCGGATCTTGCCCGTGTACGGGCTGAATTTCGGCCTTGTGGCCTCCATTTCTTCGTCGGTGGGCAGGCGGTCCTCCAGGGTCTCGTGGGGCGCATACGCCTCGCTGTGGCCGATGACGCGCTCGATATTCTGGGCCGCCTGGAGCTGCATCGCGCCGGTGATGTGGCTGTAGACGTCGAGGGTCGTGGTGGAGGAGACGTGGCCGATGACGGCGGAGAGGGTCTTCACGTCCATGCCGTGCTCCAGTGCCATGGTGGCGAAGGTGTGGCGCAGATCGTGGAAGCGAAGGTTCTTGCACTCTGCCCGCTGCAGGGCTTTTTTCATCTTTCGGTAGACGCTCTGCGGATCCAGCGGGGCGTCTTCTTTTACCGGCGAGGGGAACATCCAGCGGGAGTTTGTCCGGTCCCGCAGCTCCCTGAGTACCTTGACCACGCCGGGCGGGAGGATGACGACGCGCTCCGAGTTTTTCGTTTTCGGAGACGATTCCCGGAGCTCTCCGGCCACATGGATCACCTGGCGCTGGATCTGCAGCTCGCCGGTGCGGACGTTCAGATCGTCCCATTTCAGAGCGCAGATCTCACCCCGCCGCATGCCGGTGGCCAGCTCCAGGAGCATCATCTCGTAGAAGCCGTCCTCCTTGGCCTGGATCAGGAAGCGCTGCATCTCCTCGCCGGTGAGCACCTGCATCTCCTTCTTTTTCTTCGGCGGCAGCTTGCAGCCTGCGGCGGGATTGCTCAGGATCAGCCCCTCAGTCTTCGCCTTTTCCAGCGTCATCCGGCAGGTGGCGTGGCAGGACCGCACCATCCGGTCCGACAGACCGGGGCCGTTCTGCTCCCGCCTGGTCACCCTGCCGTTCCGCTTCAGCTCGGCGTAGAACTGCTGGAGGTCGCCCTGGGTCAGCTTGCACAGGGGGATGCTCCCGATGCCGGGGATGATGTGCTTGTAGATGCGGTCCTCGTAGGCCTGCTGGGTCGTGATCCGCAGGCCGGGCTTGGACCAGGTCTGATACCACAGGTCAACCCACTCCCCGAAGGGCATCTCCGGCTTCGCTCTGCCGTTGAGGACGCCCAGGGAGGCCTTGAGCTCGTCCAGCTTTCTCTGACACTCGGCTTTGGACACGGAGGTAACGCTCTTCGTGACCGGCATGCCCTTCTCGTTATAGCCCGTGACGACGCGGCCTTCCCAGCGTCCGTCCTTTCTCAGGCGGAGGGTTCCTTCTCCCTGCTTTCGTTTTCTTCCCAAGGTTTCAGCTCCTTCCCGAAGACTTCTTCCATAAAGTCTCCCACGATGACGGCGGCGTTCCGGTGCATCTCCGTGGTGACGTGGGTGTAGGTGTCCAGCGTGAAGCTGGCGTTGGCGTGGCCGAGGATGCCGGACAGGGTTTTGGCGTCCACGCCGCTGCGCATGGCGTGGGTGGCGAAGGTGTGGCGCAGATCGTGGAAGCGGATGTCCGGCAGGCCCGCTTGCTTGAGGATCAGCTTCAGACGCTGGTAGGCGGAGCCCGGCGCGACGGGCTTTTCCGGCTCCAGAATGCTGGGGAAGATCCACTCGCTCATGGCCGTCTTCCGCCGTTCCTTGAGGACGTGCAGGGTGCTGGCGGGGAGCAGGATCGTGCGGGTCCCCTTTTCGGTCTTCGTTTCGCCCACCACCATCGAGCCGCCGGGAGCCGCATGGACGGAGCGGCAGATCCGCAGCGTTCCCGCCGTCTCGTCGAGGTCGCTCCATTTGAGGCCGCAGATCTCGCCCCGGCGAAGGCCGGTGGTAATCTCCGTGTAAAAGAAATCGTACCACAGGGGCTCCGCCCGGATCGCTTCCATGAATTTTTCCAGCTGCTCCTCGTTGAGGATCTTCTTAGGAGCCCGGTCGAGCTTCGGGATTACAGCGCCCTCCGTGGGGTTCTGCACAATCAGCCTGGCGTTCACCGCCGCCTCCATGATCTCGTGGAACAGCATGTGGATGCCGCGGACCGTGACCTCCGAGAGATGCCGCTCGGTCCCGTCGGCGGCGTGGTAGGTCTTCCTGCCCAGGGCGTTATAGAACTTCTGCACGTCCCGCTTGGTGACGGAGCGGAGCATCTTCTTTCCCAGGGCCGGGATGATATGATGCCTGGCGTCGCTGCGATAGCCGCGGACCGTGCTCTCCCGCAGGATGGGCTCGGCGTAGGACGTGAGCCAGCGCTCGATCCATTCCGCCACCGTCATGTTTCCCTCTTCGCTCAGGTCCGCGCCTCGGTAGCAGTCGATGGCGCTGTGGAGCTTCGGCATCAGCTCCTTCTGAGTCCTGGCGAAGACGGACTTGAAGATGGGCGTCCCGTCCTCCTTGTGGCCGATGACGATGCGGCCCTCCCAGCGGCCGTCCCCGCGCTTGCGGACGAGGCCGTCGCCGTCCGGTCGTTTTCCTGACATAGCTTTCACCTCCGCTACAACAAGTACCACAACTGATTTCGAATATCCAGTCTGAAATCTGTCAGACACAGAAAGTTATCTTTTCTTCCGGGAGCACGACCCGGGGAACCGGCGCGTGCAGATGCAGGGGTATGCTGTTTTTTGGTGGAACAGCCTCCGATTTTTGAGGCAAGGCAAGGGATTGCGGGCGTTCCACATGGCTGCGTTTTGCTGTCCCGGAGGTGGAACACAAGTGGAACAGCGACAGGCTTGTGCCACCTGCGTTCCACCTGTTGGACACTTGTTTTCACGGAAGTGGAACACGAAAATTTGAGACAGGGCAAGGGATTGCGGGCTCCTGTTCCACTTGGGACAGCTTTTGCGCAGGAGAGACCGCTTCTGCAAACGCAGCGTTAATATGACTGTTCTTGATCGTAGTCCTGATAGATTTGCACGCTGCCGTCCGTTTTCAGACCGTGGGCTGCCTTCTTCTCTTCGATCCGCGAGCGAAGCTTTCTGTCCACCTGCCCGCGCAGATGCTTGAGCCTGCGATTCTGTTCCTCTCCCATCATCATCGCCAGCGCATAGGCCAGCGCCGTCAGCGCAGACACCATACAGGACGGAGCTCTGACGCCGGAAGAATAATCACTGTTGAAGACGTAGGTCATGGGAACCGTTACCGCAGACAATGCCTGCACCAGCTCCGCTTCCTCTGTCTCTTCCGTCACTTTCGGCACTGCAGAATTTTGCGGCACTTGCGTTACTTGCGGCACTGCGCAGGCGTTCTGCGAAAGGAAATGCTCGCCCATCCTCGCAGCCATGGCCGCGTACTCCAGCTCTTTTTCAGACACCGGGCGCTCCTTCTCCTGCTCCGGATCGTAATCCGCCGGCAGAGGAAGACCGACCGCGGCCATGATGATTCTGTTTTTGATGCTTCGGAAGACCGGATTCTCCTCCAAGGGAAGGTCCGGTTCTTTCTTTTCCCGGTAGAGAGACAGCTTCTCCCGGTTGACCTCGTTCCACTCTTCGTAGAGCTGCGCGATCCCTTTGCTCTTTGCGAGGTCCGAGACGAGCTGATCCACGATTTCTTTGACGTCCTTCGGGAGATAAGCGTAGAGCTTTTTTCCGGAAAGATTTTTCAAACGGGAGGAGAGTTTTCGGAACAGGACCACCGACTCCGGCGTCGGCTGGTACGTCTTTTCTGCCTCTGCTACCCTCTTCAGCAACTCAAAGCCGGTCTCATCCTTGAGCTTGTTCCGCAGCTCCGTCTCCATCCGGAAGAGTTTTTGCTGTTCGAAGCGAAAGATATCGTTGCCGAAGAAGCTGTGCAGCTCGTCGATCCCCTTCTTCGTCAGCCAGCCCTGGCTGGGATCCTTCGAGTAGACCACCAGATGCATGTGGGGATGATGAGACTTGTCATGGTAGGCTCCGTACCATTGGAGCTGATCCGGCGCGATGTTGTGGGCCTTCGCCAGCTCCGTCACGTTGCGGCGGACCAGGTCGCGCCACGCCTGGGCGTTGTTGTAACCGAGACGCTCGGCGTCCTCCCGACGCAGACTCACCACGTAAGTCCAGACGGGACCGGTGTGATTGCCCACCTCTTCCGCAACGGAATCCAGGTCGATCCTGTCATCAAGCTGACCGAAGAGACCGTGAGGACCGAGCTTCTCTACGCCGGGACGCTCCGCCATGTACTTCACCAGCTTATCGACTTCGTTGATCCGATCCGCGTTGCGCTCGATGAAGGCGTCGATGAACTCCGTGGCATTCTGCTTCGACGGATCGTTTTCATAGTCCCGGTACTCCAAATAATTTTTCGCGTCGGCGTCAGCTTTCAGCAAATCTTTTATGAGACGCTGCTGACGAACGGTCGCAGGCGCAGGCTTTTCCGGAGAAGGAACACGCTCCACGCCCTCTCTCGTTCCCATGTACTTCACAAGATTTCCGGCGTTTTGCTTCGGCGAGTTGCGAATGAACCGGCTCGTCACAATGATTTTTGCCATTACCAATCCTCCCGCTGCCACTTGTGCGCGTCTTCTGCTGTCAGGATTCCGTTGATCTCAGCGACGGTATCCGCGCAGGCCTTCCGCAGTCTTTCCACCGCTTCAGGGTCATACTCAAACTGCGCGGCGAACAGATTGCTGCTGACTGCCTGCTCCACCGCCAGCTTGAAGAGCATTTCACCAAGGAATTTCACAGACGACCGGAGCTCACTTTTCATGGCGCTGAGCAGCAGCGGCGAGAGATAGTTGACGGTCTTTTTGTGATTCAGATAGCCGAGATAGAAATCAACTGCCTGGCAAACGAACTCGCCTTTTGACTTTACGTTTGCCAAGTCCAGCGAGGCTTCGATCTCCGCGACCATCGAAGGCTTCATCCAGTAGGCATATTTCTTCTTATTATCGTCCATAACGGCGCTCCTTTCCATAGACCCCTGCAGCAACCCCTGTTTTGACAAGGTAGAATATCCGCAAAAACCCCGAAAAACCCCCGTTCGGTCGGCTCTGCCGGCCGATGTGGTGGTGTGCGGGTAGACCCCGCACTTTGTCCTGCTTCCCCCCCGTGACGCCCCAAAACGCCCCGAAAAGGGCTCTACGGCCTCCCTTCCGGGATACTTGGCTGTACCGTGAAACCCGGTGTGCGCGCAGCGATCTTCTGGGCCCGGTAGAGCTGACGCTCCCGTTCTGCGCGTGCCAGCTCCTCCGCGTTCCGCTGCGCGACGATCTCCTTGATCGGACGGATGCGGTACTTCAGATTCCCGTTCCATTTTGTACCGTCCTGTCGCGTGACCGTCGTGGGCTCCGTTGTGATGAAATCCTTTTTCTCCAAAAGATGAACGTACTTCCGAACGGTATTCTTGCTCATGTGCAGAGCCGCGCCGATGGTACGATAGCTGGGCCAGCATTCATAGGTCTTACGGTCCTCCCGATACAGAAGATAGCCATAGACCGCAAGCTCTCCCACGGACAACCCGAAACCGAAAATACAATTCGGCATCGGAAAGAAATGACCGACGTGAGGCTTCAGCGTGTTCGTCAGATGGAGCGTGTCCCGCACCGAAAGGACAAGCGGAAAAGAATACCGATGGTGCTGTACGACGGTCCATTCCCGCCTCTGCAATCGGTACACATATTTTTTTAACGTGTTCCGGCTGAGGCAGAGATTTTTCCGGACCGTTGTCAGCGTCGGCGGATCCAGCTTTCTCTCCTTGCGGGACAACAGGAAAGCGAGGATCGCAAACTCACCGGCAGAGATCTCCTGACGGAAGACCTCATTCGGCACGGGGAAATAGTACGGTCTGGGATTCGGCGGCGGCCAGAGCGGCCGACTCATAAGTCGCCTCCCGTCTGTTTGTCCACCCAGGAGATGAACTTGTACTTGGGAACCACCAGCCTGGTTCCGATCTTCAGTGCCGGGAAGCCCTTCTCGTGCATCAGCTCATAGGCTCCGGAGACGGAGATCCCCAGCAGCCCGGCAATCATATCGACGTTCAGCATGACCGGCAGCTCGTCATAGCTTTTGTAAATGCATTCCTTCATTTTTTTGTCCTCCATTTTTCATCGATGGTACCCCTTATGATACCGCCTGTGCTAAGATTATAGAAAACGAATTGTACCATAATATGCCCTGTTAAGGACCCCCAAAAAAATTTTCGGGACCCGGATGCATCCGGGTCCCGCATTCGTACTCTTTGTTTACGGCAAACCAATTTCTGACAGTCAGAGGCAGGCAGCCTCGTCAGTCATTTGAATCAACACAGGCGTCAGTCAAGATTTCCGGGGCCTTACAGCTGGATCGGATTGTCTCCCCACATCTTCTTTTTGTCCTCGCTGGTCATGGCCGCGGGGACTCCGCCCTCGCCGAGCTCCCGGATGCCGTTGTTGGCTTCCTGGTACTCCGTCTGCCGATTCTGGATGGCGACCTGATCCTTCGCCTTGAGATAGGCGTCGGTGAGGGAGCTGTTGCCGGCGATGATCTTGTCCGCGATCTTCAGGGCGCCTTCGTTCTCCATCATGCGCCGGAAGGCGGGATCGTTCTTGACCTGCTCGACGGTTTGATTCAGCTTTTCCGTACAGATATCTCTTTTTAATAATCTATTCGTATGCTGTCAATAATCTCCACCAGCTCTTCTTTTGCCGCCTGAGCCTCCGGGTCCATCAGATAATAGGTCAGGACCACGGTGGTTCCGGTCGTGTCTCGCAAATAGCAGAAGCAGGGATACCAAACGCTGATGGTGCCGCCTTCCGGCCAGCTCTTGCCCAAAAGCCAGATATAATCCCGTCCGTTTGCATCGACTCCACTGGTCACGGAAAGGTATTCCGTTTCGCCGTCGGGCTGCGTGAGATCGAACTGAGCGAGTTCCGCCCATTTCACGTCATCCATTTCCTTGAGCAGGCAGACCGGTTCCATCACCTTGCGGACACCGCCGTCCAGGGGGCAATAGAACAATCCCGCGTCCTCGGTCCAATCTGCAGGGATCTCCAGAGACAGGCCGGCGGATCGTGCGCCATCCTCGGGCCAGAAGCTGACAAAGTCCTCTGTGTTCATGAAGGGAAGCGTAAGGCTGACGGTTTTCGTTTCCGGCTCCGGGGATCGCGGTTCTGTCTGGGTTTCTGTCGGTTCAGGATCTGTCTGCGGTTCCGCCTGGGTCACTGCCGGTTCTGATTCCTTCTCTGTTTCTGACGGCCCGCTATTGTCTTTCGTTTCCGCAGAGCTTTCCATCGGCGCGGACGCAGTTTCCTTGTCGGACGGAACGTCCGCGGAAGGCTGCTGCGCCGCGCAGGCGCATAAGCCGCTAAGCAGCAGTACCGCCAAAGCCAAAACTATGATTCTCTTCATTTTGAAATCTCCTGACATTATTTTTTCTTTTTGCTCGTAAACCGGTCGCTGGATTTAAAGTTGTAGATCGGGCGAATCCGTTTTTCAATGCGGACGGTATCGCCGATGGCGGAGATGATGGTCTGCGGATCCTTGTAGGCCATGGGGCACTCGTCGAGGGTGTCCTGGCTGACGGTGGAGGTATAGATGCCCTCCATGCTATTCTTGAAGGCGGAGAGGGTGAAGCTGCTTTCCGCCTGGCTGCGGCTGAAGAGCCGGCCCGCGCCGTGGGGCGCGCTCTGATTCCAGTCGTCGTTGCCCAGGCCAATGCAAATCAGGGCGCCGTCCCGCATATTCAACGGGATCAGCAGGCGCTCTCCTTCCCTTGCAGAGACTGAGCCCTTCCGCAGGATGCCGTGCTCCAGGTCGATGTAGTTGTGGACGGTGGTGAAGAAGTCCGCCTCGTGGAGCTTCAGGCCGTCCAGGATGCAGTCCCGGATGGTCTGTCGGTTGAGGGCCGCGTAACGCTGCATGATCGCCATGTCGTGCAGATACCTGTCCCGGTCCTCGCCGGTCAGATAGGCCAGCTCAAAGGGGATCTCGGTCTGAGACCTGCCGCCGACGTTCTCATAGGCCAGCTTCTGATAATACTCCGCCACCTGCAGGCCCAGGTTCCGGCTGCCGGTGTGGATCACCAGGTAGAGATTATCCTCCTCGTCCCGGTCCACCTCGATGAAATGGTTGCCGCCGCCCAGAGTGCCGACGCTTTCCAAAGCACGGCGGGTATCGATGCTGCCGAAGCATTCCAGCTCGGAAAGGTCGATCCGTCCGCTGTTGCGGTGGGGCTTCTCCCGCACGTCTCTGCCGTGGGGGATGTTTTTGCTGATAAACGAGTCGAGGGCAGGCAGGTTGATCCGCTTTTCCTTCAGCTGGACCACGTCCATGCCGCAGCCGATGTCCACGCCCACTAAGTTCGGGACCACGTACTCGCCGACGGTCATGGTCGTGCCGATGGTGCAGCCCTTCCCCGTGTGGACGTCCGGCATGATCCGGATCTTGCTTCCCGCGGCAAAGGGCTGGTCGCAGAGGGCCTGGATCTGCCCGATGGCCGAAGCCTCGATCTCGTCCGTATATACGATCGCGCTGGTATAAGCGCCGTTGATTATTTGCATTCGTACTCCTTTGAAGCGTATTCTAAATCATCTTCCAATGCTTCAAATCATTTTGTAGAGCTCGTAGCAGTTGTGGCCCTTGGGAACGTCTTTGAGCTCGCCGCGGATCACATAGCCGTTCTTCTTGAAGAACCCTACGTTCCAGTCGCCCGCGTTTGTGATCACCATGGAAGCGCCGTTTTCCTTGGCGAAGTTCTCCGCTTCCCGCAAAAGACAGGTGCCCAGGTCCTGAAGCCGCAAGGGTTCTTCCACATACAGCGCGTCAACGGAACCGATCTCCCCTTTGTCCGCATCCGCGATCACGCCCGCTACAAAGTGGCCGTCCCGGTCCACGAGCTTCTTTTCAAAATCAACGGTTTCGGGTTCCTGTTCATAGGCTTCGCTGTAAGCGTTCAGGCCATTCAGGATCACTTCCGCATCATCCTCATTGCCGAAGCTCAGCTTGAAGCGGGTACCGCTGTTGTTGGACGGCACGTATTCCGGCGTATCCTCGTCAAGGTATTTGACCAGAGAATAACTGAGATAGCCGTTGGGCTTTTTCAGCGTGGTAAAAACCGTGTAGCCGTGTTTTTCATAGAACGGCCTTGCCATGAAACTCGCGGTGCCAAGGGTCACGACCCGGCAGCCCTTCTCCCTGGCGATCCGCTCGACCTCGCGGAGGATCATGGAGCCGATTCCATGATGGCGATAGCGTTCATCCACCCAGAGGTCGTTCAGAAACATTCTCGACCAGTGGTATTCGTAAGCTGTCGCAATACAGCCGCCGATTATCTCACCGGTTTCATTCTCAATTTTGAGAACGAATTCTTCTTCCTCCGCGTCAACCTCGCGGGGCACGATCCCGTTGATCTTTTCGCCGATGTATCCGGCTTCTTCTTTTGTCAAGTCCTCAATTTTGTATTTCATTTGGCTGCCTCCACATATTTCGAGTTGTTGGGTTCTTCTGCCGTGCGGGACGGGCGACCCGAGGCCAGCCTGCCGGAACAGTTTGGTGATGATCTCTTCTGTCATTGTTCACTCGGCCTCCAGCAGGTATTTCAGCATGCGCTCCGGATCGTTGATAAACTGCTTGGTGATCTGATAGTGCTCCGTGTCCCGGTAGTCCACGCTGCGGACGCCGGTTTCATCGAAGAGCTTGATCTCCGCGCCGGGGAAGGCCATGACGATGGGAGAATGCGTCGCGAGGATAAACTGGGAATCCAGCTCCACCAGGTCGTGGATCGCCACCAGCAGCGACAGCAGACGCTGCGGTGACAGGGCCGCCTCCGGCTCGTCCAGCAGATACAGGCCGTGGCCCTCGAAGCGGTTCTGGACCAGGGCCAGGAAGGCCTCCCCGTGGGACCTGGTGTGGAGCTGCCGGTATCCGTAGCGCCCCAAACGGCTCCCGCTTTGGTCGATGTAGCTGGAGGTGTTGTAGAAGCTCTCTGCCCGCAGGAAGAAGCCGTCGTCCGGGAAGCTGGTCTTCACCGTGGTCAGCAGACGCCAGAGCTCGGAGTGAGAATCTTGGGTAGCGAAGCGGTGCTCCCGGCCTCCGCCCTCGGCGTTGAAGCCCATGGCCACGGCGATGGCTTCCAGGATCGTCGATTTTCCGGTGCCGTTTTCGCCCACGAAGATCGTTACGGGCTTGGAAAACTCCATGGGCTCGCCCCGCAGAAGCTGCTGCACTGCGGGAATGTCATTCAAATACAGATCCCGCTGGGGCGGCTCCCGCAGGCTGATGGATCGCAGATAATTCATAGCGCTTCCAGCCTCTCCCGAATCTCGCTGTCCGGCACCAGCCGGAAGCCCTCGTAACGAAACTTCGGCACGGTCACGCAGGAGACGAAGGTATAGCCGTCCGGGGTCAGGTTTTCCGCGGAAAAGACGGCGTCCTTCGGGATACGAACCATGGCCCGCTGGCCGCAGGCGCAGTCCGGTCCCAGCAGGAGCTCCTCTTTGCGGTCCTCACAGAGCACGGTGATCCTGACGCCGCAGCCCTCATGATAGAACCAAAGCTCCTCGCAGTCGATCTGATGAAACTGCGATTTCTCCCCGGCGTCCAGCAGAAAATAGATGCTGCCCGCCAGCTCGCGCCCGTCCTTTTCAAAGGGCGCTGTGTATACCTCTGCGAACCAGCCGCCCTCGGGGTGGGCTTCCAGGCGGTACGCTTCTTTCAGTTGTTCTGTCCGTGTTTTCATTTGTCTGTCCTCTGTTGACTCAGCCAATCCCGGATGACGCTTTTCATATGCTCTCGGGCTTGGTCAAAGTGGTGGGTTTCGCCGGGAATCAGCGCCAGCTTGCAGCTCCGGTAACGTCCGGCGGCTGTCTCCACGTCCCGGAGCGGTACCACGTCGTCCGCTTCGCCATGGAGTAGCAGCACGGAGCCGGGAAAGGCGTCGATGGCCTCCTCTACCCGGATCGCCCGGGCGGAGCGGAAATAATCCGCATCCAGCGTCAGGCCCTTGATGGTCGGAAAAGGCTCGGGGATTTGCGACGGGTCGAAGCGGACGCCCAGCATCTCTCCTTCTCTGGCGCAGCGGGGGATCATGAAAGCGGGAGCCCGCAAAACAAGGCCCCTGACGCGCTCCGGCGCGGTTCCGGCGACCAGAGCTGCCGTCAGCCCGCCCTGGGAATGGCCGGAGAGCCAGAGCTCCGTGACAAAATCCTGCCGTTCCGCCCAATCCATCACGGTCAGGGTGTTGGAGATCCATTTGTGCAGGGTATGCTTCCGGAATTCGCCTCCGCTCTCGCCGTGGCCGTAGAGGTCGAAGCGCAGGGTGGCGAAGCCCGCCTCACGCATGGCTACGCAGGCGGCGACCGTATGCGGCCTGTCTTTGGCGCTGGTAAAGCCGTGCAGCACCAGCACCAGCGGCCCCGGCTCCGCCGAAGGACGCTCTAATATCCCCACCAGCCGGACGCCGTCGTCTGTTACGGTGACGCTTTCTCTTGCCGGCGCCATGCTCAGCAGCCCTTTCCGTCGATGCTGCAGGCCTGGGCGGTCTCCCGATAGACGATGGGCAGGCCCTTCTCTTTCATCCAGCCCTCCCAATCCAGGGTCACGGACCCATCCTCCAAAACGAGGGCCGGAATGCCGACGAAACCGTTCTCCCTGCAGACGTCAAACACCGGCAGCCTGTCCCGCAGCTTCAAAAACGCTTTCAGATTCCGCATGCTCTTGTTGATATCAATATACTCGTATTCCACGCCGTGGGCGTCCAGATTCACCTTGCATTCCCGGCAGTCCGGACACAGAGGGCTTCCGTAGATTACCAACATGGATCAGTTGCTCCTTTTTTATTAGAATGTGTTTTCGGTTTCATTCTCTTCGCAATGGTGCCCCAAGGCGCAGCGTACTCGCTCCGGTCGTAACCGTCCCTTTTGGCTCAGAGCTTGTTTGCGTAGTTCCCGAGATCGTCTGTGTGGTCGCCCCAGGGCGATTCCCCGGTAAATTCGCTCAGAAAAACCAGCTTATCATCCAGAATGTCGATCTCCATGCCGTGTTCTTCTTCCCAGTCGCACACACATCCCAACTGGTAGCCGATTTTGGCAGGGTCCTCCGGTGCGTCTACGACCAGCCCCGTGGGCTGGAAGCACTTGAGCAGCTCTCGAGGCGGTGTGTCCGCATTCACCGGAACCGACAGCTTCAATTCCGCCCGACTCTCTTCGCTGATATTCTCGCAGAAGTCGAGGCAAAAGGCCTTTGCCGCCCGACAGATCGCATCGATCAGCGCCTCCGGCATGGCGTTCATAGCCGCCGCACAGCGCTCGGCATATTCCAGGGTAACCGCTTCATCAAACAGCTCCACAGCAATCTCGGTGTCCCAAAGCTCGCACCGGACCTTGCCCTCCCGATAGAAGGAGTCCTTTGCAAGGGGCTTTCTCTGAATGTTTGTAATCATGTCTCAATCGCACCTTTACCGTGTTATTTCGTCAAAGCGATGCCGCCGGTCTGGAGGATCTGTTCGGCAATCTCCGCGGCCTCAGGGAAGCCCTCGTTCTGCAGCGCTTCCGATGCGGCACGGAGCGCCGGTATAAAGGCTTCGACCATTCGGTGATACCGCTGCATGGCCATCGGGACGCCGAGGCCCGCCTCTCGGGCAGCAGCCTCAAAAGACTCGTCCGTGACTGCAGCCACCGTCGCCGCGCCGCCGATGCGGAAGGAGAGCTCCCGGGTGGTGGGATAGATCGCAGCAGCTAAGAGGTCGTAGGCCGGCGCCAGCCGCAGGGTGCGGAGGTCCGGGCTGTACAGCAGGGAGAAGTTCTTGACGTGGGCGTCGGTGTTGCCGATCAGCCAGTTGAACACGATCTGATCCCACAGCCGGGTCATGTCCCGGATCGGGTCTGCGGAGTGCCGCCGCAGCAGGTCGAACATCCGGGCCAGGTGGTTTTCGCCGGCCCGTTCGTACTTTTGAGAGGCCGGAATCCCCAGCGCCTGGGCGAAATCCTCCTGGTGGAGCCGCAGCGGCGCGGTCAGGCCGTCGATAACCTTGCCTGAATTTGAGAAGCTTCGGTCGTAACGCCCGGCGGCAAACAGGATCTCCTCGTCCGCGCCGTTTCCGGTGTTGATGATGAAGCTGTCCGCGACCTGCAGGCCGCAGTTCTTTGCTGTCATCAGCGCCAGCTGCTCGTTCTGAACGATGTGCTTCAGGCGGACGTGGCTCTGCTTGACGATGTGGGTACTGGGCGCGGTGCCGCGGGGCAGGAACCAGGTTTTGCCGTCGTAGTACAGGCCTACCTTGCCGGTAGCCCCGGCCAGGGACAGATGCGAGGTGATCACCAGTTCTGCGGATTTGGAAGCACCCTCCGCAGCCAGGGCTTTGACCTGATCCAGCGCCAACGGCTCGTAGCTTGCGCCGTGCGCTTCGCCCTCCGCCGTGATCTGCAGCGCGCCGAGGCATTCGCAGCCCAGAGCGTGGAGGATGGTCAGATAGTCGTCCTCGTCCGCGTGAATCCACTGAGCCACGGTCCGACGGGTATAGCCCTCGGGCAAAAGGCTGTCAAAATAGTTCTTCGTCTGCGCAGGAGAGAAGGCAGCCTCCTGCAGCGGCAGGCTGAGAGAGATCGGGGCAGCGCCTTCCGCAGCCAGATACTCCGGCGCATAGGCAAACACGGCGTTCTCCGGGCGGTCGCCGGCCAGCGTGCCGACGTGGGTCTGCAGGCCGTTCTTTTCAATGCTGACGCGGTAGGTCATCCTGCCTCACCCCGCTTCCGGAGCTCCGCGTTCAGACCCAGCAAATTGACCAGGTACAGAGCCTTCCCGAGCTCCGCCGTCTCTTTTCCGTTTTCCAGATCGGAGAGGAAGCTGACGCTGAAGCCCGTGAACTCCGCCAATGTAGCCTGCGTCAGCCCAAGCTCCTTCCGCCGCGCCCGGATCGCCGCACCAAAGTCCTTCGCTGTGGATACGATCATCAATACCGCCTCCGTTTTTCGCCGAACGGCGCAATCAGCGCCGAATAGAACAAGACTTCGCCGAACGGCTCATAATCATGCTTTGATTATAAACCAAGCCGTACGGCGAAGTCAAGTTTAAATTTTAATGCTGCCGGTCCTAAGTATATTTTCCTTGGTTTCCGGTAAACGATTGCCGGCAAAGCGCCTGAGCAGCCGGCTGTTTCATTCTCCCTTCTGCCGCGAAGCAAAACAGGCGATCCGGAGGAAAATAAGAGTTGATTTTGGAACCCGTGTCTGTTATAATACAACCGCAAATTTAAGGAAAGGAGGTCATCAAAAATGCTTAACAAGCAGCTTGCAACTGGAACTGAATCCTGTGTGATGACCTCGGCTTGTGCATTTTCGTTCTGATACTGGAATGCAATATTGCAGATCAGTATGATTTGGCATATAGATGCTGAATGATTGCGCCGTGGCGTCTGCGTCACGGTGTTTTTTGCCCTTTTCAGCAAAACACGCACTTGCCGGGTCACCGCCGAGAACAACATGAAAGAAAGGAAAAGCAGCCCTGTACGGCTGCATGATAATACTATGGATAAGAAAACTATGATGGAAAACATGGCCCGGGAAGCCTACGAGAGAGGCGTTTTCAACGGGCTCTGGCTCTATGCCGAGAACGGCGAGATCGTGTCGAAGGGCGCTTACGGCTTCCGCGACACAGAGGACAAGCTTCCCATGCAGGAGGACAGCATCTTTCAGCTGGCCTCCATCACCAAACCGTTTACGGCCGTGGCGATCATGCTGCTGATCCGGGACGGCCGTTTGTGTCTGGAAGACAAGATCACCAAATTCTTCCCGGAACTCACCGCTTACAAGGACGTGACGATCCGCCATCTGCTGACGCACACTGGCGGCATCCCCGACGTCGATGATTCGACCTGGCTCACGGAGCTGTGGCAGGAAGAAAAACGCATTCCCTCGAACAGCATCGTGCTGCGCTATCTGACGGACAGCGGCGAGGACCCGTGCTTTGCGCCGGGGGAAGAATTCGGGTATTCCAACACCGGCTACTGCCTGCTTGCCGAGATCGTGGAACGGGTCTCCGGCGAGGCGTTCGAGGTGTTTATGAAACAGAACATCTTCGAGCCCGCCGGGATGAAGGACACCGGGATCTTCCATATCCGCAGGGACGGGGCGCCCTCCGACCGTTTTGTTCGGAATCTGGTGCTGGAGGACGGTAAGTATATCCTGCCGGGCGACTCGAGGAGTATTGAGAACTACTTTGAGGTCGCCGAGGATGGACTGAACGGGTGCGACTTCGCGTTCACAACCATCCTTGACATGCTTGCCTGGGACCGTGCGCTGCGGGAAGAGACCGTGCTGACCCGCGAGGAGCAGCGGCTGATGTTCACCCCCGGCAAACTGAACAACGGAAAGGACATCGTTTACGATGACGACGACGCAGAGGAGAGCTACGGTTTCGGCTGGGCCATCGCAGACGATGAAGATCTTGGCCTGATCGTATCGCACAGCGGCGGCATGCCCGGTCTCGGCACCTGGTTCGAGCGCGGCGTCGATACCGACAGAGCGTTCATTTTCGCCAACACCCGCGAATATGAGGACATCCGGGCCTATTGGAGCTTTGCCGAGAGCATGATCGCAGTTTCCAGAGGGCAAGAGCCGGAGCCCATCGTCAGCATCGAGGACCTTACGGTCAAGAACCCTGACAAGTCCAGGTGGGAAAGCTACTGCGGCAAGTACGAGCATCCCGAGGACCACGATTTTGCCATCGACGAGGTCTTCCTGAAAGACGGCGAGCTCTGGGCACACGCCTTCGACGAGGAGCGCGGCGAGCTCACGTTCCGGCTCTATCCCATCGGGGAGAACACCTTCGGCCGCAAGGGCGGCTATCTTGAACTGAAGTTCGACGACGGCTGCCTGATGTTCGACGATTACACCTGCAAGAAGCTGTGACAATTGCACCAGGGCGGCGGGGATCACTCCCCGCCGCCTGAAAAAAGAGAAAACGTACAGAAACGCGGACGTGGAGAAGATGTACCGGCATGTGATGCAGCCTTAAGCGAATACCGAAACGGGAGCAGGACGATTCATCACCGTCCTGCTCCCTGCGTTTTTGATTTATTCGCCTTTGTAGTAGTCCCGCAGGATCTCCGCCACCTGGTCCTCCGGGCCGGTGAGGATGACCCGGCTGACACCGCGGTCTCTGTTATAGGTGAAGACGGCGTCGCTGGCCTGCATCATCTTCCCGCAGAAGAAGGCGGAAACGGCCTCGCCCTCTTCGTCGGAGACGGGCAGATCCAAGATCACGCAGGCGCGGTTGCCCCTCTTCGCGGTGTCCGCCAGGAAATCGAATACGACCGCGTTCCGCTTGATCCGCAGGCCCTCCTTGACGAAGGGCTCCCTGAAGAAGCGGTCCGCCTCTTCGGCGCTGAACTGCCACACGCCGTCGATCTTCTCGCCGTGCAGCAGGCCTTGGTTCAGATAGTTCCGCAGGGTCCGGGTGGTGAAGCCGGTCATCATCGCCAGCTCGTTCAGATTAAAATTCTTGTCCATCGTTTTTGATCTCCCATTCAAGTCAGATTCGGTTTGGCCTTACCTGTCCTCATTGTAACGGAAGAATTGACGGCGCGCAATTTGAAAACGGGGGACTTTTTCAAGAGGCAGAGCCTTTTCGCGTCTGAAGAAATACGCTTACAATATGCGATCCCTCGCGTTCACATGCTCCGGCTTGTCAGAAGCCGTTTCAGATTCAGCCGGTGACGGCGCTTGGGTCGGACCTGTGATTTGCCGGGGAGAACGGGCAGCGTTTTCCGATGCACTGATTGTTTTTGCTGAAATGGGTGCAGACGATCTCCGGCTTCTCCATCTCCACGCCCAGCTGCTCCTTCGCAAAGTCGATGGCGCATAGGATGGCGAGGAAGGAGTCCCGCTTGCAGCAGCGGGGGCCGCCGATCTCTCCGATGGCCGCGAGGGACTTCGCCGTCATCCTGTGGGACAGGGCAAAGGGCTCAACGCTTAGCGGCGTCGAGCCGGAAGCGATGGAGACGAACATCCCGGAGCTGATTCCGGCTCCGCAGGCGCCCCAGAAGCCACAGGCTCCGCCAGGCACCTTCTTTCCGCGACTAAGCATCTCAGCCAGAGCCTTCGGCAGATCAATCATGCCGCCAGCGTTATGATAGGCTGTCAGCAGGGCCGCGCCGACCATGACGTGGTGCTCCGGCCCGTGCATGTGGCAGAAGGGCATGGCCATCATCTTTTCCAGGATCTCCACAGGGTTTTGGGAGGTCTCATTCAGGCACAGACCGACAATGGAGTCCAAGCCCGCCGTGTGACAGTCATTGCAGACGTAATGACCCCGCACGCAGCGGGTCTTGCTGTTCTCTTTTTTGTGGCAGACGGCGCACTCCATCTGCACCTCGGTTTCCAGATATTCCAGCGGCGCACCGCAGATCAGGCATTCATCCATCATCTTCCGTTCTCCTTACCGTCCTGTTCCGCCAGCAATTCATCCAGAATTGCCGCGGCGCTCCGTATAATTTCCGGGCAGCGCACGTGAAACAGCTCCTTCTCCCGGATAAACGCCATCTGCTCCGGTACAGACAAATCGTACCCCAGAAGCTCCCGGCAGACGGCGCTCCCGTTTTCCCGGATAAACCGGTTCATATATTCCTCCGCCAAAGCATAGGCCCTTGCTTTTGCTGCGGCGTCGCCGCGTTCGCTGTGTCCGTACAACAGCCCAAGCACCATCAGCGCGCCGGACACCGCTCCGCACAGCTCGCCCTTCCGCGCGCCGCCGCCGAAGTTCGTGCCCAGCCGAAGTGCCAGAGCTTCCTCCACACCGTGCTCCACCGCGTAAGCCACAAAGATGCCTTGCGCGCAGTTGAATTTTTGCTTGTAGTATGCTACGGCTTTTTCTTTGTGATCCATGTATGCAATGGCTTCCTTTTCCATGCTCAAATTCTCCCGGTGACGATGTCCAGAAAGGCCGCGTCCTCGGTCCAGTCGTGGCCGCTGCGCTGGCCGCTCATCTCGGCCCCGCAGCCCGGGCAGCGGTCTGTGGGCCTGCTGACCTTGCACCCGCAGGCGGAGCATTCGTAGTCGTCTTTCTCAAAAAGGTGGGTGTTTTTAATCCAGTGCGCGTTATTCATGGATGGCCTCCTGAGACGCAATTGCCGCAGCTTCCAGGCGCTTGTCATGCCTAGAGAGCCGTCTGGCCGGGCCGTAACGGTCCCGGTCCTTTGTTTTGGGCCGGAAGCCCACGGAGACGTAGTGGGAGACGTTGCCGTCCCGCATGTAGCCCAGGGATCGGTCAATCTTCCGCCGGTGCCTCTCATAGATCAGCCCGCCCTGCTTCCCGTGGTCGCGCATCATCTTACTGCGCCTGCGCATCTTCCGCGCCGCCTCCTCTCTCCGCCTGGCAAGGCCGCGGCTCATATTGTCTTCAGGTTTTATCATTGTTTACTCCAAGTCAAGTTTTGACTTTAGTTCTGCTTCAAAGGCCCGAATTTCTTTAAGACAAGTATCAAGATATCCAAACAGCTGTTGCTTATCTAATCCGTCAGTTTTTATCGGTTTAGTTTTAAAAGGGAGATGGTAACACCAGTCAATCACTTTTGGCCTATATGGATAGTATTTTTGTATCAAGTCGCAAGTGGCCCTAAACTCATCAGTAATATTTTGCGAATTAATAGACATCTGCACCAAAACTTTTCCTGCAGACATGATATAGATTTCATAGAAATAATGAGCTTCTGTATTCCATGCGCTGGGGGCATCTTTCAAATCAGGCAAAATCTCAGACATAGCACTGGTGTTAAATCGAGTATAGGAGCGGCTGGAGTTCATAGGGTCAAAAACAATATCATTTCTTCCTGCTGCCCATTCTCTGCTCCACGAAGCGATATCCATGAGAATTGTTTCGCGCGTCCCTTGGGGTATAATATAGGGAAGCAATGTTTCACTGATTCTCTTGCTCCATTGTGCATGGAATTCTGCCATCTTCGGCCAATCCTGTTCATTGCCTATACTTACGCCGTAGAGATGATAATTAATCCAAGATGCGACATAGTCATCAGCACGGGACCACGACAGCTTTATGCCAAGATTGTTCTCTATTTCCTCCTTGTGAGAGTAAAGATTATCGAATGCTTGTTTATTTATATTCGTATCGCTGTTTCCAAGATAAAAATCGATCCGCGCAACATCAAAGTTAGCAATACAGTCAACTCTGAAACCACTTATTCCAGTATATCCACTAAGCGTATTCGAGCCAACCGGATTGGAGTTCAGAAATGCGCCACTGCGAAGGTTTTCCTTTTTAATTATTGGCAAGGCATATGCCCAATACCGTTTTCTCAACTCAATTGTATGTGCTGTTTGCGTTGTTCCTCTTGATGATACAGTTCCGTCACTGATAGCAGGAGCGATATCTGACCAAAGCAGCGTTGCCTTTTCCCACAGCCAGGCAGCCCTGTTTTCGATTTTGATCTCATCCCAGCTGCTCTCAGAAAGAACGTTTTCCATCGTCAATAATCCTGCTGCACACTGATCAAGACCCGGATTGTCTTTCTTCCCTGCTTTCTTCGTTGCCCAGTCCGCATCACTGATAGAGGTATTCAATGCCTGGGTGATGATCGCAAAGTTTCCGAGTGTTTGAAGCTTCTGATCCCTGACTCTGGCCAATTCTTTCGTTTCACAAGGTGGCCAATGGTTCCTCCATTTCTTCGGCATCAGATGCTCTAAGCTATACTGCTTGAATCCCAAGAGGGCGACAGCACTTTTCTCGGAGCGAGCCCCAGACTCAATGTAGTATATTACACCCTTTGCCTGCAGATTGGTGAGCTTGCTGTCTTTGAAACCGTTCAGTAATTCCTCGTCAGAAGGAACATATGTCGTTCCGTCTCCTATGCGCTTCAGGGCCGAAAGAAGACCATCTGCGGTTTTTACCCCATTCAAAATCAGCGACACAAACAGGTTATTATAGTTTTTGGTAGTCGCCCGAATTATCATTCTTCGCATAATGTAGGATTCAAGGATCCCCATCATCTTTTTGAATTCATCAGGATCTTCTACATTACATGCAAGATATAGCACATAGGGAACCAATGTGGAGTTTTTAAGGCCGAAAATAATAACGTTTATCCGTTCAGTACCGGGCAGCTTGGGCATTTGCCTGTTGATGCAATCCGGATCGAACACCTCTCTGAACTTATTGGCATACTTGGACATGGGCTCCAGGATTACCTGCTTGTCTCCATTGCAGTAAACTTTGATAAAGTCCTGATATGATTTTGCAAGGTGTTCCAATCTGGAATATGCTATTTTATCTTCTGCTGAGACCTTGAATCTGGCATCCTGTACGAACAACTGGAAATATGAATCGAAAAACACATCAATCAGAGATCGTGTAACACGACCCATTTCAAACTCTTGATTCCAGTAGGCACGGGTTTCGGGATCTTTTTCAAACACTTCCACCCAGTTTTTATTATACTGCACGATATCCTGTCTGGAATAGAAATAGTTTTTCAGCAGCTCAGCAGTGGTTAATCTGACGCCCAGAGAATTGATAGTGTCGAAAATCTGCTGCTCGTCCTCATCAATGGTCAGGTCGATCCTGACAAATTGAGCATTCATAATAATCGTCATGATATCCAGTTTCGAAGCGTCAATATGATCAACAAAATAGTTATACGCCTCAATAATCCTTGATTCTGACAGATTGCTCACTTTCTCTAACGTCTTTGCAGAAACAACTTTTTCAAATGCATCGACATCGTTTTTCCCGTGACGTAGCGCAATCTCCTTACCCATGATCCGGAATTGCAAGTCAAATGTTACTGTCTGGTTCAGCTTCAGGCATAGTACCTTCATAAAAAGGAGATATGTAGTCAGCCGTTGTTGACCGTCAACAATGGTGCGCCGCTGGGCATACATGGCCCCAGGTTCTGGCAGGCCAGCGTCTTTAAGGATAATCGCTCCCAAAAAATGGGACTTTCTTGTCTTAACGACATATTCCATATCCTCAATGAACTTTTCCCATAGTTCTTCGTTCCAAACGTATGGCCTTTGAAAGAATGGGACTTCAAGCAATGTGGCATTGTTGAAAATGTTTGTGATTAAAGCTTTTTGCGCATCCATTGTGAAACTCCTTCAAGAATTATTTGTCGCTCCAGTTGATTTTTCTTCGGTCTTTTTATTTTTTTTCGGGTTTTTCAAAGGCTGTATTGCTTTCCCGGTAATCAGTTCGATTGCATCTGAGAGATATCGTAGTATTAACAGTCTTCACTTAAGCTGCCTTTCAACTCTTCTGAAAGTCTGCTCAGTGTATCCTCGCGGATCAAGGGCTTTAGCTCGCATTCCCAGATAATCAGAACGCGCCAGCCTTGCTGTTTAAGCAGGGCATAATTGTGCTGATCACGAATTATATTTTTCCCAAGTTTTTCCTTCCAGAACTCAGCATTGTTTTTCGGCCAGAAAAAGTCCTTGCAGCCTTCATGAACGTGCCAAAAGCAGCCGTTCACAAAAATAACTGTCTTGTATTTGGGCAGAACGATGTCCGGTTTTCCCGGGAGGCGGCTGTCGTTCTTTCGATACCTGAATCCTTTGGAAAACAAGTACTTTCGGACAAGTTCTTCCGGTTTTGTGTCTTTCCCGTGAATACGTGACATATTATAGCTTCTGACATCAGGGGAATGAACATCAGACATGATTATACTCCTTTGGACCCTGCTCAGTCCGAAAAATACTCGATCAATCTCTGCCTGCAAACACTGCCTAACGCGAGTTTGCTTTTTCTGTCCAGCACATCCCATATTTCCGGAGAGAAAGAGAATACGCCGGTTTCAGAGTTGAAATAGAAATAAGGCGTTTCAGCCAATGCTTTTACGGGATTCGCAATCACGTTCGCAACAATCTGCTGATCAGTAATACTGTCTTTCAGGTACAGACACTTCTTTTTCTCTGCAGGAAGCCCCGCCTTTTTTCGCGTCTCATAGTATTCCCGGAAGAACTTCGCGGCACGCTCTGCTGTAACAGAACCATCCTTCTTTCTGGAGTTGAGAAGCGCAAGGATAAGGACGGGCTTGTAAGAATACGACATCTTCATAGTCTTACAATAGTCAATCAGATTCTGAACAATCTCTGCAGGGGGGAGAGACGGCAAATAAGCAGCCTCCACGGTTTCTTCCCTGTTTTGCTCTGATTCTGCGACATTCAAGGAACGGGCGATTGCCGATGCGATACTCTCAATATCGAGAATTGCCGAATCGTTGCCTCCAAGATAGAACTCGCGGATCGACTGCTTCAGGTTGTCTTTCAGCACATCTACAGATTCTGCTGCGTCCGGAGCTTTTTGAATGCCTGCCCGATTCAGAATGTAGTCAAATGCCCGCTGAGAAACCGGCCGTATTGAACTTTGCCAGGGAGGGTTCACGCTGTTTCGTACTTCCTGGTAATCCAACTGTTCGATATACCCGCCATCCGGCAGCCAGATTGGAACCTTCTTTTCAAATTGCTGACAGTCGATCAGTTTTGCATAATAGTTTTTACCGTCAGCAGACAGGATCTCACCAACGGTTCCAACGCCAAAATAGTAGCGCTGGTCTTTGTTGTAGCGGTTCCCCTGGTAGTAGATGAACACATCTCCCTTATGCAACAGGTTTTTGTACCTTGCAGGGTAATGATATGTGTTGAAAAGATCGTCTGCATACTCAGACTCAGTATCGATTTTCTGTGACAGAATTACAAGCATATTCTCTACCTCACAGATCCCGCAAATCACTGAAAAACCCTATTGTGGAATCATCCAAGTCACCTATAACAACGCCACGATCCAGCAATCTGTTTCCATTCTCACAACAGGTTTCAGGCAGCAAGGCACAGTTGTGACAAGCTGCCAAGTTCAATGATTCTGGACCCTGTCCGAGAGATTGGATACATACCGGATCTGATGAACACCAAGCTGCGTTACGGATTGCGTCACAAATAGTATCCTCAATGCGATTCTTCTCTCCTTGCCTGACGAGACCGCCAAGAGAGCCTTCAGAATCACCTGATGCGGTGTAAATCAAAACGCCATACATTCCGTATTCATTTGACGTTTTTTCACAATAGATCCTTTCCCTGATGGAAGAGCTGCCATAACCACATTCAAAACTAAGCTGATTAATAATCAAGTGCGCAAATGTGTGAATCAGCAAAAACTCCGGGCGTAATTCACCAGTAGTTTTTGTGCCAAAATTTGACTTTTTATATGCTTGCTGCAGATTCCGGATTCTGTTGAGCACGTTGGGCTGCTTTCCCCAATTCTCAATGGCTTCTTTATTGAACTCGAAGAATATTCCTTCACCCTGAACCTGTATCGCTGGAAGCCAGTTTTCATTGCCAAGCCGTAGTGTCTTTTTTCGTTCTGAAATCGGCATTTCTCTGGGTTCCACCCTGGAAAAGCCAACAAATGCCCTGGTTTCCTGCAGCTTGTGCACTAATGAAATGCTTTTAAAATATTTGCTGATGATCGGATCATACCAAGAAATTGGATAGTTCTGAGCGTGAAAATGCTGGGCATCACTTCCGCTGCTTCTCGTCAGAACATTGTATTCAGCAAGCCGGTATGCATCTTCAGACATCTCTTCATTAACATCAGGAAGCCCATTCAGGCCAGCTTCTCTCTTCAAAAACGCTTCAAAGAGTTTGTCCCTGTCAACATGATTCATGTCAGCAAGCATATTGATGAAAGCTCTGTTCCATTCTCCGTTGACTCGTGATGCGCTGACTGTTTCATATGATTTTTCCAAGATGGCCAGTATTTTTTTATTTGCCTGATCTTCGTCAGTTGGAATGTAAATGGAGCTCCTTGTATCTGCAAACCATACGTTTGTTGCACCACGCAAGACGATTTGCATTTCTTCGGGTTTGCTAGTGCAGGGGTTTTCGGTATCTTCGGAAATGCCAAGCCAAGGCTTTGCGCCTTTGCAGCGGTAACCGAAGCGTTCCCAGTTTCCACGCTTTTTCGCATCGCCAATAGAGCGCTTTGCTCCGCAGGTACACTCGTAATACACGCCACTCAGAGAAGCCGATGCGCCGCCCGTGCTTCTTCTGATTTTGCAAGTGTCAGGATTGTATGTATGACCGCTATCAAAGTGTACCCATTCAGCTACCGGGAAATCATCAATGTGCCCATTAGGGCAAATGATCACAAAGCGTTCCGGGATCAGTTTGCGTTTATATCTATGAGCGGGGTTGCATGTACGACCATTCTTCCATGGGTAGCAATCACATTCTGGTTGCTGTTGATAGAGTGTCGCTTTTTCCATTGATCCGCAATATGGGCAATAGTGCCATGTTGGAAAACGTACAGCCGGAATGCGGAGAAAGCAGTTCTGAGGATCAGCGTTGTTTTCTCTGAAATCCGGTGGCCAGCGAAGCTCCTGAACTCCAAGGCGCCGTTGCAAGCGCTCGTCCTTTATGAGAAAAGCTGATGGATCGTTGTACCTCCACATATCCAGACCGGCAATCATCAAAGACTCGTCATTGGGAAACGGAACAATCGCTCCAACACCCCAAGGGCCAATGAGCGCGCTCCTGCGCATAGGCTTGTTTGAATATGCCATTTTCAGCCCTCCTTTGCTGTATATCTGTTAGCCAACACCTCTGCTTCACAAGAAGCATCAACACTACGCATGGATGTAGGTGTTTCCATTCCCTGCTCACCCCAAGCTGCATTTGGTTGGGAGCCTGCTGTGTACATCAAGGGAAGAGGGTCAGCGTATGACCAGTCCGGATTCAGTTTCGGTTCCCATTTTCGAGGGTTCCAGTCCTGCCAGCACTCCAGAAAATACTTCATCTGAGCCCTTGTTGCATCCATCTCATCACTGTCGATTTCATCCACACGGTTTTCGATGATATCACAAACACGCTCAAACAGCTCTTTGTCAGGAACTTTCGGCGGATCTTCGTTATACACATTGTCATTCTCCAAACGCATCATTCCGATCATAATAGCGTGAAGAGCTCTCTCACGAACAGGCGCAGAGAAAGGAGTAACACTTGTTGGTTCGACATTGCAATACACTCTGGAGTGATATGATCTGAAATGTTCGTAGTGAGACTTGTCCCGGGGCCGTCCGGGACGATAAAGGACAAAGACCAGTCCAGGCGCATCTTTGGCATTTCTTCCAACGCGGCTGGTTGCCTGAATATATTCAGAAGTGGTTTTGGGTTGGCCGGCGACTGTCATTAGTCCAAGGCGGGAAACGTCAAGTCCAACCGAGATCATATTTGTCGCGAGGCAAATATCAATCGGATACTCTTTTATTTTCCCGGCTTCATCTACTTTTGCAGGATATCTGATCCCAAGATTTGCAAGGCTTGCCGTCACTTCGCTCCCTGAAATGCGGCTTGTGAGTTCTTCATCACGCCAGATATATCGTCGGCTGTTCCGGTATTCTTCTCTGCTGTCATACCGCTTGTCATCATAACGACGCTTGTACATTACATCCAGTTGCTGGTCAATATCGGCACGAATCCAAGTAGCTGCCTGTCCAAGCTCACGAATGCTGTTGTAGTATCCAATGTTGGTCCAATAAGGATCGCGGTCCGTATCCTTTTCTACTTTAATTGCTTTGGCCCCATAGAGAAGCGAGGCAAACAAGCGAATTGCAGTTGTTGCATCGGATGAAGAGCCCGTTGCCAGTATTCCTACATATCGTCTTCCGTTTTGCTTTTTGTCCTCTTCTGCAAAGAACGAATTTCCGGCGTCAAGCCCTGACGGCGGGAACTGGAAGACATCATCCTTGTCGCAACCATACAAGGCATGGCATTGCTCTTTGGCGCGGCTGATTGTAGCAGTAGAAGCAATAATCTTTGGGCGGATATCACCGGCACGTGTTCTGATAGTGCAGAGTTCATTGATCAGCGTTTCATAATGGCCGACCATCGAGCCGAGTGGGCCGGAGATCAAATGGAGCTCATCCTGGATTATCAAATCAGGAGAGGTCGTTTTTATTCCGTTTTCAAACCCAAACAAGCTCTGGGCCTCCGGGCGGAAGGGCAGCATTGCGAATTTATCCACAGTGCCGAGCAACAATGTGGGTGTTTTCTCATATATGCTTTCGTCAATAATATAAAGAGGAAGATCTACAGAAGAAAAGTCACAGTTGTTGTTACTGCAGCGGAAAGAGAAGTCAAATGTCCTTGGAGTTTTTTTATATTTCCGATAACCGGGAACCAGCGCTTTATGCACCGGTCCCATCTGTGCTCCGCACCAAGGGCATTTCAGAATTACAAACGGATTGTTTGTATCTCCGTTATAAAGCTTATCATATGCTTTCAACGCATCTTTGATGGTGTTGGGAGTTGTCGTTCCTCCAACCCATAGACCAATCGTGATTCGGTTTGTCCCAAATAGGTCTTCGTGCTGCCGTCTGATAAGATCACATGCACAAATCATAGCTGACGCACGCTCATACTGTTGTGCAGTAAGAAGACGGAGCGTATATCGCATCAGGATGGCTGTACCCTTGTCATCTTTATTCATCAAGCGCCGCAAAAAAATTGTGTAAGCTGAAAGACCGAGGTAGGCTTCAGTTTTGCCACCACCAGTTGGGAACCAGATTAAATCCACGATTTCACGCTCTTTACAATCCCGATAGTACATGGAGCGAAGGTTCATCAGGACAAAAGCGAGCTGGAAAGGACGCCATTTACCAAATCTTGTTTTATCGCCAGGCCATGTGTTCTGATTATTAACATCCGGTAGTATCGTTGCGCTTTCCAATACTCCATCGTCAGTCCAACGTCGAGGGGGAAGGTTGTAGTGAAGCTGTTGCATGAGCATTGCGAGGTTCATATACTGGAACGCAGTCCGAACAGTTTCGTTTTCTTCAAGCAGTTTTACTCCATCTTCCATACGGGAGAGGCACGTTTCGCAGTTTGAGATATGCCTTGCAGCAGTCTGCTCGTATTCCGGTGCCAGGCTAATCTTGTCCTCCCGGCGGCCGTTGATCCATAGGCGATATTTGTTGCACATTTCGCGCAGTTCTTCAAGCGTTTCTGCAAAACTTCCATACGGACTCATTTTCAGCATTTCGAGAGAAACGCCTTTTATTGTGCTTGGAACAATAGGCTTGATGTCATATTTGGGAAATGTTGCAGTGGAAATCCATTTTACTGAATCGCCGTCATCCCAATCAGCAGCCGTTCCGTGCCCGATGGCATAATTGTGGATGTTACGGTACAGAAGTTGATTGGATATATAGTCCTCGTCTTTTGTGATGCGCTGTCCGTCAGACAACGCAGAAAAACCCAACTCAGAGTAAATGCAGAATTTTGTTTGGAAGAAACAGTCTTCATCTTTTACAGACGATCCACCACCGCTTTTTGTGTTTTCCAAGGTAAACGTGAAAATTGTACTATCCCCGATGCTGTAGCGCCAAGTAATATCGAACTGCAAACCGGTGCTGTTTACTGGCATCTTGATGATCCTGTTTTTCTCGTCGGGGAGAACCAGTTCATTTCCACCATTTTCCCAATCCAGTGCAGACCTGGGCCAATATCTGTACTCTTTGCCAGTTTCCGGATCTTTTGCAGTAATCGTAGTATATACTCCGGCTGAAACATAAACATGCAGTGTGTCACCATGCTTTACTGCTACGGTCAAGCTGATGGCAGACTGACGATAAGCGTTCGACCTGTTGATCAATTCTTCGGCATTTTCAAGGAATTCTGCACCAGAGCCACTTCGTTTGACCGGAACCGGCTCGTAGTCTTCACTTTCTGTATCATGAGGAATATCCTCTCCCTCACGTTCTTCAACTGTTTCCTCTCTTGAATCACGTGGATACAGGATGCCCGCCAAATACCGAATGTGCGGTGGGTCGGTCCGAAGGATTTCCTCGCCGTTGCTTTGCTTCATGCCTTCCCAATCAATTGGATCAGGCCCTATGAACTCTCTTTCAACGATCTCTATCAGTTGGTCCCGCCTAGTATCTTTTGCCGCTTCATTTTTTTCCGTCAAATATTGTGTAAGCAGCCGCATCGCTGCAGACAGATCTCCATGGCCGTGACTCTGATTGACTTCGTTGTAATTCGGGCAGTTTTTTACCTGCTTTATCACATCGTCTAGCTCTGCGGGGCTATCAATTGACAACAAGCTTTTCTGAAAATCAATCTGAAGCCATTCGCCGGCTTTTTCCAAAGCTCTGATATATCGCTTAACTGTATTGTCCAAATACTTCCGTTTTGGATGACTTCTAAGCCAACTCTCAAAATCCATGCCACTTTCCCCCGTTAATTACGACAACAGTTTTTTCATCAGCAGATTGTCATATTCTCGTTTTGCCGCTTCAGACTCCAGAACAAACAGGCCGGAACATGCGCGGCTCAAACCAACATACATAAGCTTTTCAGAAGAAAAATCTTCCACATCAGTCAGGATGATTACCACATTTTCTAAGCCCTTGAACGCTTGGATAGTGCTGAATGTTGTGTTGAGTCCAATGGGCGTTTTGAAATCTTTTACAACATATCCTTCAAGGATAGATACAACAGAGTCTTCTCTTTTCCTTGGGGAAAGAATCGTGATTTTCTCCGGTGCAATATGTGAATCGTTCAGCTGTTTCAGAAGCGCTTTGAGCTTTTTGCATTGCCCGTCCATCGTAGCCCACGTGATATATTGAACAGGTGGTCCATCCACTTTTGTCCACAGCTCATTTGGTGCTTTGAATCCTGTTACTGTTTCAATCTCTCTGCAGATTGGCTTGGTATTACGGCAATTAACTGTCAATTTGAATCGAATGAAAGACGTGCAATCTTCCAATTTGCCAATCATCTCCGCTCCGGACATGCCTGCCGCATAAATTGCTTGCATAGAAAAATCGCCAAACATTGTCCATCTGCCTCGGGCTAGTCCTTTTTCAAGACTGGCACTGAACACTTCCAGGTAACTGTCTTGAATTAAGTCCTGTGTTTCATCCACAACGATTTTGTCGAATTGTGCACCGTTTTCCAATAATGAAAGAGTAGCAGCTTCCGGTAAATCCACTTGGTAATATTGTTGTTGTTTGTCAGGATCACGCGGGTACGCAGGAAGAATACCGCCCTCTTTTGCAACCTGAGTCATATATTTATGGAACGTTCCAACATAGCACGGGCGGAGGGTTTCGTCCATTTCTGAAAAATAGTTGCTCATCCAATCTGCAAGGGATGCATTGAAGCAGAATAATGCAACTTTTTCCCCACGAGCAGCTGATTTTTTAACTTCCTCCAGCGCAAGCAGTGTTTTCCCTGTGCCAGCAGGCCCATGGATTAAGCACCGGGGATTGTCGTCCAGTTGGTCAAGACAGCGATATTGCTCCTTTGTCAATGTGATCAATGCTTCACTTGCGTTTCTAAGCTGTGCGCTCATTGATACAGCAAAGTCAAAATCTCCACGCAACAGGTTAGCGATGTATTTGACATCCGCATAATCTGGAAACTTGGACTTGCCTGCAGGGCCGTAAATAGCTTCCCATTTTCCTTTTACCCCTTCACTAAGTCTCTTGATAAAACGCTTTACATCTTTTCCATCTCTGGAATCGAACACCTGCCACTGCTCTTCTTCAACGCCCGCCGAGGTAAATTCGATGTCCGGAAACATCACGCCGCTTCCAAAGAGAAGGGACCCTACATATTTGTGCTCGACATCTGCCCGTGCCTTTATCGCCTCCACTATGCTGAAAATACCATCTTTCGCTTGTTCAAATGGGCCACGTTCCTTGCTGTTTGTCTTATCATACCTGTCAGTAAAATACCAAATCCCGTTTTCTCTACGGACGCGGCCACCTTTTACCTCCAAAGCAAACAAGCCCAATTGCGGCGCAAGAACAAGAAAGTCAGTTTCTCCATAGATCACTTTATTATGAGTTGAAATGCCCAGAGAATGTAAGACAATCCATTTATCTGTTCCTAGAGCATTTTTAAACCAATTGAAAATTCTTCTCTCTGCGTTGGACTTAACTTCAGGTGAAATCACCGAAGGAATCATAATGGCCATATTACAGTCTCCTTACTCTTCTTCGATCAGGCGATTCGTATCAGAAACATTCACAACAACAGGAGCCCCAATATCAATGATTTTCAGAATTTTTACCACACCGATACCATCAACCATCATTTCGATAGGCTCCCAGATGTTGAACGGATCAATATCGCCATAGTTTTTCAGGGCTTCGACAATTCTGCTACGTAACAGTTGCGTAAGATTCATCCCCGCCCGCTGGTGGGCAGTTTTCACTATTTGAGCAGCATCGTAAATTTGATCAAGCATTTCCTTTAGCACTTCGTTTTCCGTAATATCCGCAATGTACTTCAGATCAGTTTTACTCATTGGTGCTATCATTTCATCATCAAAAAGCCAAGACCTTACAGCCCCAAAGCCCCTCGTACAACCGGCAGCCTGGAGTTTTTCATAAATCTGTTCTGGCGTACTGAACAGCATTTCGATCTCAAGCGCTTCTTTCCATTTCCTTGCAACGTCTCTTTTATCCGTCATTCCTGAGCGTTCAAGAATTACGTCCGCCATTTCTTTTACCAGGTCACGATCTACTTCCCGAACTACAACGAAACCGCCTACTCGTAATTCGTTTGGAAGTTTTGTTTCGATCTTGTCAGCATCATTTTCGATAATATTGCTTGCGGAAACAATCTTGTGACCGGTCGTATAGAATGCAAGATATCCTCCGACATAGTTCACCGGAACAGCTTCAACCGTCTCACTTTCTGCTTTTTTCCCGCCACTGGAAACAAACTGATGATACTTGTTTTCTCGGAGGACTGTTTCTATCTCTGTAAGTTCATCTGCTACCGGAGCCTCTATGGGCTCATTTTCCACATGACTGAACCTGCTGGTATTGATGACAACGTCTGTAGCAAACGACTTCTCAATAGTCATACGGTTTTCTGTACTGTTTAGCGCTGCATTCCATCTCGCCGAATCGTAGCTTTTCCATCTCTTTTCATAATCGTACATGAGGACCGTATATGTCGGTGTATTAAAACTATAGAGGATCTTTCGCATTATTGCACGTTTGAGCCATCCGACAACAACCGTCGAGAAATACTTATCACACGGAGCAAGATAGTATTCTGCCGGATAAAGCACGTCGATAATGATTGACATAGACCGTCTTCTGCACATAACTTGCCAATACTGCTGTATCCGGTTTTTATCGCTCTTTTCCGGAACGATAATTGCTACCCTGTGATAGTTCAACTCCTTGTTGGATAACACCGTCTCGGCAAGCATATCATGTTTGGGCAATGAGTAGCCCTGAGAACTTACTTTTTTTAAGCAATTGATTATAGTCTGATAATCAGAAAATGAGCTTGGAGAAAGAAACGGTTCTTCCCTCATGAGCACCAGATCACATTCATCCAAGGAGGTCTTTATTTGCAAGCATTGCTTCTCACTAATAGGAACCGTTTCATGAAGCGCAGCTAATGCAAGCTCGAACAGTATTCCATACAGTTTAAGTATTTGCGCTGAGGTTGACTGTGACTCTTTCCTGTGTGCATACAACAACTTTATGGCAGTGCTTATTTCATTACCATCTGCAGTAATATAAGAAATCTTTCTTTTGGCACATAGTTTTATTTTCCGATCTGAAGTTATTGGACTTGCATCATACAACTTGTCAGTTAAACTTGTCTCATCCCAACGCCACAGGTTGAATCCGCGTTCCAAGAAAGGCTGCAGATCAAAGGAATTCATGATGTCCGTCACGCATGTTACCGGTTTTCCATGACGAAGCATTTTATCAAGCTCTGGTAACTGAGATACCAACGCATTTGCATTAGAGCCGTCAATTATAATTGACTGGATTGGGTGTCCCTTTTCAGCCATAGCATTTGCTGCATATAGATCTGCAGCAAGAACAACCGCAGGCACTCCGCCAAGTTGACCCGCCCCGATATTCTTAACATTTCCCTCAAAGTCAGCCTGTCCGATCAAGATGGCCTCTTTCAACTTCTGCCCACACAGACTACATGTATCAATCAATTGCTTGGTACTAATAATTGAGGTCACAAATACGATAGAGCTGTCCATATGAGTCTTGAAGTCATTTAGCAGCTCGATAATATCTCCCTTTTTTTGGAGAGATTTCAACTTTTCTTTGGCTTCCTTTATTTCCGGAGAAAACACTTTGTCCGGGCTGAGTCTTTTGGCAGTTGTTTTCTGAAATAAAGGAAAGAATTCAATCGGTGCTGAGTATTCGAGATCTGCAAGTCTCAAACGCATATTTGTTTTCCGGTTAACTGTTTCAATTCGCATAAACTCAGCGACAGCTTTTCCTAGACGTAATTTTTCACCTGGGGCAAACTTTTCCGGATCGTATGATTGTTCGATTCTTCCTTCGACAATATTATAGAGCAGTTTAGTGATACCAAAAATGAAAATGGATTGTATCCTTTCAGGAAAAACCAAGATGTTAAATGCGCCTTGCATTTTAAGCATCTTGTCGAGCATCAGGATACTGGCCTTTATGATTGGCGGAACTTCAAACGTTTTTCCGCAATCTTCAAAGGACAGGTTGATCCCATCGAAACGGGAAGAATTGTTCAGAAGTTGTGAAACATACTCCCGCCATTCCATCATCAGTATCACTCCCTGCTATCAGACTTTGAACCCCTTATTCAATGCTTCCTGGAATGCCTTCAATGCATGATTGGCTTGTTTTACACTTGGTTTTTGTCCTCTTCCTATCAAGCTTCCAACTGAAAATAATAAGCTACGTTGCCACGGTTGGAAATTACCAGTTTCTTTTGCCCACCGTGATAAAGCGAACCATGTTGCAGCACTGATGGCATAAGCTTTTTCGATCGTTGCTTTTTCTTCCTCTGTGGCGGATTCAATACTGTTCGTAGCCGGAGTATTCGCTTTTACAGAAACGGGTCTGGCTACGGACAGTAGCTCAGCATCAAGCACGCTGCTGATTGCATACTCTGTGTCTTTTATCGTTTCCCAACATTTCTCTTTCTTGCACCATTCACTGATATTTGCGCCGCCCGGGGGATTCACAATTATCTGTTGGATCAGCCTGGATGCAGTAATGATTTCTTCTTCAAGGGCCGGCGTCAGCCGCTGCTCTCTCCAGATTCGTTCCAAGTCAATTCTCTGAGCAGTTTTATAGGAGAGAAACGCCAACGTGTAAGTCACAATATTTGCCCGATAACCACCATATTGCTGTTTTTGAACGAGCTTTTCAGCTGTTCTGAACAGAATTGCTTTAGCAATCAGATTGTGATAATAAACCTCATCCGGGAGAAGACCCTTTCTGTCGGCCACTCGTACTGTGAATCGCCGGAAGTTCTTCTGTGCGCCTTCGCTGACCTGGAACGGAAGTTGGTCCCATGTGTTTTCGTATTTTGCAAGATCTGTTTTTGTGAACAACGGATGTGATTCCTTGAACTGCTTCTTTCGGAGCGTTGTTGTCTCTTGGGAAAGCATATCTGCATACTGCCCACGGGCTCTTTCGTAAAACCAATTCTGCGGCTTCATGCCACTTTGGGCCGGAGCCCAGATGGTGCGCGACAGTTCTTCAATTCGCCGATGGAATGGATCATTTGCAGAGAAATCTGCAACCTGGATCTTATTTTGCGTATTTGCAAAAGCAGAAATTCGGGGAACGATTTCGTCCATATCATCCGGCTGACTGATCACAGAAACCTTCATTTGGACAAACACTTTTTCCAATTCCGCCGGCGACTTCTTGTCATGTGCTGCATTGAAGATGGACGCAGTAGTTTGGCCACCATTAACAATCTGCATATCGCGTATTTTCCGGATAGATGGTTTTCCATTATCATCCCGTACAATTTCAACGCTCTCCGCAGTCACGGAGATGCCGTTATTATACGCCAAAAACATTTCCGGTTCGCTGCGCAAAGTTTCACGAATACCTTTGTTGACTGCTCCTTTCACTTGGAGAAAAGAACGTACATTCTTCTCCAGGAGCCTGTCCCGGTATTCTTCATAGAGCGCAGAGAGAAGCGATCCATTTATGATTGCGAGATAAACACTGTATTTTTCGGAGGGTGAACTTTCGATGCAGGGAATCGTCAACCCATATTTGCTTTCAAAGTCAATCTCTATCGTCTCACGCATCTTCCCGGAGGTAACACAGCGATAGAGTCTGTCAATATCCCAAATAGAGAAGGAGATTTCCGCGCTTCCAATGGTAATAGATTTGAAATTGATCGGCTTGACCAATCCGTTGGTAAGCGCAATGATACGAACCGTATTGATTTGTTCCCTCTTTTTATACAGAGTTATCGCGAACTCATATGTTTCATTGTCCTTCTGAAAAGATGTGTAGAGGTCATTTATTGCCTTGTGATACAACTGAATTGTACGCTTTATGGCCGCATCCACTTCTGCCTGGGAGACGCTTTTGGGCTTGTCCGAATCTAAGAAAATACTGACAAACAAGTCTGCAGACGTCTCGTCTTCCGAAATGCAATAGGCGTTCAGCTGAAGCCCATATCCGCGGAAGGGACACATGATGGGGGTTTCCGCTTCACCTGCTTCTTCCAGGTATTCAAGCATTACGGAAGTCAAAAAATCCTCCGTAGTCCAGCCGCCGGTTTCGGTTCCGGAAGCAAGCTGAACTTCTTCCATAAGGCTGGAATAAAAGGAATCAAGAGATGGTGTATTACTCATGAATCTGATCACCTCTTCTTTGGAACTTCGGGAGTAATGCTTTAGCTATTCTGTAAGCCAACTGAACGGGAACGGCATTTCCGATCTGCTTGAATGCAACTGTTCGTGATGGCTCATCCTTTATTGCTTCAAAATAGTAGTTATCAGGGAAAGTTTGAATCCGGGCAGCCTCTCTGGGGGTTAGGGAACGATTCTGCTCTATATCGGGGTGAATGAAATAATGCCCGTCTCTTGCTATGTGTGCAACAATGGTCTGTGAGCTCGGAAGATCACCTGCAACGACTTTGAATCTGTCTAAAAACGATGTCTTGTTTGCATGCGTTTGCAAATGTGTCGGAATATCCAAATAAGTCAATCTGCGATGACCAGCATTCCATGCTTCCACTGCAAGACGATAGATTTCCAGATCCTGGGCTGTATGTGGGCGTGCCTGATGAAATGTTACAGGTTCCATATCATTTTCTTTTATATGAAATCTGTACAGATAATGTCCGGAATAATGAAGCGTTTCCGTTGGTCCAACGATACCTTCTCCGGCATGAAGGGAGGGCAGGTCTGATAGCAGATCATTAACGGTGTACCAATTGTGCAAGGGACGAATCTTAGGATAAAATTCCCGTATTCTTTCACCTCTCACACCGATCAGGATCACTCGTTTTCTGTTCTGGAGAACACCATAATCAGAGGCGGTAAGTATCTGATACTTTGTTGTATATCCACACTGTTTGAACAGGCTTATCATGTTCTCCAGATGAAGTGTTCCGTCTTCTTCTTTTGCAGACAACAATCCTACCACGTTTTCAAACACAAAACACCGAGGCTGATATCTGCGCAAGAACTCAGCGTACAGCCGATAAAGATAATTCCTTCGATCTCCGACCATATTGGTTTCAGATCTGGATCGGCCGGCAATTGAATATGCCTGGCACGGCGGACCGCCAATAACAATGTCCAGGTGCCGCCCATTCAAGAGGGCATCGACCTGATTAAAAATAACCGGGAGTGTCTGCTCTGATATTTCATAATTCAAAACTGTGTTTAATACCGCATCCGGAACCTGTCTGTAAAACTCTTCCCGGGTAATATCCCGGGCAAGGTATCTATTGTATAATGCACGATTTCCATGATCATTCAGCCAATGGAACGCTGCTCTGGTTTTTAGCGTATTGCAGGCGGCCTTGTCCATCTCAATATGCGCTATTGGCGTATAGCCAGCCTGAATAAAACCTTCAGATAGCCCGCCAGCTCCGGCAAACAGGTCTAGAAACAATGGCATAAATGCACCTCTGTTCTTTGGTCTTCGTTAACAGTTAGATGTAGCTCTTCTCACGCTTCAAGCTGCTTGATCCTTTCAGCAGTATTTGTCGAGATTGCTTCAGAACTTTCTGTCAGTTCGCCGGATTCGGAAAGCAACGGCGTATCCAGAACAGCTTTAACCGACACTGCGACAGATGCCGCGCTGGCAATGAGTTTTTTGCTCTGTACGGAATATTTGGAATAATCGGTTCCCTCTGTTGCGATCACAGTCTGCATACCATGAATCAGCGGCAGGAAGATCGCATCCAGCCTTGCCAGCAGAGAATAGAACATCATTGTTCTTCTGCGGATAGCGATACACTGGACTGCACCAGTTTCCAACTGTTCGCAGGTTTCTGTTGCCTGGGCAGCGTTGATTCTTGCTGTCTCCAGGTTCTTCCCGGCTTTGGCGCCTGTGATCAGCCCCATCACCATCAGTGCCGGCCCGGCCACAAGGCCGCCGAGCACTGCTGTTCCGCCAGCAACGCCCAAGCCTCCGCTGGCGAGAGAACCGCCGCCAAAGAAGGCAAGCGTTGCGTTGGAAGCGGCAGCACCGCTGAGTGTACTGATTGCAGTCCCCGTAGAGGCTGTGGCGAATGTGGCTGCTGCACTATAAGCGCCGAAAGCGGTCAGGGTACCGCCGGCTATGCCGGTTATTCCGCCTGCAAAAAGTGATGACCCAAAATGCTCAAGCTGCGCCAATTCCTCAAACTCTTTTTTGTCGATGTGCAGCTTTTTCAGCTCCAGCAGTTCTTCGGATTCTTTGAAATCTACGTTTTTGATTTGAGTAAACACATCAAGGAAATCCCGAATGCTGTGCTCCAGAACAAACAGTTTTTCTTTGCCCAGTGCCTCCAGACAGTCTCCGCACTGCCTGCGCAGCGTGTCCAGCCGCTCGGCGGCAGCCTCCAGCCGTTCATCTGCATTTTCGTTCAGCTTTTTTGCCTTATGCTGGTCAAAGCCTGCTTTCGTCAGAGAGCTGAGGCCCGTCGCACCGGTGATAACCGCAAGACCGATAAACATTGTCAGCATATCAATCTTCTCCTTCCTCTGTGGCCTCATCCTGAGCAGCGTTTTTCTTCATGCGTCCTTTCAGGCCAGAGAACAGCTTTCCAGCTTGTTTCCCGATATTCTCAGCGAGCGGAGATGCGGCTTTTTCGAAACGATCCTTTGCTTCGGAGATCACATGCCCGGTCTTTTCGCCGATCTCGGCCGCAGCGGGCATAATCTTCTCTTTTGCCTTGTCTACAATATCAGGCTTGTATTCCAAAACGGCGACTTCCTGGCTTACCTCGTCGGCAATCAACAGCTCAGCTTCACGACGCAGGACAGCCTGCCTGGTTTCCATTTCCTCTACCAAGGGGCGGATTTCTGTGTAGGGACGGTTTGATGCTGCGAGCCAGGCAAGCTCCCTGGTAATGGCAGCATCTGACTGGAGCAGCTGCTCCATTTCCAGGAAGACGCTTTTCTCAACGCCAATCGTACGCGCAACATGCCGGATCAGGCGCCGCTCCTGCGGGTGATATTGACCGTCTGCATTCGCCATAACAAGAAGATCCCACAGCAACAGACGCGGAGTAACGCCGTTCTCTTCCTCGGCAGGGTTTTCAGCCAAGGCATCGTCAACACCCTCGCTCAGCAGATCGTATGGCTCATCGTCATTCAAAGCCCCTGCCTGGCGGTTCTCAAACTCTGCTTGAATCTCTTCCAGACAAGACTCAAATCCTTCAAGTTCGATCTCTGCGGCAATTTGACGCAGCTTCTCCCGTTCAGCAGATCCAATTTCGCCATCTGCTGCCATCAGATAATAGAATGCAGCAACTGTACCTTTTTTCGTAAACAGCCTCATAGTTATCCTCCTATTACAGCTTGAAATCTTCGTCAGAATCCATTAAAGCATCAAACTCCGTAGAATCATTGAATTGGGATGTTTTCCCAAGGACCTGCTGTATCATTGTATTGCCTCTGATTACCGCATCAGCGTCTCCAGCTGCAAGCCCTTCTTCCATATAACGGAACCCAAAATCAATTTGCAAATAGTATTTCTCCATCTGCGTGTCAAAAGCCAATGCAAACTCTTCGCGGTTTTGCTGTAATTCCAAAACCACTCCTTGTAGCTTAGCCTCCAACGCAACTCTCTCTTGTCTGGTAGTCGTCTCCTCTATAATTGCTGCCTTTACCTGTTGGAAGACGCCAATCAGTGTCATACTTCCCTGAAGCTGCTTTACCATCTGCGCAAGCCATTTTTTCTCGCTTTCATCCATCTGCCCAAGAACAGCAGGATACTCTTCGTTCTCGAAGAGCTTGATCTTGAGCCTGATTGCGATCTCCTTAATGCCCAGCATAGCAAGTCGGCTCAGGCCAATAAGATTCAAATGGCACACCGCATTGACCATGCTGTGCGAGCTGACGCCATGGATTATCGCGTCAACGCCGTCAATTGCAAAGAAAACTCCGTTGCTTACCAATAGCATCACACGCAAGTCTTCATGTTTTGCAGTTGGGAGGCACTCCTTCCACGGCTTCTTACGCTCAAATTTCTGTCGAATGATCCAAATCGCCCGGACCATTAACTCCTCCAGGACCACCGGAATTGCTATTGTTGCGCCGAACCGAAGATCGTAACCTTCCTCGTATACCTTAATCATGGTTTCCGCGAAGGTCGCTCCATCCTCAGGTCCGAAATTACATTTCAAAAACAGCTCATAAAATGGGATTGCGACGCCCATGCCTCTGGCGTCTTTCCCCTCTTTCCTTGTGGAGCTTGAACCTACCATATCAGAAAGTATATGCCCGATCCAGTTCAGAAAACCGCAGAACAGTTTTGATGGCAGGTCCGTTCCCACCATATACGGAATTGCACCGCTCTTTTTTATGGGCTCTGCATGAATGACCTTGCCCTTATCGATAAAGGAAGCCGTATTAGTAAACTGATCAATAATTGAGAAAACAAGGCCTATTGGATCTGGAGAATGCGCCAAAGACAGCAGATGATGGTTTTTAGGGTTCATGCCCGCAAGCTGTCCGTCTTTCACATTAAGGTCCTTGGCAAACCTTGCATCATATGGCACTGGGAACGCCTGCTCCAGATAGCTGACACACTTTTCAAGCGTATCCGGCATCTTCTTGTTTTTTCCGGTTGTCCTTTTGTCGTGTTTCCAGAATAACTGAGAAGCCTTAACCACTAAATCATCCGTCTTTTTGTCAACGACTGTCTGAAGGGGGCCTTCATTTGGGGCCTGTACGAAAAGAACATCAATCAGCCCGGCCATTGCTCCACAGAAAGAAGCAATCAAATATCCGGTTTTATCACATTTTTCCGGAGATGGCGGAACGTTTTGGGTGCACACTTCCGGAAGGGGGCGAAAAGGTATCAAGGAATCAATGTTTGCCATTTGCTCCATGGATGTTTCTCTCCTTGTACATCGTTGGTTGTCCATCATCAACTTAATTTACTTGCACGGACTTGATAGGACTCACTTCGCTGACAACAACTGTTGATATTGGCTAATCGCTTCTTGCGGGGCCTGAATCTTTATCTTTCCGCCAAATTGGAAGACCCAGGCGAAGAAGGTGGGGCTGAGGGAGACCTCGGCGGTGAGGAGGAAGTGGGTATCGTCGACGGGCTTTGTCTTAGCCTGTTCGCCGAAGTGGTCGATCACGCTGTTCATCGCGTCCTCGTGGCACAGAAGCTCCACTGTCGTGCGTTCACCGTCGAAAAGCTGGAATGCCTTTTCGCTGAAATCGGCAATGCTCCAGCCCTTGGGCTTCTTTACAGCGGCGTCCTCCAGGAGCTTTGGCGGCTTGCTGATCCGGTCCACACGGAAGGTTGCGACCTTCTCATGCTTGTCGGACCAGCCTACCATGTAATAACAGTCGCCGTTCCAAGTAAGGGTATAGGGGCTGAATATATAGGGCTCGCCGTCGTTCTTAAGGCGCTTCCGTTTGGCGGCCGTCCAGGTGAAGTAGAGGAAGGAGATCTTCCGCTTCTCGTTGATCGCCCTGTTGATCACGTCGATGTACTCGTAGATATGCTCGTTCCTGGGCTTGATCCGGTCTGCCAGCGAAATGTTGCGTTTCAGGTCTCCTGCCTGATGGACGTTGGCCATGGCTGCCAGCTTGTCCGTCAGGGCCTTGCTCTTGGAAGCGGTGATGAATTTGGAGGAGGCCACGGCGTCGATCAGCAGCTTGAGCTCGGCCTGCTCGAAGGTCCGGGAGCCCAGGTAGTATTTGTTTTGCGTGGAGTGGATGACGCGCACGTCGTAGCCGGCCATTTGCAGGGCTTCCATGTCCCGTCCGATGGTGATGCGGAAGGCGTCGATGTCCCAACGCTCCTTCAAAAGCCGGATGCAATCAGGCGTGGAAATGGGATGTTCGGCGTCGCTGTCGCTCACTAAGAGCTGCAGCAGCCGCAGCAGCCGGACCCGTCCCTCGTTCTTTTCCCTGGCGGTCAGTTCTGTCTTATCCATAGCGCGCCTCCCAAGATACACTAAGTCTATCATATTATAATACATTCTTCGACAGATTGCAAGCCAAACCTGATTTTCTTCTGTTCAGGATCGTAAACACGAGGGCCCCTTTTTGATAGTTTTTTCTTTTGCACATTTTTGGTCCGTGGTTTACACGCAGACGGTGAAAATAAGTGCCTTTTGGCTCAAAAACACGAGCCTTCGGCTGATTTTACGTGTTTGATAAAACCAGCCGAAGTATTTGATTGATTTTCGGTATCTTCCGGGGCGTCAGATGTCGTCAATGGACGGGAGCTCCAGGCTCTGCATCACGTCGGTCAGAAGGCGGGCGGCCAGGGTGAAGCCAAACTCGAAAGCCTCCACCTCCGACTGGGTCAGGACCTCGTTGTAGGCGTCCATCGTTTTCTCGAACTGCTCCGCCTGGTCCTCGGTCAGCATCTCCTTCAGCTTCTCGCCGTTCCTGGCGTACAGGCAGAGCTTTCGTTCCATCGGAGAGCCCTTCTTCACGGGGCGGTTCTGGTAGTCCAGGCCGCCGAGCCAGATCTCCTCCAGCATGCTCATGCTTCTCCCTCCCCTCCGATAGAAGAAGGCGGCGCTGCATCGGTCAACTCCGATACAACGTCGCCTTGCTCCGCCATTTTCTTTGCGATGAGAAACGTGTGCTTAACGATCAGCATCTCGGTCCATGTCCTCTCGTCGATTCCTTCCGGAGTGCCGCTCCTGATCATTTCGTGCAGCACGGCGCTCAGGATCCCGCCATACTTTTTGCCCGGGCCTTCGCCCTGATACAGGTCGCTGATGGATATGCTTGCCATGGTTTTTGCCTCCCTCTGTTTCGTTGGTAACACAACAAATACTACAGATTTTCCGAAAAGTCCATACCCAAAAACAACTTTTT
>JAEEGH010002557.1_pt1 | contig 49083 bp, 40 predicted proteins | sample 9134181 | NCBI WGS metagenome assembly JAEEGH01 (sample SAMN16246544, study PRJNA631951) | gut metagenome | biome: gut microbiome; feature: rumen; material: DP-attached | host: Bos | place: Iran: Karaj | collected 2018-10
GTTGGTAAGTTGCAGTACAATCTGTGGTAGGGCATTAAGGAAGATGGAGGTGGTGGTGGTTTTTATGCGGGCGTTCATGGACTGGGCTAATGCTTTCTCCCACTGCGCAAAAAAGTGGCACTCGCAGCCCAGACTCTTGATGGTCTCCAGATTGCTCATGCCTGTCATTGTAACGTTCTGCAGTCGCGCATCGGTCACTTCAAGATCCATGGATATCTTCTTCTGCATCTTGGCTGTGGAGCGCATCACGTAGATGAGCAATAGGATAGAGAAGAGTTCCAACAACCCCAGCTGCCAGTTGTAAAGCATCACTATGTAGCAGCAGACGGCAGGCAGTATCAGACAGCAGATGATGGGCAGGTTATAGTCCAGCATCCTGATGGTTCTGGGAATGGTCGTATAACGTGCCACCAGTTCGCCAGGCGTGAACTGACTGAGCCGTGTCATTGGCAGGCGCAGTACCGTCCAGATAAAGTTAGATGAAGAGGTGATGCTGATTTTTGCCTGACTATTTCTGCGCACAATGGAGAAAAACACCCAGGTTGACATTTCTATCAAGAATATCATGACATAGAGCGCTATCAGTGGGGTGAACCATTCTGGGCTCTTACGTGTAATGATATTGTCGGTATAAACCTGCTGAAACAGAGGTGGGAAAATGTTGGCCACAGAGTCGATGGCTGCTATCACGATGCCGTTGATGGCAAATATCATATTCCCCTTTAGGAAATACCTCAGAGTCGAAACCATCGACTGTTTGGCCTTCCCACCTCGTGTTTTCTCAGTATTCATTCAAACTTCAGCTTCAGGTTACGGAATCGTGTACGGCCTGCCTCGAACAGATATTGAAACATGCTGTAGCGGCGGGTCTCGGTGAGCACAGAGCAGTAGGTGCCAAAGTCCATGCTCACATCGTCGGGTTCACCGAACGACCATTCGTAAGATGTCGGGTCTGAAGGGTTGCGCTGCAGATCGATAATCACTTCATAGACCACTTTCTGACCATCGCCCAAGAGTCGCTGGGCCAGGACGTCGGATTTCAGTCTCTGGCGCACGTCGATGGTATTGGCTGGATAGCGTACCACCTGAGTGATGCGTCCGCGCACATAACCTATCTCGTCGCGTTTCTCATCGGCAGGCCACACCTGGGCCTCCATGCCTACACGCAGGTCGCGCTGGGCCTCATTGTCGGCATAGGCGATGAGCTGGGTGCGCTGTGGCTGATTGCCCTTGGCTTTTCCGTCAATCACACTCACAATGGGGCCGAAAGCCTCAAAGGGCTCATTGTCCGATTTTGTGCTGATGACCAGTCCGTTGACCGTGCTCGTCAGGAAGCTGTGGCTGTTGCCTATAGATACCATAGCTATCGTCTGCCCTTCATGCACGCTGTCGCCATTATGCACCAGCATAGAGCGCACGATACCATTGTTGGGCAAAGTGATGTCGATAGTGCCCTCTACAGGAAAGACTACTCCCGAATAATAGGCCTTGTCGCTCACTTTGCCTAATACGCCCCATACGATGAATGCAACCAGTAGCAACACTGCTGCTGCAGCCAACAGATAGGTGGGAACATAAGTCACGCGCAAATGATCGGACAATTGCTCTGGCGATTGGATTTTTTTTTCGGAATCTTCTTTCATTGTAGGCAAGTGATGTCACTAGAATATTTTGTAGGCTACACGTACCTGCAGGTTGGGCCATGCCTTCAGCCATGACAGTGCACCGGTGATGCCTGAGTTCTTGCCCGACGACTTGATCTCAACATCGTTGTTCAGCACGAACTTAGGTGTTCCCCAGAACATCAGGCCTGCATCGACAGCCAGACTGAGACGATGGTACTTGGCAAGTTGCTGTCCGAAGCCGATGCCTATGTAAGGCTTTACTACATTGGTCTTCATGCGCACATCGATGTTGCCATCCTTGTCGGCTGTGAAAACGTAGTCACCAAACTTCAGTCCGATGGGCGGATAGTTGGTACGGAAAAGGCGGTTGTAGTCTTCCACCTTCTGATTGGCATCGTAGAGGAATCCAAGTGCATTCTCGTTGGTGTTGCGGAAGTGGATGAGGTGCTTGCTGCCAATATATACACCAGCTGCGAAGTAGAACGGTACGTTCTTGAAGGGGTGTACCTCGCCCAGGAGGTAGAAGTTCCAGAGGTTGGGCTTGAGCGCCAGTTCCACCTTGTCCACCATCTGTGCACGTCTCACGGCATCGTCTTCCACCATCTGTGTCTGAGTGATGTCGGTTGAGGTGTTGATGGCTTTGAACTTGATGTCGCCGATAGGCATGATTGAAAAGCCTGCTTTCACGGTCACCAGCTTGTGTACGGGCATGGCGGCATCGATGCCGAGTCCTGTCAGTCCTACGTTCAGACCTACAGAGAGGTGGTTGAACAGGCCTGCCTCTGAATGGAGCTTGGCGCGTCGCTGTGCCTTCTTCTCAGCCTTGAGCTGATCCTCTTTCTGGTTGTCGTTTTTGACTTCCTTCTGGGCGTCATTTTTAACTTCCTTCTGGGCATCGTTCTGGGCCATCACGCCCGATGCCGTAAACATGATTGCGAAGAGAATGACGATTCTGTGAATATTGTGTTTCATATCTGTTGTCATGATGAATGATTAATTCTTGAAATGGTCTTTGTTCGATTTGATAAGCAGGTTGGTGAGCGACTGGCTCAATGGATAGAAGCCGTACAGGTAGTCGCTGGTGTAAGGTGTGCCACCGTTGATGATGCAGTGTACGTAGTCATGGCACGCCATGTCCATCGGCATGATGCCCACGGTACCCTTATTTTTTAGCAGGTTCTCGATGACCAGTGGGTGCAGGTTGCCGGCATTGGTGATGTAGCCGCGTGGCGACACCTCGGTATAGGCCGAACAGTGGTTGATGATCCAAATGTCGCTGGCAGAAGCAGTAGCCACACGTGCGTCACCCATCATGGAGAGAACGGTATTCTTCTTGTTCTCCATTCGCTTCTCGCTGTTCGACTTGTAGTAGTCCTGCATGTAGAGTGTAGCATCGGGTGCAGTGTCGTCTGTGTTGGTCAATTTGAAGATGCCGCAAGAGCGCTGGGCATTATAGTCGACGTTCTCATTGACATCGGGGTCCTCGTCGGGCCAGTCGCCGTAAACAGCTGAGAATCCGAGGGTGCTGTTCATTGGGCGCAGGTCGAAGTGGCTCAGCCACAGTATCTTGCCGCGCATGTCACCCACAGTGATGCCAGGTGTCCAGTTGCTGACGAACAGTCCGCTGTACTTCGACTTGCTCAGCACCTTGTTGAGCAGCACGGTCCATTTGCTCTGGTTCTCTATACCGTTGTCGGCCTGCAACTTGACAATAAAGAACTCCGTGGGATGGGCATTCAGGTAGCTCTGCATCTGGTCGATGGCCTCTTCGAAAGTCACGTTGATCTCGCTGATGCCGTGAGCCAGGCGCAGTATTTGCTTCTCTTTCGGGTCTTTCTGCAAGGTATCGATGCTCACCACGGGGCGCAGGTCGAAGAAGCGAATGCCACATTCCATCTGCTCCTTGAAGGTGGCTACCTGGCTGATGGCCGTGATGTTGAAGATATAGTTCATCACGGGCTGGTAGAATCCCATGCCTGTCATGGTGTCGTGGGTGCCGGGTATGCTCAGCTTGCACACCTTGGTGGCGTCTTTCACCATGCCCAGCCAGTCGGAGATGGGAGTGGCAAATTCGTAAGGATAGGCGATGCTGTCCTGATAGCCTTCAGAGAAGATGAACGGTGAGTCGAGGGAGGTCTTTTCGTCATAGACTTTGCTCAAGTCTTCTTCCTCGCAACTGCTCAGTACTGTCATGGCAGTTAAAGCCATGATGGCATACATTAGTTTTCTTTTCATAGGATGTTTCTGTTTTTATTGATTGTTATTTGTTAAAATTTCAAGTTTTGCATTTGCTCACTTCCTTTGCTGTTCAGGAAGCTGAGCGCAAGCATTCGTTTTGTTCTACTCCAAGGGTATCTCGGGGTGCTGCACAGCCAGGGGCAAGTCTTTCTGTGAGAGGTAGAACATGTAGAGGATGACGGGCTTCGAGCCTCGGTTCTCGCCGTGGTGAATGGTGTTCACCATCTCAACGACGGGTTCGCCCTCATGCACAACCTTTTCCTGTCCGTCCTGTCCGATGATGGTCAGTTCGCCCTGCACCAGTATGCCGTAGTTCATGACGGGGTGGTGGTGCCAGCCCAGTTTCTGTCCGGCAGGGAACACATATTTCACGGCTACCAGTTCGGGCCGTCCCTGGAAATAGTCGGGCAGCTCAACGCCGTCCCAGCTCTGGCTGGTGCGTATCAGCTCTACACTCTCCACCTTCTGTGGGGTGCTCACTGAGTCTTGCGCAACGTTTTCTACCTCTTGTGTGATGTTGTCTTGTTGCTTGTTAGCATTCTTACAGCTTGTAAGGCCTGTCATGGTGCTGCAGAGGGTGAGGATGGCAACAATCATCCATTGTCTTGATTGTTTCATTGAAAATATTTATTAATTTTATATTGTTTTAATAGTTATTTATCGTGCAAAGATAGCAAAAAAAGTAACGTACACGTTATGCCTGAGCCATTTGAATCAGGTTTTTGCATATTTTGATACATTTTTTGCAGATTTTGCAAATCAGTCCACCCAAATTATTCGGTTTCATCGCGCATCCAGGCCGTCACGGTCTGCCCCATGCGCTGCTTGAAAGCGTGGCTGAAAGTGCTGTAGCTATGGTAACCGCTATCGTGGGCTAGCTGCTGCGCGGTGAAAGGACGTCTGGCAGCGATGGCTTCGCGATAGAGCGAGATGAAGTGATCGATGCGCAGTTCGTTGATATAGGCATTGTAGGTCATGCCTTGAGAAGAGAAATACTGGCTGAGGTAGAAGCGGTTGGTGCCAAGGGCCTTGGCAAGCTGCAGAAGGGTCAGGTCGTGTTGCAGGTAGAGTTGGGTGTCAATGCAATGCTTCTGTAGCAACGCGCTGATAGCTTCATCACCAACTCCTTTCCTACTGAAGAGGGGAGTGGTTGCATTGACCGCTGTTTCTTCGTGGTCCAGGTTGACGCTTTCCAGGTTGTTGTTTTCCGGGTTGATGTTTTCCGGGTTGATGCTATCGGGGTTGAGACTGCTCAGTGTTTCCACTCGCCACAGAAGATGGCAGATCAGCACCACAGCGATGATTTGCATAGCGTAATGGTAGATCGGTCCCATGTTGGAAACTACATAAATGCCGAATACCGCCATCAAGATGGTCAGCACCACGAAGCTTTTCCATAGCTCCTTGTGCTCCAGGTCGGCAAAGTTGTCGCGTAGCCATCGCCCATACTGTCTCAGTGAGCGTACCATGTATATGGTGAGTGCAATGCACATCAGCAGGAAATAGGCATACATTACTAGTATGATGTCATGGCTACGGATAGCAAAGTAGGCCACTCCTCCCACAACGAGTGGAGCCATGATTGCAGCAATAGGCCACAGCGGTCGTCTGCGGTCTTGCAGCATCACAAATAAAACAACGATTGCCAAAGGGAAAAACGTCAATGTGTCGAGTACCCCACCAATGAGATCGACCGCGATGACATCCTCGTTTGAGGAGAGAAAAAAGATGGGCAAATACCACAGGTGATTCATGGCGATGGATGCAAAGAGCACTGCAGTCCAGCGGCGCAAGCGCACTGGCGGCGTGACTTCACGGTCAAAAGCATTGCCATCCCGAAACAGCAGATAGCAGCAGGCTATTGCAGCCATAGCTATCACTACTCCGTAAAGCATGATAAAGATCGTGTCTTGTCGGATTTCCTCGTACATGATTCTAATGGTTTTCTGGTTGCAAAGATATGAATTATAGTTTAAAAACAGAAATAAATATCTACTTTTTATTTAATTAGATAGACATCTTTTTAGATGTTCTTATATATAAAAGGTATGCTAAACTGAAGCTATTTAGCGGACAGCAATATAAAAAAAGTAAAGAACGGCACAAAAAATCACTAAATACGTCTCAAATAACAATTTTTTTATACCTTTACAACAAAAAGTTTAACAGAGCCGCCATACAACAATGGAGCAAACATGCTCTATGGATTGATAATGCCCGGATTGAACAAGACTTGATTATATGTCGTGCCTTGGTCGCCATCTTCAGTTACAAGTTTCTGGTATCAAGTTGGCGACAAACGTGCAGGGGCGATAAATAGAAAATGAGACTGCATGCGAATCTTGGCATACAGTCTCAGTTAATAATCAGGTGAAAGCTGGCCTCTTATTCGTTGAGTTGGTAATATACCGTGAAGTCCATGTCGCTATCGGCAGAGTAGGAGTAATACTGTGTCTGCGTGATGGTAGCATTAGGATAGGACTTGTAGAAGTCGAAGCCGTTGCCGGCAGGTATGCCGCTCACATGGGTGTAACACGTAGCGCCATACGTGAGCGTGCCGACTCCCACGAACTGGAACTGGTACATCTTTTTGTTCTCGTTCCACGTCACGGTGACGTCGCCCTCAATGACGCGAGTATAGTGCTCGTCGAGGGCCAAGTTGGCGAGCTCATCGAGGATTAATCCCGGCCTGGTCTGGCCGAATGCCGAGCTCGGCAAACCATTGTAACGGAAGACGGCTTCCACCTCGGCAGCAGTCTTGCGGTGATGGTCCATGTCGGTGTTCAACTTGAACGTTCCCGCGCCGCTACGGAAGGGCTGTCCAGGTTCCACGGGGTCGAACTTACCCGTAATGGTCAGCCCGTCGCCCTGCAACGTGAATGTGCCGTCGTCGTTCTTCTTGATGACGGGGTTGCTGTTGAAGGCTTCGGTGATGTCGTCCGTGCCGATGATTAGCTGACGACCGAAGAGGTTGGTAAAGTCTTCAGCTTCGGGAGCAGGGTCACCGTTCACGTCAATAGATTCATCACTGCAGTAGGGAGAATACGTGTTGGCGTTTCCTATCTGCTGTAACAACAGTCCGAGGTAGGCGGGGTCGACCTCCTGCTTGATATAGACCTTATGGCGTCGCGAGTTAAAGCCGAAGGTGTCGTTCGGGTCGCGTGCCGTGAACTCGATGTATGCAGAGCGGCGCTTCGTACTTGTGTTGGGCTGGCAGGTGACGTTGTAGCCGTCCTTGGTGGCCTCCACGGTGAGCCAGTTGGTAACCATATAGTCGTCGTACTGAACGCTAACACCCGTTTCCTTCGAGAACGTGTTGCGCACACCAACGAAAGCGGCACCGCCAACGTAGTCGAAGTTCAGGGAGTCCTTATCGACGGTAAGGTCCTGCAAGCCGGCAAAGAAGCGTTTACCGGGACCAGCCACGAGTTCGCGCTTACCGAAGTGGCAGGTTGGATGAACAATGTACCACTTGTCGGGCTCCACGTCGTCGAAGGTGAGATTGTAGCTGTCGCCGAACCAGTCGGTAGCAATGTATTCCTTCTCTGTCCACACGCGCTTGCCCAGAGGTTTGCCGTCGTCGTCGAACAGTTCGAAGCCCACCGGACCTGCCGTGAAGATGAGCACGCTGCGGCTCAGACTCGTACCAACGGAGAGGGTGCGCTGGTCGGCATTGTAGCTTCTGATGGCTGGGGCGACGAACTTAGGCACCACGCCACCGTCCATCGTCCATCCTGGTTCATATTCCCATGCGGGCCACTCCTTCTCCCACTTGAGGAGCTTTGCGGAAATTTTCGCCTTGGCATACGCACCGATCTTGAGCGAGCCGTCCTGGTTCAGGGCGTCATAGAAGGAAGTGTTGATGGTGTCGGTGTGCTCATAGAAGTTGTCGCTGCTGACGGTAATCTGCATGCTCGTCTTGCCACCGGCATCGATGCGAGCCTCAATCTTGCCGATGTCCTCCGTGCCGAGGATGAACGACACCTTGTAGAACGGACCTGCGGTGATGGTGGCCGTACCCGTCACTTCGAGTTTCTCCTTATGGCCCAGATCGCGGGTATTGGCGTTCATCATGATGTTGTCCGTATAGGCACTCTGGTTGACTTGCGCCTGCATCTCAACCGCGATGTCGTGCTCATAGTGGTAGTTCATTTCCAGCTCGCCGGTGAACGTGGTGAGGAAGCCTGGTCCCGTAGTGATAAAGAAGGGCGTTTCAGGTATCCAGATGATGGTTCCCTTGAAGCTGTCCTCGAACGTGCCCTCGATGGTTGCCTTGGCGTTAATGTCGAACTGCAGGTTGCCCTTCACACGCAAGGCACAGTCCATGTTAAGTCCCGACTCGAGGTCGAAGTGTCCGAAGGCCGAAACGTAAATCTCCGGGGCAACGGCAATGCTTGCCTTGGCTTCGCCGCTGACCTTCCAGTTGTCGTTGATTTCATGTTCACCGCTCCAGTCCCACTCCTTCTTGAGGGTGTCGAGCTGCACGTTGAGGTATGCCGACTCGCTGTCATGGCCTATGCGACGCGCCATAGCACGTCGGCGTGCGGCAGATGCCTCATCTTCGTTGACGCGAGCACCGCCCTTGAAGATGTGGCGCTTCAGGTAGTGTGCGAAGCCCTCGTTCTTACACTCCACGCGTGTGCCTGCCGATGTAGTGGTCACCTTCTGCACCGTGCCGTAGAAGCCGCCAGGCAGGAATGGGCGGCTCTTCGTCGTACAGAGTTTGTCGCCCACGACGGGCACGAGGCTTGCAGGCGTTGAAGATGAGAGCGTGATGCAGGTCATGCTGTCGCTGGCCACGACATAGTCCCAGAGCTCGCTCGTGGTAGTGGCCTTCATGCCATCGGCATATTCGGTGCGCGGCGTGATGAACGACACGCTGTCGATGGCCGACACAGGGATGCGGTAGAGGGAGTCGAACGTCTCTATCTCCTGCACCACATAGTCCAAATGCTGTTGTCCGAGCGTGTCGACCTTGCTGAATTCCATGCGTACGATTTCGGATTTGAAGAAACCGTGGAACTTACCGTCGTTGCGATAGACATAGATGGCGTCTTGTACGGGGTCGTCGGCATCCTGCGACTGTGCAGTGGCAGGGAGCATCGCGCTGACGAGCAGTATGGCGAGTGTCAAGCTGCGCTGGCGGCCTAGACTGTTGCTGACGCTCATGGCTTTCTGTATATAATAATATAGATGTGTCATGGCTTTCCTTTATTTCTTTATTTTATAACTCGTTTGTCCTACTTTCATCACATAAACGCCCGTGGGCAGGCTGTGAAGCGAGAGTTTGAGACGTCCGTCGTTGCCGACGGTTGCACGACTGAGGAGTTTGCCCTGCAGGTCATAGACCGCTATGGTCTCGGCCTCGGACAGACCACTGACGATGAGAACTTCACCCTCGAAGTCGATGTGTACGTGTTTGTTATTCTTCACGTCGTCGATGCCCGTTGCGTCGTAGGTCTCGAAGGTGTAGCGGACGACGTCGGCAAGTGGCAGCGAGAGGTTGAGCTCATGCCCTGTGATGTTGAGATCGGTGCCTGCGAAACTGATGACAGGCTGCCAGGCCAGACGAATGGTCTGCATCGTGCCGTCCTTCATGAGGATGGTCATGGCCGTGCCCACAGTAGGGTCGTCCTGCGGCGGAACGACCTCAGCATCGCGCTGCAACTGCTCGGGCGAGGGGTAGTCGTCGGGATTGATCTCCACGATGTGCTTGAAATTCTTGAACTCGTAATGATTCTGGAAGTTCTCTTTCGAGCCCTTGGGTACTTGCAATATGGCGGTGTCGTAGATGGCGGCGTTGAAGGCCTCGCCGGAGTAGGTACCCGCTGAGGGGTCTGTGAAGAGGCACGTCACTTTCTCGAGCTTGTCGGCCAGGGCACAGGCCTGCCAATACAAGCCCTTGAGCGACGCGGGCAGGATGACCTCACGCGTCGAAGCGGGCAGCTGATTCTGTTTCAGCTCGTAGAGCTTCTCGGAGAAGTTCACAACCTCACGGTCGGCTATTGTGCCGTCGGCCAGCTTCACGCGCGGCGGGCACTGGTACAGCCTGTAATTGCCATCGTAGTATATCACGTAGAGTATGCCGTCGAGGCTCGTAAGCTGTGTATTCTCGGGATGAACAGCGAGGGTGTGGAGATTGGGGCAGTCAGCGAACACGTCATTGTTACCATAGATATCCACATACGTGTTCTTGCCGATCGTGAAGCTCTCAATACCGCTGTTCGCAAAGAGGCGGCTTGACAGCTGGCGCACGTCCCCTATTCCACGCACGGACTTGAGCGACGTGCAGCCCTCGAAGGCCGATACACCTAAATTGTCAACACCGGTCTTCAGGTTCAGTTCGCGCAGCGAGGTGCAGCCAGCAAAGGCGCGGGCAGCGACTTCCGACCCCGTAGGCGACCTGAATTCTACTTCCTCCAGTGAAGTGCAGCCTTCGAAGGTGCTGTTCGGGATGTAGTTTATTTCCTCACTGAGCGAAACGCGCTGCAAGTTTTCACAGCCACGGAAGGTGCTGTTGTAAAGGCTGCTGATGAAGCTACCCAGCGTGACATCCTTCAACGAGAGGTCAGCTTGGAACACGGAAGGAGCCACACTGCTCACCTTCAACAGTTCATCGCCTACCCTCACGGCAGCGGGCACAACGACGATGCCACTCTTGTGTGCCTCGGGACGGTGGGCTATGGCTTCTGCCCAGTAATAGGTTTTCTTCTCCCACTGCTCGTAGCGCTCATTCCTTGTGTAGATGAAGCCGTCGTCAAGCACGAGATCCTCGAGCACGGTGCGTATATCGCACCAGCCGGGAGCGGCTTTGTAGGCCTCAGCGCAGCCGGGAAGCACGTGCAGCTTGGCATGGTAGTTCATGTTATTAGAATGAAGAGGCGATTCCTCGTTCTGCTGTAAGAACACGGGCGGAGTTGCAGCGGGGCAATACACATCGCGCAGATCGTTACCGTCAATCCAGCGGGCATCGATGGTTTCCAGACTTTCAGGAAGCCATACGCGTAGCCATTTCGTCTCAAAGGGCTGCCCTGAGGTGGTCTTCACGTTGCGCGGGAGGTAGAGGTCCTGTTTATATTCGTCAAAGATTGGTACATAGTAGAGGTGTGTGCACGTATTGTCATAGAGGAATCCGCCTCCACTGGCAAGCGTGGGATGCCCCTTCTCCACCTCGTAGTATTTCGCCATGCCCACAGCCAGCGGATTGTAATCGGCAGCAGCAGCGGGAATGATAATCTTGTCGAATTCACCCACGACGGCTTTCTCGGCGTATTTGGTCGTGGGACATACAGTGAACGTACCCGTGAGTCCGCGAAGGCCCTGTTCGGCGATGCTGGTGCAGCCTTCCAGACCTTCCACGACAAGGTTGCCGTTCGAGATGGCATGCTCGTCGATGACGAACGAGGGCGAGTTGAACTTAACGCTAAGCCGCCACTGATAGCTGCTAAGAGCCCAACGTCCGATGCGCGTCACAGAGGCGGGTACTTCGAGCGAAGTGAGTTTGCTGTAGAGGAAGCAGCTGTCGGCAATCTCGGTGACGCCGTCGCTGATGATCAGCGAGGTCAGGTTGCTGCAAGACCCGAAGGCGCCACGACCGCACTTCACGCCAGCGGGCAGCGTGAGCTTCTTGATGCCGTTGCCCCAGAAAGCTTCCTCGCCAATCTCCCTAAGGCTGGCAGGCAGTTCAAGGGCTGTGAGGTTTACGGGTGTGTGCCCGTAAATGGGACCATTACTGAAGGCGTGCTCGCCTATGGTCTCAAGACTGTTGCCCAGCGTGAGCTCGCGGATGTCGCAGTTGCTGAACGCTCTGTTCCCGACGCTCTTCACGTTGTCGCCGAGGATGATGGTGTGAAGGCTGTCGCAATCGAAAAAGGCTGATTGAGGGATGTTCGTAATGCCGCCGCGAAGGGCGATACCCTCAAGGCTCTTGCCGAAGATGTTTAGCGGCAGTTCCTCAATCTGTGCGTTGAAGTCGAGATACCTGATGGCAACGGTGTCCTCAATGTAGCCCTTGAATGCTTTGGGGCGCAGGCCATTGACAGCGTAGGTCTTCCCGTCATAGTCAATAGTCGGGGGAATGGTCACATCGCCGGAATAGCTCTCTGTAAGGCTGCTCGCCACCGTGGCAATCGAGGTCTCGTCGTCGAGGTCGTACCATACGCCGTCAACCTGAACTTTCTCGCGCGTCTGACGAACGATATCATATATCATCTCGCCGAAAGGAGCGTAAGAGTGACGCTTGTCGTACTCATCACCATAGGGACGGATTACTCGCGTAGAAAAATATCCGTTGCATAAGCCGTCCCAACCGAAATCGATGTGGAAGAGACCTTCGTCATTGTAGCCGTCGATGACCATAGCATGACCAATTGTCTTTTGCGGAACACGTATGTAGTGGTCGTATGCCCATATATCGGTATATATCGTGTCGTAGCCTGCATAATAGACCGGGCGGCCTGCGCGCAGCTCTTCGCGAAGCGTGATATCCGACACGCCCCCGTGTTTCACGCGGCTCTCGTCGTAGCCGAAATTCGTGACAAGCGCCTTGTAGGCATTATCGCTATAAGCCTCGCTGCCGTTTGCCTGGTCGTAGTGCATGTTGACGGCACAACCAACGTCATAGAGCAGTTTCTGGCGGGCTGCGTTTTGTTTGTTGTAGTCGTCAGACTCCATATTGCCCCAAGCATAGGTCGACTGCGTGAAGTCGACGCTCTGGTTCCCCTCCCAGATGTTTGTATGGCTGCCGTAGCCCGTTTTCGGCCAGCGGTGGTAGTTCAGTATCGCCGCTACCGCCGTAGCCACGCAGCCAGCATACTGGTACCCGTAAAGGTCGATATCCTGTCCCCAGGTAGTCCGCAGTAGCGGTCCCACCTTTCCGTAGCCGGAGACGGGAGCTTTTCGTGAAACGCGGCTCATGTTCTTTCCATACTCTTCGCTATCGCGATAAGCCGCAATCGCGCGAGCATACTCGCCAACGAGCCACTGGAGCCCGTCGGGCATCACGTTGTCGTCGTATGCGCCCGTGTCGGACCATCCGAGCACTTCCTGCTGAGTACCTTCGTCACCCGAAACGATGACGAAGCCACCACCCGTGACGTTGAATGCATAGACTTCCGGCGCGTCGCCTTTCAGTAACGATTTCCACGCCAGACTGACGTCGCTTGTCTTGGCTTGTGGCATGCGCCGCATACCATCGGGCAAGGGAGAAGAAACGAAGCGCGCTGCTATCTGTCGCGCAGTCTCTTCGCTCACGACCTGTGCCGCCGCAGATGCAGCAGACAAGACAGCAAAGAATAGTACTAATATTTTCTTCTGCATAACTAAAGTAATTTTATTATGGTATAATTAAAAAGTAGACACTCAAAACCATGCTCTTCGAGCGAAGATTTTCACGTTCGACAGTACGAGCAAACTCGTTCTGCGCTTTCTTAATCAAATCTTTCATTGCGCTATAATTTATTCGTGGATGAATAAGTGTTTGGCACAAAAATAGAAAAGAAAGAAGAGAATGGGCTAACGTATTTACAAAATCGACTAACAATTGTGAATATGTTAGTCGATTTTGTGTTTTATTGCTGCTTTTCCTTCCATTCCGAGGGGGGCAGACCCGTGACGGCCTTGAAGGTTCGGAAGAACGACATTTCAGTGGAGAACCCTGAGGCGGTGCTCACCTCTGTGATTTTCTTGTCGGGATGCTGGCGCAGCAGTTGCTGGGCGTACTTGATGCGGTAGGTGTTGACAAACTGCGAGAACGAACAGCCGCGCTGGCTGCGGATGCAGTTGGAGACGTAGGTGCGGTTGGTGCCCAGTGCGTCGGCCACGTCCTGCACCTTCAGCTCGCTACTGAGGTAGGGCTGCTGCTCTTCCATGTAGCGGCAGATGCGCTCTATGAGAGCTGCATCAGCAGCAGTGGCATCGCTGTCTTCTGGTTGTGCTGTATCATTCGCAGGTGCGGACTTCTGGCGTCGTAGTAGTAGAATGGTTGTGACGGTGATGGCGACAAGTAGCAGCGATGCGAGGACAAGCCACAGCCACGACAGCGACTGTCGGCTCTGAGCAGGAGCCGATAACTCCGTACCGACGTGGAGCAGAAACACGGTGGACGCAGCATCGTAATTGTTGTTTTGTTGAAGGATGCCACCTACCACCATCAGGTCACCGCTGTCGGTCAGCACGGGTTGGTAGCGCCCCGCGCTGTCCACGGGTTCGCTATAATATAAGGTGACGGGAGAGGGAGTTGAGAGATAGTCGATGGCGGCAACGTAGAAGCGGTGGTCGCCCGTGTCTTCGGGATAGTTCTCACCATAGCCCATGATGTATGCTCTGCCCAGGTTCCTGTCGGCATGGATGGGTGCATACCAACAGATACGTCCCCACTGGCTGCTCATGGGGATGGGACAGGTGGTAGGCAGTAGCGAGAAGTCTTCGCCCTGCACCTGTGCTATGGCTATGAGGCTATCGTCTTGAGTTACTGGTATCAGGCTGGTGTAGTCGCCTTTTGCCTCATTGCCGATGAAGCATGCACTGTGAAAACTCGAAAGTGGGCATACAGGTCGCCATGTCTCAAACAGGGAAATGGTGAAAGGCTCGCCCTTCAAACGGTCGATGATGATGGTATCGAAGTCTTCGGCATGAATGTCGTGGGCACCGAATATGATGGCATTGTCCTTTGCCGTGCGGATGATGTATGGATATGAACGGTGCTGCGCCACGGGCTTCACGAATTTGCACTGGCGGCTGCCGTCATACAGTTCGATACAATCGTCATGATACCAGTTGCCGCTGATGACGATACGCCCGCTGTCCAAGGGCAGCGCACCCGCGAAACACCGCTTCTTGTCCAGGCATCCGTAGCCTTTGAAACTGTGTGTGGCGGGGTCGTAAAGCTCAATGGTAAAGGTCTGTCCGATGCCCAACTCTTTCTCGTGTCCACCAGCAAGCAACACCTTCCCTTGGCCAGTAAAAGCCGCCAAGCCCTGGTCGTGGGGATAGGCCATCTGCATGAGATGCCATTTGCCGTTGCGGTAGTATTCTGCCGTCTGTGTAGGCACGAAGTTCGTGGTGTGTCCGCCAGCCGCCACCACCTCGCCACCTATGCAGAATACCGTGTGGCCGAGGCGAGGGATGTTCAGGTCGGGCAGCCGTTCCACCTGCATCTTGACCATTGGGCATGGTCGCATTCCCGCTGACGCGTCTATCCTTTGGGCAACATTCGGAAGTGTTGCAAACAGAAAGGACAGGAGCGTGAGAATGATTGAATGATTTCGCCTACCGCCTACAACCCTGCCACGCGCCGTCGAGCGGGCAGCCTCAGAAGTGTGTATGTAGGTGAGAGGAGGCATGGGGGGGGAATTGGGTGATTAGATTTTCAAGAGGTCCTTGACGGAATAGATGCGACTGAGAGCCTCGAACGAGAAGTACTGGTCGTCCATGATCATCCAGTCCTCACGCTGCTTGCGGCTGAGGTGCTTGATGTCGGGGAACATAGAGACAGGGACGATAATCTCGCGACCGTCCGTCAGGTAAGCCGCCATCGCGCCGCGCTTCACGTTGAAGTCCAGCTTCTTGATGCCCAAAGTGGTGTCCTTGAATTTGCACATATCGTTGTCCTCCTATTATTTAATGCGTTTAATCTGTATCTTCTTGCCTGCGAACACAGCGTCAATGAGTCGGTTCAGCTCCTCCCAGTGGTCGTCGATGGCTTTCATTATCAGAGCCTCCTCGTCAGCCGAGAGTTCCGACCATGCCACCTCAATCTTCTTCTGACCGTTCTCCTCAATCCATATCTTGGCCACGGTGTCGCCGCGATGCGACTTCTTGCTGCCCCGGCGCACCACATGGATATGCCGCCGGTTCTCCGTCGCGTCGGCGGGAAACACCGAGAGGATGAAGTAGAGAAGTATCATCAGTTTGCCCATGTCGCTGTCGTTTTGTTCGTTATTACGTGTGCAAGGACGGTGCAAGCCGAACGCAATGGAGCTCGCTCTTTGCCGAGGTGCAGCCCGTTCTCGCACAAATTTTGTGCAAAGTTACGAACTTTCCATGAAAATTGGTCACGGAGGATGCTTTTTTTAGTCATTTTTACCTATTTAATAATATAATTGTGCATGAGATAAAGTGAATGGGTCACGAGGGCTATTTGAGCTACAAAGTTACAAAAAGGCATAAAAATAGGCCCTTGGCTAAATCTGAAAAAGGTTTGTTAAGTTGCCCTCAACAGCAAAGTAATATAACGATAAGGAAAAAAGAATACTATAAAACCAGTACCCCGAATTCGGGGTACTGGTTTTAAAAGTATTAAGAATACGATTGTTATACCCTGTTTCCTTCCTTGGGGAATACTACGCTGGGCTTGAAGGACTTGGCTTCCTCGAAATCCATCAGGGCATAGGAAATGATGATCACCACATCACCGACCTGAACCCTCCGGGCAGCAGCACCATTCAGACAGATACAACCACTACCCCGCTCACCTTTGATGATATAGGTCTCAAAACGCTCTCCATTGTTATTGTCCAGTACCTGAACCTTTTCACCTGCTATCAGATTGGCTGCATCCATCAGATCCTCATCGATGGTGATACTGCCCATGTAGTTGAGATTTGCCTCGGTAACTGTCACACAATGAAGCTTGGACTTCATTACTTCTATCATCATGATTCCTTGTATTTTATATGATCAATTAAACGAATGGGAGTCTTACCACAATAGACGGTGATGCATCCTACCACATAAGGAGAGTCCTCCCAATTCTCAATATCCTGTAAGGTGTTCCCATCGACTATAGAGAAGTACTCCACGTCCAGTCCATCCACCTTATTGATGTCATCGACCACCTTGTCATGCGTTTCCTTAAGCGTATGATTCTCAGCGTATTTGACACTTGCCTTCAAGGCTTTATAGATATTTGGCGCAATGGCTCTTTCGTCAGCCGAGAGCAAGGTGTTACGAGAGCTCTTTGCCAATCCATCCTCATCACGGACAATCTCACATTCCACGATCTGGACAGAAATTCCCAGATGACGAACCATCGCTTTGACAACAGCAATTTGCTGCCAGTCTTTCTCTCCGAAATAGGCACGAGTCGGTTTGACGATATAGAACAGGCGACTGACGACCTGACAGACACCATTGAAATGTCCGGGGCGATGAGCGCCTTCCATGACAGTAGACACGGGAGGATACTCAAACTGACGAGTATCTGGTTCCGGGTACATCTCTTCCACTGAAGGAGCCAGGACATAATCCGCACCACATTTCTCTAACAGTTCGCAATCAGCCTCAAGAGTGCGGGGATAGTTCTTCAGATCGTTCTTATCATTAAACTGCGTAGGATTTACAAACACAGAAACCACCGTTATCGCATTCTCTTTCACACTACGTCTCACCAAGGAGGCATGTCCCTCATGAAGTGCTCCCATGGTAGGTACGAAACCTATTTCCTTTCCTTGCTTGCGGTCCTCAAAAAGCTGATTCTGAAGATCCACAATCTTATTGAATACTTTTATCATTATCTATTCGCTTGTGTACAAATCGGGTGCAAAATAACAACATTTTTATCAAATAAGAAAAAAATATCGTGAAAATATGCCAATTTCGAGACTAAAAATCCTTAAATCTGCACGATTCTACGTTTTTGTGAATTATTTTTCGTACCTTTGCACAGATAAATCATACCGAATATGGCAAAAAAAATATTGTTCATCAATCAAGAGATTGTACCCTATGTACCCGACAGCGATCTTTCACTGATGGGAAAAGCTCTCCCGCAGGTCATGCAGGAGAACGGACACGAGATACGTACATTCATGCCCAAATGGGGAATCATCAACGAGCGTCGTGGACAGTTGCATGAAGTGATCCGCCTTTCGGGAATGAATCTGATCATTGATGATACAGACCACCCTTTGATTATCAAGGTGGCATCTATTGCCCAGACCCGTATTCAGGTATACTTTATAGACAATGACGACTATTTCTCCAAACGCCAGATGACGATGGACGAAAAGGGAGAGGACTATCCCGACAACGGTGAGCGTGCCATTTTCTTCGCAAGAGGCGTACTGGAGACCGTCAAGAAATTACGATGGGTCCCCGACATCATCCATGTTCAAGGCTGGATGGGTGCCGTAGTCCCACTCTATATCAAGACAGCTTACCATGAAGAGCCTTCGTTTGCCAACACGAAAGTTGTCACGTCCCTTTTCACGAAGAGCTTGAACTCCGACTTAGGCACAAACTTCAAGCAATGTGTTGATTTCAGAGAAGCCAAAGCGGAATTGCTGGACAAATACAACAAGCACTTTGACTTTGAAGAACTGGGAAAGCTTGCCATTGACTATAGCGATGGTGTCATAGCCGCCCATAAAGATGTCAATGAAAATTTGCTGGCATATGCTCAATCGAACAATATTCCGACACTGGCATACCCGGGAGAGGATTTTGGGAAGGCATACGAGGCTTTTTATGAGCAGATTTAAAAATAAGGTATAAAAAATAAGGATAATATCATTAAGATTCTAAGACTTCAATGATGAGAAAATTACTGCTGATAGGGATTGTATCCGCCATGATGGCAACAATCTCTTCATGTGATGAAGACACGGTAGGTATTGGTAAGACATTAACAAGCAATGTTGACTTATTTTCCATTGAAACTGACACTTTTGATGTCGCTACGAGATCAATGATTGTTGATGCCGTGCAGGCACAAAACATCCACACTTACCTTGGTCGTATTAAGGATCCGGAGACGAGTGCTTATATAACAGCAGATTACACGACCCAGTTTACTATTTTGGAGAATGATGCTGACAGTATCTTCTTTCCTGAGGATCAAGTCCTTTCTTTAGATGAGCATGGTAATGTGGTTGCGGACTCTTGTGTCATATCCATTCACCTCTCCAATTTCACAGGAGACTCTCTCGCCGCCATGAAGATGACGATGTACGAGTTAGACAAACCTATTGAGGAGGGAAGAAATTACTTGTCCAACTTTGACCCGGAAGAAGAGGGATATGTCAGAACAGACGGCCTGAAGTACGACGTGATGTACAGCGTGACCAATATGCAGCAGAATGACAGCACGAGAAAGGCTAACGAAGGTAAGAACGTCATCAAATTTGTATTAAACAAGCCCTATAAGGATAAGAACAACAAGGAGTACAGCAACTATGGCACGTACCTGATGCGGACTTATTACGACCATCCGGAATATTTCAAGAACTCCCAGTCTTTCATCAAAAACGTATGTCCTGGTTTCTATTTCAAGACGACGGATGGTGTCGGTGTCATGTCAGAAATCGCTACCACACGCATGACGGTGTATTATAAATACATGGATGATGATGATGATGACGATGATGATGATGATGACGACGAATATTACGACATGTCGTTCTTCTATAGCACAGAAGAGATCATGCAGACTACCCATATCACTAATAACGAGGAGCTCATCTCTGAAATGGCTAAGGAGACAGGGTGGACCTACCTCAAGACTCCCGCAGGTATCTTCACAGAGGTGACACTCCCTATCGATGAAATCAAGCTTCATCATGAGAATGACACCATTTCCTCCGCGAAAGTGATATTCCATAAGATGAACGACAAGACGGAGCTGGCAGAGAAGTTACTGAAAGACCCTACGACACTACTGATGGTGCCGAAAGACAGTGTGACAACTTTCTTTGAGAAACATCAAGTCCCCGATAACGTCACCACCTATCTGGCAACGTTAAACACAGCATACAACTCTTACACCTTCAATAATATCTCCACGTTAATCAATGTCTTATATGATTTCAAGCAAGGAGGAGGTGCTAATTATACCACAGAACATCCTGACTGGAACAAAGTTGTCTTAATACCTGTTCAGACCTCAACAACCTCGACAACCTCTTATTCCACGACGACAACATCTATCAGTGCCGTCCATCATGAGATGTCGATAACCAGTTCCAGACTGGTAGGTGGGTCAGAGAACATACATGACCCAGTAAGAATCAGCATCATCTACAATAAGAACAAGTAGTATGGCGGATAACTTCCTGGAGAAACATTTCGAGGAATATGAAGCCCGTAAGGCTGCTTTTCTACGTAAGAAGAAACATCTTCCCAAAATAAAGCCTCATCTTCTGGAACGTCCAGAGGATGAGGCTCTTTAACGGGTTATCCTATAATCGTATATTTAGCGAATTTCAGTAATAACTGCTTCGTACCGGCATTCTTAAACTCAACGGTGGCTTTGGTGTTCTCTCCACTCCCCTCTATCCTGATGACCTTTCCGACTCCGAAGCGCTGATGCTCTATCACATTTCCCTCCTTTAAGCCAATATCACCGACAGACGACTGCGGCAGGCGACTTTCTTGTCGGACAGGAATCAGACGAGGCTTAGGGTCAGCCATAAACTGTGTTGCCACCGGTCGTGGATTCTGCATCCGTGAGACAGGACGTCTGGTAACAGACACAGCAGGAGCAATGCCTCCCCTCTCCGACTCCACTTGCAGCAGATGGCTGTCAATATCCTTGATGAATCTTGAAGGAGTATCATATTCCATCTTCCCATAACGCCAACGGTTCTGCGCACAGGTCAGAATACAATGCTTCTCCGCACGGGTAATGGCAACATACAACAATCGACGCTCTTCCTCTAACTCACGCATGGAGTTGGTACACATAGGAGACGGGAAGATATTCTCTTCCAATCCCACCACAAAGACTGTCGGGAACTCTAAGCCTTTCGCACTATGTATGGTCATTAACACCACTTTATCATCAGCATCACCATCATCACTGTCAAGGTCTGTCAACAATGCGACCTCCTGCAAGAAATCAGAGAGAAATACCTGTTCTTCCATACCTTCTTCTCGACGACCCTCTACAAAATCCTGCATACCACCCAGGAATTCCTCTAAATTTTCCTGACGTGACAAGTCATCGGGATTATTCGAACCATAAATCTCCTTACTGATACCACTCTCCATGATAATGGCATGCCCCAGCTCATAGGCATCCTCCTTATCAACACGGGCAATCCAGCTCTCAATAAGTTGTCGGAACGCCTCTATCTTTGTCGCAGTACCTTTTGCCAAGGAAAGATGGAAAAGCACAGGCTGGCAGATTACCGTCCACAGACTCACCCCATAGGTGTTGGCGGTCTCTACAATCTTATTAACTGTCGTATCCCCTATTCCTCGTGTGGGATAATTAATGATACGTCGCAAAGCCTCCTCGTCATTCGGGTTAGACACCACACGATAATAGGCTATCACATCCTTTATCTCCTTACGCTGATAGAAGCTCAGTCCACCATAGATACGATATGGAATACCATCCTTGCGCATCTGTTCCTCAAAGGAACGACTTTGTGAGTTGGTACGATAAAGGATAGCGAAATCACTATAATGACATTGGTCTTTTCGCTTGATTCGCTGGATGTCATTACATACGATAATAGCCTCCTCCTTATCACTATAGGCGGGCTTGAGGATCAGTTTCTCACCATGCTCGTTCTCACTGAAGACATCTTTGGGGATCTGACGCTCATTATGACGTATCAGACTGTTCGCAGCCTGGACGATCAATTGGGTAGAACGATAGTTCTGCTCTAATTTGGAGAGTCTTGCCCCATCATACTGTTTCTGGAAGTCGAGGATGTTATCAATATTAGCGCCACGAAAGCTATAGATACTTTGTGCGTCATCACCGACCACACAGACACGTCCATGCTCTTTCGTCAACAAGACAACAATCTCCTGCTGCGCGTAATTAGTATCTTGATACTCATCCACCAGAACATATTGGAAACGCTCTATGTATTTCTGTCTGATATCCTCATGGTTCTTCAACAGCATATAGGTATATACCAGCAGGTCGTCAAAGTCCATAGCATTAGCCTGTTTACAACGCTCACTATACCTTATATATATATTCTTCAACGCCGGACGCTTATGCTGTGCATCATCCGTCGCCCAGGAACTTTGCGCATAAGCCTGTGGAAGCAACAGGTGATTCTTTGCCATAGAGATACGGTCGGCTACAGAGGCAGGCTTATATACTTTATCGTCCAACTGCATCTCCTTGATAATGCTCTTCACCAAAGAACGGGAATCACTCTGGTCATAAATCGTGAAGTTCGACTGGAAATCCAATGCGGCAGCCTCCGCTCTCAATATCCTTGCGAAAACCGAATGGAAGGTACCCATTTGAAGATAACGGGCACGTTCCGCCCCTACCAGTCTGCCGATACGCTCCTTCATCTCCCTTGCTGCCTTATTGGTAAATGTCAGCGCGAGGATATTCCAGGGATCCATCCCCTGCTGCAATAGATAGGCTATCTTATAAGTCAGCACACGTGTCTTGCCGGAACCTGCCCCGGCAATGACCAGTTGAGGACCATCACAGTATACGACAGCCTCACGCTGACCTTCATTTAATTGTTCTAAGAGATTCTCATTCATCATCATCATTTTTTGGATAGAATGAGCCCTCGATTCGCATCGGGGGCTCATAACAACACAAACACAAAATAAACACAGTCTACAACGACTGGTTATATGTCACTATTGAATACCTTCCTCGCGCAGTTTCTTCTGCCAGTTCCACGCACTCTTCAGAGTGTCCTCAAGAGAAGTCTCGGCTTTCCACCCCAGTACTTTATTTGCCTTTTCCGGGTTTGCCCAAACCTTCTCAATATCACCAGCACGACGAGGAGCGTAAGTCCAATTAAGTTTCACACCTGTTGCTTTCTGGAAAGCGTCAACAATTTCCTTCGTAGTACAACCATGACCAGTACCCACGTTAAACACCTCCAGTTTCTCACTGTCTGTATCCAACACTCGTGTCATTGCTTTCACATGAGCCTTTGCCAAGTCTACCACGTAGATATAGTCACGGATACAGGTACCATCAGGAGTATTATAGTCGTTACCAAACACCTTCAGTTGTTCACGGATACCCATCGCTGTCTGCGTCACATAAGGAATCAGATTCATGGGAACACCATTCGGCATCTCTCCGATGATAGATGAGGGATGGGAGCCTATGGGGTTGAAGTAACGCAGCAGGATTGCCTTGATAGGAGCACCACTATTGATGTCATCACGGATAATCTCCTCATTAATCTGCTTGGTATTGCCATAAGGACTCTCTGCAGGTTTGATAGGGGCTTCCTCTGTGACGGGAAGATTCTCTGGATCCGGCTGACCATATACCGTACAACTGGACGAGAAGATAATACCTTTCACCTTGTATTTGGGCATCAACTCAAGGATGTTCACCAAGCTCACGATATTATTACGATAATAGAGCAGAGGTTTCTCCACACTCTCACCGACAGCCTTAGAGGCGGCAAAGTGAATAACACCTTCGATTTTTGGATACTTCTTGAATACCTGTTCCATTGCGTCAAAGTCACAGCAGTCAACTTTCTCAAAAGCTGGACGGATACCAGTGATCTTCTCAATGCCATCAAGGACCTTCTCATTTGAGTTAGACAAGTTATCAACAATAACAACCTCATAGCCTGCATTCTGCAGCTCAACGGTTGTATGACTACCTATAAAGCCTGTTCCTCCTGTTACAAGTATTGTTTGTTTCATGATTATTTAATTTATTCTTCTTTCTTTAATGGTATCAGAACACTGAATGTGGAACCCTCTCCTAATACAGACTCCACCATGGCGTCACCGCCATTCTTACGTGCAAAGTCCTGACAGAGCTGCAAGCCAAGACCAGAGCCTTCCTCACCACCTGTACCATAAGTCGTCTCACCCTTATGGAAAATAGTCTCTAGTCGATCCGGGGCAATACCCACGCCATGGTCACGAACACTGATCTTGGCAAAGTCACCCTCACGCTTACAGAACACCTCAATACTCTTTCCCTCTGGTGTAAACTTCACGGCATTAGACATGAAGTTGCGAATGATCGTCTTGATCATATCATTATCAGCGTGGACGACCAGTTTCTCCTCACTAGGAATGTACTGGAGAACGATTTTCTTCATCTCAGCAATCATCCTGAAGATGTCTACGACACCTGGAACAATATCGTCCAAGTCGATATCCTGATAGACCACATTCAGACGTCCTGTCTGACTCTTCGTCCATTTCAACAGGTTATCCAACAGGTCATGGGTCTCCTCAGACTCACGGTTTGCCTTATCCAATAATCCGAAAATCTCCTCTCCCACCGTTTCTGGGGAGACAACATTCACCGCCAGATTCAAGACCATACGGATGGATGCCATAGGAGAACGCAGGTCATGAGCGATCACCGAATACATCTTATCACGATTGGAGATAGTGCGTTTGAGTTCCTCATTCTGCTGAACAATGATACGTTTAGCAGCGACCAGACTGATCTGGTGCATCACACGCATCACCAGCTCTTCTTTGTTAAAGGGTTTCGTCAGGAAGTCATTGGCTCCCACCTGGAATCCATGAACCAGGTCGCTGGGATTATTCAAAGCAGTCAAGAAAATGATAGGAATATCCAACGTCTCTGGATCCTTCTTCAGAATAACGGCAGTATCAAATCCACTGATATCAGGCATCATCACATCCAACAAAATCAAATCAGGATGTTCTTTCTTTGCCTGCTCAATACAGGTATTACCATTTGACGCAGTACATACCTGGAATTTCTCATTTGTCAGTAATATCTTGAGTAGCAAGACGTTACTGACTACATCGTCAACGATGAGAATCTTATAATCGCTTCGGTTAATCTTAGATTCAAAGGTGTCACCAAACTCCATTTTCCTAGCAGTTCTTAAGTTATTAACTGCAAAATTAGCAAATATTTGGCGAATCGCCAAATATTTGCGTGATTATTTAATACTCATTCCATGACTTAATATCAATCTCGTCGAGTTGTATGGTACAAAAGGCATTTATGAATGCTGATGCGAGACGACTGTTTGTTATCAACGGAACATTCAAGTCAATGGCTGCGCGGCGTATCTTATAGCCGTTCGTCAACTCATGGGTCGTCAGGTTCTTGGGGATATTCACCACCATGTCAATCTTATGGTCATGTAGTAAATCCAATGCCTGCGGCTGTTGATTGGACTCGCTGGGCCAATGCACTAACGTGTTCCGTATACCATTATCCTCCAGATACTTAGAGGTACCGCCTGTGGCATAGAGCTCATAGCCATGCTCCACCAACATACGGGCTGCATCCAGCATCTCTGCTTTCTGCTTGGCACTACCCGTAGAGAGCAACACCGTCTTCTTAGGGATACGGTGTCCCACGCTCAACATTGACTTCAACAAGGCGGCAGAGGTATTATCGCCCAAGCATCCCACCTCACCAGTCGATGCCATATCCACACCCAAGACAGGATCCGCTTTCTGGAGGCGGTTGAAGGAGAACTGACTTGCCTTGATACCCACATAATCCAAATCGAAGAGGTTCTTATGCGGTTTCTCTACCGGCAGTCCCAGCATCACTTTCGTAGCGAGTTCTATCAGATTCAGTTTCAACACCTTCGACACAAAGGGGAAGGAACGGGAGGCACGCAGGTTACACTCAATAACCAGGATATCATTGTCGCGAGCCATATACTGGATATTGAAAGGACCGTTGATATGCAGTGCCTTGGCAATCTGACGACTGATACGCTTGATACGACGGACAGTCTCCACATACAGTTTCTGAGGTGGGAACTGGATGGTGGCATCACCGGAGTGGACACCCGCGAACTCTATATGCTCCGAGATGGCATAGGCAAGTATCTCACCATCCTTTGCCACAGCATCCATCTCTATCTCTTTAGCATGCTCAATGAACTTAGACACCACGACAGGATGATCCACACTCACATTGGCAGCCAGTTGCAAGAAACGTTCCAGCTCTTCTTTATTAGAACATACATTCATGGCAGCGCCACTCAGCACATACGAGGGACGTACCAGTACTGGGAAACCTACCCTCTCCACGAAGGCATCAATATCCTGCATCGAGGTCAAGGCACTCCATTCAGGTTGGTTGACACCGATCTCATTCAGCATTTGTGAGAATTTCGCACGATCCTCCGCTCCGTCAATGTCCTGTGCCGAAGTCCCGAGGATTGGCACCTGCTGCTCATCCAATGCCATGGCGAGGTTATTAGGAATCTGTCCACCTGTAGAGACGATAACACCATGTGGTTGTTCCATGTCGATGATGTCCATCACACGTTCGAAAGTCAGCTCATCGAAATACAGGCGGTCACACATATCATAGTCTGTAGACACCGTCTCAGGGTTATAGTTGATCATGATACTCCTCCATCCTTCCTTACGAATGGTGCTCAAAGCCTGTACCCCACACCAGTCAAACTCCACACTCGATCCGATACGATAGGCACCAGAGCCTAATACGATGATACTCTTACCGTCGTTCTCAAAGGGTATATCTGAGGCTGTCCCACTATAGGTGACATACAGATAATTGGTCTGAGCGGGATATTCTGCGGCAAGGGTATCGATCTGTTTGACGACAGGGGTTATTCCCATCTCCTTCCTGACACGTCGTACCTCTAGCATCGCCTTGTGCATGTTTCCCATCTCTTCCTCCAATCCGATGGCACGCGCTATCTGAAAGTCCGTAAAGCCATAGATCTTCGCTTCTTTTAGAATTGAAGAATTCAAAGATTGAAGAATTGAAGGAACAGCAGTCTCTCCTGACTTCAATTTTTCCTTTCTAATACTTTTCAATCTCTCATCAATATCAATGATATGCTTGAGTTTATACAGAAACCATTTGTCTATCTTCGTCAACTCATGGATACGCTCGATATCATACTGTGGCAGGTGCATCGCTTTCGAGATGACAAAGATACGCTTGTCAGTAGGTTCACGCAGGGCGGCATCCACATCAGCGATTGCCAGTTCTTTATTCTCGACAAAGCCATGCATACCCTGTCCGATCATACGAAGTCCCTTTTGGATTGCCTCCTCAAAGGTACGTCCTATCGCCATCACCTCACCGACCGACTTCATCGACGACCCTAACTCCTTGTCGACACCATGAAACTTCGAGAGGTCCCAACGAGGTATCTTACATACCACATAGTCGAGGGCAGGTTCAAAGAACGCGGAGGTCGTCTTCGTCACCGAGTTTTTCAGTTCAAAGAGTCCATAACCCATTCCCAGTTTGGCAGCGACGAAAGCCAACGGATAACCTGTCGCCTTACTTGCCAATGCTGAGGAGCGGCTCAGACGGGCATTCACCTCAATGACCCGGTAGTCCTCCGACTGTGGGTCAAAGGCATACTGTACGTTACACTCTCCCACGATACCGATATGACGGATAATCTTAATAGCAAGGGCACGCAACTTATGGTACTCGGAGTTAGTCAGCGTCTGGGATGGTGCGATCACGATGGACTCTCCCGTATGGATTCCCAGCGGGTCGAAATTCTCCATATTGCAGACAGTGATACAGTTGTCATAACGGTCACGCACTACTTCGTACTCTATCTCCTTCCATCCTTTCAGTGATTTCTCCACCAACACCTGCGGAGAGAATGCGAAGGCCTTCTCAGCCAGTTTGTCAAGCTCTTCCTCGTTATCACAGAAACCAGACCCCAGACCGCCCAGGGCATATGCGGCACGGAGGATGACAGGATAACCCAACTCCTTAGCAGCATGACGTGCCTGTTCGATGGTCTCGCAAGCTTCACTCTTGATAGTCTTCACGTCAATCTCATTGAGTTTCTCCACGAAAAGCTCACGGTCTTCCGTATCCATAATAGCCCGAACGGGGGTTCCCAGTACCCTTACCCCATATTTCTCCAGCACTCCACTCTTATAAAGTTCCACACCACAGTTCAGAGCAGTCTGTCCACCAAATGAGAGCAAGATACCGTCTGGACGCTCTTTCTCTATTACACGCTCTACAAAATAGGGTTGTACTGGTAGGAAATAGATCTCGTCGGCAACACCCTCCGAAGTCTGCACGGTGGCGATATTCGGGTTGATGAGCACGGTCTTCACACCCTCCTCACGCAATGCTTTCAGTGCCTGTGAGCCAGAATAGTCGAACTCACCTGCCTCTCCGATTTTCAAGGCACCTGATCCCAATAACAGGACCTTCTTGATATTATCGTATTTCATAATTATAATGCTTCTATAAAACGGTCAAACATAAACTCGGTATCTACTGGTCCAGAACAGGCTTCTGGATGGAACTGACTACTGAACCAAGGATTGGTCTGGTGACGGATACCCTCGTTAGAGCCGTCGTTCATATTCACGAAGAGCTCTCTCCATTCCCTTCCCAGTGTAGAGGCATCCACAGCATAGCCATGATTCTGACTAGTCACATAACAACGGTTGGTACCGACCTCCCGGACAGGCTGGTTGTGCGAGCGATGTCCGTATTTCAGTTTATAGATAGTAGCACCACCAGCCTTCGCCAACAACTGGTTACCCATACATATGCCACAAATGGGCTTACGGCTCTGTGACATCTGCTTACGGATAATAGTCACCGCATCCTCACAGGTATCCGGGTCGCCAGGACCATTGGCGAGGAAGAGTCCATCAAAGTCCATACCGGTATAGTCGTAGTTCCAAGGTACCCGGATCACTTCCACCCCTCTGTCAATGAGACAACGGATGATATTCGCCTTCACACCACAGTCTACCAGCACCACTTTCTTGCCAGCACCCTCATTATATCGGATAATCTCCTTGCAGCTGACACGGTCAACCCAGTTGGTGGTACTATAATGATCTATAGTGCCTATAGTGCCTATAGTATCTATGGTTTCTATAGTGCCCATCATCACACCATGCTCACGCAGCACCTTCGTCAACTGTCTCGTATCAATACCCGTGATGCCAGGTACCTTCTCCCGTTTGAGCCAGTCGGCGAGACTCTCACAGGCATTCCAATGACTGTACTCCTCACTATAGTCACTGACGATAATGGCTGAGGCATAGATCTTATCACTCTCGAAGAAGTCATAGATCACACCTTTGCCACCATCTGCTGACAGATTACCTCCTACCGTATGAGCAGGCACACCATAGTTACCCACCAGCGGATAGGTCAGTACCATCATCTGTCCGGCATACGAGGGATCTGTCAGCGACTCGGGATATCCCATCATTGCCGTATTGAAGACCACCTCACCAGAAACGGGAGCATCATACCCGAAACTCTTTCCTTTGAACCGTGTTCCGTCTTCCAGAACCAATGTCACATCTTTCATTCTATTTTGTATTTGTATTATATCTTAAAAAAGAAGGGCGAAACGTCAATGACGAATCGCCCTTATATCACTCAACGGTAACGCTCTTAGCAAGGTTTCTCGGCTGGTCGACATTGAGACCTTTGCAAACAGCAACGTGATAGGCAAGCATCTGAAGGGGTATCGTTGCCAACAACGGCTCCAGACATTCTATCGTATCCGGCAATGCGATGACCTCGTCGGCAATCCGACGGATGGTATCATCGCCCTCGCTGACCACAGCGATGACCTTACCCTTCCGCGCCTTCACCTCTTGTATATTAGAGAGCACCTTCTCGTACATACCGTTATGGGTGGCGATGACCACTACCGGCATATCGGAGTCTATCAAGGCTATCGGACCATGCTTCATCTCAGCAGCGGGATACCCTTCCGCATGGATATAGGATATCTCCTTTAGTTTCAGAGCACCCTCCAAGGCGACAGGATAACTGAATCCACGTCCCAGATAGAGGAAGTTACGGGCATAGGTGAAGGTACGACTCAGATCAGCGATGCGGTCGTTGAGTTTCAACACCTCTTTTATCTTAGCAGGTATCTCATGCAGTTCCTTCACGATATGCATATAATCGTCATTGGAGATCGTCCCCTTCTCTTTCGCCAAGGCAAGGGCGAGCATCGTCAGTACAGTGACTTGTCCTGTGAACGCCTTCGTAGAGGCGACACCGATCTCTGGTCCCACATGGATATAGGAACCAGTATCTGTGGCACGTGGGATACTAGAGCCGATGGCATTACAGATACCATAGATAAAGGCACCGGCCTCCTTCGCCAGTTGCACGGCGGCAAGAGTATCGGCAGTCTCACCACTCTGTGAGATGGCGATGACGACATCCTCCTTGGTGATGACAGGATTACGATAGCGGAACTCTGAGGCATACTCTACCTCCACAGGGATCCGGCACAGCTGCTCTATCATCTGCTTACCAATCAGTCCCGCATGCCAGGAGGTACCACAGGCAACGATGATGAAACGCTTGGCATTCAGCAGTTGTTGTTTATAGTCAATAACAGCGGAGAGGACGACATTGTCTGTGTCCACATTGACACGTCCACGCATACAGTTTGTCAAACACTCTGGCTGCTCGAAGATCTCTTTTAGCATGAAGTGGGCGAAGCCACCTTTCTCCAACTGTCCGAGGTTGATATCCACCTTCTTGACAACAAGCTCCTGTTCCTCTCCCAAGATACTGACGACCTTCAGGTCCTCCCCTCTCTTGAGGACTGCGATATTACCGTCCTCGAGATAGACCACCTTATCCGTATACTCTACGATAGGACTGGCATCGGAACCCAGGAAGAACTCATCGTCACCAATACCCACTACCAGCGGACTCTGTTTGCGTGCCGCGATAATCTGGTCGGGATGACGCTTGTCAATAATGGCAATGGCATAAGCACCGATAACCTGGTAGAGTGCGACTTGCACGGCAGTCAGCAGATCGAGTTCCTTACGTTCCATGATATACTCGACGAGCTGCACCAGCACCTCTGTATCAGTATCTGAGCGGAACGTCACACCCTTCGCCTTCAGTTTCTCCTTCAGGTCGGCATAGTTCTCGATGATACCGTTATGGATAATCGCCAAGTTCTTCGACTCAGAATAGTGAGGGTGAGCATTGACTGCCGAGGGCTCCCCATGGGTAGCCCAACGGGTATGGGCGATACCTACCGTTCCGCTGACATTCTTGTCACTGCAGAACTCTACCAGATTGTCTACCTTACCCTTCGTCTTGCAGACATTCAGGTTGCCGTTATCATTAATTAATGCGACACCCGCAGAATCGTAACCACGATACTCCAAGCGTCGCAAACCTTTTATCAGAATAGGGAAAGCCTCTTTCCTTCCTAAATATCCTACTATTCCACACATATTGTTCTCTCGTAAGTTTGTGTTGTGTTATTATTGTGTTCTTATTTCTTCGGATCGTATCGGACAGACAATGTCGGCTTGTACGTGTTCTCCAATATCACAGAGATGAGACCGTCAGAGGCATCGAACTTGGCCACCTTATGATCGTCCTTCAGAATCGGACAATCGGGCCAGGCACCTAACTCCTTCTCCAGTCCGTCGCGTATCTCCTGCCACAACTGACGGGTACTGTCATTCGTAGAGAAGGAATAATTCTCCTGCACAGCGGCAATCTTGTCATCTTTGAACGCCATCAATACACGATATTTATGGACGGCACTGGCAAACACCAATGTTTTTCCACTGTCAGAGGCGGCACTGTCGATGGCAAAGCCACGAGCATTCATGGAGTCAACGAACTGTGCTGTTGTCATAGACAACGGAAGACCACGATAGTTAAAGGGATTCTCGTTCTTCGAGCATGCCACCAGCAGCATCATCGTCACAAATAAAAAAACTACCTTTTTCATCTTGTTTCGTTTTTGACGCTGCAAAGTTAATAGTTTTCTTCGAATCTCGCAATAAAAAATGAAATTTCTTTATGTCATTTCTTCGTCTATTACAAACAGACATTATCTTATATAAGAAACTCTCCTTTCTCAGTAAATTCACTGAATTTGGTGAGTAAATTCACTGAATTTGCTAAGTAAACACACTGAATTTAGTGAGTAAATTCACTGAATTTACTTTCATATCACATATATTTATTATATTTGCAAGACGAAACAGCAACAAGAACAAGGAATGATGACAGCACAAGAAATAATCACCTATATGGAGTCGCTGCGCAATGAGGAGCAGCGTAAGATACTCATGGGCTTCTTTAAGACGGGACCTGGGGAGTATGGAGAGGGGGATGAGTTCCTGGGACTGAAGGTGCCACAGACACGAGAGGTCGTAAAGGCTGCGGGTAAGGACCTCCCATTGAGTGAAGTGCCAAGGTTGTTAATGAATCACTGGCATGAGGTAAGACTTTGCGGACTGCTGATCCTCGTATCGAAGTTTGAGAAGCTAGCCACCAAGAGACTGGAGAATGACGAGACAGCCATCCAAGGACGTGATGACATCGTGACGATGTATCTGCACTATGCGGAGCAGGCGAACAACTGGGACTTGGTAGACCTGTCGGCTCCAAAGATATTAGGACATTGGTTGCTGTTGCCCTCGGACCTAGGTGACAGCGACTATAAGATAAGCGTACTCGACGAGTTAGCCCAAAGCCCTTGTTTGTGGAAACAACGTATGAGTATAGTGTGTTCGTGGAAGACCTCACAGATGGGCGATCCGTCGTGGTGCCTACGCTATGCTGAGATACACTTGCACCATCCACACGACTTGATGCATAAAGCCGTGGGATGGATGCTTCGTGAGATGGGTAAGCGGGTAAGTATGAGCCTTCTCCGTGAGTTCCTCCGCCAACATGTCCATGAGATGCCCCGCACCATGCTCCGTTATGCCATCGAGAAGATGCCGGAGAGTGAGCGCAAGGAGTGGATGAGTTGACTTCCAGCGAAAGAGGTGACTTATTTATTCACCTCATCTGGGAAGAAGAAGAAAAAGAAACAGGCCGCGATGACCGTCCGGTTGTATTTCCCACTGAATCTTCCGATGGTTATGTGAGAGCTGTTCTCGAAAGTGCCACTGCTATAATAGCCACAGGTGATACGATTTGACTTCTCGAAGGTGCGACCGTCAAAATAGCCGAGCGTCAGGTGGTTAGACTGCTCCACCGTACCATTCGACTGTACATAGCCACATGTCAGATGGTTCGATTGCTCAATGACACCGTTCTGATGAATATAGCCGATCGTCAAATGACTCGATGACTCAACGACACCATTCGACCTGACATAGCCTATTGTCGAGCCACTGCTATTCATGATGACACAATTCAGAGACTCCCATTCCTTACGCTGAGCCTCCTCACGAGCCTTCCGCTCCTGGCGTTGCTTCTCAGCAAGGGCGGCAGCCTCTTGGTCTGCCTTGATCTTCGCGGCATGGAACTCCTCGACCTGTTCTGGTGACAGCAGGGCTCCGATAAAGGTAAACGCTACGAGCAACGGACTCACGTGCCCATCGAAATTCCCAAGATTCTGATAATAGCATTTCGCCTCCTGCATCGTGACATTACCAATCACCTCACCGTTATACGACACCTTGCCTGTGGCTGAGTCATAATTAAACGTACCGAGTTTAGAGGTGACGATGGTACCATCGTTGCTCATCTGTCCCACCTCATTACCCAGACTACTCTTCACGACACCCGTATTCGGGTCGAGAATATATTTGATATCCTGACCTGCAAGCTCACCACTTTCATATTTCTTATTGAAAGTCATCTCCAGCTTCACAGGATTCCATGTGGCAATCTTATTCTTGCCCTGCCATAGAACAGCCAACTCCCTGGTGCCCTCAGGTGCAGGCTGCGGGATAGTGGGCGTAATACTCTTGATGACTGCCTGAACAGAGTCACGCTTACGTTGTTCCTCTTTCATTGCCGCTTCTTGTGCCTTCTCCTTCTTGGTCTTGATACCCAACGTCTTACGGGCGCCTTTGATAAGGCTTCCCCACTGTGCGTCAGCTGGTGTGCTGAAAGAGAACATGGCTGCCAATACTAAAAGCAAAAACTTAGTCCTTAGTTTCATTTCCTTAATCTTAAATGGTTAGTGATTGGTTTACTCGGGACAAAGATAATGATTATTTGAAAAAACACAAAAGAATAAGGGGAAAAGTTACAAAATAAATGAGGGAGCCGACCTGGCTCCCTCATTTTGTTATGTTGAGTTCCGTATGGTTTAGTAGAACTTGAAATAACGACGGGCGTTATTGTAGGAGATATCCTCCACCATCTTACCCAGCAACTCACGGTCATCAGGCAGCAAGCCCTTCTCAACATCATTGCCGAGGATGTTACAGAGGATACGACGGAAGTACTCATGACGAGGATAGCTGAGGAATGAGCGAGAGTCTGTCAGCATACCTACGAAGCGACTCAGCAAGCCCAGTACGCTGAGCGCGTTCATCTGTCGCTCCATACCATCCTTCTGGTCATTAAACCACCAGCCGGAACCAAATTGGATCTTACCCGGCTCACCACCCTGGAAGTTACCCAGCATCGTGGCAATCACCTCGTTGGCACAAGGATTCAACGTATATAATATGGTACGCGTGAGCTTATCCTCCATATTCAGCTTGTTCAGGAACTTAGACATTGCCTTGGCTGTGTTGAACTCACCAATAGAGTCGAAACCAGTATCAGGACCAAGGGCGTTATACATCTTCGTGTTGTTATCACGGATAGCACCATAGTGGAACTGCTGTGTCCAGTCAGCGTCAGCATCCATCTCAGCCATCATGGTCAGGAAACAGTTCTTATACTGACGGATCTCCAGGTTAGAGAGCTGCTGACCACGCATCGCCTTCTCGAAGATCGTCTCAATCTGTGAGTCGCTATAATCTTCATCATAGAACTCCTCAATACCATGATCGGAGAGTTTACAACCCTGCTCCTGGAAGAAGTCATGACGCTTCTGGAGGGCATCTACCATATCAGCGAACTTAGTGATGGTCACACCACTCACCTGCTCCAGCTGATGAACATAAGCACCAAACTCGGGCTTCTCGATATTCATCGCTTTGTCAGGACGCCACGCAGGAATCATCATAGGATCATCCGCTGCCTTGTGCTTGGCATATTCGATATGATTATGAAGGTCGTCTACAGGATCATCCGTCGTGCAGACACACTCTACGTTATAATGCTTCATCAGTCCACGGGCGGAGAACTCCGGCTGCTTCAGTTTCTCATTACACTCGTCGAAAATCTCACGAGCCGTCTTGGGAGAGAGCAGCTTATCAATGCCAAAGGCTGTTTTCAGCTCCAGATGTGTCCAGTGATACAATGGGTTACGGAGTGTATAAGGAACGGTCTCTGCCCACTTCTCGAATTTCTCCCAGTCGCTGGTATCCTTACCAGTGCAGTATTTCTCATCCACGCCATTGGTACGCATAGCACGCCACTTATAATGGTCACCACCCAGCCAGAGCTCTGTGATGCTCTTGAAACGATGGTCATTAGCCACCATCTCGGGAATCAGGTGACAATGGTAGTCGATGATAGGCATTTTAGCCGCATGGTTGTGGAACAGATCCTGAGCTACCTCGTTATCCAACACGAAGTTCTTGTCATTAAATTGTTTCATAGTTCTTTTTATTGTTTTAGTGATTGTTTTCGCAAAATCTTTGCAAATATACTAATTATTTTCATCTTTCACACATATTATACTTAAAAATGAAGAAAAATTAACGTAAACGATGACGGAGGTATAAAGGAAAATGCGTACCTTTGTAGCACGATTTCTAAACAAAACAACTATAAGTATGAACAAAAAATTAATTTGTGGGGCATTTTTATTGTCAGCTTCTTTGTGTATGAATGCCCAGAAAGCCATTAAAGCTCCTACAGGCGGTAAGGTGATTAGTGACGAACTGATAGGTATCTTCTTTGAGGATATCAGTAGTTCTGCAGACGGTGGTCTGTATGCGGAACTGGTACAGAACGGCTCTTTTGAGTATAACCTGTCAGAGCGTGACGGTTGGGGAGCAGGTACTGCATGGCAGACCGTCCGTCCGGGTCATTCTCTGGGTTACACAGAGGTACGCATGGACAATCCTATCCATCCTAACAACCCAACTTACATGCGACTCAACATTGAAAGGACGAAGGAGTACTATGACTATACAGGATGGAAAGGCTTCGGACTCCAGAACAACGGTTTCGACGGCATCTCTGTCAAGGCTGGTGCGAAATATGACTTCTCCGTCTTCCTCCGTAATGTGAAGGGAGAGGCAAAACAGGTGCGCATCGCCCTTGTTCAGCCACAAGGATGGGGAAAGGACCCCAAGCTGTTGGCAGAGGCGACCATCACTGCTGACGCTGCCAACTGGAAGAAATACGAGGCGCAGCTGACTGCCACGGAGACAGTACAGAACGCTGCTTTACAGGTTCTCGTTTTACAGACTGGCACTATCGATGTCGACATGATATCGCTGATGCCCGAGGACACCTATAAAGGACATGGTCTGCGTAAGGATCTCGCCGAGGCTCTTGCCGCCCTGCATCCCAAGTTCATGCGTTTCCCCGGCGGCTGTGTCGTCCATGGAGGTGGTGACGGATTCTGGGACACCTATCGTTGGAAGACGACCATCGGTCCTAAAGAGCAACGTCGTGGTCTGAAGAACACATGGGGCTACCATCAGAGTATGGGACTGGGCTACTATGAGTATTTCCAGTTCTGTGAGGATTTAAATATGGAGCCGCTGCCCATTCTCCCCTGTGGTGTGAGCTGTCAGGGTACCAACGGCGGATGGGGTATGAAAGAACAGGCACAGGATGTTGTCCCGATGTCAGAGATGGACGAATGGGTACAGGAAGCCATCGACCTCATTGAGTGGGCTAATGGTGACCCTGCCACCAACAAATGGGCGAAGATGCGTGCAGAGGCAGGTCATCCACAACCTTTCAACCTCAAATATCTCGGACTGGGTAACGAGGAGCGTATCTCTCCTGAGTTCTGTGAGCGTTTCAAGTATATCTACAAGAAAGTGACGGAGAAATATCCGCAGATCGTTATCGTAGGAACAGCAGGTCCTGGTTCCCATCCTGGCAACCCCGACTTGGAGAACGGTTGGAAACTGGCTGACGAGCTGGGTATGCCTATCATTGATGAGCATTACTATGAGCCGAACCAATATTTCCTTAGCAGTCGCCAGTACAACTACTATCCTCGCGACCGCAAGACTAAGGTCTATCTTGGAGAATACGCTTCTAAGGACAAGAAACTCATTGATGCCCTTGCAGAAGGACTGTACCTGTTGAATGTAGAGCGTAACGGCGATATCGTATGCATGACATCCTACGCTCCTCTCTTTGCCCGCAAGAATGCCACCAACTGGAACCCCGACCTCATTTACTTCGACAACGAGCGTCCGTTCCTTACCTGCAGCTATTATATACAGCAGATGTTCGGACAGAGTGCCGGACAGTACTACTATGGTGACTGTGTGACGATTGAGAATCCCGATGTCGCACCTCGTTGGAAGGGACTTCCTGAAGGTCAGGAAAGTGGATACCTGCAGGGACAGAGTGTCGTTCTGAACGTAAAGACTCGTCAGCTTTTCGTGAAACTCTGCAATGCTGGTGACCAAGCGAAGAAAGCGACTATCAACCTCTCTCGCTTCAAGGGCGTGAAGAAGGCTGTCAAAACAACGCTGACGGGTCAGCCGGATGCTGAGAACAACTACGACCAGCAGCCTATCACCCCCAAGACAGAGACGATCAGTCTGAAGAGCAAGACGACGATGGAACTGGCTCCCTACTCCTTCGTGATGCTGCAAATACAATTATAATAAAGAAGAGAGGAAAGAGGAGATTTCTATGGCTAATAAAGTGCTGTTGATCTACACAGGTGGGACCATCGGGATGAATCGTAATCCTAAGACCGGGGCTCTGGAGCCTTTCGACTTCGAACACCTGTTGGTGAATGTCCCGGAGCTTAGGGAATTCGAACTCGTCATCGACACCTATCAGTTTGACCCGCCAATAGACTCCAGTGACATGACACCTGCACGATGGACAGAACTGAGCCATGTCATCACTGACCATTATCTCGACTACGACGGCTTTGTGGTCTTGCATGGCACTGACACAATGGCATATACCGCCTCCGCCCTCTCCTATATGTTGGAAAACCTGACAAAACCTGTCATCTTTACTGGTTCGCAACTGCCCATCGGACAGTTGCGAACGGATGGCAAGGAAAACCTTATCACATCTATAGAGATTGCCGCTGCTAAAGACGAGACAGGACATGCCCTTGTTCCAGAGGTTGGAATCTTTTTCAATGGTCATCTCCTGCGTGGCAATCGTACAACCAAACAGAGTGCCGAAGAATTTAATGCCTTCGAGTCGTTCAATTATCCGCATCTGGTGGATGCCGGTGTGAATATCACCTATCACACCGACAGGATACTCACCCCGAAATGGGACAAACCTATGAAGCCTCATTTCCGACTCGACAACAATGTCATCATCTTCTCCCTCTTCCCAGGTATTCGTGAGGATCTGGTACGTCATATCATTGCCACACCAAATCTGAAGAGTATCGTGATGCGCACCTTCGGAAGCGGCAACGCACCCCAGCGTCCTTGGGTGCTGCAAGCGTTGAGAGAAGCCACCAGAAACGGTAAGGTGGTCATCAATATCAGCCAGTGTATGCAAGGCATGGTGGAGATGGGACGCTACGACACAGGATATCAGTTACAGGAAGCAGGTGTCATCAGTGGCTACGACTCTACGGTAGAGAGTGCTGTCACAAAACTGATGTTTTTACAATCCCACTATCAAGATCCAGAACAGGTACGTGAACAGATGCGACAAAGTATCCGGGGAGAAATCTCCGTTAATTAACTATATGGAAGTATCTAGACTGACATCCGTTAATTTTATCAGTATTTCAACTTTGGAGCGTTAATTTCAAATAGCCGTTAAGTAAGGCGACGGAATTGTTAAATTGCGACAAAAAGATACGACAATTTGGCAGTTTACCAAATTTTGCGTCTATATTTGCACTCGATTTCACGAACAATGAATATAAACATTTAACAGAATAGACAAATGAAAAAGATTGTGAAGAATTTATTTCCCGCGATTTACTTAGTAGTTATCGCATTCTCCGCGGCATCATGCAACAAGACACAAGCAGCTCCTGCCGCCGCACCAGGACAACCCGTAGACCTGACTTACGCAGCCGAGAAGTCGCTGCCCTCAGTAGTCTATATCAAATCTGTCATCAACTCAAAGACACAGACCGTAGAATACAGTGATCCTTTCGAGGATTTCTTCTCAGACCCCTTTGGTGGTTTCTTCGGACGTGGACAGGGAAACAATGGTACCCGCAAGCGTCAGGTGCAGACTCCTAAACGTGCCGCTGCCGGTAGTGGTGTCATCATCTCCGCTGACGGATATATCGTCACCAACAACCATGTGGTAGATGGAGCCGATGAGTTGACAGTTACCTTAAACGAGAACTCCAAGGAGTACTCTGCCCGTATCATCGGTGCCGACAAGACGACGGACCTGGCACTCATCAAGATTGACGCCAAAGACCTGCCTGCCATCGTCATTGCCAACTCGGACAATGTGAAGATTGGTGAATGGGTACTTGCCGTAGGTAACCCGCTGGGGCTTAACAACACAGTAACAGCAGGTATCGTCAGCGCTAAGGCTCGTCAGATGGGTGAAGGCGTTGCCTCCATGATCCAGACAGACGCTGCCATCAACCAGGGTAATTCCGGTGGTGCGTTGGTGAATACCCGTGGTGAGCTGATTGGTATCAATGCCATGATTTACTCTCAGACTGGTTCTAACATCGGTTATGGTTTCGCCATTCCTACCGCTATTATGAACAAGGTCGTCGAGGATATCAAGAAATACGGTGCCGTACAGCGCGCCATGATAGGTATCAAGGGCTCCGATGTCAGCAACTATGTGGATATGGAGAAAGAAAAGGGCAATGAGATTGACCTCGGTACTATGGAAGGTATCTATATCGCAGAAGTAGTGGAAGACGGTGCTGCCGCAGCCGCTGGTCTGCAGAAGGGTGATGTCATCACAGCCATCGACGGAAAGAAGGTGAAGAAGTTCGGTGAGCTCCAAGGTATCATGGCTCAGAAGCGTCCTGGTGACAAAGTGAGTGTTACCTATCTGCGTAACAAAAAGGAGAAGACCGCTACATTAACGCTCAAGAACGAGCAGGGTACGACGAAGGTGGTGAAGAACGCTGACGTAGACATCCTCGGTATTGACGTACGTCCTATCACCGACTCCCAGAAGAAACAACTGGAGATCAGCTATGGACTGGAAGTACTGAAAGTCAGTGGAGGTAAGATGAAAGAGGCAGGTGTTCCAAAGGGCTTTATCATCCAGAACGTCAACGACCAGCCTATGCGTTCCTTCGACGACCTGCAGCAAGCCGTCAAGGATGCCAAGGATCAGATGCTTGTCATCAAGGGACTCTACCCCACTGGTAAACGTGGCGGTTTTGTAGTCTACTTGCAGAATGAGTAATATTTGACATTCCCACATTAAAAAGTAAGGTATTCTTTTGGTTATTCCGAAAAAATACCTTACTTTTGCATCCGGCTTATAAAAAACTACTAAATGAGACAACTAAAAATCACGAAGTCCATTACGAATCGAGAGAGTGAATCTCTTGATAAGTATTTACAGGAAATAGGTAAAGAGGAACTCCTCTCGACAGACGAAGAAGTGGAATTGGCGCAACGCATCAGGAAAGGTGACCGGAAGGCACTGGAAAAACTGACCAAGGCGAACCTCCGATTTGTTGTCTCCGTAGCCAAGCAGTACCAGAACCAAGGACTGTCACTTGCCGATCTGATCAACGAGGGAAACCTCGGACTCATCAAAGCCGCAGAGAAGTTTGATGAGACGCGTGGTTTCAAGTTCATCTCCTATGCTGTATGGTGGATCCGTCAGAGCATCCTGCAGGCGATTGCCGAACAGAGCCGTATCGTCCGTCTGCCCCTCAACCAAGTAGGAGCGGTGAATAAGATTAATCGTGAGGCAAACCGTTTTGAACAGGAGCATGAGCGCCGCCCCTCCACAGAGGAGCTTGCTGAGAAAATCGACTTGCCAGAGGACAAGATTGACGATGCCTTGCATGTGAGTGGTCACCACGTCTCCGTTGACGCACCCTTTGTGGATGGAGAAGACAATAGTCTGTTGGATATCCTCGTCAACGATGACGCTCCTATGGCTGACCGTCAGCTGGTGATAGAGTCACTAAGGGCAGAAATCACCAATGCGCTGAAGATGCTAAATGACAGGGAGCGCAAAGTGATTGAGGCATTCTTCGGCATCAATCAGCCAGAGATGACGCTTGAGGAGATTGGTACGAAATACGGGCTGACCCGTGAGCGTGTCCGTCAGATCAAGGAAAAAGCAATCCGCCGTCTGCGTAGTAATACAAAGAACAAAATGTTAAAAGCATATTTAGGACAATGAAGATTTTAAAGTATATCCTGTTTTCCCTGCTCATAGCTGTGGCGATACCTACAGAGATGCAGGCGAAGCGTATGAAAGCACCGAAGATGTATATGTTCGGTTTCTCCGCATCCTTCCAGGATTCCATCGTCTATATGACAGACGTACAGGAGGTAGAGGGTGCGTGGTATGACACGAAGACAAAATTCCTGATGGGTCGTCAGCACTATTCCTATCAGCTGAAGGACTTCCTTGCCAACAACATGCAACAACCAAACCGTGTCTGTGTGGTGATGTATGCGCTGACCCGCAAAGAAGCTGAGAAGAAATTCATCAAGCTACGTAAGGAATACACCATCAAGGCGAAAGGGAAATACGACGTGAGGTATCTGACGACAGCGGATTTTCAATTCCAGCCAGTAGATATGAGTGAATAAAAAAAAGGAACCGTTTGGTTCCTTTTTTATTTTATTTCTCGTGATTGGCTTTCCACATCTTCATACGCTCCTCCAGTAAGGCATATTGATGATCCTCAATAAACGAGGTACAAACGCGCAAGCCTTCCTGATGAGAACCCGTTGTGATCAGACAGATAGCACTCACACCATAATACATCAGTTCCTTGGCAAGCTCACCACTCGTCATCCCCTTATAGCCAATAGTGAAATAGAAACCGTCGGCAACAGGCTCATCAAGGTCTTTGTCATAAACGATATGAAAACCATAACGACAGAAAATCTCCTTCAACTTACGAGCTCGCTCACCATATACAAGAACCTCCTTCCGGAAATTGTAAGTACCATCACTTGCCGCCTTCAGCATCGCCGCCAGGGCAAACTGGGCAGAATGACTCGTTCCTGACGACAAGGCGTAGAGCATACGAGTCGAGAATACCAGTCCGAAGGGAAGTCCCTCATAACGTGCTGCCAGGTCGGGATAGTGACGATGAAACAGTTTATTACTGATACAAGTCACACCAATACGCTCACCGGCATAGCTGAAAGCCTTCGAGCCACTGATCAGTAGGATATAGTTATCCGTATAGCGTCCCACGGACGGCTGGTAAGGTGGCTGGAAAGGCACACTCAGGTCTTTGCGGAAGTCCATCGCGAAATATGCAAGGTCTTCCATCACGATAGTATCGTATTTGGTAGCAAGACCACCAACCGTCTTCAGCTCATCCTCGTTCAAGCAAATCCATGCGGGATTATTAGGATTCGAATAGACGATGGCACAGATATTTCCATTCTTAAGATAACTCTCCAGTTTCGGACCTAATTTCTCACCACGATAGTCATAGACATCAAAAGTCTCGTACTTCACGCCCTGCACCTGCAGCTGCATCTTCTGAACAGGGAAGCCCGGGTCAATAAACAATACGGTATCCTTCTGCTTGTCTGCCTGCGAACAGGTGAGGAACGATGCGAACGTACCCTGCATCGAGCCACAAACAGGTACACAACACTCGGGGGCGACGTCCAGACCGATGAACGCCTTGACGAAACGGGAAACCTCCTGTTTCAACACAGGGGCACCTTGTATGTCAGGATAGCTGTGGGCGATACCCTCCTGTAATGCCTTGACCTGGGCATCAACACCTACCTGTGCGGCAGGAAGTCCCGGGATACCCATCTCCATCTTGATGAACTCCACACCAGAGGCTTTCTCCGCCTTTGCCGCCACTTGCTTTACTTCACGGATCGTCGCCTTGGCAAAGTCATCAATACCTAACTCCTCAACAAGTCCGTCAACAATCTCTCTCTTAATTGGTGTCTCCATCATAACCATGAATTATGAACCTAGAACTATTTCTGGGCCTGGCGTCCGATAGCCAGTGCCTTGATATTCGCCTCAACAATAGCCTCTCCCTTGCGACCGAACACACGACGAATGGCATCCTCCAACTTCTCGTATTCGATACCCAATGCTTTCTGTGCGGCTCCCAACAGGATGACATTGGCAGAACGAGGAACACCAGCGTCCTTCGCTGCCTGCTCGATATCCAGCATAATGACATTCTTAAGACCATTCAGGTCTTCCTTAATCTTCTCTATATCAGGATAGTTGGGAATATTCACGAAAGGAGTACTTGACGTGATGACCCATCCCTCTTTCGAAAGGAACGGCAGGTAACGCAGTGCCTCCATCGGCTCCATCGAGATAATCACGTCTGCCCCACCCTTTGGTATCAGGTCACTGGCAATCGGGTTGCTGGAGATACGGAGGTTCGACTGTACGTCACCACCACGCTGGGACATACCATGAACCTCTGCCTGTTTGATATACAGGTTCTCATTCATGGCTGCCTCGCCGATAATCGTTGCGATAGAGAGGATACCCTGTCCTCCTACACCACAAAGTATAATATCTGTCTTCATCTTCATTTTAAATTTTTACATTCTTACTTTTTCTCAGCAGCCTTCTTCTGCTTAAGATGACGCTGCAGTGTCTGCATACACTCACGACGCGGGATGATGACACTGACACCGTGATAGTTGATCTCCTCACGGATCGTCTTGGTGATCTCCTCCATGTTCTTAGGCAGTGGCACCACCACTTTCAGGTGGTCGTCGCTCAAGCCCAGTCCCCGGCAGATAGCCTCGAACTTATTCGTACCGGCAGAATCCTGTCCACCTGTCATTGCCGTCGTCAGGTTATCACTGATGATGACGGTGATATCGGCATTCTCATTGATGGCATCCAACAGTCCCGTCATACCTGAGTGCGTAAACGTAGAGTCGCCGATGATAGCGACAGCAGGCCACTGTCCCGCATCCGAGGCACCCTTTGCCATCGTGATGGAGGCACCCATGTCCACACAAGAGTGGATAGCCTTATAGGGTGGCAGGAAGCCCAAGGTATAGCAACCGATATCACCAAACACACGGGCATTGGGATAGTCGAGCAGTACCTGGTTCAGTGCGCTATAAACGTCGCGGTGACCACAACCCTGACAGAGTGCGGGTGGACGTGCCACAACATGAGAGAGGATGTCAGAATACTCGGTGTCCTCAGCGTTCTCAGAGAGTCCCAGCGCCTTCTTAATCAAATCTGGGTTCAACTCACCAGTACGAGGCAACTCACCAGTCAGTCGTCCTTTGATGACGGCATTACCTGGCATCACGCCACGCACCTGATCCTCGATGAAGGGTTGTCCCTCCTCGGCAATCAGCACGAACTCACAATCATCCGTCATCCTGCGAATCAATTTCTTGGGAATAGGATACTGCGAGACCTTCAATACCGGGAACGGACATCCGTTAGGGAAGCACTCCATGAGATAGTTATATGCGATACCGCTGGCAATGACACCTAACTCACGGTCGTCAGCGTCCACATACGCATTATACTTGCTGTCCACAGCCATCTGCTCCAACAGCGGCTGCTGTGCTGTCACGATATCATTACGCTTACGGGCAAAAGCTGGCAGCAATACCCAGCTCGAAGCCTGTGCGTCATAGTTCAGCTCGTTCTGCTGACGTGGCTCGTCAACACAGGTGACGACGGCACGAGAGTGTGCCATACGAGTGGTGACACGCATCAGGACAGGCAGGTGCAGCTGCTCCGACATCTCAAAAGCCTCCTGAATCATGTCGTATGCCTCTTGCTGACTGCTGGGCTCCAGGGTGGGAATCATCGCAAACTTACCATAGAAGCGGGAGTCCTGCTCATCCTGTGAGGAGTGCATGGAGGGGTCGTCAGCAACCAGTACGACGAGTCCGCCATTGGTACCCGTCATGCCGGCGTTCACGAACGGGTCGGCACACACATTCAGACCCACGTGCTTCATACATACCAACGCACGCTTACCCATAAACGACATACCCAGTGCTGCCTCCATCGCCGTCTTCTCGTTAGTCGACCAGCGGCTGTGCACACCACGCTCCTTGGCAAGTGGTGACATCTGAATATACTCTGTAATCTCTGTAGAAGGAGTACCCGGATAGGCATATACACCACTCAAGCCCGCATCCAACGCGCCTTGAGCTATCGCCTCGTCTCCCAATAATAATTTCTTCATATCTTGTTATGTTGTTTAATTCTAATCTGCAAAGGTAGTACAATTTGAATGAAAAACCAAATTTTGAAAGTGTTTTCGTCCTTTGACGTAGTATTGCCAGAGGATAGAGAAGGAACACTGCTCTGGAATAACGTCACACACCCGTGACTGCTGGACAGCCGAACGGTCTGCGTCAAAGTCATGCCTCCATCGCTTGAAAGCCCGACGGGCACGGTAGATGGCACAGAAATCGCCCCAGTTCCCATTCATCAACAAGGTCTGCCAGGCAGCGAGGTAGTCGAGGAACCACCGCCAACGCATCACCCGGTTGAGTTCCGAGTCAGGAAGACACTTGTAAAGCATCGTCAGGTTATTACGGAAATTGAGGAAGGTCTTCATGGGGTTACCCTTCGGCAATGTACCGCCTCCCACATGATATACATAGCTCTCTGGCAGACAGTATATCTTACGACCACGGATGCGCAGCCGCCAACAGAGGTCTATCTCCTCGTTATGGGCAAAGAAACGGGCATCCAGTCCACCAGCGTCCCAATAGTCTTTGGAGCGTATCATCAGTGCCGCACCTGTTGCCCAGAGGATTTCCATAGCATAGTCGTACTGTCCGTCATCTTGTTCCACAGTGTCAAAGATACGTCCTCGGCAGAATGGGTAACCAAGACGGTCGAGGAATCCCCCACTCGCCCCCGCATACTCAAACCTGTCCTTATCGAAGATGGAGAGCAGCTTGGGCTGGCATGCCGCCACCTCCGGATGGACATCCATGAACTCAACAAGGGGGGTGAGCCAGTGGTGGGTCACCTCTATATCACTATTCAGCAACAGGTAATACTCCGCGTCCACCTGTCGTAATGCCTGGTTATAACCTTCCGCAAAACCCCAGTTCTTCTCTAACCGAATGACCTTACACTCTGGGAAATCCTTGGCGAGTAGTTCCAGGGAGTCGTCCGTGGAGGCGTTATCCGCCACATAGACGACTGCCTCCTCACGGGAATATTGCAGTACTGTGGGCAGATACTGCTGTAGCATCTTCTGTCCATTCCAGTTCAATATGACAATAGCAACCTTTTTCAATCCTTCAATTTTTTAGTCGCTTCGCTTTGTAAAAGCGTCTTGCGACGATTATTTTAAGTTTTCAACCCTCAGTGCCGTTTGATCATGATTAAAATCCACAAGACGAACTTGTATCAGTTGGTTATCGTATTCCTCACGAGCCTCAGAGGGTGACAGTTCCACACGGATATAGTTCTTAGTGAACCCGTGCATCGCCTTGCCACGTGGTGCCTTCTCAAACAACACCTCCGCATCCTGTCCGATATATCGCTGATAGAAGGCATGCGTCTTCTCGTCAGAAAGGTCGAGGAGACGCTTGCTGCGCTCCCGCTTGTCGGCATCGCTGACGACATAGGGTATCTTCAGGGCGGCGGTCCCAGGACGCTCCGAGTATGGGAAGACATGCAACTGCGTCACGTCAAGTGTATTCAGGAAATCATACGTCTCCTCGAAACAGTCCGGAGTTTCTCCCCGGCATCCTACCATCACGTCGACACCAATAAAAGCATCCGGCATCACTGATTTGATGAGATGGATCTTGTCAGCAAACAACTGGCGGTCGTAATGACGGTGCATCAGTTTCAAGACGGTATCACTACCACTCTGTAAGGGGATATGGTAATGCGGCATGAAAGCACGGCTCTTGGCACAGAAGTCGATCAGCTCGTCACTCAGCAGGTCAGGCTCCAGACTACTGATACGGTAGCGGGCAATACCCTCTACGTCATCCAGTGCCTTCACGAGATCCAGGAATGTCTCCCCTGTCGTCTTTCCGAAATCACCGATATTCACTCCCGTCAGCACGATTTCCTTGCCACCCTCACGGACTGCCTCTTCTGCCTGCCTCACCAGAGAGGCGATGGTGGGATTACGACTGAAACCGCGGGCATAGGGTATCGTACAATAGGTACAGAAATAGTCACATCCATCTTGCACCTTCAGGAAATAACGGGTACGGTTGCCACGGGAGCACGAGGGTGCGAAGGTCTTGATATCCTTTGTCTTCTCCGTCTTGTAGGTCGCAACCTTGTTGCGGTTCACGAAACCATCGGAGAGGAACTGGATGAGATGAGCCTTCTCATTAGCACCCAACACCAGGTCGACACCTTCTATCTTACTGACCGTTTCGGGCTTCAGCTGCGCATAACATCCTGTCACCACCACAAAGGCATGAGGATGCTGGCGTGCCATACGGTGGATGGCTTGTCGGCACTTATGGTCAGCGACCTCCGTCACAGAACAGGTGTTGATCAGACAGATATCCGCTTCCTCTCCCTTGGCGGCTGTCAACACACCCATTTCCTGAAGCATCTTCGCGAAGGTTGATGTCTCTGAGAAGTTCAACTTACAGCCCAGGGTAAAATAGGCGGCTTTCTTGCCTTGAAATATCGACGAGTCTATCATATATATAATAAGGTGTCGTGTTTGTTATTGCAAAGGTACACAAATTCTTCCAATTATTGTCGTTTTTTAGCAAATATTCAATTAAGTGTAAAAAAGACGATATTTTTAACATTTCGTAATTGCTTGATTTTAAGTAACTTGCGAAAAAGTTACAAAAAAGCACAAAAAAAAGTCGCAAAAAAAAGTACAACGTATCAAAAAAATGCCTACCTTTGCAGCGTTTTAATAAACAAATGATTGTTTTACAGATTTAAAAAGCTTAGAAAAATGAAAAAATTAGTATTTATGTTCGCAGCCATCGTAGCTGTTTCTTTCGCTTCTTGTGGTAACAAGGCTCAGCAGGCTGAGGTTGACACCGATTCAGTAGAGGTTGTTGATAGCGCTGACACTACCGCTGTTGCTGACTCTGTTGCTACTGATAGCGTTAAGTAATCAGAACAACTCGAACAAAAATTGAGAGAAATGCCGCTGGATGTGAATCCAGCGGTTATTTTTTTCCAGCTAATCTAGAGAATCTAGAGAATCTAGAAAAAAAAAGAATCCCGAGTAAACACTCGGGATTCTCTGCGTATAATAACTATGATTTGCTTTACAGCATGGTTATTCTTCTGTAGCAGGAGCAGCCTCCTCAACGGGAGCCTCAGCAACGGGAGCCTCAGCAACGGGAGCAGCCTCCTCTTTCTTCTCAGCGGGTGCATTCTCAGCAACCACCTTGACAGGAATAGCAACCTCAACCTCCTTGTGGAAGTGAACAATAGCTGTATAGTCACCAACGGTCTTTGCGTCTGTCATGGTGATGATCTTACGATCAATGTCATGACCGAGCTTCTTCAACTCCTCAGCGACGATGTTAGCGTTCACTGAACCGTAGAGCTGACCTGTAGCACTAACCTTAGCGGCGATGCACAGAGCAACATCCTTGATAGCCTCACCCTTCTTCTCTGCCTCAGCCTTGATAGCGGCGAGCTTGTGAGCCTGCTGCTTCAGGTTCTCGGCAAGAATCTTCTTTGCCATTGGAGAAGCGATGACTGCCTTACCCTGAGGAATCAGGTAGTTACGACCGTAACCAGACTTCACGTTTACAATATCGTTCTTATATCCCAGACCGATAATATCTTCTTTCAGTATTAATTCCATATTGTCGTCCTCCTCCTTAATTATTTCAACATATCAGTAACGTAAGGAAGCAGTGCAATCTGGCGAGCACGCTTAACAGCCTGAGCCACGCGACGCTGATACTTCAGCGAGGTACCTGTGATACGACGGGGAAGAATCTTACCCTGCTCGTTCAGGAACTTCTTCAGGAACTCGGGATCCTTATAGTCCACATACTTAATACCACTCTTCTTGAAGCGGCAATACTTCTTCTTCTTCGTGTCGATAGAAGGAGCTGTCAAATAACGGATTTCTGTCTCTTGTGCCATAGTTTAAGCCTCCTCTTTTTTACCAAATTTGTTACGACGCTTCTCTGCATACTCTGCAGCATACTTGTCGAACTTCACTGTCTGGAAACGGATGAC
>JAEEGH010002558.1_pt1 | contig 49081 bp, 34 predicted proteins | sample 9134181 | NCBI WGS metagenome assembly JAEEGH01 (sample SAMN16246544, study PRJNA631951) | gut metagenome | biome: gut microbiome; feature: rumen; material: DP-attached | host: Bos | place: Iran: Karaj | collected 2018-10
ATCCATATAACACCGCCGCCCTGAATACCTCCGCCAAAATAAAACAGCACAGGCAAAAGACCGACCACAAGCCCGATAACTATAACCCTAACGGCAACATTAACCTTATTGAGCCTGACAGATACCATGGTGATCACCGGAACTATCATCAGGGTAAAGATAAGAGCTATTATCTCCACTATGTTCTCGCCGATATAGATATCTCCGGCCAGCGCAAAAAGAGCAACGAGATCCGTCACCAGTGTAAGAAGTATGAACACCCTCTCCCTGAAACTTCTGGAAGGGTCCTTTAACATCGCGACTGTGCGCTCAAACAGATTAAGCCTCACCTTGTACCTCTCTTTCGGCCGGTCTTACCATCAGTCATTACCTGATTCATCACTCTTTCAAAATCATTTATCCTTATGGGCTTTGCGATAAATCCGTCAAAGCCTTCCCTCATAAACATCTCCTTTGCACCGCTGACCGCATTGGCTGTAAGAGCAATTATCTTTACATCCCTCTCCTGCTGGTCGGCAATATTCCTTAAGATCTTCATTGCCTCAACGCCATCCATCTCCGGCATCATATGGTCCATGAATACCACATCATATTCATTGTTCTCAAACTTTCTGATCGCCTCTTTTCCGCTATCTGCAGTGTCGCTCTCCACGCTGTAGTCCCCAAGGAGCCCTGTGGCCACCACAAGATTCATGGGCTCATCGTCTACTACAAGGGCCTTAAGTCCCTCAAGTGCAGGCTTGGCGCTAACATTGGAAAGTTTCTTGTCTTCGTCATCCTCAGTCCCATTGAGCAGCTGAACCACCTGAAGGCCATATATCGGTTTCATCATCGTCATGATCCGGCTGTTGCCTGCAGTAAATTCTTTTGCGCCATATACTGCCACCTGTATATCTTTCTCTGCAATAGAATCTATATACGCATTGTTGTCACGGTATTCCTCAACTCCCATAAATACATGTGTTATACCGCCCTTGGAGATCAGCTTTTTCAGTTCCTCGATCCTCGTAGCCATATACAGGTTAACCCTGAGACCGGCTGCCAGATTCTTTCCCATGTCCCTGTAAAATCTCCCCAGAGCCGCAACCTTGTACTTGCCGGGATAGTTGTAAAAGACTACATTGAGGTACCTGTCTGTCCTGACATTCATGCAAGGCGACTGATCGACAACCTCCTGGAACACACTGACCCTGACAGTGGTGCCTCTGCCGGGCTCACTCTCTATCTTTACAAAGCCGTTCATTCCCCGGACGATTCCATACACGATCGAGAGACCCAGGCCGATTCCTCCTGTGGTCCTGTCCCTGTTCTGATTAGCCTGATATATACCCCTGGACACTGCTTCTATATCCTTCTCGGTCATGCCTATGCCGGTGTCCGATACCTCCATTATGAGGTTTACACCATATTCCTTCTTGAGCGCAGTGATCCTCAGTCTTGCCCCACCTCTTTTTGTGAACTTGAAGGCGTTGTCCAGAAGATGCTCAAGGATCTTTCTGATCTTTCCGGCATCACCTCTTAGCACAGAGGGAACAGTGGGATCAAGATCAACGATAAATTCCAGCTTTGAACCACGCTTCATGGACCTGTAACCGGTCAGAAGATCATTTAAAAGAGATGTGATCATGTACCGCTCGTTTTCCATGACCACCTCTTTTCTCTGTATCTCACTGTAGTCCTGAATATCTTCTATCTGATGTGCCAGTCTTCTGCCGGCGTTTCTTATACTCCTTATGTCCTCCCTGTCTTCCTTCCTGAGGATAAGAACAGAGAGACCGTTTATAACATTTACGGGTGTTCTCAGCTCATGAGATATATTGACCAAAAAATCCTCCATGTTGTGATCGTAGGCCTTCTTCTCCATATCTCTTTTCCTGATCTCCTCATCACCCCGAAGGCTCTTTTCGATCACGGTCGTCATAACCTTATATATGCATATCAGCACCATCACATGAAGTATCACCCGGGAAGTTGTAAGGGAATCAAATTCAATGGCCCTTTCCCTGACTGCCATATAAATCTGGGCTCCCATTATGGCAAAGAACTCCACCAGAATGATCCTGAGATATATGATCCTTCTGATAACTGCGACTGTCCCCATAAACAGTGCGCAGGTGACGACAACATCAAAAAAGCTGGTGCGGTGCATCCCATGATAGAAGGTGACCAGCATGGCAAAGATGATATAGTAGTTCTCCCTGAAGCGGGGCGTGCTGTACTGGGATATATGCATCCACAATGCTACTATATTGGCAATTGCGATAAGAGGAGGTACCCAGAATTCCCAGCCCTGTGTAATACTCTCAACGATGGCCCCTATACACGCAACGGTCACTACCACAACCACAGTATTATGAGTTTTAATGATCTCCTGATTTCGATCTCCCACTTCCTGCTCCTTGTTTTTTGGGTTATCAGGTATCCTGCTCCATCAGACTGCGGGCATACCTGGCTACATTCTTAAGATCCATGGTGCCGTTGGAACAATAACATGCTCCTATGGCAACCCTGCAATCCTTATCTGTAAGAAGGCGTCTTGCCCTCTCCACATCATTCTCAAAGAAAGTCTCATCACTCTCAAATCCAAAGCACACAAATTCATCCCCGGATATTCTGTACACGTTCTCTTCCCCAAAGGCCTCAATCAGAGCTGCCGCCACCTTGATTACGATCTCGTCACCGGCGTCGTGTCCCAGATTTTCATTCATCTCCTTAAGCCCAATGGCCTGACAGATGACATATCCAAAGGCCTGGGCTATGTCCAGCTTCTGTTCAGTAAATTCCTTTAAGGCACTGCGGTTTCTGGCGCCGGTCAGCGGTTCGTGATAGCTGTAGAAAAGAATCCTCTCCTGCTCCTTGCGCTGGTTAATAAACTGGGCAAAAAAGTATGAGATGATGCCCATTATCTCTGTTATGTTCTTAAAATTCTCCGGAGGAATATCTCCCATGCAAAAGATCCCGATCAGATGGTCCTCAGATCTCAGGGCACCGGCCACCAGCCTGAAGGTTCCTGTCTTTTTCAGCATCTCATAGAGCCTTGGGAACTGCGGCCTGATCTTTTCCATATCCTCTATCTGCACATACTTATCTTCCACCAGCATCTGGTCATAGATCTGATCGATAAAGCCCTTGTAGGGAATTACTGACATTTCCTTTGGAAGCGGATACTGTCCTTCCTGGTACCACTCATAGGTGCTTTCAAAGGTTCCGTCATTCATGTCCTCAAAGATAACAGTCCTTCTGGCACCCATCTCTTTTCCCATGTACTCCAGAAGAAGCTTAATGCTCTCCACGGGGTTCTTGGATGAGACAGCAAACTGCAGGGACCTGTTTACGAACCTGTCCCTGTCCATGGCCGCCTGGTCTCTTATCCACCAGTTGATAAAATGCAGCAGCACCGATACTACAAACAACAGCATTCCAACCATTATAATGGTCCCGTTACCCTTGTATCCTCCTTTGAATAGATACAGCAGTGACTCTGCAAAACCGCAGAGAAAAAGGAAAGCCATCCCGATGTAAATGCCTTTCTGCTCCAGGGGAAGAGAGTTCTGTCTGCAGAAACGAATGTTTTCAACCTGCATTACCGCCACAATAAGAAATGTGATCACGATCATCAGCATCTCGATCCTCGAAAATGACAGCAGGGTATCTATGCCGAAAACATATCGCATGATTATCAGCGCAGCTTCAAGAGCTGTCGTCATGAAAAATGCCAGGTATATATATATCTTTCGCTTGAGCCTTGTTATTGAATTGAAAAATCTGATAAAGGGATACATGGCCAGAATGATGGCCAATCGGTCCAGAACACGCCATAGAATGACTTTCCCGGTAAGAAGCTGCATGATCTTGACGTTTGACATCAGCCAGAAACCCATCAAAACCGATGCCATTCCCAGATCCAGGATGTCCACCGGAAGCTCTGATTTTTTTGAAATTCCTGCCCACACAAGTATCAGAATGGTTCCAAAGAAAATTATGAGCAGCGTAAGAAGAAAGGACAGATAATTGTCCGCGAGGTTCATATGTATATAGTCTGTCGCCGGCCCGATATAGACGTTGGTTATCTTGCCGCGGTTGCTCTGAGGCGACACCGAGGTGTATCTGAGTTTCAGGAGCTTTCCCCTCATATCCCGGGTAAGGCCCACAGTATGGAAGGCATAGCCATATCCCATACCCGTCAGGTTTTCCGTCGTCTCATAGCTATACTTTAAATCATTATCAATAAACACCTCAAGATTGACATTATCCGATTCAAAGCACAGGTCGTCATTGTCTGCAACTTCTTTCGGAATGGGCTTTACGATCTCAGCCACACCGTCGCAGTCTTTCAGTGAATAATAGTCGGTATCAATTTTCTGCCCGGACAGGGTCTGCCAGTTGTCAGACAGATCCCTTATACGGCTCCTGTAGCCCCTGTCATAGATATCCGTAAACAGCAGCACATACAGACACAGGGCGATCACAAAAGCCGCAAAGATCAAATTGAAGATTACGATATAATTGATGGATTTTTTCTCATCATTCATGGGCTGTCCTTATTTCTTCTGAACAAACGGGAGGCACCAAAGGTGCCTCCCGATAATGAACAAACATCCGACAGATCATTCATTCAAATGATCATGCAAATGATCATTATGAGCGGACCCCAGCCTTACCAGTGCCCTGTACAGCTTGGCCTCCGCCCTGATGCGGGCCTCCTTGTCCAGCTGCTGGTCCCTGAGCCTTTCCTCCGCTCTTTCCTTGGCGGCCTTGGCACGCTCTATATCGATGTCTTCACTCCACTCCCAGGTGGTGGGAAGGACTCGCACTTCTCCGTTCATCACGGAGATCATTCCACCGATACAGGCTGCTTTTCTCTCTTCACCGTTCTCCATGGTAACTCTGGCTGTGCCCATACCAATAGCAGTACAGTAGTCGGTGTGGCGGGCAAGTATCTCAATGTCACCATCTATGGTACGGAGAAGTATCTTTTGCACTTCGCCCTCAAAGTCCTGGCCATCCATGGAAACAACCGTTAAATGATACGTAGACATAGCCGCTCCTTTTACTTTTTAGCCTTCTCAAATACTTCATCAATGGTTCCAACCAGGAGGAATGCTGACTCAGGAAGATCGTCGCACTCGCCGTCCAGGATCATCTTGAATCCTCTGATGGTCTCCTTCAGCGGAACATATTTTCCGGGAAGTCCTGTGAACTGCTCGGCAACAGAGAAACTCTGTGACAGGAAGTTCTGAACCTTACGGGCTCTGTAAACAGTGAGCTTATCCTCTTCAGACAGCTCGTCCATACCCATGATGGCGATGATGTCCTGCAGCTCACGGTATCTCTGGAGAACCTGCTGAACACCCTTGGCCACTTCGTAGTGCTCTTTTCCCACAACGTCAGGGGAGAGGATACGGCTGGTGGAATCAAGAGGATCAACCGCAGGGTAGATACCCTTGGAGGCGATATCTCTCGAAAGAACCGTGGTGGCATCCAGGTGTGTGAATGTGGTTGCGGGAGCAGGGTCTGTCAGGTCATCCGCAGGCACGTAAACGGCCTGAACAGATGTGATGGAACCCTTCTTTGTTGAGGTGATACGCTCCTGGAGAGCGCCCATCTCTGTTGCCAGTGTAGGCTGATAACCTACGGCTGAAGGCATACGTCCAAGGAGGGCTGATACCTCTGAACCTGCCTGTGTGAAACGGAAAATATTATCGATGAAAAGAAGCACATCCTGGTTCTTAACATCACGGAAATATTCTGCCATCGTAAGTCCCGAAAGACCAACTCTCATTCTGGCTCCCGGAGGCTCGTTCATCTGACCGTAAACCAGAGCGGTCTTGTCGATAACTCCGCTCTCCTTCATCTCGCCGTAGAGGTCGTTACCTTCACGGGTACGCTCTCCAACGCCGGTGAATACCGATATACCACCGTGGGCCTTGGCAACGTTGTTGATAAGTTCCATGATAAGTACGGTCTTACCAACTCCCGCACCTCCGAAGAGGCCGATCTTACCGCCCTTGGCGTATGGGCAGATGAGGTCAACTACTTTGATACCTGTCTCAAAGATCTCTGTAGCAGGCACCTGGTCCTCGTATGAGGGTGCAGGACGATGGATGGCCCATCTCTCAACCCCCTCCGGAGCAGGCTGATTATCTACAGGTTCTCCCAGCAGATTGAAGATCCTTCCCAGACACTTGTCGCCAACCGGTACGGTGATGGGGCTTCCTGTGTCTTTTGCCTCGGCTCCCCTGACAAGTCCGTCAGTGGAACTCATGGCTACGCATCTGACAACGTCATCGCCCACCTGCTGGGCAACCTCAGCGATCAGTTTGCGATCACCTATCATGATCTCTATAGCGCTGTGAAGATCAGGAAGCTCACCCTCTTTATAGCGGATGTCAAGTACAGGACCTGTAACCTGTATTACCTTTCCAACATGATTTTCACTCATTGTTTGACTCCTTAAACATTAGGTTTTCAATAAAATAATTAATCGGAAGTTCTTGCTCGTAAAGAACACTCGCAAGAACAAGCTTCGCACTAAGCTCGAAAAAACCTCACTAGGTTTTTAGCGGAAGTTCTTGCTCGTAAAGAACACTCGCAAGAACAAGCTAGTACACCAGGCTCGAAAGGACCTCGCCAGGTGATTAGCTTTCTGCACCCGCCACAATCTCTGTGATCTCCTGGGTGATACTTGCCTGACGTGCTCTGTTATAGTACAGACTAAGTGTTTCTATCATCTCCTCGGCGTTGTCCGTCGCTGCCTCCATGGCTGTTCTGCGGGCAGCCAGCTCACTGGCATAGGAAATGTTGATACTGGAATAAAGAATTCCAGCCAGATATTCCGGAACGATGGCATTGAACACCGTCTCTGAATCAGGTTCGTACAGGATGAGTTCTCTGGCCTTTCCGTCAGACTCCTTATTCTCGGTCCTTAAATCTGATAAAGGCAAAAGAGATGATGCTGTGGGAACCTGTGAGAGCATGGATACAAAGTTCGTATAGCACAGAAAGATGTGTCCAAACTCTCCGGATGAATATGCGTCACAGACCAGCTTCGCTATCTGGAAACAATCCGAGATATTTATCTTGGCAACCTCGGCATACTCCTCTGTGTAGAGAGGAATATTCCTGTGCTTGAAATATTCAACAGATTTTTTTCCAATGGGAAGAACGGTGTAGCCCGTCCTGCCTTCGGTCTCCTTCTCCATGAACTTGAACAGGTTGGAGTTATAGCCACCGGCCAGGCCCCTGTCACCGGCAATGACCACGTAGAGCCATTTGTCGTTGTCCACGACCTTGGTATAGGGGGATCTGTAATCCGTATTGGAATTGGCTATATCCGTAAGTGTATCAAGCATGGTCTTCAGATAGGGCTTCGATGCGTCGGCCCTCTCCTTGGCCTTACGAAGTTTGGATGCAGCCACCAGCTGCATGGCCTTCGTGATCTGCATTGTGCTCTGAACGCTCTTGATCCGGAGTTTAACAGCTTTCATTGATCCAGCCATTATCTACCTCCTGTTTATCCCTTTTTCTTGATGAAATTATTGGTATATGCGTCCAGTGCCTCTTTTAATTTGGTCTCTGTATCACCCTCAAGCTTGCCGCTCTCGCGGATGCCATTCATGGCTGCAATTCCTGAAGGATCTGTATCAAGGTACTCATAGAGGCCTGCCTCATACTCAGCTACGTCATCAGCTTCGATCTTGATAAGGATGTTATTGACAACGGCGTAGAGTATTGCAACCTGTTTCTCTACAGGCACGGGCTGATTCTTGTCCTGCTTCAGGACTTCCACGATTCTCTCACCCTGTGCAAGACGGGCCTTGGTGTCCTCGTCCAGGTCTGAACCGAACTGAGCGAAGCTCTGCAGCTCTCTGTACTGTGAGTAAACCAGCTTCAGAGTTCCGGCAACCTTCTTCATGGCCTTTATCTGGGCATTACCACCAACTCGGGATACCGAGATACCGGGGTTAACCGCAGGCATGATTCCGGAGTGGAAGAGCTCTGTCTCAAGGAATATCTGACCATCAGTGATGGAGATAACGTTTGTGGGAATGTATGCTGAAACGTCTCCGGCCTGGGTCTCGATGATGGGAAGGGCCGTAAGTGAACCTCCTCCGTTCTCATCAGAGAGCTTGGCTGCTCTCTCAAGAAGTCTTGAGTGGAGATAGAATACGTCTCCGGGATAAGCTTCACGTCCCGGGGGTCTTCTGATCAGCAGGGAAAGTGCACGGTATGCTACGGCGTGCTTGGAAAGATCGTCGTAGATGCAAAGTACGTGTTTTCCCTTGTTCATGAAGTACTCGCCCATGGCACATCCCGTATAAGGAGAGATGTACTGCAGGGGACTGGGCTCTGATGCGGTAGCTGCAACTACGATGGTGTAGTCCATGGCTCCGCCTTTTTTAAGGTCATCAACCAGGGCTGTTACTGTGGATCTCTTCTGGCCTATGGCCACATAGATACAGATAACGTCCTTGCCCTTCTGGTTAAGTATTGTGTCTATTGCAATGGTAGTCTTACCGGTCTGTCTGTCGCCGATAATAAGCTCACGCTGTCCTCTTCCGATGGGGATCATGGAATCGATGGCCTTGATACCGGTCTGAAGAGGCTCTTTTACAGGCTGTCTTGCAATGATTCCGGGTGCAGGTGACTCAACGGGTCTGTACTCGCTGGACTCGATAGGTCCCTGTCCGTCTATGGGCTGACCGATGGCGTTTACAACACGCCCGATCATCTGCTCGCCCACAGGAACAGATACGACTCTTCCTGTGCGCTTAACGGTCTGTCCTTCGCTGATACCTACATCCTCGCCGAACAAAACCGCCGATACTACTGTTTCCTCGAGGTTCTGAGCCATTCCGAATGTACCGTTCTCGAACTCCAAAAGCTCACCGGACATACAGTTCAAAAGGCCGCTTACTCTGGCGATACCATCACCAACGGTAAGAACTGTACCGGTCTCATTCTGGATAATTGCATTCTGATAATTCTTTATCTGGCTTCGAATGACCTCGGATATTTTTTCTGGTTTTAGTTCCATATCATCCTCCGATATATTTTTTAGATGACTGTCTCATCGACTCTTCTGCGAAGCTCGGATAACCTTCCCTTTACTGTTCCGTCAAAGAGCTGTCCCTCAAGATCTACTCTCACGCCGCCAAGAACGCTGCTATCAACCTTCTGTCGTAGCAATACTTTCTTGCCGCTTATGTTCTCAAGTTTGGCCTTGAGAAGTGAAAGCTGAGAATCATCTAAGGCTACTGCCGTGGTAACAAGGGCATCAGCGATGCCGTGTTCCTCGTTGTAGCATCTTCTGTATCTCTTTTGACATGCAGAAAACTCTCTTAGGATTCCCTTCTCAATGAGAATCTTGATGAAGTTTAAAAGGTACTCCTGGCAACCATCACCAAGTGCCTGGTCAACCAGCTGAAGCCTTTCCTTCTTTGGGACTGAGGGTTCCGAGAGGAGTGTTACATAATCCGGATTCTCTTTGAAGATTCCGTTTATTACCTCCATTTCGCCCAATATTTCATCCGATAGGTTTGATTCCGCTGCCAGATCATATAGGCTCTGCCCATAAAGATCTCCAGCTTTACTCATAGTTTCTCCTTATTAACCCCTCAGCATAAGTGCTTTCGGGCTGTTTTATTCCTTTATGCTCCAACTTGATTGATGAACTCATCAATAAGTTTCTTGTGATCGGCTTCGTTGATCTCTTTTTCAACAACTTTGCCTGCAATATCCATTGCAAGTGAGCCAATCTCGTCTTTGGCCTCGTTGACCGCCTTTTTCCTTTCCTGCTCAATATCAGCAGCCGCCCTGGCTTTGATGCCTGCTGCCTCTTCCTGTGCCTCTTTTACAAGGGCATCAGCTTTGTTCTGCGCCTCTTTCTGTGCGTCAGATACAATCTTTGCAGCCTCAGCATGAGCGCTGGTCAGGCTATCTTCGTATTGATCTTTAAGAGAATCGGCTTCTTCCTTGGCCTCTCTAGCTTCCCTGATTGTCTTATCAGCAAGATTTTTTCTCTTTTCAAGAATGTCATTGATAGGCTTGAAAAGAAACTTCTTTATCAGGAACATCTGAATGAACAAGTTAATTATCGTTGCGATAAATGTCCAGGGAACCAATGTAACCAGCTCCTGCGTGTTTTCCGCAGAAAGCATCATTAGAGCCTGTAATTGCATATATATTCTCCTTTTAAAAAATTAGAGATTAGTTTAAGTATCCCATGAACATTCCAGGTGCAACGAAGATAAGAAGAAGACCTGTAACGAAACCGTAAATACCGGTTGTCTCTGCAACGGCACAACCAAGAAGCATAGTACTTGTTACATCGCCCTTACACTCAGGCTGACGTCCAATAGCTTCAAGAGCCTTAGAAACAGCAGTTCCTTCACCAATACCAGGTCCGATACCAGCTATCAGTGCACATCCAGCACCAATACCGCATCCTGCAAGTGCAATACCTTTTGCTAAAATCTGAAAATCACCCATGTTTTTTGCCTCCTAAAATATGGTTTTTAGTTTAATAAATGATTCAATATTTAGTTTTAAATTTTGCTTAGCCTTCTTCTGCCGCATTGGCGATGTACATGACGGTCAGCATGCAGAAAATAAATGCCTGCATACATCCTGAGAACCAGTCAAAATATACGCCTGTAATTGCCGGAATACCTACGCTAAGAATTGGAATGTTGGATAAGAAATTGCCAACAACTCCGGGGATGAGTCCGAACAATGCTGCGGACGCAAGACCCAAAGCCCAATAGATAAGTCCGTCGATTACTACGCCTGAAAGGATATTTCCAAAGTGACGGCAAGCCATACTAACCGGTGTAGCAAGCTCTGACAAAATATTAAATGGTGTCATAACTGCTATAGGTGTTGTGAATCCCTTTAAGTATCCGCCAACTCCATTGGTCTTGATCTTAGTAGCTGTGATCATGATGAAAACAACTACAGCCCAACCGGCTTCTGTCGATAAGTCTGCTGTAGGACTACGCAGTCCCACAAGGCTGATAAGATTTGATATTACACTTGTGGCAAAAAGAGCTGACACAAATGGTATCAATTTATCGAACTTATTGCCTCCAGTATTGTTACGGACAAAATTATTGCCCATTTCCACAAGCATTTCTGCAAATGCCTGTCGTTTGGAAATATTCTCAATGCGTAGGTCTCTTGTGAGGAAGATACACAACCCTGTGATAATTATCATTACAAGCCAGCTGACGATCAGCGTCTCTGTAATATTGAAGTCACCAAGAATCGGAATTCCTGTGTGGATCGTATAGTATATCTTCGGTCCAACGACTGAGAAATCATTACTCATATCTTCGCCTTCAACCTCCTTTCCCCGCAGACAAGATCCCGCGTAGTTTGATTATGATGCTCGGGATGAAAAGCGGTGCAATTCCTGAAACCAGGTTGAATACCGGCAAAACAATAGCAAGTATCACCCACAGGAACTGGAGCATGGTCCTATATCTATAGCTTACGCTCATAGTCCTTCTTGCTCTCTCTTCATCCGTTATAGATGCAACTTTTTGCACTGATACAGCCATCCAAAAAAAATTACCAACGGCCACAATAAAGCCGCCTATTCCACCTAAGATGACCTTTATATCAAATGGTGCCCAATCCGGAACAACCATGTGCAAAACATAAAACACTACATATATCACAAGAACCCCAACTGCTGTTCCTGCTGCAATTATCCCCGTTTCTTTCTTTACAGCATCCTGTAATTTCATACTTTCCTTTGTCTCCTGTCGAATTAAATATCAGAAGTGTTTATTAAAATAGACTTCTGTACTGGATTTTTCTTTTTTCTTTTTCTCTTCCCTGTGAATCACTGCCAGATAAACTTTATAGGCAGTTGTCATAGATCCTCCCAGGCCCAATATGAACCCCGGTATATAAACCCAAGCCCCGACCGAAAGTCTGGTGCATAGAAGATAACAGATGAATAAACACATAAGTAGTGGCATAAGGAGTGATAGGCCAAGTTGTCCGACCATAGCAAATTGACTTAATATTTCTGACATTCGCTTTGCCTGCATTTTGGGGCTTTACTCCTTTCGCTGTTGTCGCAAAACCGTTTATTGAGCATAAAATAAACAGTATAACAAGTTAATAATACACTTTTTGCCTATAATTCTCAACCTTGTTAGACAATTTAGTGTATCTGAAGTTTTTGGCATAAAAAAGCCAGAGACCGCGCAAATTCCATGAATTCAGCGGCTCCGGCCACAATATTTATAAATATTTTATCAAAATTTCGGTTATTGTTCTTTAAATTTTAAACTGGTTGATGAGCCCTTCAATTGCATCTGATGAGTCAGATACCGCAGCAGCACTGCTATCAACGCCCTTAGAGTTAACAGCCACCTGCTCAGCACTTGTAGCAAGTGTAGTAGCTGTAGCACTGACTTCCTGAGTACTTGCTGACTGCTCTTCTGAAATTGCTGCCATAGAAGTTGCAATCTCATCAACATTACCAACTTTGGCAATCATATCGCCAACGATGTCGCTGGCCTCATCAAGACTCTTGAAGATTTCTTCAAAGGTTGATCCTGCTGTAGTAACAGCATCCATATTGTTGCTGATCTCTTCCATGTTAGTCTTTGACTTATCTGAAAGATCCTGAATCTGTGATGTGATATCTTTAATGATCTCTGCAATCTGAGTAGTTGACTCAGCACTGTTATTGGCAAGCTGTCCAATCTCTGTTGCAACAACTGCAAAGCCTTTTCCTGCTTCACCGGCTCTGGCCGCCTCGATAGAAGCATTAAGTGAAAGGAGGTTAGTCTGTTCAGCAATTGAAGTTATCATTTCTATGATAGAGTTGATCTTATTAGCAGATTCTCCTACATCTCCAACAACTCTGTTCATATCTTCCATAGAAGATGAGATATTTGTCATTCCTGTCTGGACAGCTTCCATATCTCGCTGTCCTTCTTTTGCCTTTGTTACCAGGCTGTCCATTGTATCCTGAGTCTGATGGCTCTTGTCAGTAAGGTTACTTACTTCCTGCGCAAGTGTTGTTGCCTGATTAGCAAGCTCTGTAACAGCGTCCGCCATATCGTCCATAGCACCCTGAATCTGCTGCATTGCCTTACTCTGTTCATCTGCCTGCTCATTTAAGTCGCTGGATGCATTCTTGGAGTTAGTTGCTTCTGAAGCCAACTTATTCGTAACATTTTTAAGTTCCGCCAAAGTATCTCGCATCTGGTTGACATAGTTGAACATGTTGTTGTTCATTACGCCAATTTCATTTTCGTTTTCTCCGCCTTTTTGGATATCAACAGTAAAGTCTCCATTTGCGATTCTTGTAATGTTGTCTGTAAGGCTGCTTACCGGCTTTGTTATCATCTTATTGATGATAATATACATTACAACACCCATAGCTATTATCATTATCAGGGCTATAATAACTGTTATTGCTATAAATCTATAAAGAGCTGCCAAAACATCAGATACTTTAGTAAAGGATACAAGATACCAGGTTGTTCCTGTTACGTTATTGAATGCAACGTAGTAATCTGCGCCGTCTGTTCCATGAATTGTCTTTATTTCACTAGTTCCACCTGCAGATACAATCTGCGCAACTTCCTGTATAAAAGAATCATTTGGATACTCAGATACATCTTTTCCTATCTGGTCTTCTGCAGGAGATGCGATCATTGTAGTTCCTGAAAACATCATTGTTGAACCTGTTCCAAGAGGCTTAAACGCACTTGTCTCACTTGAAACATCGTTAAGGAACACATCAGATGAAATTACGCCGGATCTTCCATCTTTCAGAGTGATCTTTCTTGATATGGCCGCTACCATCTCACCTGTACTAAGGTCAACTGAAGGTGGATTCAATGTCATTGTGCTGTTAGCACTACCATATGTATACCATTCTCTTGTTGTAGGGTCGAATCCTGCATCGGGAACCCATCCGGATATATCAATATAATCTTTATTGGAAAGTCCAATATAGAAACCTGTGTATGTCTCAGAAAACTGTGACTGCGTGTACTGATAGGCATCAATTAGTTCCTGATCATTTTCAAAAGTGTTATTCTGCACGCTGTCTGCAATTCCATCAAAATAAACTTTAATACTCTCAATTGTCCCGCTAATCTCAGCAGCATTAGCTCTTGCTTCCTGAGCAAGTCCATTTGTAGCCTGCTGCTCAATTACCCCTTTTGCCTGTATTGCAATAAATACTGTAACAATTGCAATGGCTGCCATCACCATAGGCAACATCACAAGCAAAAGCTGGGCACTAATACTTTTTCCTTGTCTTTTTGCTTTCTTACTATTACCTGACATATCTGCCTCCTTATCTGAAAATGTCATACTAATAGTATACAAAGTAATAATTAACGAAATATAAATTAAATCTATTTTTATTATTAAATAAAAACCTAGAAAAAATGCGGCTTTGCGCCGCATTTTAAATTGTATCTTTATTCATGTAAATATACTTTATATGGTCCAAAATCATACTCTTTAAAATCAAGTCCAATCAGCGATTCTCTCTCGCTTTCCTCCGGAAGATACATCACGTAATTGCAGGACACATCATATGGCTCCGGAGCCCAAAAACTGTATTTTAATCCATCTCCATTGTTGCCATATTTGTTGTGATCGTACTCGTATGGCGAAATTTCTTTTGCCCAAAGGTAGTAAATATAAGCTTCGTTGGCACCACCCACATAAGTAAGCCTTGATCTTACGCTTTCAGACTGACTACCGAGGAAGTTATACACATCAGTAGGGTCTTCTGCAAAAAGTCTCTGTGGATAAACAGTGTCTGCATATTTATTAAAATAGAAATCAACAAACTGAACGCCTTGTATCAGGTAGAGCGCCATAAGGCAGATGGCAAGGGCAGTTGACGCGAACTTCTGTCTGTTTCTGGCAAAAAGAAATTCAACAGTCGCTACAATAAAGAAGGCCAGGCCAAAAAATGCACTGTTAATCCTGTATGTGGTAACTCCCTGAATGAACAAGCCAAAAAGAAGCACTGAAAATGTATAGATAAGGATAACGCTTTCAAATCTTATCTTCTTTTCGCGAACGCTTTTTACAAGTCTTGTCAGTGTAAGTAGCCCTCCAAAAGCTATAACAGGAAGTGAGAACATATAAAGGGCTCCAAACTGAGGAAATGAATCAAAATCAGTGTTGTCTGCTCTAAAGAGACTGTCAAAAGTCCAGCGCAGATTTGGCTTTACCTGGTCAAAGACAATGTCATCAAGTCTGTAGTTTAGGACTATAGGAATTGTCATGGGTCCTATGTGTATTGCAGGAAGACCGTATATATTCACTATCTGCAAAAGTATCTGTGGAATGGCAAAGATAATAACCGGGATTGCAAAAGCTACTACGGAGCTTATTGCGACTTTTTTCCTTGCTGCAATGAGATAGATCACCAAAAATAAGTAAAATAGCGGAAGTACAACATCACTGAGAGCATAGGAATAAAAGGTTATTCCTGTCACTGTCCCAAGAAGAACAAAGCAGGTCTTTTTCCCATAGTTCTCGTCCCTTAAGCAGTACTCCAAAATATTAAGCATAACGACACTAAGTCCAAGCATCAGATTGCAGTCAAGGGCTATTCGTCCCGCCTGGGTAAAATAAGGTACCGCCAAAAAGACGAACAGATAGATGAGACTGGCTCTTTTCCCTGAGACTATGCGAACGAGGCGCCAGCCAAAGATTCCGGCAAGCATTGAAAAAATGACCGATGGAAGTCTTAACATAAGTGGAGTAAAGCCGCCTAAAAGAATAAACGGAACTGTGAGATAGCAATATAATGCGCTCTGTCCGCCGCCATAATTGCTTAAGTACATGGGAAAACTGTTAAGATATCTGTCTACGCCAAAGTGAGCTATGCACCAGGAATCATACCCCATGCCTATCTCATCAACGTGGAGGCCCCGTGGGATATCACTAAGTTTATATAATCTCAAGATAAGCGCAAGAACCAGCATTACTACAGAAATAACTGTATAGAAATATTTTGAATCTTTTATTTTTCGAAGATTTAGAATCATTGCTCCCCCAAAAAGTATAGTGTAAAAAAGCACTATCACCATTATATCAGTGACAGTGCTTTTATTCATCATATTATCAAGCTTCGTCTTCTGTCTTTGTAACAGCAATATGGAGCTCTTCAAGCTGCTTGTCTGTAACGTATCCTGGAGCGCCCATCATAATATCCTGAGCGTTCTTGTTCATAGGGAAAGGAATGATCTCACGGATTGAATCCTCACCTGCAAGAAGCATTACCATACGGTCTACACCAGGAGCAATACCTGCGTGTGGCGGTGCACCATAGCAGAATGCGTTGTACATAGCAGGGAACTTAGCCTTAACATCTTCCTCTCCAAGTCTTACCATCTCGAAGGCCTTGATCATGATCTCAGGATCATGGTTACGAACAGCACCTGATGAAAGCTCTACACCATTACATACAAGGTCATACTGATCAGCAGTGATTGAAAGAGGATCTATCTCACCTCTCTCTGCCTTAAGAAGTGTCTCAAGTCCACCTGAAGGCATTGAGAATGGGTTGTGACAGAACTCAAGCTCGCCTGACTCCTCACCGATCTCATACATAGGGAAGTCTACGATCCAGCAGAATGCATACTGCTCTTTGTCCATATGTCCAGGTACTGCAGCACCGAATGTCTTAACAATAACGCCAGCTGTCTTCTGAGCTGCACCAAGCTTTCCGCTTGAAAGGACTACGAGATCGCCAGCCTTAAGTGAAAGAGCTGAAACAACTGCATCCTTAATAGGTGCAACAAACTTAGAAATACCACCAACAAGCTCTCCGTTCTCATCCATTCTGAACCAGTAAGCTTTATTGCCTGACTGAACTTCTACATCTGCGATTGTTTTGTCGATGAACTTTCTGCTTTCCTTGAAATCAGAAATAACTACAGCTTTGATTCTTACGTTTGTATCGCTGCCGTCCTCAGCCTTTGTTGAAAATGGTCCGAAACCGCAATCAGCAAGGCTTTCTGTAACGTCATCAACTGTAAGATCTATACGAAGATCAGGCTTGTCTGAACCATATTTTTCCATAGCCTCAAGATATGGAATTCTCATAAATGGAGCGCCTGATGCACGGTTATATGTACCATACTTAGCAAAAATAGGAGGAAGAACATCCTCTAATACTGCAAATACGTCTTCCTGAGAAGCGAAAGCCATTTCCATATCGAGCTGATAGAACTCTCCCGGGCTTCTGTCACCTCTTGCATCCTCATCTCTAAAGCAAGGTGCAATCTGGAAGTAACGGTCAAATCCTGCAGTCATGAGGAGCTGTTTGAACTGCTGTGGAGCCTGTGGAAGTGCATAGAACTTACCAGGATGCTTTCTTGCAGGTACAAGGTAATCTCTTGCTCCCTCAGGAGATGATGCTGTAAGGATAGGAGTTGTGATCTCCAAAAATCCGTGCTCTGTCATAGCCTGACGAAGAGCTGCAACAACGTTGCATCTGAGAATAATGTTCTTTTTAACTTCAGGATTTCTAAGATCAAGATATCTGTATTTAAGTCTTGCTGTCTCATCTGCTTCTCTTGAGTGGTTAATCTCAAATGGAAGCTCATTGTAACGGCAACGTCCAAGAACAGTAATGCTCTCAGGAACAACTTCGATGTCTCCTGTTGCCTGCTTAGGGTTCTTGGAACTTCTCTCTCTAACAATTCCCTTTACTGAAATAGTTGATTCCTTGTTGATGGCCTTGGCTGTCTTAACCATCTCCTCTGTCTCAAGGACGATCTGTGTTGTGCCATAGAAGTCTCTTAAAACTACAAAGCCAAGTCCGCTTCCAACTTCACGCATGTTCTCGAGCCAGCCAACAAGAGTAACGCTCTCGCCGACATTTTCCATGCGCAGCTCGCCACAGTTATGTGTACGTGATTGCATCATACTAATGTACTCCGTTTCTATTAAAATCTCTACTCAAAAAAAAGTTGTGCGTAATTTTGAAAAAATCCAATACTACGCACAACATTTTAGACTATCATCGTAATAGTTTCAAGGACTTTTATTTCACCTTGTTTCCGCCCCATTCAACCACTGTAAATCCGCTTCTGTCAGTTCCCTCGATATACTGAGGATTGATCTTCACAAATTTATCTGTCGGATACCACGCCATAAATACCCTTATAACTGTATCAGGCTCAGGCGAAACTGAAAGCTTTGCTCCATTTTTGTAAGCATCCGTCTGGAAGCTGATCATGTTGTATTCGTTGTCCTCCATCATAGGAAGCCAGAAATCCATAAACTCAGCTGTCTCTGCATCGTTAAGTCCAAGAGCGTGAAGCTTTTCATCAAGGAAAGCACTTGTATCCGCTCCTGCTACACAGAAACCTGAAAAGAAATCATAGGAGAAGTTTGGATCTCCCTCCCAGAAAAGGTAATCATACTGCTGTCCTTCAAAGGTTATCTTTCCATCAGTATTAGCAGTGACATTCCAAGTATTCTCTGCATTAAACTCAGGGATCAGATCAACAAGATTTCCATCATAATCCAGACTTACGGAAATCTCTGTGTTATCTTCCGTAGGATATAAATAGATTACAGGCTTAAGATCGCGCCCTGCTATGCATTTATCACTTGGTTTCTGGGGGACATTGGCGACATTGGCAGCAAAAGCTGTTACTCCCACTCCTAACATTAATACGCCAGCTAGAAATATACCCACAATACTTTTCTTACCCATAGAAAGTACCTCCATTTCGTACTAATATTATAAGTCTTTTTTCGGAGTTATTAAACGGTTTTTTGCGCGAATTTATCGTATTTTTTCAAATTTTATCAATTGTTTTCAGGTGTAAAAAATGCCACCACAACATAGCCTTAAAGAACAGTTTTTTGACACAAGATATTGATTTGAAAAAAACACGATTAGCCAATTACAATCAGGCAAAAAAAGGCTGTGAAAAAATGATCACTCATTTTTTCACAGCCTTTCTAAACTATCTTTACATCATTTTCTTTATTTCATCGAATACAAACTGAACCTTAGGTCCGACTATAACCTGAACGGTTGACTTTGATGGACGTACAACTCCGGCAACTCCGGCTTTTTTGATAGCCTTTTCATCGACCTGAGTGTAGTCATTAACTTCTACTCTGACTCTTGTAGCACAGTAATCATATTCCTTGATGTTCTCTTTTCCGCCAAGGCCTTCCAGTATGAGCTTAGCCATTGTGGTGAAATCATCATTTGAAAGCTCGATCTTGTTTTCTTCTTCCTCGTCATCCTCACGGCCCGGTGTCTTAAGGTCGAATTTAACGATGACAATACGGAATACAACGTAGTAAATTACTGCAAACACAAGTCCTACAGGAATAAGGAGCCAAGGATTAACTGCCATAGGTGCCTTAAAGCTCAGGAACCAGTCAACGAAACCTGCTGAGAAATTGAAACCAATTCTAAGAGGAAGCATTGCACATACGATAGCTGAGATACCTGTGAGAACTGCATGTACAAGGTAAAGTCCCGGAGCCATGAACATAAATGCAAACTCAAGGGGTTCTGTAATTCCTGTAAAGAATGAAGCAAGAGCACCTGCAAGGAGAAGAGATGCAGCTGTCTTCTTTTTGCTGTCTTTTGCTGTATGATACATAGCAAGAGCTCCGGCAGGAAGGCCGAACATCATAACAGGGAAGAAGCCTGTCATGTACTGTCCTGTAACACCCTTAACTGCGCCATCAGCTCCTGACCAGAAAAGTCCAAGGTCATTGATTCCTGCTGTATCAAACCAGAATACAGCATTGAGGGCATGGTGAAGTCCCAGAGGAATAAGTGCACGGTTAAGCATTGCATAGATACCTGCTCCGACAGGGCCAAGTCCTAAAATAGCTTTTCCGAAAGCAACAAGAGCACCGAAGATAATTGGCCATATAAAGTAAAGGATAACAGCACACACAATAGAAGCTGCGGCAGTTACAATGGCAACACATCTTTTTCCACTAAAGAATGCAAGCCAATCCGGAAGCTTGGTGTCTTTGTACCTGTTGTAGCAGCTTGAACCGATAACACCGGCCAGGATACCGATGAAGGCATTGCTGATCTTGCCAAAGGCTGCGGGTACTTCAGATGCATCCACTCCTCTGTACATGGCAACCGCGCCTGTACTCAGCAAAGTGGTGATCATAAGAAATGAAACAAGACCTGCAAGAGCACTTGTTCCATCGTGATCTTTCGCCATACCTACAGATACGCCGATGGCAAAAAGAATAGGAATCTGGTCGATAATAGCAGATGCTGCCTTGATGAAAAATGCTGCAACAACGCTGTTAGCGCCCCAACCAGTTGGATCGATCCAATAGCCAATACCGTAGAGAATACCTGCTGCCGGTAAAACAGCTACTGGAAGCATCAGGGATTTCCCGATCTTCTGTAAATACTTCATCATACTTTTGTTCCTCCTTATATTATTGTAATTTTCATTACAATGGTCACTGAGTCAAAAGAATTACTGTGTCCCCTGCGGATACGGCTCCGCTCTTCTTTTCGATTTTTGAAAACTTTCCTGAATTAGAAATGATGACAGGCGTAACAGTATCGAACCCCGCATTCTTAACGCCCTCAAGATCTACTTCGACGATCAGATCGCCTTTTTTCACATCATCGCCCTGTTTAGCATGAATTGTATAGTGTTCACCGTTTAACTTAACAGTATCAATTCCTATATGTACAAGTATCTCGGCCCCATCCTTGGTAGTCATAGCGTATGCATGACCTGTTGGGAAAAGAGCCATAAGCTTCCCATCTGCCGGTGCATAAAATTTACCTTCAGAAGGCTGAATGGCTACTCCTTTTCCAATCATTTCCTGTGCAAAGGTAGGATCACTAACTGTCTCTATCGGTACCAATTCACCATTTACCGGTGATGCTACTTCTATGTCATTTCCCTTAAATAACTTATCAAAAAGCCCCATACACACCTCCAATGTTACTATTAATATAACGCTAAACCGATAAAAATTCCATTGAAAAACTTTATTTATTTTTAATATAAATTGTGTTACATTAAACTCGGTATTAAATCTCGTATGAAAGGTGGTGGTTTTTATGAAGTCTGATTCACATATATGCAGTAGTGACTCTGCTCCCGGTCGAAGTACCAATTTAACCACCATTAACAAATTCATAGGAGATTATTATCATGGAATTACAAGAAGAAAAAACAATCGCTGAAATCTTGCAGGAGCTTCTTGAATCCAGACAGTATACTAAGCTTCGCCAGACTATCTCTGAGATGAACACGGTAGATATCGCTACTGCTATGGGAGAGATGGAAAACGAGGATTCTCTTAAAATGTTCAGAATTCTCCCAAAAGACATGGCTGCAGATGTATTCGCTGATCTGGAATTGGATGCTCAGCAATATATTATCCGATCACTATCTGATCGTGAAGCTTCCAACATTATTGACAATCTGATGGCCGATGATGCTACTGACCTGCTTGAGGAAATGCCCGCAAACGTAGTTAAGCGTATTCTGGCCAATGCAAGCCCTGAGACCAGAGCTGATATCAATCACCTTCTTCAGTATCCTGAGGATTCTGCCGGAAGTATCATGACTGTGGAGTATGTAGATCTCCGCGAAGACATGACTGTAGCAGACGCCATTGAAAGGATCAGGAAAAAAGGCGTAGATTCAGAGACCATCAATATTTGCTATGTAGTTACCAGGCAAAAGGTACTGGTTGGTACTGTTGCTCTTAGATATCTGCTCATAATGAAGCCTGATGAAATAATCGGCGATATCATGAACACCAACGTCATCAGCATCAACACCATGACTGACCAGGAGGAAGCTGCAAGAGTTTTCCAGAAATACGGATTCACTGCTATGCCTGTAGTTGATAATGAGAGCCGTATGGTCGGTATCATCACTATCGATGACGTAGTAGACATCCTCGAAGAAGAGGCAACAGAGGATATCGAAAAGATGGCAGCTATCGTGCCATCTGACAAGCCCTATCCAAAGGTAGGTATTTTAGAGACCTACAGAAGCAGAATACCTTGGCTCTTGTTTTTGATGATAAGTGCTACTTTTACAGGCGCAATCATCACAGGCTTTGAAGATGCTTTATCCGCTTTCGTTGTACTCACCGCATATATTCCAATGCTTATGGACACAGGCGGAAATGCCGGTTCACAGGCAAGTGTTTCCATTATCCGTGGACTTTCACTTAAGGAAATAGAGTTTGAAGATATCTTTAAGATCATCTGGAAAGAAATACGAGTTGCTGCTCTGTGCGGACTTACACTGGCAGGCGCAAACTTCGTAAAGCTTATCTTCCTTGACAGACTATCTATCACAGTTGCCGCAGTAATCTGCGTGACTCTTTTGATAGTAGTTCTTATTGCAAAGATGGTGGGCTGCTGCCTTCCTATGCTTGCCTCAAAACTTGGATTTGACCCGGCTGTAATGGCAAGCCCGTTTATCACAACAATTGTTGATGCCCTTTCACTTTTGGTTTATTTCAACATCGCTACAAGGGCACTTCATCTGACTATATAAAAACGTTCCAAAAATCAAAATAATAAGCCTTGTTTTCTTTCATGTTTGTATAGAAAAGAAAACAAGGCTTTTGTTTTATATCAGCTCATAGATTCGTATATCCCATGAGGTACTCATCTACTTCTTTTGCACAGGCTCTGCCTTCGGCAATTGCCCAAACTACCAGGGATTGGCCTCGGTGCATATCTCCTGCGGAAAAGAGCTTTGTATTTGGAATATGATAGCCATCATCAGCTGTTACTACTGTTCCGCGCGGGCTCCTCTTTAAAGAAAACGCATCTGCAGAGTAGTCTTCACATCCAATAAATCCGGCTGCGATAAGTAAAAGGTCGCACTTAAGTGTCTTTTCTGAACCGGGAACTTCTGCCAGCTTACCGTCTTTGAAGGTAACCTTTACTGTTTCAAGCTGTTTGATATTTCCCTTTTTGTCAGTGACCACATTTTTTACCGTGGTTTCGAAAACCCTCGGATCACTACCATATACATAAATAGCTTCTTCATGACCATAGTCGGTCTTAAGGGTCTTTGGCCATTCAGGCCATGGGTTGCTCTCTGCACGATCCACAGGTGGCTTTGGCATCATTTCAAGAGCTGTGACAGATTTGGCTCCCATCCTTATAACTGTTCCTATACAGTCATTTCCGGTATCTCCACCTCCGACTATGACAACATTTTTTCCTGCTGCATCAATATAGCCGCCATGGTTTTTTAGTGCCTCAACTGTTCTGTCATCACTGTCCAAAAGAGCTTTCGTAGTCCTTGTCAGGAAATCAACCGCGTAGTACACACCTTTGATCTTCTCAGGATCTGCTACCGGAAGCGGTCTTGCTTTCTTGGCTCCACAGCACAGTACTACTGCATCGAAATTCTCCATTATTTCTTTCTGCGATACTTTTTTCTCACCTGTTCTATCACCTTCAGAAGAGTCACCTTTTCCAACGTTAACTCCTGTATGGAATACCACTCCCTCATCTTCCATGAGCTTTCTTCTGCGCTTTATGACTTTTTTATCCAGCTTCATGTTAGGGATTCCATACATAAGAAGACCACCCACTTCATCTTCTCTCTCAAAAACCTCTACAGTATGACCTCTGTGATTTAGTTCATCAGCAACTGCAAGGCCTGATGGGCCCGCTCCAATAACAGCAATCTTTTTCCCGCTTCTGATTGAAGGAACAACAGGCTTTATATATCCTTTTGAAAAAGCAGTTTCCACAAGATATAGCTCATTATCATGCACTGTTACTGAATCACCATTCTGTCCACACATGCATGCTTTCTCGCAAAGAGCCGGGCATACACGGCCGGTAAACTCAGGGAAATTGCTGGTTTTATAGAGTCTGTCAAAGGCGTGTTTTTCATGACCCTTATAAATTTCATCATTCCACTCAGGGATAAGGTTATGAAGTGGGCACCCTGTTACCATTCCCCCAAGGTTCATTGCAGACTGGCAAAAAGGCACTCCACAGTTCATGCATCTTGCCGCCTGCTCCCTTCTTGGCTGTGTATCAAGAGGTGTATGAAATTCTTCAAAATTCTTTATTCTTTCTTCAGGTGGTACATCACCGTTATTTGTTCTTTTATATTCAAGAAATCCCGTATCTTTTCCCATAATTCCTATAATCTCCTATTTAAAGTCCCACTTTATGCAAGTTCCTTAAAGGCTTCAAGAACGGCATGTTCATGGTCTATTCCCTGTTCCTCAAACTTTCCGATTGCTGTTATCATCTTTTGGTAGTCGTTTGGAACTATCTTTTTGAAATCAGGAATATATGCTTCAAAGTTATCCAGTATTTCTTTTGCAAACTCAGAGTTTGTTTCTTTTTCGTAATCCTCAAGAATACTCTCAAGCTCTGCGATGTCATACTTCTCGGTCAGTTCATAAAGAGAGGCCATATCCTTGTTCATGCGAAGATATAATGTGTGTTCTTTGTCCAGTACGTAAGCAATTCCGCCGCTCATACCTGCGGCAAAGTTCTTACCTGTCATTCCAAGGATCACTGCCCGGCCGCCTGTCATATATTCAAGTCCGTGATCACCGCAGCCTTCTGCTACCGCCACTGCACCTGAATTTCTAACGCAGAACCTCTCACCGGCAACACCGCATACATAGGCCTTTCCTGCTGTTGCTCCATAAAGAGCTACGTTTCCGACGATGATATTCTCATGGGCTTTATAGGTCGCTTTCTCAGAAGGTCTTACGATGACTTTTCCTCCCGACAGGCCTTTTCCGAATCCGTCGTTGGCATCACCGTAGAGCTTTAAAGTCACACCCTTTGGAACAAACGCGCCAAAAGACTGTCCGCCACCTCCAAAAGCTTCAACATAAACTGCATCATCACTTAAGGTATTTCCAAAGTCTCTTGTAACCCTGCTGCCAAGGAGTGTTCCAAAGCTTCTGTCAGTACTTGATACCTCCACTTTCATTGTTATCTGTGATGCAGTCTTTGACTTCTCAAGACTCTTCTTGGTCTTCTCATACTCAGGAATAAGAACTCTTGAATCCAGAGTTTTCTCAAGTTCAAAATTATAGACATCTTTAGGATCAAAATGATTGTCTTTTCTCTCCGCAAAAGCCTTATCAAGAATCCTGCTAAGATCTGCTGCCTCTTTTCTCCTCTTGATGTCAGGGTCTTTGCCATCATAGCTTCTGACCTTTAAGCAATCCGTGCGTCCTACCATTTCCTCTATAGTCCTAAAGCCAAGGACGCTCATGATCTCACGGAGCTGTCTTGCAACAAAGAGCATAAAGTTCATGACATGCTCAGGTTTTCCCTTAAATCTTTTTCTGAGTTCTTCGTTCTGTGTAGCAATTCCTACAGGGCATGTGTCTTTTGAGCAGACTCTCATCATCATACATCCCATGCATACAAGTGGCGCTGTGGCAAAGCCAAATTCCTCTGCACCAAGAAGTGCTGCGATTGCAACATCTCTTCCTGTCATGAGCTTTCCGTCGGTCTCAAGCACTACTCTGCTTCTTAAGCCATTGGCCAAAAGAGACTGATGTGCTTCGCTTACTCCAAGCTCCCACGGAAGTCCTGCGTGGTGAACAGAAGATGAAGGAGCTGCGCCTGTTCCGCCGTCATAGCCGGATACCAGGATTACCTGTGCTCCTGCCTTGGCAACACCGGAAGCTATAGTTCCAACGCCTGCTTCGGATACAAGTTTTACAGAAATTCTTGCCTTATCGTTGGCATTTTTAAGGTCATAGATAAGCTGGGCCAGATCCTCAATTGAGTAAATGTCATGGTGAGGTGGAGGGGAAATAAGTGCCACTCCCGGTGTTGAAAATCTGGTGCTTGCAACCCACGGATACACTTTTTTACCGGGAAGATGTCCACCTTCTCCCGGCTTTGCGCCCTGGGCCATTTTTATCTGGATTTCTTTTGCACTCAAAAGATACTGGCTGGTAACGCCAAATCTTCCGGAAGCCACCTGTTTAACAGCGCTGTTTCGCTCAGTGCCAAAGCGCTCTACATCTTCGCCGCCCTCACCGGTGTTGGATTTACCTCCAAGTCTGTTCATGGCTGTAGCAAGAGTCTCGTGAGCTTCCTTTGAAAGAGAGCCGTAGGACATGGCTCCTGTCTGAAATCTTTTTACAATCTGCTCTTCGCTCTCAACTTCATCAAGCGGCACAGGCTCTTTTGCCGGAACAAATGAAAGAAGAGCCCTTAACGTATGTGGTCTGTCCTCATCGTCGACCATCTGAGTGTATTCCTTAAAGCGCTCATAATCTCCCTCTCTTACTGCTCTCTGGAGTGTTACGATGGTCTTTGGGCTATACATGTGGTCTTCTTTGTCTTCACCACTTCTAAGGGAGTGGAAGCCTATAGAATCAAGTGTCGTGTCGCTCGGAAGTCCCAGCGGATCGAAGGCTTTATTGTGCCTTGATTCTACGTCCTCGCCAATTTCTGCGATTCCAATACCGCCAACACGGCTCGTTGTTCCGGTAAAATACTTATCAACAAACTCCTTTGACAGTCCTATAGCCTCAAATATTCTTGCAGACTGATATGACTGGAGTGTTGAGATTCCCATCTTTGCAGCGATCTTCACAACGCCGCCAAGGAGGGCTTTATTATAATCTGCTATTGCAGTGTGGTAGTCTTTATCAAGTATTCCAATATCAATGAGCTCAGCTATGCACTCCTGGGCAAGGTAAGGATGGATAGCTCTCGCACCAAAGCCAAGGAGAGTCGCAATCTGATGAACATCTCTTGGTTCTCCGCTCTCAAGTATGAGAGAAACCGCTGTGCGCTGCTTGGTCCTTACAAGGTGCTGTTCCACTGATGAAACTGCAAGAAGTGATGGAATTGGCATATGGTTTTCATCAACGCCTCTGTCTGAGAGGATGATGATGTTAACGCCATCTGCCACAGCTCTGTCCACTGATACATCAAGCTGCTCAAGAGCTCTTTCCATTGGTGTGTTCTTATAGTACAAAAGAGATATCTTTTTCACCTTAAATCCTGGCTGATCAAGGGCCTCGATCTTCATGAGATCAACACCTGTCAGGATCGGATTATTGACTTCAAGGACTCTGCAGTTATCACTTTTTTCTTTTAACAGATTTCCATCAGAACCAATGTAAACCGTAGTATCTGTGACCACTTTTTCTCTAAGTGAATCGATAGGCGGATTGGTTACCTGGGCAAAGAGCTGCTTAAAATAGCAAAAAAGCGGCTGGTGGTGCTGGGAAAGCATAGCCAGCGGGATATCTGTTCCCATTGAAACTGTTGGCTCTATGCCATTCATGGCCATCGGCATGATCTGATTTTTTACATCTTCATAGGAATAACCGAAAACCTTATAAAGCTTATCTCTCATCACCTGGGAGTGGGTCGGGATCTTTCTGTTGGGAATCGATAGTTTACCCAGATGAAGCAGGTGGCGGTCAAGCCACTCGCCGTAGGGTTTTGCCTTTGAGTATTTATTTTTGCACTCTTCATCTGAGATGATGCGCCCGGCCTTGGTATCGACGAGAAGCATATGCCCGGGGGACAGGCGTGATTTTTTCACAATGCTCTCTTCAGGGATGTCGAGCACTCCCACTTCTGATGAGAGGATAAGCCTATTGTCATTTGTCACATAGTATCTGGATGGACGAAGTCCGTTTCTGTCGAGGGTTGCGCCGAACACCTCTCCATCGGTGAAAAGAACTGCCGCAGGGCCATCCCATGGTTCCATCATTGTTGCATAGTAATGGTAAAAATCTTTTCTGTCCTGAGCCATGAAATCGTTGTGTTTCCAGGGTTCAGGAATTGTGAGCATCATCGCAAGGGGAAGGTCCATGCCGTTCATGTACAAGAATTCAAGGGTGTTATCAAGCATGGCTGAATCTGATCCTGAGGAAGCGATGACAGGATATACTTTTCCAAGTTCTTCGCCAAACATATCGGAAGACATTGTCTCCTCACGGGCCAGCATTCTGTCGCTGTTACCTCTTATAGTATTGATCTCACCATTATGTGCGATCATCCTGTATGGATGGGCACGCTGCCAGGAAGGAGTTGTATTAGTAGAGAAGCGGCTGTGAACCATGGCAATCGCAGTAACGTATTCCGGCGATAAAAGATCTTCGTAGAAATTGCGCAACTGCCCTACCAAAAACATTCCTTTATACACAATGGTTCTGGATGAAAAAGAACAAATATAGGTATCCTCAGAGGATTTCTCATACTCTCTTCTAAGGCAATAGAGCTTCCTGTCAAAGGGAATTCCAGCTTCTACATCCGAGGGTCTTTCAATAAAGCACTGCTCAATATGTGGCATGCAGTTTATTGCAACTTCTCCCAGGATTTCAGGATGGACAGGTACTTCTCTCCATCCGATAACCTTAAGATTTTCCTTCTGGGCAATAACTTCCAGCATGCGCTTAGCAAACATACGCTTCATGGAGTCCTGTGGAAAAAAGAACATTCCTATTCCATAATCTCCGGCATTTTTAAGTGTTATTCCCTGCTTCTTTGCTTCTTTTGAAAAGAACTTGTGTGAGATCTGAAGAAGTATTCCAACGCCATCGCCTACTTTACCTGTGGCGTCTTTTCCGGCTCTATGTTCAAGTTTTTCGACGATAGAAAGGGCATCGTCCAAAACTTTATTATCCGGTTTTCCATCTATATTTATTACGGCGCCTATACCACAGGCGTCTCTTTCATTCATCCATGGTTCCATGTGGGCTTCCTTCCTTTTTTGATCAAATTTACCTTAATGAGAAAAGCATCTGGCCATATGTTGGGTAGCTTAGGTACTTGTCAGGGATAAGGGCCTCGGCCTGATCTGCATATTTTCTGAGTTCATCCATATCTGCAAGGACTGTGCTCTGATAGAATGCTGCTATTTCAAGAGCATCTGTTTTTCCCTCAGCTGTTACAGTATCTTCTGCCAGTTTCTCAAGTGCCTTGCTCATCTCCAGACTTGCTTCATCAAGCTTCTTTAAAAGAGAAATTTCAAGAGTTGCAGCCTTGTCTCCAAGAAGGCTCTTTTTCTGCATAGCCTCTTTGCTAAGGTCTTTTTCGTAAGCAACGATGCCTTCTGTAAGGTCTTTTCTTACCATCTCCTGCATAGTGAGAGACTCGATGTGAACTGACTTTGAGTAGTTCTCAAGAAGGATCTCGTATCTTGAATGGATCTCTTCTTTTGTGAAGATGCCATGCTTAGTGAAAAGCTCAATTGACTCATCTGAAATCCAGTATGGCATTGCATCAGGAAGTGATTTAAGGTTTGGAAGACCTCTTTTTGCTGCTTCCTCTACCCATTCCTCTGTATATCCGTTTCCGTTGAAAAGAACTCTCTTGTGAGCTACAAGTGTCTCTTTGAGAACTTCTGCTATCTTTGCTTTAAGTTCTTCGCCTTTGAAAGGAGCAAGCTTTTCATAAAGCTTTGCAACTTCTTCTGCAACTGCTGTGTTGAGGACGATGTTGGCATTTGCTACAGAAACTGATGAACCGGGCATACGGAACTCGAACTTGTTTCCTGTGAAAGCAAATGGTGATGTTCTGTTTCTGTCTGTGTTGTCTTTTGTAAAGTGTGGAAGGACTGTTGCACCCATTGCCATCTGTACTTTTCCAGCACTCTGGTATGCTGAGCCTTCTTCTACTGATTTAAGTACTTCTGCCAGCTCATCACCAACGAAGATTGAAATGATTGCTGGTGGTGCCTCATTTCCGCCAAGTCTGTGATCGTTTCCAGCTGATGCCACTGAGAGTCTAAGAATAGGAGCATACTCATCAACTGCTGCGATTACTGCCATAAGGAATACAAGGAAAGGAGTGTTCTCTCCCGGATTTTTGCCCGGATCAAGAAGGTTCATTCCGGTATCTGTGCATACAGACCAGTTATTGTGCTTACCTGAACCATTGATTCCCTCAAATGGCTTCTCATGTAAAAGACATGCATAGTTGTGCTTGTCAGCAACTTTTTTCATAACTTCCATTGTGAGCTGGTTGTGGTCAACAGCAATGTTGGCTGTCTCAAAAACAGGTGCAAGCTCATGCTGTGAAGGAGCTACTTCGTTGTGCTTTGTCTTTGCAGGAATTCCAAGCTTCCAAAGCTCTTCATCAAGATCATGCATATATGCTGATACCTTTGGCTTGATAACACCAAAGTAGTGATCTTCCATTTCCTGACCCTTTGTAGCAGGTGCGCCGATAAGCGTTCTTCCTGTGAAAAGAAGGTCTTTTCTCATTTTGTAGTAATCTTTATCGATAAGGAAATATTCCTGTTCTGATCCGATTGTTGTATTTACTCTGTTTACATCATCATATCCGAGATGGTGAAGGAGCTTTACAGCCTCATTGGAAAGAGCTTCCATTGATCTTAAAAGAGGTGTTTTTTTATCAAGTGCTTCACCGCCATAGGAGCAGAATGCTGTAGGAATGTAAAGTGATCCGTCTTTGATAAATGCAGGTGATGATGGATCCCATGCTGTATAACCTCTTGCCTCAAATGTTGCACGAAGTCCTCCTGATGGGAAGCTTGACGCATCAGGTTCGCCCTTTACAAGCTCTTTTCCTGAAAATTCCATAATGACTCTTCCGTCATCTGTAGGAGAAATAAAGCTGTCATGCTTCTCTGCTGTGAGACCTGTCATAGGCTGGAACCAGTGTGTAAAATGAGTTGCTCCGTTTTCAACAGCCCATTCCTTCATGGTTGCAGCTACGCAGTTGGCAACCTCAAGCTCTAAGTGTGTTCCTTTCTCAATTGTCTTATGAACTGCCTTATAAATGTCTTTTGGAAGACGCTCTCTCATTACTTTGTCGTTAAATACAAGACTTCCGAATTCTTCTGTTAATTTGCTTGCTTCTATCATCCTTTTCTCCTCCGTTAAAATTTATTTATGAGATTATGATTAGTTGCTTACTGGCCAGATGCGCCATAATTGGAAAGGACTCTGGCTGATGGATCATTGACATTGCAGCCTTCCCAGTTTTTGTTTGGCATCCAGAAATCTATAACCATATCCGACTGATGCGGATAGTATTTTTCAAATATCTCTCTATAAAGAAGTGATTCCTTTGTGAAAGGTTTCGCGTGAGTATATTTTTTCCTGAGGCCCTCATATTCCGCGTAAGTGTACTTCTCATCTGCATATTCCATGAGGTCATCTCTAAGGGAATGACCCACAGCATCTGAAAAAGCCGCCTTTTCTCTCATAAGGATTGAATGGGGTATCACTTCATCCTTTTCAAAGGCCTTTCGCAAAAGAAATTTCCCAATTCCGTAAGTGTTTAATTTCTTTTCAGGGTCAATGCTCATTACATAATCCACAAAATCCAGATCTCCGAAAGGAACTCTTGCTTCAAGGGAGTTTACGCTAATGCATCTGTCTGCCCTTAAGACGTCATACATGTGGATTTCTCTGATTCGTTTGGCTGCTTCTTCCTGAAAAGCTTCCGCACTTGGTGCAAAGTCTGTGTACTTGTAGCCAAAGAGCTCATCCGATATCTCACCGGTAAGAACCACTTTGATGTCTGTGTTTTCATGGATCCACTTGCACAGAAGATACATTCCGATTGAAGCTCTTATGGTAGTGATGTCGTAGGTTCCAAGGGCATGTATAACAGGTTCTATGGCTTTAATGACATCTTCTTTTGTAATGATCACTTCATGGTGATTGCTGTGGATGTAATCTGCTACTTCTCTGGCATATTTCAGGTCAATGGCATCAATATCCATGCCGATTGCAAATGTCTCAAGTGGCTTATCCGAAAGGCTCGCTGCCACACCGCAAACAAGTGATGAATCAAGACCTCCGGATAAAAGAAATCCCACGGGCGCATCAGCATCCAGGCGCTTTTTTATTCCATTAAGGAGTTTGTCGTGGATTTTTCCTGTTATGACCTCAAGGCTGTCTGTTGATATTTCTTTTACCTCAGTCAGATCCCTATAGCAGACAAACTCTCCATCTTCATAGTAATGCCCTGGTGGGAAAGGCATTATCTTATCTGTAACTCCCACCAGGTTCTTAGGTTCTGATGCAAAAATGATGTATCCTTCGCTGTCATAGCCGTAGTAAAGCGGTCTGATCCCGATTGGATCTCTGGCTGCTATGAATTTCTTTTTCTCCCCGTCATAGATAACGCATGCGAACTCAGCATCGAGGATACTGAACATTTTTGTCCCAAGCTTTTCATACAAAGGAAGCAGTATCTCGCAATCGCTTTCACTTTTGAAGTTGTATCCAAGAGATGTCAGGTACTTTTTTAAATCTTTGAAGCCGTAGAGCTCTCCATTACAGATAACGGTATTTTTACCATAATTGAATGGCTGCATACCTTCCTCTGAAAGGCCCATGATTGAAAGGCGATTAAAGCCCATCCATCCGCCTTTTACCTTTTGGATCCTTGTCATGTCCGGTCCACGAGATGCTGTTTTTTCCAGCATTTCTTCAAAGAAATCTTCACTTACCGATTCTCTTGCGTATGTAAGAATTGCGCACATACTGTTTCCTCCTGGGTGGTTTAAATATATATATTTGAATGATATACGCATGACTCCGCTTCGCTCTCGTCATGCTACATACATTCGGAAATCGCACTTCGTGCTTTTTTCCTCATGTATGTTCGGTCTTCAAGGTCATATGCTGATTTTTGCAAGCAAAACAGCATATGACTTTGAATCCCTTTATCACTCAACATCTGCCAACGCTGCAGCCCCTTCTTCTCCGGTGCGGATCTTGACTACATTGTCGAGGCTGTAAACGAAGATCTTGCCATCTCCAATGTGGCCTGTATAAAGAGTTTTCTTAGCTGCTTCTATAACGTCTTCAACCGGAATCTTGCTCACAACAACTTCCAGTTTAATTTTAGGAAGGAGTGTGGCATCCATTTCGACGCCACGATACATGTCGCCGGAACCCTTCTGGACGCCACAACCCATGACTTGAGTAACAGTCATTCCGGTTACGCCAAGGTCGTTCATAGCGCGTCTAAGCTTGTCGTAACGGGATAACTTTGCGATAATAACAACTTTGTGAATTCCTGATTCTGTATGTACAGGTGCTGTAACGACAGGAACTGAAGCTTTCTTCTGGAACTCTGAAGCCTCTTCGTAGTCGCTTACACCAAGATCTGTGTTTTCATTTACTGACATGTTCAATGTATTTGAAACATCCATGATTGCAAATCCTGAATAAGCTGATGCAAGACCATGCTCTGTTGAGTCAAGACCAAGAATTTCCTCTTCTTCTGATACGCGAAGACCAAGAACGTTTTTAATAACAAGGAATGTAATTGTAATTGTGATTGCTGTCCAAGCTGCTGTTGCTGCAAATCCTACAATCTGAATTCCAAGGAGCTTAAAGCCGCCGCCGTAGAAAAGACCAACCATCTCATTTCCTGCTGCATCTGCGATTGAATATCCAGGAGCTGTATTTGTTGCAAAAAGACCTACTGCAAGTGTTCCCCAGATACCGTTTAAGCAGTGAACTGCTACAGCACCAACAGGATCATCAACGTGAAGCTTGTAATCAAGGAACCAAACACCGAAGCAAACAAGAAGTCCTGCTACGATACCAATTACGATTGCACCGAATGCATCTGTTACATCACAAGGAGCTGTGATAGCTACAAGACCTGCAAGTGAAGCGTTGAGACACATAGAAACATCAGGCTTACCATACTTAACCCATGTGAAGATCATGCATGTTACAGTTGCAAGTGCAGGAGCGATTGTTGTTGTAACAAATACTGAACCGAGCTGTTCAATTGAAGTACAAGCGGCACCGTTGAATCCGTACCAGCCAAGCCAGAGAATGAATACACCAAGAGCAGCCGCAACAAGGTTATGTCCAGGGAAAGCATTTACTTTTGTAACCTTTCCTGACTTATCTCTTTCAAACTTACCAATACGTGGTCCAAGGAAGGCTGCTCCGATAAGAGCTGAGATACCACCTACCATGTGGATACATGTTGAACCGGCGAAATCGTGGAAGCCAATCTGTGAAAGCCAGCCGCCGCCCCATGTCCAATGTGCTTCAATAGGATAAATGATTGCTGAAATAACTGCTGAGTACACACAATAAGAAATGAATTTTGTTCTCTCAGCCATTGATCCTGAAACAATTGTTGCTGTGGTAGCACAGAATACAAGGTTGAATACAAAGTTTGACCAGTCAAAGTTTGCATAGTTTGTAAAAATATCAAATCCAGGTCTTCCGATGAAACCTGCAAGGTCTTCTCCAAGAAGAAGTCCAAAACCAATAAGAATAAATACTACAGTACCAATACAGAAATCCATAAGGTTCTTCATTATGATATTTCCTGTATTTTTTGCTCTGGTAAAACCAGCCTCACACATAGCAAATCCGGCCTGCATCCAGAAAACTAATGCTGCACCTATAAGAAACCAAACACCAAAAACACTGCTGTCTATTGCGCTTAAGATTTCCTCGCTCATACTTTTTCTCCTCTCTCCCGGGAAAAACATAAAATTCAAACCCTCACAGATCTCCCGGTAAAAAAAGCGATGCAACGGCACACTACGTTTTTGTAGTATGATGCCCCATTGCATCGCTTAATCTTTATGCTGTATTATTTTTAGTTTTTTTATGGAATACATGTATACACATTAGTGTGTAGTCCGCGGATCATGCACCCATATATGCAAAAAGCGCCTTAGAGAGTACTCTCTAAGACGCCTTTGTCTTTATGAATATGAAGTTTACTCCTGTATAAAAAACATGTCAAGAGATTTTGTATACAATTTTTTATCTCTTTTTATACAGAACGAGCTCTGGATTGGCCCCCTCTGCCTCATAGGTGCATATCATGATAAAATCCATCCCAGCAAGAACACCAAAACATCTGTCGCCGCCAAACTCTGACTCCAACTGATTTCCAAGGTACGTCGTATTATCATCAAGAAATTTCACGGTTTCTCCGCTTGGAAGCCGGTATTCAAGATTGACATAGCTTCCTACAAGAGCATTGAGCTGCTCGACTTTCGGAAGTCCTTCAACGTGAAGATCATTTATCTCTTTTATCAGCTGTTTCTTGAACTCTTCGAACTGCCCACCGTCGCTGAGTTCTTCATATCTTTGCCAATATTTAAGTTTGGGAAGCTCCTGTTTAAGGTAGCTGCGAGCCTGTTCCTCAGTGAACTCTCCGTTAACCATGTTTGGAATGCAGACCTCAATCAGCTTATCCATGTCACTGTAAATGTAAGTTCCGTCAGCATAACACCATTTGCAGTAGTCTTCATTTAAAGATCCGTCCTTATTTCTACCGATGATGGCGTCCTCAAGGGGCATGCCACAGCACTGGCATATGAGTTTATGAGGTGATCCAAGCAAAGTGTTGATTGAGACATTGTAAAGGTTTGACAGTAGTTTCAACGTCTCAGTATTGGGAACTGTCTCACCTTTTTCCCAGCGGGAAACAGCCTGTCTGGTAACAAAAACTTTTTCTGCTAAGTCGTCCTGCGACAGATTATTCTTTGTTCTAAGCTCATATAAAACATCTTTTGTATCCATGTGAATCCCTCCTCTAATAACTATTCTATAACATGGATATTCAGATTTCACGCAACTGGCTGTTGCCCCTTTTTTGTCCGTTATATATCTTTTTACTGCTGGAACAGCCATTCCATAACTGCTATGCAATTATATGCGTAATCAAATGAAGCCATATGGTATGAAGCTCCACCGCCGGCGCCTCCACCATTTCCGCCCATCATTCCTTCAGGCTTCTCTCCGGTCATTTCCATTGTAGGCTTGTCTTCATTTATATCTGAAGAAGCGTCTGTTGTAGAATTGGTAGTTGAAATATTGTCTTCTTCAGAAGGACTCATTTGTCCACCGCACATAGGTGAATTGCCGGTTCCTGCGTCAATTGTTCCTGTTTTCCATGATATGAAATACGCTCCTGTGGCTTCTCCACTGAATAATTCTGATGCAGCCGATGAAAGTTCATCTGCTGACCAAGTGCCGTCCCACTGTGCATATGTGTAGGTAACTCCATCCGCATCATATCTGGCCATTAGATCCTGCGCTCCGCTCCATGCACTTGTATCATCTTCTGCTGCAAAATAAACAAAGGTCTGTCCTTCCAGATTTGAAAGAAGTTCTGTATCCCACTGTCCATCAACAAACATGCAGCCTGCATACAGATCCGGGTATTCAGAAGCAAGAATAAGTGTTGTCATGCAGCCCATGGACTGGCCTGTTCCATATATCTTTTCTGTATCTACCGCATATTCTTCGGACATGTATTCGATAAATCTCTTCGTTAACTCAACATATTCTGTTGTAGTGTATCCATCATGATCATCGAGTATTGTTTCCGGATATGTTGGTACAGCTACGATTGTTGGGTATACTGACTGCCACTCTGACGATGCCCACACAATACCGCCCAAGCCCTGAGTAAGTGAGTACTCTGCATCAGTTCCAGCAGTAGTTGAATCACCAATGAACACCACCATCGGATATTCTGCATTTTCATCATATCCTTCAGGAAGGTATAGATTATATGTTATTGAAAGACCTGTTTCCTCATCGGTGTATGTAAGCTGATCAAAAAGATCTGTATATGTCGCCACAAGACTTTCTTCATCTTCTGCAAGTGTATTACTTACAAGTCCCAGTTCTAACGCCGCATCGGTATCTGATGCATTTGCAGTTTCTGATGTAGAATCTGTAGTTTCTTCTTTTGTCTCTTCAGAAGAATCACTTGCTGCCTGGCTACTCTCAGATGACTCGGTCTGAGTATTATCTGTTTGCTGTGTTTGGCTTCCGCAGGCCACTGCAGAAGCTGTTATCACGCAAGTTGTCAAAATAGTTACCAATCTCTTGAACATTATAAAATCCTCCATATATTTGTTCTAGTTATCGTTATATTTCTGGAGTAATTTATAATGCGAGCTACCATTCGCAGTAAGCCTGTATGCGTTTTTTTCTAAGAGCAGTGTTTTTTAACTTACATCCTCATGATAGATTTGTTAACTAAATCCAACCTAAAGAACTACTAAACGTATTCTAAAATCCTAAAGTACCTTCAATTTACGCACTTGCCTCCAACAAGGTCTGTATATTTAGAAATTTTGTTTGCTCCAGTATCCTGGAAAATATTTTCCCATGCTACAATCTCCGCAAACTGCTGGATTGACTCAAATAACGAAAATTATGACATGAGTCATTCCACCGCAGATAATTGATTGACTCAGTTGAAACAACAAAGAAATAGAGTCAATCAATAATGAACCATTAACCCCGTCCCCAATGGTCCATCTCCATCTTTACATGAGGAATTCCATCTTCCATAAACGGCTCTGATACTACTTCAAATCCCTCTTTTTCGTAATAACCAATAGCATATTCCTGGGCCTCAAGATAAATCTTCTTAGCCTTAAACTGCTCCGTTGCGACCCTGACACCCTCATGAAGCATCTGGCCTCCTATTCCTTTGCCGTGCTCTAGTGTTACCACTCTGCCAATCTGAGCTACTCCTGCTGACTCGTCATGATCTTTCCAAAATACTCTGAGACACCCTGCAACTCTGCCGGAATCATTCCAGCAAAATACATGAATTGCATCCTGGTCCTTATCATCAAGATCCTGATATATACATTCCTGCTCTGTGACAAAAATCTCAAATCTTGTTTTTAAAATCTCGTATAGCTCCGTGGTACTGAGCTCGTTAAAATGCTTAACTATAAAATTCATTTATCCAATCCACCTGCTTCTATCATTTTATCTTCATAGTACATCTTTTGATGTCTGATTTGCAAAAGTTTAAGGGGGTTTAGCATCACTTCTATGTAACATTAGACATTTATCAAATATATATTTGACATTCATCGAACTATATGTTATTTTATATTCATCAAATAGTTATTAGACATATATCTAATATAGGAGAACCCATATGAAAGCTGAGATTCGTGAATTATTCCAGAACAGAAACTATCGTAAAGACTTATCAGCAGAGCTCATCAATCGCCTCGGTGATTCAGTAGACGCCATCGCCTCCTCCTGGATCGTATATGAGATTACAGGTCAGCCCAGCTGGTCAGCTATCATCTATGCACTGAACCGCATTCCTACTATTTTCATTACTCCACTGGCAGGCCCCTGGGTTGAGCGTCAGAATAAGAAGCTGATCATGGTTATTACAGATCTTATCAGAGCTATCTGTGTAGGAATCATTGCAACCGGACTTCTCATGGGCTTTTTAAATGCCCCCATGATTGCCTTACTGAGTCTTATAATTTCAAGTGCTGAGTCCTTCAGAATTCCGGCAGGGACAGCTCTTTTCCCTCAGATTGTTCCTGAGCACCTCTATGGCGAAGCAATGTCCATGACCAAAGCTGCTTCCAGCACCGTTGAACTTGTAGGCAATGCCATTGCTGCTGTGATTATCGCTCTAATCGGAAGCTCAGGCGCCATCTACTTTGATATGGTTACTTTCATCCTTTCAGCTCTCATCATCCTCTCCATGAAACTTAAGGACGACAGCAGTAAAAGCACAGAGAGTTTCAACATTTCTGCATATATGAATGACCTCAAGGACGGTTTTTTGTACTGCGCTACTAAAAAAAGACTTGTTTCCATCACTATGATCGTCCTTTTCTTAAATGGAATCCTGGTTCCCCTCGACAGCCTTAAGGCTCCCATGGTCAACGAGCTTTTACACGGCAATGCCCTTTTCCTTTCAGCCTTCGGAACCACATTCGTTGTAAGCATGCTCGTGGGATCACTTGTTTTCCCCATGATTTATAAGCGGTTAAATGCTAAAATGGTACTTGTAATGGTTTCAGTTGTTATCACTGTTGTTTATTTCATCCTGGTAGCTGCATCACCCTTCTACACCAATCCTTACATCGCTCTTGGTTTCCTTGTAGTGCTGACCGCAGCCCTTGGACTTTGTATAACAATCGCCAACATGTTCCTTGGTGTTGAGTCATATCGCATAATAGATAAAGAATATCTTGCAAGAACCTCCAGCATCGGAAATGCCCTTGGATCGGCAATCATGCCCGTAACTGCAGGACTTATCAGTGGATTACTTCAGTTTTCAAATGTTTCACAGATTTTCCTTGGCGCCGGTGTTGTTGCAATCGTATTTTGCATAGCTCTTATTGTAAAAGGCGATCTTGATGAAAAAGAAACAACAGTTAAATCAGAGTCTATGGAGGCAGTATGAATAAGTTTTATCCAGAGATACAGTACGTACCCGAGAGTATTACATTACTTAATATGATTGCTCAGCCCGCTGGTTTTGAAACGGAATATATGAACAGGATTGCAGCAAGGTACTGTATTACACCGGATGAGGAATGCCGGAAATATGTTGAGCTTCTTCAGGAAATTGAAGATGCTGCAAGGACTGAATTTGCTAAGGATTCTGAAGATATTCAGTTTTTCTGCGGTATGGAAAAAATTGACGACAACGTCAAAACCTTTGCCAATATCCTTATGCTGATTGGAAGCAGTGTGCTTCGCGAAAACTCGGTGTCAAAATATTACAATGAGCTAAAGAATCTATCCGATGCCGATTACACTAGACGTTTCTACTATGAAGTTAAAGTCTATGACTCCCGCACTGTTGATGAGGATATTGAAGGTGAAATTTCCGCCCTGGACGTATTTGAATTAATTCAGCAAAAAGATTTTTCCGATTCCGAGAAGCTCCATTTGCAGAAGCTTTTCATTCATCATAAGGAATACTGTGAGAAATTTGCCGCTCTGATGGAGCGCTCCGCCAAGGTAATTAAGAAGTTTGAAAAGAAGCTTTTGGCTAAAGGCAAAAAAGTGATTACTTACTTTGAAGGCATCTTAAATGGGACATCAATGGCAACTTACATCATGAAGGGATTCTATGGTGATCTGGAATCCGAGGTAAATTTCGATAACTGTGATGTCTATATTTCCTATATAAAAAGTGCTGTTATGAGTTTTTTCTTTGAAAAGCCTTCCCCAGCCTCTACGGCTACAGTCAACATCGGAGCAATCTATAACCCTTCCGTCAAAATTGGCGATCTACTAAAAAATCTCAGCAGCCTCGATGAGGACAAGGTGCTCTCAATACTTAAGCTCCTTGCAGATAAGAGTAAATTTGAAATTTTATCAGCCACAGTAGACGAGCCCGCCTATGGTGCACAACTTGCATCAATGCTGGGGCTCACCACAGCCACTATATCCCACCACACCTCAGCTCTTCTTGATCAGAATCTGCTGACATTGGATAAAGTGGACACTAAGGTATACTACCGCGCTAATCCTGATATGATCCGCGCATTAGTAAACTATATTAAAAAAGAATTATTGCATGAATAAGTGGTCTCTTGGGGACGGGGTTAGCGGTCCATTTTCGTATATACTACCCTTTGGAAAATGAACCATTAACCCCGTCCCCATATGGGCCATTAAAGGTTATAAATCTTCGAATACTTCTCTTTGAAATGTTTGATGAGTGGCTTTGCAGAGAGTTCCTGTCCACAAACAGCTTCGAGAACTTCACTGGATATTCTGGTTGCGCCATACTGGTGAATATTCTCATTGAGCCACTTTGTGATCTTCTTTATTTCTCCGGAAGCAAGGATGTCATCGATACTTCCAAGGTCTTTCTCAATTGCTTCAAAGAACATTCCATCATAGATACTGCCAAGAAGGTATGATGGGAAATAGCCAAAGCTTGCATCTGACCAGTGCATGTCCTGTAAAACGCCCTGGGCATCAGTTTCAGGTACTACGTGAAGAAGCTCATCCATCTTTTCGTTCCACATCTTAGGAAGGTCTTTTACATCTGCTCCATCAATAAAAATTGCTCTCTCCATCTCGTATCTGAGGATAATATGGAGGCAGTATGTAAGCTCGTCAGCTTCAGTTCTGACAAGGCTGTTTTCAATGTGGTTAATTTCTTTATAGAATTCCTCAAGTGTTACAGTTTTAAGCTCCGGGACAATTTCGCATACCTTTGGCCAGATTGGTTTCCAGAAATTGATGTTTCTTCCAAGGATGTTCTCATAGAACCTTGACTGGCTCTCATGAAGTCCCATGTAGCTGATGGAAGCGCCTTCAGTTCCTTCATACTTGTGGTCAACATTCTGCTCAAAGATGGCATGTCCACCTTCATGAATAGCTGAGAAAATTGCAGAAATAACCTCATTCTCGTAGTAATGGTTTGTGATCCTGACATCATCAATGGACATGTTTGTGGTAAACGGGTGCTCGGTTTCAGCCTGGGCAAATCTTTCCATGTCAATTCCCATGTACTCCACAAGGAACTTGCAAAGCTCAGCCTGCTCGTGAGCAGGTACTTTCATAGTAAACTTGCTGTGATCCGGCTGTGGACAGGCAAGAATCTTATCCAAAAGAGGGATCAGCTCTTCTTTAAGTTCCTCGAAAACTGCATCAATCTTATCCTGTGTCATGCCTCTTTCGTAATCATCGATAAGGGCATCATAGGGCTGCATATCAGGGGAAACATATTTCTTATATTCTTTAACCGCTTTAATAGTTTTCTCAAGCGGTGCTTCGTATGACTTCCAGTCATTGTTCTGTTTAGCCTTAGGCCATGCAATTGAAGAAGCTGTGATTGTTTTTACATATTCCTCGTAGAAATCCTGAGGAACACGTCTCATCTTATCGAGCTGCTCCTTTGTTCTTGTAATGTCAAATTTCATTACGTCATCAAGTTTATCAAACTCTTCTTTTTCAGAAAGCTTGCACACAAGGCCATAGAACTCATCATCTGTTGCTTTCTTAAAATGCTCAGTTGAAAAGAATGAAATGGCATCTGATAATTTCTCTTTTCCACCATCAGGACATGTGGTCTCAAGATCCCAATGCATAAGGGACATTGCATGTCCAAGGTAGTTAAGTTCTTTCTGTTTTGCTTTGTATTTCTCAAGTAATGTCATATAATTTGTCTCCTATTCTGAATAATATTTATCGAATCATTGGTTCTTAAGATAAAAAAGTCTGTCTTCTTGCTGTTTCTTCATAAATATACGCACGTCCTTCGACCCTTCAAGATCAAGGGCTCATCGCATCGTCTCTATTCAAGCCCATTCTCTGTCAATGTGTAGACTTTCGTACAAACCTCATCTATGTATTTCCTGTCGTGCGAGATGCTGATAACAGCTCCTGGGAAAAGAGATATCATCTTCCTGATTACTGGCCCTGACAGGGGTGAGAAGTTTCGCGTTGGTTCATCCAAAATAAGAACATTCGCATCAGATAAGCTCATTTTAAGTAGAAGCACCTTTGCTTTCTGCCCGCCCGACAACTCTCTTATAGGGTGGTCCATCTCATCCGCTGTATACTTGAGTGATCCAAGATAAGTCCTGATGCGGGTCCGTACTTTCTTATCTCCTGTTTCATCAAGAAACTCCACAGGCGTCACATCAAGATCAAGAAGCTCCTCATAGTTTTGTGGCATGTACTGAACTTTTATATCACTCCTTGCAAGAAGCTCTTTGACCATCTTCTTTAGAAGAGTCGTCTTTCCAACTCCGTTAGTTCCAACAATGCAGATTTTCTCAGGTCCTCTTACTCTCAGAAATATATCTTTTGCCAAAATTTTCGTATCATCCGGAGTTCTCAGTTCATCAAGGCTATACTCTATAACAGTCTTGCCAGCAGGCATCCTGGCATCATAAGATCCCAGCTTAAAAAATATTGCTTCCTCCTGCTCAGGCATCTTAGTCATATTCTCATCTTCTTTTTCAAAGCGCTTTCCCATGGCCTTAACAGTGTGCATCTTGTCCTTTAGATTTTTACCCTCAGCTGGCGATTGCCTTGAAACATTCGAAAGAGCATGCTCTACACTGTTATATACTCTTGCATACTTCTCATCTCGGCGCTTTTTCTCTTTCCTGTCATTAAGCGCCTGCTGTTCCTGCCTCTGGAAGTCCTCAGCTCTTTTTTCTATATAATTCCTGTAACTGTCCCTGACGATCGTGTACCTGCTCTTAGTCTTCCTCATGATCTGCTCAATATGGATCACCACATTGGCAGTATTCTCGATAAGAGTCTCATCGTGAGATATGAACAAAGCTATGTGCTCCCACCCATTTATAAGCCTCTCCAGAAGTTCCAGCGTACTGATGTCTATATCGTTTGAAGGCTCGTCCAAAAGGAGAACTGTTGGCTTATCCATCAGTATTCTTAACAGCTGAGCCTTTACTTTCTCGCCGCCGGACAGACTTCCCATATTCTGGTCGCTGTAAAAAAAGTCTACGGGTATCCTGAATTCCTTAGCCAGTTCCGCTAGTTCTTTTGGATCCTTGTCAAAAAAGAGATTGGCCTCTGAGAAATACTCATATAGTGTCTTATCTTTATCTGCATCCGGCAGTTCCTGAGGAAGGTACCCCAGAACTTCCCCTGAAGTTATAAGTTCTCCCTCGCATTCTGTATATTCTTCGGCCATTGACGGATCATATATCCACTTCATAAGGGTAGACTTTCCATTGCCCTCTTCTCCTATGATAACTGCCTTATCTTTGTCATTTAATGTTAGATTGAATTTCTCAAGAATAATCCTAAAATCTTTGCGATGTGTTATAGTTAAGTCTTTAATCTGCAGCATATATCGCCTCCTGTTCTGCTGCCTAAAATACCAAAATGAGCCTACCTTGTATACGCAAAATAGACTCACACAAATAGACCCACTAATACAGTAAGGCTAAGAATGCATGATAACATCAGGCATAAGCTGATTCAATATGATTTTTACCTAGCTTCAAAACACTTACTCCATATCCGGGAATGGTTATCATTCCTGAAGCATCTTCCCCTTTGAATACATCAAGCGCTTTTCCTTTAATTATGAAGTTCTTGGCATCCTTTGAATAGTTAAGTATAAATGCGAATTGATCCTCACCATCCCCTCTTACCGCAAGCTCCAACTCCTCCGGTAGTTCAAGATATTCTCCATATGGGTTCTTAACTCCAAGTTTGTCAAAAAAGACTTCAACTGACTCTTCGTTAAAAGAACTGCCATAATAATATACTTCACCATTACCGAATTTATTAGCTGTAAGTGCGCCAAAGCCCTTATAATAGTCATCCTCATAAGTTGCCAGAACTTTGCAGTTTTGTCCACAATCCGCCTCTGATCCGGACCGGTTATCCACAGTGAGCTGATCAGCAAATACACTTGCTGTGAATAATGTATCGTCCCACTTAATGTGAACATCCCCTGCATCGGGAGCAATATAGGTATACTCCGGGATGTCACAGCCGGTAAGTGGTTTGAGTTTTCCAGGAAGCTTCTCCATTGTGCACTTTCCGGTTATTTCCTTGTATCCACTTCTGCAGCCAATTACGAGTTTTCCACCATTCTCAACATACTTTGTAAGAGCCGGCAAAAATCTGTCATCCACAATTGTCATATGTGGATAGATCAAAAGATCATATTGGGAAAGCGTTTCAAATAGCAGCTCTGTATCCACTTGTCCACTGGCATCATCTCTTCTGAGATATCCACTAAGATACACGAAATCAATTGGTGTATGGGTTTTCTGAGAGGCATTTACGATTGCCTTCTGGCTTTGCTCCTCAACACTTTTATGCCATACATCATACTCAGCATCCCAGACATTATCGCAGTCCTTTAGGACAGCAACTTTTGCAGCATACCTGCATCCTGCAACGGCAGATAATTTCTGCACTTTAGTGCTAATATCCGCAATCTCTTTTAACCTTCTGTTATCTCTTCCGGAATAATCAAGGATTCCGTGCCAGTACATCTCAGTTCCGAAAGTCGCAGTTCTCCACCTAAAATAGCTGATAAAATCTGCGCCATGAGCAATTGACTGCATTGTCCACAAAGTAATCTGGCCCGGTCTTGGAGTAGGCGCTGCCATACCGGAATTCCAGCCATTAGCGCCGGATTGCTGCTCCATAATGCCAAATATAGGTGATATTGACCTTGTCTCTGTAAGATGCCTGCTCCACTTTCTGTCTCTAAGCGCGTCTTCTGAAGGATCATATCCATCAAGAGTATAAGCAAAATTTGGATATGAATCATAGGTTATAAAATCAAGACTCTCGTCTCTCATCCTCTGATAATCCACATGTCCAAATATACCGTTAGTTGTAATGAAGTCATCTTCTTTTTTGTATTTGCGAATTATATCAGCCTGTATCTCAGCCCAGCTGCAGGCACTATCAGATACAAATCTGTAGTAATCCAAGGTCTGATGAGGGTTCACAACTCCCTGAATAGTAGTTCTCGGAACGTGAACCTCGTTCCAGTCAGTATAAGTCTGGTTCCAGAAAACTGTTCCCCATGCATCATTTAATGCATCAAGACTCTTATACTTATTCTGCAAAAATCTGTTAAAAGCTTTATCATCACTTTCTGAGTAAAACTCAGCAATCTCACAGTTTATCTCATTATCGATCTGCCAGCCTATTACGCTTTTTCTTTTACCATAGTGCTCTGCAAATCTCTCAACGATTCTTGATGACAGTTTGCGATAATTCTCAGAATTGTAATTATAATGACGACGCATTCCATGCCTGAAAAGAACTCCATCTTTCCTGGCATTTAATACATCAGGATATTTCTCAGATAGCCACGCCGGAGGCGTAGCTGTAGGTGTTCCCATGATCACCTGCATTCCAATTTCATCCGTCAGATCAAGAAACTCATCAAAAAAATCAAAGTTAAAATTGCCTTCAGTAAGCTCTACTTTACTCCAGGCAAACTCTGCTATTCTGACTGTCTTTATACCCACAGACAGCATCCTTTCAAGGTCTTCTCGCCACAAGGACTTATCCCAGTGTTCAGGATAATAACAGGTTCCAAGAGTTATGCTTTCCCCGTTCAATATTTTTCTCATTTATTACCTTCCCCTTTTCCATTTGCAGTTGATTCGGTATTTATATTCCAAACCAAAGTCCCAAAAACTCATTACTTCTCACGCAAACACCTTAGTGCGCCATCTTCCCTTCATATATCTGATAACGCAGCCAAGTCCTGTGATTGCCCAGGTAAGGCCGTTAGTGTACCAGCATCCCCAAAGTCCAACGCCGGGAATAGCCATAAGTATAGTTGCAAAACCGATTCTTCCAACGACTTCTATAAGACCATTTATCAGCGCAAATGCGGCATCACCGACGCCATTAAGCATTCCTCTGAACACATAGATAAGACCAAGTGTAAAGTAGAATAAACTTGTTATTCTAAGACCTCTTGCACCGATCCTTATGGCCTCTGCGTTTGGTGTAAAGAATCTGATTATGTTCTCACCAAATGCAAACATGACGAAGATCATAAGAGCGCTAAATGCTGCAACAAGGAATACACTCTTGATACATCCGCTCTTTACACGATCAAGCTTTTTAGCTCCTGCATTCTGGCCAGCAAAAGTAGAAACCGCTGTTCCAAGAGAACCAAATGGCTGCTGGACAAGCTGTTCAATACGTCCTGTAGCAGTATAAGCTGCCATTACGTTACTTCCGAAGCTGTTAACAACTCTCTGAAGAGCCACACATGAAAAAGCAATAAGCGCATTCTGGAGCGCCAACGGAATACCAAGTCTTATGGCTTTATCAATGATATCTGTGTTGACTATTTTATGTTTAGGCTCAAGCTGCAGATATGGATTCTTTTTTACTCCAACTGCTATAGAGCCGATCATTGCGATTGTCTGGGAAAAAACTGTTGCTATAGCAGCACCTGCAACTCCCATGTGAAGGCCAACTACGGTCACAAGGTCAAGAACAATATTTACGATACATGCTACAACCAGGAAAATAAGCGGAGTCTTACTATCGCCAAGAGCTCTCAGGATTGATGAGATCATGTTGTAAGCTGCAACAAGAAATGTTGCTCCGCAAACTATTCTCATATAAAGTAGCGCGTCGCCCATACACTCATCGGGAGTGTCCATAAGGGTTAAAATAGGTCTCGCAAACACTACGCTTACAACACTCATAAGAATCCCCGCTGCAAGTGTGATATAAATAGAGTTTCCTACAATCTTTTTTACATAATCATCTTTTCCGGCGCCAAAGTTCTGGGAGATCATGATGCCTACACCAGCGCCCATACCCATGCAAAGTGAAAAGAATAAGAAGTTCACACTTCCAACCGCTCCTATAGAAGCAAGACCATATTCGCCACCGAACTGACCTACTATTATAGTATCTGCAAGATTGTAAAACTGCTGGAACAGATTACCTAAAAGCATAGGAATAGTGAACTTAATAAGAAGCGCTATCTCATTGCCTTTTGTCATATCGGTAACATATCGTTTTTCCATAAAAAACTCCTCAACATACCTCAATACAAATTTGATTGTTACGCCTTAATTGCCCATCTCATCTTGGTAGACTTACTGCGAGGATTCAGCCTGCACTCTTCTGCTGATGGCCTTGTCACATCCTCTGATATATCGCTGTAAACTCCATTCTTTTTCAGTTCCTTAAAGGACTTTTTTACAAGTCTGTCTTCCCCTGAGTGGAAAGTCAAAATCGCAACTCTTCCACCTGGATTAAGTATTCCGGGGAGCTTTTCCAAAAATGAATAAAGAACTTCAAATTCACTGTTTACATCTATTCGAAGCGCCTGAAAAACTCTGGCACAACTCTTTTTAATAGCCTGTTCTTTCTCTTCCTTGGGAACTTTCCAAAGGGCACCTTCAATTGCTTCTCTGAGTGCAGTTGTGGTATCCATCGGATTTCCTTTTTTCATCAGGTTAAAAACTTTGTCGGCTATTTCTTCAGCATAGGGCTCATCTGAGTTCTCAATGAGCATTCCGACAAACTCATCCCTTGTAATGTTATGGAGCCTTTCTGCTGCCGATTCTCCATGCTCAGGGTCAAGCCTTAGATCAAGAGGTCCGTCAACCTTATAGGAAAAGCCTCTCTTGGGATCATCGATCTGCATAGAGGAAACTCCAAGGTCAGCCAAAACAAAGTCAAACTTACCGGCTTCCTCTGCTACTTTATCTATGTTGGCAAAATTAATGAGCCTGAATTTAAAGTTATCCTCTCCAAATCCGGCGCTTCTTAGCCTCTCCACGGTCTTTTGTGACTCTATGGGATCGACGTCAAGTCCGTAGACACAGCCCTTTCCCTGCAGCTGCTCCAGCATTTTCCTGGTATGTCCGCCATATCCGAGCGTACAGTCAAGCCCCTGTTCACCGGGCTGTATCTTAAGCACATCAAGAATTTCTTTTACCATGATGGAAATATGCATACCTGCAGGCGTTGAGCCCTTTGAGATAACCTTCGCCACTGTATCTGCATATTTCTCAGGGTTTTGCTCTTTATATTTTTCTTCAAACTTTCTGGGATATTTCCCGGAATAGTGTACTCTGCGCTTATGCTGTTTTTCTTCCATTTATCCTCCAAAATAGGTAATGCTATGGAATAATTGTAATATTATCCAAACATAAAAGGAAGTCCGGTTTTATTCAGACTTCCCTTTTTTCTGTACTATATTATTATCAGACAAAAAAACGGATACAGGCAAAATCCTGCATCCGCTCTTTTCAATTTCATATTCTTTTATTCAAACTGACTTGCGTAAAGCTTGTAATATACACCTTTTCTTTCCATAAGGGATTCATGATTTCCCTGCTCAACTACATCCCCATGTTCCATAACAAGAATATTATCAGCATTTCTTATGGTAGAAAGCCTGTGGGCAATGATAAAACAGGTTTTTCCAACCATGAGGTTCCTCATGGCTGCCTGTACTTTCCTCTCTGTAGCTGTGTCAACATTACTTGTGGCCTCATCAAGTATAAGCATACTGGTGTCATATAACATAGCTCTTGCAATAGTGATCAGTTGCTTCTGGCCCTTACTGATGTTGCCTCCATCTTCCCCTATAACTGTATTATAGCCCTTGGGGAGTCTCATAATATAGTTGTGTATATGAGCAGCCTTTGCTGCTTCTGTAACTTCTTCAATGGTTGCATTCTCTTTTCCATAAGCTATATTGTCAAAAATACTTCCATTAAATACCCATGTATCCTGAAGGACCATTGAATAACTCTTCCTAAGGCTCTCCATTGTGTATAGCTTTGAATCTTTCTCGTCAACAAGGATACAGCCATTTTGAGGATCA
>JAEEGH010002559.1_pt1 | contig 49059 bp, 35 predicted proteins | sample 9134181 | NCBI WGS metagenome assembly JAEEGH01 (sample SAMN16246544, study PRJNA631951) | gut metagenome | biome: gut microbiome; feature: rumen; material: DP-attached | host: Bos | place: Iran: Karaj | collected 2018-10
TTATTATTTGATTTTTTATGCCTGTGAAAATAAAGAAGGTTTCTATATATCTTTTTTGGACTCCATGGGAAATCAAATATTGAAAAGATACACAAATCATTCTTGTCTGACTGAGGATGGAGAATTATGTATTGTTAATGACAAATTACTATTGCATCAGTCATCAAACCCTCTGGTTATATATGATTTAAATAAACTTGCTGATGAAACTTATGATTTTAATGATTGCATAGATTATTCATTTAATCAGGGAAAAGCAAAGCTATTTAGTAATGTTGTTTCTGATGAAAAAAACTGCTATTTCTGCTATTGGGATGGAGAAGATTCAGATAGTACTTATTTATATGTGAGTGCTGTTTCCTTGTCTGATTATAAAAATGTATGGACATATAAAATGGAGGATCAATGGTTTGGTGGGGTAAATATTCTTTCATTAAAGAACGGACAACTTTATTTACCAGCCGATTATGGATGCGTATACAGTCTGGATGCTTCAAATGGAAATTTAACCTGGAAAACAAAAATAAAAAATAGGGAGGACCCTAGTAATTTAATGCAAGAAGGTATCTTTTATAAAGATTTCTTTGTAGTTCCTTGTAGTAATTCATTTCTTTATTATTTTAATATAGCTGATGGAAAAATAAAAGGAAAAAAGTATCTTCCATATGTAAGCAGGACAAGATGTATGTATACTGACGGTGAATATCTTTATATTACATCAGGTTCATATATAGTCAGACTAAAATTACTTGAGTAGGGATTAATGAATTTTATTAAACATATTTCGAAAATATTATTTATCTCATCATTATTGTGCAGCATTATATCTTGTGATTTTTTCTGTCATCAAAACAAAATACAGTGTAATAATCTTTTTCTTGTGTACATGGCTGGGGACAATTCCTTGAATAGAACTGTTTATTCAGATATTGAAGAAATAAAAAATGGAATGCACAAAGAAAATGATATTGTATTAGTTTTGGCTGACAGATATTCACCGAATTATTTTGAAGATGAATGGAATGAAGCAAGACTATTTCAAATTACTTATGAAGAAGATACTGTTGCTGTACAAGAACTGGAAGACAAAAATATTGGAATTACTTTAGAGTGGTTAGATGACGTTATTGATAGCGGAAGAGAGGAAACCTTATGTTCTTTTTTACAATATGCCCAGAATCACTACGAATATAAAAATGTATATTTAGATTTGTGGAATCATGGTGGAGGCTGGACTTCCGGTGATTCATATAAAAAACAAAATCATTCAGCAAGAAATATCTGTAATGATGAAGGATCTCATAATTCTTTGTCTCCAAAAGAGGTATCAAATGCAATCCGGCAATCTCATATAAAGCATTTTAATATTATTCTGATGGATGCATGCTATATGGCTTCGATAGAAGTCTCTGCTGAATTATTAGGACTAACAGATACTATTATTTTCTCGCAGGATTCAATTCCAGAAGATGGCATGCCTTATGATCAAATTATTCCCATATTGTTTTCTGATGAATCAAATGATGAAAAGTGCAGGAAGATGTGTAATTCTTATATAAACAGCTATAAGAAGAAAAAGACTAGCATTTCAGCAGTTAGAATTGATGAAGACAACCAGTTGCAAATATTTCTTAATGATTTTGAGAATTACATAAGTAATATAACAGACTTAAGAAATATAATTAATTGCCGCGAATACAATTCAGGTTTTCTCAATGAAGTAATTGATTTTGGAATTCTCTTTGATGATTTTTTGAAATCCAAATACTCAAATATCCTGATTTACAATAGTTCTGATTTGAACAGTGGAATGTCAATCTATTTTCCAGAATTCATAAGTTACTCAAAAGATTCCTGGGAGTATACAGCAGAAAGACTAAACTTCTTATCAATCTGTCCATCTTATCTAAAATTCTTAAGCAAAGTCGAAAAAGAAAAATCCTCTCCGAATCAAATTGATTTTCTAGAGCCAAATAATTATTTGATAGATTCATATAAAATCAATATAAGTGAAAAAAATATTCAATCATATTTATGGTGTCCATGTGATGAGGACTGGTATGAGTTTAGCTTCTCAACAAAACTTAACAGAATAGAATTACATGAGCCTGAGTTTTTTGATTACAATCTGATTGTTTTCTTGTACAAAGATGGAATTTTAATTCAATCACTTTATGAAGATGATAAATCAAATGTAATCGAACTTTCAGATTATGACTATGATAGCTTCTATGTAAAAATATATTCATCTTTCGGTTATTATAATCAAACCGATCCATATATTTTAGAATGGAGTTGACTCAAAAAAAGCAATATAAGGTCAGAATTTTGAAAAAGAATATCCGGACCATCATGTTAAAATAAAAACCACTTTGCTTCTGCAGGAAAACTAATATTCGAAAGCAGAAGAAAGTGGTCTTAAAATTTCTATTCGTTTTACTCGTTAAGAAAAAAAGAAATTACTCCCAATAAAGTTCAGTTACAATGTTGTCAGATCCATCAGAAGAAGGTTTAATTATAACTTTATAAACCTGACTATTTTTATTCTCAGCCTCAACCTTTGAATTAACTCCAGAATTAGTGAGAGTATACCAGTCTCCAATATTTGGATGTTCTTCCTTGTATGCATCAAAGACAGATTTTTCCATGTAGTAAAAGGCAAACACCTCATCACCAGATTGTTCAATATTGAATTCCGTGTAGATTCCTTCCAGTTTCAAGTTAACTTTATCCCCTGGGGCCAGAACAGATGCTGTTGCAGAAGCGGATTTTAGGCTGTAATTATAGCTGGCCATATAAACAAATGTTTTATCTGTATTATTTTCAATTGTCACATCAGCAGTTAAATTGACAATAAAATAACACCCTGTAAACATCATCGTAAATGCTGCCAGAAGCAGGCCCAATCCCAATTTTTTCATAATGTACCTCTCTTATAATAATTTGCTCACTATAGAGCCACTTATCTAAGCCTACAATGAAAAGACAATACTAGTCTACAGTGAAAACAATTATCAATAAATTTACCGGCAGGAGGATTTAAAAGAATGTTTTTCTGTTGCAATTAATAGAACAAAAGGCCATATCTCTTGAGAGAAGCGCTTAAAATCATTACAATGTGGGACTATGAAAACATCAAAGATTCCATTCAGGACACTGCGTGAAGCTCCAGCAGAAGCAGTTATTTCTAGTCATCAGCTCATGATGCGTGCTGATTTAATCCGTAAACTCGGCAATGGTCTTTATACCTACATGCCTCTTGGTTTACGCGCATACCGCAAACTCGAAAGCATTATCAAGCAGGAACTTGATAGAAGCGGTGCTATGGAATTTAAACCCACTGTAGTTGTTCCGGGAGACATCTGGAAGGAAAGTGGCCGCTGGGAAACAATGGGCCCTCAGATGCTTAAAGCAAAAAACCGTGGTGAACAGGATATGGTTGTCAGCCCTACTGCAGAAGAAGCTTACACTGCAATCTGTCGTGCAGGACTTACTTCATACAAGCAGCTTCCTATCAACATGTATCAGATTAATACAAAATATCGTGATGAAATCCGTCCACGCTATGGTGTAATGCGCGGCCGTGAATTCAATATGATGGACGGCTACACTCTTAACGCTGATGATGAGTCTCTGGATGAAAGTTACCAGGCTTATGCAAAAGCATACCACCGTATCTTCAAGCGCCTTGGTCTTAAGGTAATTCCTGTAAAGGCTGATACAGGTGCAATGGGCGGTTCCGGTTCAGAAGAATTCATGATTGAAAGTCCAATTGGTGACGACACTCTCATTCTCTGCCCTAACTGCGACTATGCAGCAAATGTAGAAAAGGCAACCTGTGCTCCAGATGCAGCTGTAGACAACGATGGAAATCCACAGAAGAAAACTGATCTTCCAATCGAAGAAGTTGCTACTCCTAATGTCTTCTCTATTGAAGATATGGAAAAATTCTTCCAGCAGACACCAAAGACTTTTATTAAAGCCCTTATCTACCGTGTAATTAACTCTACCCTGGATCTGTCAAAAGCTCCCGGCTGTGAAAAGCTCGAAGCAAAAACAGAAGGCAGCATGAAGTATTATCCAGTTTCTTACGCCTGTGTTTTAATCAGGGCAGACCTTGACGTTAACGAGGCAAAACTTGCAGGTCTTCTTAAGGCAAGTGAAGTTTGTCTTGCAGAAGATGATGAAGTTAAGGAAATTGCAGGAGCAGGCCACGGATTTGTTGGACCAGTTTCCGTTAAGTGTCCGATTGTTCAGGACCTGAGCGTAAACGATATGCACGATGCAATTGCAGGAGCAGGAAAAGACGGATTCCACATTAAGCACGTTGAACCTGGCAGAGACTTTACTGCTTACCTGAATGCAGATGTACGTACTGTAAAAGCCGGAGACAAATGTTCATGCGGCGGTACCTACTATACAACAAAAGGAAACGAACTTGGCCACATCTTTAAACTCGGCAAAAAATATACTGAATCCATGAACGTAACCTATCTGGACAAAAACGGAAAGGCTGCAGTTCCTACAATGGGCTGCTACGGAATTGGTGTGGACCGCGTACTTGCAAGTATTATTGAAGCAAATCATGATGACCAGGGAATCATCTGGCCAATGTCAGTAGCACCATATCAGGTAGCAATTGTACCAATCAAGTACAAGGATGCCATGAAGGAAGCTGCAGACAAGCTTTATGACCAGCTCATGGATGCAGGTGTAGAAGTTCTTCTTGATGACCGCGATGAACGTCCTGGAGTTAAGTTCAACGATATGGACCTGATTGGATTCCCGATCCGCGTTACAATTGGAGACAAAAATCTTCCAAATGTTGAAGTTAAAGTCAGAAATCAGTCAGAAGCCCAGCTTATTCCACTTGAAGAAGCCGGTGCAAAAATCGCACAAATCGTAAAAGAGGCAATAGACGCCCTTAACAAGACAGAGTAAAATTCTTTAACATAAAGAAGTCCCCGGTTTGAAGCACAACGTAAAGTGCATTTCAAGCCGGGTTTTCTTTTTAAGAAGGAGCACACCTGAAACTTTTCTACGGGCCATCCGCCACTGCGCTTTGCTCCGGTGCTCCGCACTGCCTGCGGCCTGGCTCCTGTCCCGGCTAGGCTGAAGTAAAAATTCCCCTGTCTCTTTTTTCATAAGATAAAACCGCAGTCTATTTTTCTACAAAATACAGCTTCATCATTCCCTTGCCCTTAATTTCCTTTTCACCTCTGTCAGTAAAGGTAAAGTCGTTTTTAGTTCTCTCATAAACATCCTGAGAAACACTAATCTTCATTGCCTCACTGTTGGATTCCATACGACTGGCCACATTTACAGCATCTCCAAAAATATCGTAAATGTACTTTTTAATTCCGACAATTCCTGCAACAACTTCACCAGTATTTATGCCCAGACGGATCTTCCACTTGTACTTAGAATTTTTATTTCTTTCCTCAAGATAGTCCCTGCAGTCAATCGCTGCTGCAACCATAACCCTTGAGCTGTTCATATTGGAATCAGGCAAACCGCAGACAGCCATGTAAGCGTCACCAATTGTTTTTATGCGCACACAACCGTAATTTTCAATAATCTGATCAAAGTGAGTGAAGATATCATTTAATTCATCTATGAGAACAGAAGGCTCCATTGTTTTTGAAATAGAAGTAAAGCCTACAATATCCGTAAATAAAATCGAAACATTTTTGTAGGCCTCAGGTTCCGCATAGCCCTTGTCCCTTAATTCTTCCATTACCCTTCTTGGCAGAATATTTTCCAGCAGGGCTTCATTTTTTTCATTCAATCTTTCAATATTCTTTTCAATGTATTCAATAATCAGCTTAAAGATTACAATCATAAAAAGTACAAGGGTAAGACTGGCTGCAATATTTACAAAGCGGATTTTTCTTAAGACTTCAATTGCAAGAGGATAGATAGCTTCTATTTTATCAAAATACCAGACACAAAAAACAAAAACAACAGTACATACAAAGGAGGCTGGCAGAGCTGCTACAAAGCCCTTTTTCTCTACAAGATATGGAAAGACCGCCATTATAAAAATCAGAAAGTGAAAGCCTGCATAACCGGTAAGAAAATAATCTGCGCAGATTGCATGAAGAACAACTTCAACCATGGCAGAATAATAGGCTGCATTTACTCCCTTAAATTTTATAAGAAGAAAAGTGATGATTCCAAAATAACTGACGCTGAAAATATTAAAGTAAAACATCGGTGTTATTTTTAAAACGCCAAAAGTAATAAGAAAACCGATATGATATACAAGGGCAAAAAGTATACCTGTTACGGCAATAATAAAGCCGCCGTTACTCTGGGAAAGGATTTCTCCCAGTTTGTATTTTAAATTTTCTTTTCTATTTTCCATAAAAACTCTCTCCAGATGATTTTATTAGCCCGAATGTCGAGTTTTGAAAAGTTGCTAACATTACAAAAAAAACGGCGCGAAGGAGTGAAAACAACTCGACATTCGGGCTATTAAAAAATATTATAACACAAAAAATTTTATATCATTAATAATATTAAGTTATAAACCGGGTGGTTATTGTCAGAATTTTATTTTTATAAACCGAATTGAATTAATTACTGCGCGAATTATTTCATCACAAAGAACGGCAACAAAAACTCCAAGCATTCCAAGCTTAAACACAAAAACACAAAGTGCTGAGAGTCTGGCGTGGAAAAAAAGAAACAAAAATCAATGCTCCTGATGAAACCATAAACGACCATTTTATAGCAGTTTTTACAACATCCCGGTAAAGTCTGTGGTCTCTGGCACCGGTTGCCTCTCCTGTAAGAGTCATAGAAGGATAAATTAAAATCTCTGTTATATAACATAAGCTTACATGAAAATTTCTGAATTTGAAATTATCATATTATACCATACAGAGGAATTGTATATTCTTCTAGAATCAATTTATAAATACAAACCATATAGCACCGGGAGAGAAACAAATGAGATTTGGTTTAAAATTCAAAATCATCGTATTCGTTGTCATTTTAATTAACTGTGCAGTTATTCTGCTTGGAACCATTGCAAGACATGAACTGGCATCTTCGATTGTAGCAAACACTCAGGAAATCATGAACTTGAATGCACAAAAATCTGCTCAAATCCTCAGGGATGTAAATAAAAAGGAATTCTACCTTCTGGATTCTATTGCATCACTGCCTTTTATCAGGGATGAAAGTATTTCCCTTGAAGAAAAAACTGCCCAGCTTGAAGCCATTGTAAAAACAAATACTGAGCATTTTGAAAATCTGGCTTTTTACAGCGACAAAGGTATTTGTATCAGACCAGACGGACAGTACGTAGATGTATCAGAAATTGATTTCTTCCTTCAGACTATTTCAGGAAAGCGGGTTGTAATTGATCCTCTTCCAAAAAGTTACATGATGGAAGGCGGTTCTGATGATACTGTTATGTTCTATTGTATTCCAGTTTACAGCATTAACAATCCTTCAAAAGCAATCGGTATCCTTTCCTCAATCGTAAATGGTTCTGACGTTTACAATCTTTCAGAATCAATCTTAATCGGAAAAGAATCTCATCCAAGAATTATTTCTACAAGCACAGGTATGACTGTTGGACCTACAACTTATGATGGTTTAAGTGATGAAGAAATTGCTGCCATTCAGGAAACCGGTCAGGGAATCAAAAAAGAAGTTGAAGGGGAAAAGTCAGACTGGGATAAAATGATGGATTCTGTTATTGCAGGCAAATCGAATTTTGAAATTGTTAAAGATCCTGTCTCAAATGAAAAGAAAGTTGTTTCTTATGTTCCTGTTGGGGACGAAAGCGGATGGTCTGTATTGTGTGCTGCTCCATACAAAGAATATTTTGCAGGAATGGCCAGAATCACTAAGATTATTTTAATCTGTGTAATTGCAGCAATTGTTATTGTTATTGCAACAAGCTGGATATTAGTTTCTGCCCTTATTAAACCACTGGGATTTGTTAAAACTACAATCAATGATATTGCTACAGGAGATGCGGATCTTACAAAGAGAATCAATATCCGCCTGAATGATGAAATTGGTGATGTTGTAACAGGCTTTAACAAATTTACAGAAAAACTTCAGACCATTATCTCTCAGGTTAAGAAATCCAGAGACAATTTAGGAAACGCTGGAATTTCACTGGATACATCTACTCTGGAAACTACATCTTCTATTGATGAAATTCTTACAAGCATTACTTCTGTTCACAGTCAGATTGACAATCAGTCAAAGTCTGTTCAGCAGACTGCAGGTGCAGTTAACGAAATTGCAAGCAACATTGAATCTCTCGGCCACATGATTGAAAGACAGTCTGCAGAAGTTTCAGATGCTTCTGCTGCCGTTGAACAGATGATTGGAAATATTAAATCAGTAAACTCTTCAATGGAAAAAATGTCCAGTTCCTTTAACGGTCTGGCAGATTCAGCACAGTCTGGAATTGAACTTCAGCTGAATGTAAACCATATTATTGAAGAAATTAAAAATCAGAGTGAAACCCTTCAGGATGCAAACTCTGCTATTGCAGCAATTGCAGCACAGACAAACCTTCTTGCTATGAACGCCGCCATTGAAGCAGCCCATGCAGGTGAGGCAGGAAAAGGATTCTCTGTTGTTGCAGATGAAATTCGTAAGCTTTCAGAAACTTCAACTGCTCAGTCAAAGACAATCGGTGATCAGCTGAACAATATTAAGACTTCTATTGATACAGTAGTTTCTGCTTCTGAAGAATCAAGCAGGGCTTTCCAGTCTGTAACAAATAAGATTACAGATACAGAGCAGCTGGTTCATCAGATTCAGGCCGCTATGGAAGAACAAAACACTGGTTCAATGCAGATTTCAAAAGCTCTTCATTCAATGAACGATTCTGCAATTGAAGTAAAAACTGCCAGCGAAGAAATGTCAGAAGGAAATAAAGCTATTCTTGAAGAAGTAAGAAATCTTCAGGATACAACTGGAATTATACAGACCAGCATGGATGAAATGACAGAAGGTGCAAAAAGAATCAAAGAAACAGGCCTCAACCTTCGTGAAATTTCAGAAGAAATGAAGGAATCAATTAACGAAATTGGAAGTCAGATTGATAAGTTCAAAGTGTAATTTCTAAATTAATTTACAAAATTAATCCTGGTAATGACAAACCTTTTCCAGACTCAGCCCAAAAGGGCGGTCAGTCACTACCAGGATTTTTTATTTTTAAAGACTGATGGAATTTATATAAGCCAGAAGTTTTTCTGCAAGGTCCCCGTTTGAAATCAGTGAATCAGAAAATGACTTAAAGGATTCTTTCAACTGTTTGTAATTCAGTAAAAGTTCAAATAAAAGTTCTCCACCATCTTTTACAAAAATGTTTTCACCATTTCCCTGGTAATTCTGAAAAACCTCTTCTGCTTCCTGCCCCAGAGGTAAATTAAAATTTCTGTTGTACATAAGAAAAAATTTCTTTGTCAGATTAAAAAGCTCTTCTGAAAAGAACGGTTTCATTTTGTTAACAAAAGCATCTACTTTTACAAGCTGAAACTCTTCATCCTGAACATAAGCGTGCCAGAAAAATGGAATACCGCACAAGGCTGCCCTTACAAAGGAATCCTCTCCCCTGACAAAATTAAAATGCACCAGAGTCAGCAGAGCATCCCACTCCTGCTGTTTTAAATATGGAAGTTTGTAAATTTTAAAATCTACATTTTGTTTCCTGCATTCCTCCAAAAATCCTTCCTGAGACAAACCGTTTGCAAGAAAAACACTGATATAGGCAGAAGGATTTTTTTCCAGAAGAATTTTTTCATATTTTTTTAGAGCAGCAATTACCGGGCCATATTCTCTGGGATAAGAAAAAAATGTCAGATTAAAAGAATTTTCATCTTTAAAAGATTTCAAACTCTGTTCATCTAAAACGGACTGCAGTTTATCCTGGGCAAATTTTCTATCTTCCACACATTTCAAAAAAACTTCATCAAAAAGCAGGCCTCCAGTTTTACTGGTAAACCCTGGAACGAAATTCATTTTTTTAATATAAGGGCTTCTTGTTCCTCCCTGAAGAAGATGAAATTCTTCAGCCCAGTCATCAGGAGTTAAATATTCAACATTTACAATCTGGGTAAAGTGAGTATTTTTTTTATCAAAAAGGATTTCTTCCAGCCATTCAGGACGACCGCACTGAAAACATTCCAGCAGCACTTCCGGAGGATTAAGAGAAAATTCTTTTCTGCATTCTTCATCAGCATTCCAGTCAAAAACAGTCCACTGAATTTCACGGGAATTCAATTCATCAAAAAAAGAAAAATTCTGAACTGGAGCATTTTTATCAATTCCCTCAGCCATTTTTGAAAAAGATTCCAGATTACTCACAATGAGACGGATTTTAGCCTGAGGATTTTTTCTGCTTATTGAACGGGCAAGGCGGTATACAAAACCAATATCACCATAATTATCAACAACCTTGCACAAAAAAGTAATGTTGTTTTTATCCATAGGCCCATTATGTTTTTTTTACAATTTTTTTTCAATCAAGGGGATTTTTTTGTCAGATTTTAAAACTTCTCTGCATATTAATAAATAAAGAGAAAAATAAAAAAGAGGTACTTATGCAAATTTATAGTTTTTCTCCCTTTGGATACGAGGGAGCTCTGGTAAGTGTGGAAGTTGATCTCAGAAGAGGAATTCCTGCTGTGGATATTGTGGGGCTGGCAGATGGAGCCATAAAGGAAAGTCGTGAAAGAATGCGGAGCGCCATCAGAAATTCCGGATTTGAATTTCCTCCTGAAAGAGTTTTAATCAGCCTGTCTCCTGCAGATCTTAAAAAGGAAGGGGCCGGATTTGATTTACCAATTGCTCTTGCAGTATTAAGTAAAAGTCTTGGTTCTGATGGGGAAGAAAATAATTATTTAAACCAGGATTCAATTTTAATTTTAGGTGAGCTGGAATTAAATGGAAATGTCAGGCCAGTCCGTGCGGTTCACGCTGCAACAACAACAGCTTTTGAAATGGGGATAAAAAAATGTATTGTTCCCAGCGCAAATCTGGAGGAAGCAAAAGAAGTGAAAGGGATGAAAGTTTTTGGAGCAGATACACTTTCTGATGCTTTCCAGGCACTGTTAAATGATGAACTCTTTACTTCTTCCCTTTCTGATCAGGAAAAAAGTACTCTGCCCCAGGGAGCCGTTGAAGTTGACGGAATTTTCTTTCCAGCCGTTGATTCTACCATGGAGTACGGAGATGTGAAAAATCAGGAAAGGCTTGTAAGGGCTTTGCAGATTGCAGCTGCAGGAAGACACAATCTTATGGCATACGGCCCGCCTGGATGCGGTAAGACTCTGGCGCTGCAGAAATTCCAGAGTCTTCTTCCTCTTTTAACAGTTGATGAAGCTCAAAGCGTAACCAGAATTTATTCTATTGCAGGTTTACTCAAGCAGGGACAGTCTCTTTTACGGACCGCCCCTTTCAGACAGCCCCATCAGACTTGCAGCATAGAAGGAATGTGCGGAGGAGGCGTTCACTGTATTCCGGGAGAAATTTCTCTTGCCCACAAAGGAGTTCTCTTTCTGGATGAGGCTGCGGAATTCCGTTCCTCTGTTCTGCAGATGCTCAGGGTTCCACTGGAAGGAGGCAGCATCACTTTAAGCCGTGCAGGAAGATCCACTACTTACCCGGCAAACTTTCAGCTGCTCATGGCAACAAATCCCTGCCCCTGCGGAAACTTTGGTTCAAAAAACAAACTATGCCTTTGTTCAGGAAGATCCATTGAACAGTACTGGAAAAAATTTTCAGCCCCTCTTCTGGACAGAATTGATTTTCGAGTTCACGTTGAACTTGGGGAAAATATTCCTTCAGGCTCAAAAGGCATTTCAACAGAAGAATTAAGAAAAGGAATTGCCCGTGCAGTAAAAGTTCAAAAGGAAAGACAGGGAAAATTAAATTCCCAGCTCACACCCCCTGAAATGGAAAAATATTGTTCTTTGTCAAATGAAGTACATGACCTTTTGGAAAACAGAAGCTGTTCATACGGTTTTAGTCCAAGAAGTGTTGCAGGCTGCATAAAAGTCAGCAGAACAATTGCAGATATGGAAGGGAAAGCTCAAATTGATTCTGATTGTATGGCAGAAGCAATCAATTTCCGCCACGTGGAAGAAGATTTTATCATGATGTAAAAAAAAAACACTCCCTGAAAACAGAGAGTGTTTGTTACCGGCTCTGAGACTTGAACTCAGACGCCCGTGAGAGCAACAGATTTTGAGTCTGTAGTGTCTACCATTCCACCAAGCCGGCACGGTTTTTGTACTATAACAAAAGACACATATTTGTTCAAGTCCCCGAAAAAAGTAAATGGAGAAGTATTTATGGATGAAATAAGTTATAATAATCTTCTGGAAAAAGTTCTTGAAATATCCAGCAGAAATTCACTTTTATTTTCAAGGGCTGACATAATGGAGTCAAGCATGAAGTACAGGAAAAGTCCTGAAGAAGTATTAAAAAATATTTTTGGTTATGACAAGTTCAGGCCTCTTCAAAAAGAAATTATTCAAAATGTTCTGGACGGAAGAGATACTCTTGCTGTCATGCCCACAGGAGGAGGCAAATCCCTCTGTTACCAGATACCTGCCCTGATTATGGAGGGAATGACAGTTGTCGTTTCTCCACTGATTGCCCTCATGCAGGACCAGGTAGCACAGCTGGAGGCTCTGGGAATTCCCGCAGTTTACATTAACAGTTCACTGTCCTGGGAAGAATATGTAGATACCTGTACCAGAGTAAGCAGTGGTAAAATAAAACTTCTTTACCTTTCACCGGAAGGTCTGAATACACAGAAAATCATTTCCCTGCTTTCCTCTGAGGCTGTAAAAATCGACTGCATTACAATTGATGAAGCTCACTGTATAAGCGAATGGGGGCACGACTTTAGACCAGATTATCTTGAAATTAAAAATCTCAGGAGTCAGTTTCCCCAGACAGTGTTTCTTGCATTAACTGCAACTGCAACCAGAAGCGTTCAGCAGGATATTGTTAAACAGTTAAAAATGCAGGATCCGGCACTCATAGTTTCTGATTTTAACAGGCCCAATATCTTCCTCAATGTTCAGAGAAAACAGAAAGGTATAAATCAGATTATGGAATTTCTTCAGGAACACAAGGGACAGAGCGGAATTATTTACTGCTTCTCCAGAAAAAATACTGACATGGTTTACCAGGAACTTAAGGAATTAAAATTCAATGTAACAAATTATCATGCAGGATTAAGTGATGAAGAAAGGTTCAGGCATCAGAATGATTTTATCCACGACAAAGTTCAGATTATTGTTGCTACCCTGGCTTTTGGTATGGGAATAAACAAACCTGATGTAAGATTTGTTATTCATTACGATATGCCTAAATCCGTAGAACAATACTATCAGGAAATTGGAAGGGCGGGCCGTGACGGAATGGAAGCAGAGGCACTTCTTTTGTACAGTCCGGGTGACATAAATAAAATCAGATTTCTCTTTCAGGATTCAGAAGATCCGGTTAAGGCAGAAAAACTCCTCCAGGGAATGATCTCTTATGTGGAGACAAATCAATGCAGGAGAAAATCCCTTCTTCAATATTTTGGTCAAACCTATAACGGCAGCCCTTTCAGTACAATCATGCAGAACTGCTGCGACTTTTGTTCCAACGGCCCACTTGCTTTAAAAGATTTTACCACTGAAGCACAAAAGTTTATGAGCTGCATTCTACGGGTTCGGGAAGGATTTGGGGCAGCATATATTATCGATATTCTTCTGGGATCAAAGAGTGAAAGAATTTCAGAAAATGGACACGACCTTATCAGCACCTATGGTATTGGCAGGGAATTGAAAAAAAATGAATGGCAGGAATTAAATGACTGTCTTCAAAGAGAGGGGTATATTGGAAGGACAAAAGAATACAGAACCCTCTATCTCACACATAAAGGCAGGCAGGCTCTTTCTGCCAGAGAAAATATTCTTCTTCCCCTTGATTTTGGAAGAAAGAGTGTTTCTACCTCAGCCACAACTCAAAAAGCCAGTCATTTTATTTCAGAAGATGATAAGGAAGGACAGAGAATCGTATCGGATTTAAGGAAATGGAGAACTTCCATGGCAGAAGAATTAAAAGTTCCGCCCTACATTATCTTTGGTGACAAAACCATGTACGATATTGCAGTTCGAAAACCTCATACACTCTCCAGGCTTCTTGAGTGCCACGGAATTGGGGAAAGCAAAGCGGAAAAGTTCGGCAATGCTATTCTTGAAATTATAAACCGCTGAAAGCATGAAGATTTTCAGGACAGGCAGAAGGTAAACCGAAAGCTCTGCCTGAAAATCTTCTTATAATCAACCAGCGATTTTATTTCTTAAACTGGAAATTGTAGAAATCAAAATTCGAACCAGGAAGGAAGACAAAGCTTACTTTATTTTTTCCCTTTACACCCTTGATGTCAAAAGTTTTTTCTTCAATACCGTCACCTGCATTAAATTCAACAATATCATTAAAGTCACCGCTTTCGCCGGAGAACTTTACGTGAATTGTATTGTGAACGTAAGAGCGGCCCCAGATTGTTAGTTTTGAAGCCGGAGTATTTTCAAAATCCATAGCATCAAAATCAAGAACCACATTGTTTCCAATTCCATTTACAGAACATTCACCCTTTGTAAATGCATCACCAAAAATTAATGAAGCATCCAGTGCATTTAATTTTGCAAAGGCTTTTGATTCCTTGTGGAATTTAAATCCCTGAACTGAAAGTCCGGAGAAGAAAACAAAAGTTAAAGTATGCAGGCCAAAAAGTCTTCTTGGCAGAACATAAGTATTGCTGTTATAAGTATTATAAATTGAAGGATGCTTATAATCACAATCCATAAGCTTTATTCCATTTTCTTCACTACCATCCCAAATCTGGAATTTTAATTCTGTATCAAAAGAGAAAATTGGAACTTCAAAAGTATCTGCTCCGTCACTGCCAAAATCCACTCTTTCAAAAGTGAATGAAACTTTTTCGTTGTGAGTAAAGGCACCTCCATCAAAGCTTAATTCAAGCGGCTTAGATGATGATGAACACTTGCAGGCTTCAATCAATTCATATGGTGAGCGGCTTGCCTTTCCAAACTCTTCCACATTAAATTCCAGTTCAGAAATAATTTCTGCATACCGGCTTCCGTTTGCACAGGTACAGGTCAGGCGGAAAGAACCGTCACTTACACCAGTTACAAGAGCACTTAAACCATCAGGGCTGACTTCAACTTTTGCAGAATCAGATTTAACACCTTCAAGCATCATTGGAGTCCAGGTCAGTTTTACATCACTTGCATCAGAAGGAAAAACTTTTGCTTTAACCAGTATGCTTTTATTACTCTGATTTAACGTTGTTTTTCCATCGCAGATTAATTCAATTTTGCGTACAGGAACATTATTTTTTTCAACTGAAGAAATTTTTCCGCTGAGTCTGGCAGATTCATCCTGATCTACTTTTCCATTTTTGAAAACCAGAACACTTTCTTTCAATCCCTGAGAAGCAGCTTTTATAATAAAGTTTCCATCATCAGATTTTACTATTGCAAGAAGACGATTTGAAAAAAGTTTCCGGTCCAGAGTCTTTTGATTTTCAGACTGATACTGCTCATAATCAGTTGAGTCACCGTTATCAGCACCAATAAGCCGTGCACCTTCTACAGAAAGGAAAACCCGTGAGCGGCTGTTTGCAACATCGATGCCATTTTCATCAACAGAAAGAACATCAATAAAATAATAACCTTCCTCTGCAAACTCATCTTCATTTTTAAGAATCAGTGCTGCTGCATCCCCAAAAGATTTTTTTACATCCCGGGCAATTTCTTTTCCTGCATTGTCGTATGCCACAGCAAGAATTTCTCCCTTGTGGTAAGGAACCAGTTCCCAGGTTGCAGAAAGTTCTTCATCTGTAAGAGGATTCATTTTCTTTTTTCCAAAAGATTTGCCGTTAACAAAAAGTTCAACTTCCGGAGCATTAGAATAAATTCTAACATCCACAAACTGACCTTCATTAAAATCCCAGTACGGCAGAAGATGAACAAATGGTTCTTTTTCAAAAGGAACCCAGCCGGCTTTGTAAACATAGAAAGTATCTTTTTTGAAGCCCGCTGTATCAATCTGACCAAAGTAAGAATTTTTTGTTGAATAGGGTGTCGGTTCGCCAATGTAATCAAATCCTGTCCATATAAACTGACCCGCACAGTATTTTGTATCCCGGTCTTTTGTTACAACAACTGATGAAGATTTTGCACCCCAGTTTGTTGAACAGTTTCCCAGGCAGGAACACTGACTATCCTGATATGTGAGCAGACGGTTTGAAAGTGGAAAATGATAAATACCACGGCTCTGTACAGTTGATGCAGTTTCACTTCCGTATATGCACCAGTGAGGATATTTTTTGTGATGATCTTCGTAAAGACGCTCTCCATAATTGTATCCGGCCAGATCAATTTCCTGAGCACAATTCTGGGCACCGTCCCATTCCATATAATTTGATCCGATTGTTACAAAACCATTTTTTAGAGGATCATGAATTCTGCAGACTGTCCGCAGATCTTTTGTAATTTCAAATCCGTTTCCTTCGTGAGTATCGTAGATTTCGTTTCCTACAGACCACATAATCAGGCAGGGATGATTTCTGTCTCTTCTCACATAAGCAGCGCAATCCCTTCTGTGCCATTCCACAAAATAGTTTCCATAGTCAAAAGTCGTCTTTGGCTTTTCCCACATATCAAAACATTCATCTACAACAAGGAGACCCATCTGATCTGCCAGCTCCATAAATTTTTCATCAGGAGGATTGTGGGAAGTACGAATGGCATTAACCCCCATCTCTTTAAGTTTTAAGAATTTTCTTTTAAGAGAAGGAAGATTGAAGGCAGCACCCAGCAGACCAAAATCATGATGTTCACATACACCGTGAAGTTTTACGGATTTTCCATTAACAAAACATCCCTTATCCGGATCAAACTGAATTGTTCTGAATCCAACGGTCTTTTTTTCTTCATCAACAATTTGTGCAGAATTTAAAACCTTTGTTTCCAGTACATAAAGATTTGCCTTTTCAGGAGACCAGAGTTCCGGAGCCTTTACAGTAAAATATTTTTTACTCAGGAGAATTTTATTTCTGTTAAATGCTTCTCCCATTTCCGGAGCGAAAGGTTCAGTTTCTTCAACTTCATCTCCACAAGGTTCAAGGGCAAGGGCATTTCCATTTACATCATAAATTTTATGCTCAACTGTTAAACCTTTTAAGCCATCCTTCTGGTGACTTTCAATTTCTGTCTGAACAAAAACTTTCCAGTCATTCTCTGAAACTTTGGAAGCAGAAAAATAGATTCCGTCATTAACAATACGGCTGCCGCCTTTAGTAATAAGATATATGTCTCTGAAAATTCCGGCACCTGAATACCATCGTGTATTTGGAGACTGATACACACAAATTATCTGAAGGGAATTCTCCCCCAGAACCAGGTAATCCGTAATATCAAATTCAACTGTTGAATATCCGTATTTCCATTCTCCTGCTTTTTTTCCATTTACAAAAAGCGCCCAGTTCATGTAGACACAGCCGAACCTTAAGTAAAATCTTTTTTCCCCCAGGTTCTCAACAAGGAAATCTTTTTTATAAAAACCAACACTGTTCTGGTAAAGATTCAGGGTGTCACTAATAAGGTAATCATGCGGAATAGAAACTGATTTATAAGGTAATTTTTCTTTGCCATAAAAATCTTCCGGTTTGAATAAGACGGCCTTTCCATCAGCAGCAGTTTTATTTTCGATTTCAAGTTTTGTAAATGACCAGCCGTCATTAAAAAGTTCCTTCATATTATCTCCCATAAGAAAACTCCGCCTTAGCGGTCATGCAGGAGCACAGTATGTGTGCCTCCCACAATTTGAATTTACCTGCACAATTTCAGGAATGTTTTTACAATCACAGAGATTTAACAGTTAAAAAGTTTTCTGCATTCCAGATAGAATCTTTTTTCACTGGCTTCACCCATAGAAAAACTTTTTCTAGGTAAAGGCCCCCTGCTGTTGATTGTTTCAAAGAAGGAATCCTTGGCAATAGGCGGAAGCAGAATACTTAACGTACCAGTTTCCCTGCCTAAACGGAAAACCTCCTCCTTTCCGTGAATGTAATCCATTTCTATTGGCTTGTCACCCTTATTTTTTTCGATAAATTCATCTAAAATTGGTTGAAATCTGGCCACTGCAAGCTCATTAAAGTCACATTCCAGCAAAATATACTTCTGCTGACCATCTTTTACATATACAAAGCCAAAGGAAGAATGAGAATTCTGAACCCGGGAAGAGAGACTTTCTTCATCATCACATTGACTAATTCTGCCCCCAAGAGCTGTTTTTGCATAATCGATTACTTTATCAGCCTCAGCTCCAAAGAGAACACGGTGAATTGGTTCAAATGTTAATCCACAATCATAAATATTAACAATTTCTACCAGGGCATAGCGTACAGGAGATTTTGTTCTTTCTTCAGGATGTTCTGCTTTATATTCGTCCCAGACAGCTTTTGCAGTTGCAAGAGAATGATTGCCATCACCTACTGCAAAAATAAATGCATTTCCCTGAGAATCAGTATTTCTGGATTTTATTTCTCTAAGGCTGTTGTAAATTGTTTCCAGTTCATCTTCAGTATTCAAAGCCCAGCCTGTAATTGAACCGGAATTAAGCATCAGTTCACCTTTATAGAGGGGAGTCTTTTTTCTTGCAAGATTTCCACATCCTTCAATCAACTGTTTTTTTTCATCATTAACAAGAAGCATTATGTGTGGAAGTTCAAGGGCCGCACCTTTGCGGATTTCTTTTCTTGGAGGAATCCGGTCTACAATAGTTGCTTCGGTTGCACGGATGAAAGCTTTACTGAAAGGCTTCCATTCATAAGTTTCAAGATCAATTGCGGCAATTAGGCCGGAGCGCGTTCTTCCGTATTCAGTTTTTCTTTCAACATAAATGAATTCTTTCTGGGCAGGAGAAAACACATCTTCTTCAAGATATTTTTTCATTTCCTTTTTTATCTTGCGGATTCTTTCTTCTTTGTCACTGTCATTCAAATAGACTTCCGGCAAAATCAAGTTGAGGGTTGAAACTTTTCCTTCAGCAGCCTTTTCAACTTTTTTCCAGTAAGATAAATCCTGAGTATACTGATCGCAGGCAATTACAGACCAGCTTGAAAGATCCAAATTTTCAGGCAGAAGGATTTCCGGCATCTGGATTCCAAATTCAGCAAAACTATTCATAGTAAAACCTCCCAACATTTATTTGAAAATTATATCTGTAACTTTTTTTTTGTGCTATAGTAAGAACTATGCCTAGTTTAGAATTTCAGCAGAGACAAGTACAGAAACAAATTCAAACTCTCAGCCAGAAGCAGATTCAATCCCTGGAATTACTTTCACTTTCCACGGAAGAACTTAAGGATAGAATTTATAAAGCCGCTCAGGAAAATCCTGCACTTATCGTAAAGGATGAAACTTCTTCAAAGAACCGGGTAAAATCTTCCTACAGAGACAATTACAGGGAAGCAGCCAGATTAGGCAGTTCAAGCGCTCAGGGGCAGCTGGATTCGGACAACTTTCAAAAAGCGCTGGAAGCAAAAGCAGACAACAGGGAATCCTTAAAAGAACATCTTATTTCCCAGCTTAATATGATGAATCTTCCTGACGAAAAAAAAGATTTATGCGAAAGATTAATTTATAATCTGGATGATAAAGGCTTTCATATTCTCTCCCCTCTTTCGATTTTGAAAAGTCTGAACCACAAACAGACAGCTGCATTTCTTGAACAGTGCATGGAACTGGTTCAGTCACTGGATCCTCCAGGAGTATGTGTTACAAATGTGGAAGAAAGTCTTTATGTTCAGGCTAAGCAGAAAAATGCTGATGACCTTTCACTTTTTATTCTGGACGGTCATCTGGATTTTATAAATCCTCCCCAGCCCCAGAAAGCTCTTAAAAAAATTCAGGACTTTCTTAATAAACAGAAAGCTCTTTTTGGTCATAATACAGCCAGTCTTGAAAAGCTTTACAAAAAGGAAATTGAAGAAGAGGATGTGGAAGCCTCAATTAATTTGATTCGCAGTCTTGATCCTTTTCCAACAAGAGATTATGGAAGCAGGGATACGGTTTACATCAGCCCAGACCTTTACATTGAACCTTACCCCCAGGAACTGTCTGAAAGTAATTTTCAGGAAGGACTTATAAAAGGCAAAAAAAATAATTTCTCCGTAAAATTATCAAAAGATTTTCTTCCGGAACTTTCACTGAACAAAGACTTTGAAAAAATGGTGGATAAAAATTCTGACATTAAAGTTTCACGGCAGGATAAAAAGGAAATAAATGATTCCCTTAAAAAAGCCTTGAACTTAATTGATGCAGTTAATTACAGAAAAAATACAGTTCTTCTTGCGGCCTGTCTTCTGGTTGAAAAACAGGAAGAGTTTTTTTTACATGGTCCAGGACATCTTCAAGCTTTTACCCAGAGAGAACTTTCCAAAATTCTTGAGGTTCACGAAAGCACAGTTTCCCGCCTGGCAAATGAAAAATTTCTTCAGTGCCACTGGGGACTTTTTGAAATGAAATATTTCTTTACAAATGCAGTTTCCCGTAAAGGCAATGGAGAAGGTCCAAGCAGGGACAATGTAATGTTTCTTATTAAAGAAATTCTCAGCCAGCACAGTGATGATAAAAAAGCTCTCAGTGATCAGAAGATTTCAGATTTATTAAAGGAACAAGGGGTGTCCGTTGCAAGAAGAACCGTCAGCAAGTATAGGGCTGAACTGAATATAAAATCTTCTTACGACAGGAAATTTTAAAGGACTGTCTTTTTTTCTTCAATCGTTAAATAAAAAAAGACCTGCTTCTTTACGAAACAGGTCTGTAAATTACTTTAACAGGAAAGTAAAAAAATCATTCTTACTTCTTTTCCTGAACCTTATCCTTTTCCTTCTTAATCTTAACGTCAAGGACATCCATCAGTTTGTTCAAACCGGCAGCGAAATCAAAGTCGTCGCTAGTTACGTGACCATTTCCACCCCAGCGGAAATTAATTGTAGCATCGAAGTAGAACTTCTTTTCTTCCTTTACGCGAAGAATCAAATCTACAATCAAATTGTCAGCGTAATCTACACGCTTAAGTTTTGAATTGATTAAATCTGACTGATCTTTTGTTAATGAGAAACCTACAGCAGAAATTGATTTATTCATAATTTTTTACCTCTTTGATTTAGCATTTTCAATTCAGGCAAACTGCCCTACTTATTTAAAGTATAATACGCAACCGGCCAAAAAACAAATAGTATTTCCTGAACTTATGATTAGAACAAGTTATTATAACTTGACAATTTTCAAAAGCTCTGTTTTTAAAAAATACTTTTTTCGTTAACCGGAGCTACTCAAGAACAGCCGCTGTATCTGCCAGAATCTTAATTACAGGCAAATGCTGAGGACACATTGTTTCGCACTGACCACAAGCCACGCAGGCCGAAGCTTTAGAAGCCCCTTCCTGAGAAACAGCCTTTTTGTATTCCTCATTTGCTCCCCAGCGGTTCATATCCTTTATAAGAATATTTCTGGCCTTAATGATTTCAGGGATTGGAATCTGAACAGGACAGCCCTTTGTACAATAGTGGCAGCCGGTACACTGAATGGTCTTAACATTTTTAAGAGCTTCCTGAACCTTTTTGATTACAGCCTCTTCTTCTTCATTAAGAGGTTCAAAATTTTTCATGTAGGAAAGATTATCTTCCATCTGCTCAAGATTTGACATTCCGCTTAAAACTGTCAGAATTCCTTCCATTCCTGCAGCATAACGGATTGCCCAGGAAGCTGGTGACATATCAGGATGATAATCCTTAAAGATTCCTGTAATTTCTTCAGAAGGATTTGCAAGAGCACCGCCCTTTACCGGTTCCATAACAACAATACTTTTTTTGTGGCGACGGGCAATTTCATAACATTCACGGGAAGCAATGCTTTCATTTTCCCAGTCTGCATAATTTATCTGCAACTGAATGAATTCTACATCTGAATGGGCAGTAAGCAGTTCCTCCAGCAAGGCAGGATCTCCATGAAAAGAAAAACCGTAATGCTTTATCAGTCCCTTCTCTTTCAGTTCCTTTACAAAATCCCAGAGATGATATTCATCATATTTTTTGTAGTTTCCCCGGTCCAGTGCATGAAGCAGATAATAATCCAGATATCCGGCACCAGTTCTTTCAAGACTAGTATAGAATTCCTGCTTTGCGGCGGCTTCATTTTCTGCAATTCCTGCCATCAGTTTTGAGGCAAGCGTAAAACTTTTTCTTGGATGACGATTTACAAGGCATTCTCTGGCAGCTTCCTCTGATTTGCCTCCATCATAGATATAAGCCGTATCAAAGTAGGTAAGACCTGCATCAATAAAAAGGTCTACCATTTTTTTTGTCTGCTCCAGATCAATTGATCCGTCAGCCAGCTTTGGCAGCCGCATAAGACCAAATCCAAGTTTAGGAATTTTTTGACCAAACCAGTCACTCATAAATATTCTCCTTACAATCAGCTAGACCTATTATGAGACCAAAGGGCTTTTTATGCAAATACAATAAATCAAATTCTGCAATTTTATAAAAAAAAGCGCAGAACAAAAAGTCCCGCGCCTTTTAAGCATAAATCACAGACAGCACATTATCAGTTTTGCTGTCCCTGAAATAAAATATTTCTTTCCGCCAGCCCTGAGTGTATAGCCCTCTAACGAACTTTACCTGCCTTCTATAGGCCTCATAAGCCAGCTCATAATTGTCCGGGTAAAAGTCGGAATAAAGCTCTTCTCCATCACAGATAACAATTGTACGGTACCGCTTGCTGCCAGAAGCTTCATGGAGCAAACCAACATCTACCCCCTGAACTTCGGTACGAACTAGAAAACCTGAATATCTTCTGACGTAATCGCTATAGGATAAGGAATTGTAAGTAACATCTTCCATATCATCCAAATCCGACTTAACCATATCTTTAATATAATGCAGATTTAACTAAAAACCATGTAAAAATCTACAAACTTGGCCAATAACACACTTTTTATGGAATATTGAAGGATTTTTAAGGATTTCCTTTAAATCAAGATTCTCAGGCAATTCTTCTTACAGCTGATTTCTACTTCTGTAGAATCTCCCGCGTATTCTCCATCAGCATGAACTGTCATTATCTGGTCAGAAATAATCTTTACTTTTGAAAAAGGTCTGGCCAGAAAGCCCTTAAGTTTCTGGTGTTTTCCTGCAGAAAGAAGGGGCAGCTTAAAGAAAGTCATAATTTTCGGAATGCCGTGAGCCATACAGGCAGTGAGTTTACCGTCAAAAGTTGAAGCATCCGGAGCCATCTTAACTCCACCACCTTCCGTAGGGCAGTTCATACCGGCAAAGAAAATCTGCTTTGTAAATTCCTGTGGATATTCATCATCAAAACAAACTGTACAGCTGGAAGTTTTCATTGAAAAAAGGTTCACTACAGTAAGAATAATGTAAGAAAGTCCCCCCAGATGAATTTTGTTGAGAACTTTTTTTAGGAGGGAAGAATCTACTTTTTTGCAGACAAGAGCATCCAGTCCGCAGCCTGCTGAAATACCGAAAACTTTCTTTTCAAAGCCTTTTGCCTGTACTTCTCCAAGATCCATCTTCATATCACCCTTGGAATTAATGATTTTCTCAATTGCCAGAAGGGCGATTCTTGGTATTTTCATTCCACGGGCAAAATCATTTCCAGAACCAGTTGGAATCAGACCAAAACTTACGTGTTCAAAATCTGTAATTCCATTGAGAACTTCATTTACAGTACCATCACCACCAACAACAACTATCCTCTTGTCATCGTCCTTAAGCTGGCAGATGTGACGGGCAATTGTTGCAGCGTGTCCTTTACCCTGAGAAATATAGCGCTTGTACTGAAGTTTTCTCTCTTCCAGAATGTGGGTTACCAGTGCCCAGGTTATTGCACCTTTTCCGCTGGCCCCATGCTCGTTTACAATGAAATAGTACATATAATTAAAATATACAGGAAAAAGCAGCTTTTGTTTAGAGTTTTTTGAATTTTTATGATTTTATCTTTTTCCTGTATGTTTAATCTTACCGGGCAAATTCTGATTTTAAGCGGGTTTCTTCTGATTGAAACAATTGAATATTATATTTTTCAATTTCGCTGAAATCATCTTCTGAAAAGTCTGGATTTACCTTGTATTCATTACTCCAAAAACGGCCCCAGTCTGAAAAAAAGTTCTTTAACTCAGGGGATTGAAAATCATAGCCATGGAGAGCATAAATTGTATTTCTTACAAGCCTAAGCTGATTAATTGTATAGCATGAAATCTGTTCAGCAGAGGCTTTTTTTGTTGTATAAGGAAAATATGCAGGAAAGGATTTTGGACCGTAATCATGAAAAATACTCTGTGCATTAAAAGTAAAACAGTCTGTATAGGAAGGCTCAGTATTATAAAAAACAGCCCGCCACTGATTATCAGCAATACGCTTCCAGGACTCTGACTGAAGGGAAATGAATTCATGTGGCAGATTATTTTCTACAATCACGGTAATTTTTCCTATTTTATTTGCCCAGCTTGAACCTGTTCCGTAGAGATATTTGATGATTCGCGAATTATCGCCGTGTCCATATTCTGATTTATATGAAACTTTTGTTCTGGTAACCGACTTTTCTGCAAAAGTAATCTGTCTTACATAAGCATTAACAAGTTTAGGGCTGTCAAAGTCACTGTTTGAAAATGAACGGTCAATAAGCATATCTTTGTAGTCTTCTTTACGACCGTTGGTCCAGCATTCAAAGTCGAATATTTTTCCATGACCGCCTATTCCCGCTTCAAAGAACGGAAAACCAACGGAAAGACTTGTTTCTTTTCCAGGATTCTTAAATTCGAAATCTACAGTAACCTGATAATAATCCGGTTCACAGACAATATGGATTACTTCTTCGTTCATCTGGATGGATGTATTTCCATCATCAGCGGGACGAAGATTTCCACCAGAGGTAAAAAAATAAGTGTCATTTGCAAACAGATTAAAACTTAATAAACAAGAAATAAAATAACAGATTAATCTTTTTTTCATATCCACTCCACTTTTCAAACAGACGCGAAAGCGTCTGCGCCCGAAGTAATCCAGATGTATTCTGATAAAATTAATTTTTTGCTTAGATGAATGCACATTTGTGGAATCACAAATCTTAATCAAAAAAAGTATATGTAAGCCGACTAACAGAATCGAACTGTTGACCTGGACTTTACGAGGGTCCTGCTCTACCAACTGAGCTAAGTCGGCAAAATGAATGAGACATAATACCAAATCTTACTAAAGAAATCAAATGAGGCTTATAATCCGCTGGAAAGAAAATTCCTGAGAAATCAACAACTAGCGGTTTACGTGAGAAGAAAAATATGAATCTACAGTACGCTTCATATCCATAATATTGCCGACAATCATGTAGTTATCGAAAATTTCAATTTTATGGCGTTCTACGTAACGATTCAATTCATCTCTTGCCTGTTCAGGAGTAATACCGGCCCACTGTGCAATATCATTCACAGTAAGATTAAACTTCCTCTTCTGAACATTCTTGCTCAGTTCGCTGGAAAGAACACTCTTTTCATCAAAGAGAAGGAAAACATCTGCAACACGGATACTTAAATCCTTGATTGTAAGATTCTTAAGTTTACGCTGCTGATCGTAAATACGCTTGCAGAAAAGCTTAAGCAGCATCATGACAATCTGAGGATTACCAGTAACTACTGTTTTAAAGTTTGCCTTGTTAAATTCAAGACAAGTAACCGGTCCCTTGGCAACACAGGTAGCACCTCTAGGAGAATTGTCCAGAATAGCCATTTCTCCAAAGAATTCACCAGGCTTGAGAATATCAATGTTTTTAATGGAATTATTAATACACTTAACAACCTGAACTTCACCAGTCTGTACCAGATAGAAAGTTTCTCCGGGCTCATATTCAGTGATAATTACATCACCCTTTTTGTAAGACTTTGAAAAACGGTCGAACATTGGAAGGGAGAACTGAGAAAGTGCTCCACTTGGAATGCCTGCAGAAGAATAGTCGCTGTCTCCCTTGGCAGAAGCCCTGCTTTCGTTTGCCTGAGCGTCCGGTAAAAGACGGGCAATATCACTTTTATAAGCTGTATCTGGATAGAATATGAGGATTTTTTTAAGAACATCTGCACAGGAATGGAAGTCGTCTGCATCATAAAAACCTCTGGCAACCTTAAACATTCCCTCATCAGGATTAATCTCGTGGACATCATCCTTCTGAATAACAATCTCTGTCTGTTTGTGAAGTTCTCTCAAGCTCTTGGAAAAGACTCTGAGCATCTTCCAGGTTACTTCCTGCTTAGAACTGAAAATCTGTTCAAATTCCTGAACAGTAAGCGCAACAACCTGGGTGTCTGTAAGGACCTGAGCGGTTTCATAACGAGGCATGTGGGCCAGTGAACTCTTAACGCCGAAAAACTCTCCAACATGTACCTGTTCAGCCACAGTTCCGCCAGTACTTAATTTTATGCTGGACAGAATAACACAACCTGACTGAAGGATAAAAATCCTTTCGTCTCTGTCTCCGGAAAAGAAAATGATGGACCCTTTTGTAAACTGCATTACTTTTGGCATGGGATACCTCAAACTTGTAAATATAAGAAACTTCCTAAAATATCGGCTTATTATACCAAAAAATTTAAGAATATGCTATTATTCTATTCAAATGATAGACTTACATTCTCATTCTACAGCATCTGACGGCACTTTCACACCTTCAGAGCTAATAAAATACGCAAAATCGAAAAATTTACGGGGATTAGCCCTTACAGACCACGATACGACCCTGGGATTATCAGAAGCTCAGTCTCAGGCAGAAAAAGAGGGCCTTATTTTTATCCCGGGAATTGAAATAACCGTTCAATGGCCCACAGGAGAGTTCCATCTTCTGGGGCTTGGACTGCAGAAACTTTCCCCGGAATTAAAGCAAATCTGTAAATTCCTTAAACAGGCCAGGGAAGACCGGAACAGAAAAATGGCTGCCCGCTTAAAGGAAGAAGGAGTCAACATCTCCTATGAAGAAATTAAGGAAAAGTACCAGACCAACAATATTGGACGCCCTCACTTTGCCCAGATGATGGTAGAAAAAGGCTACATCAAGCAGAGGCAGCAGGCCTTTGACCTGTATTTTGCAAAAGGACGCCCATGCTACATTGACCGGGAAGGCGCAGATCTGGAGGAAGCGTGTCAGGCAATTAAAAATTCTGGAGGCATTCCGGTTCAGGCTCACCCTCTTTCAATGTACGTAAGCTGGGGTAAAATGGAACAAACCATGGAAGGAATTGTAGAAAAAGGTGTTATGGGTCTGGAGGCCTGGCATCCTGGAGTAAGGATTGCTGAAGCAGAAAGGCTGGAAGATCTGGCAAAAAAAATGGGCCTCATTTTCACCGGCGGTTCAGATTTTCACGGAGAAAAAGTCAGGGCTGACAGAAAAATTGGTTATACAGCAGGCAAAAGAAAACTGGATGATCATTTTTACGAAGACCAGCTTCTTCCCCTCTGGCAGAAAACTTACGGCCTTAAGAAAATGCATTTTCAGGAAGATTGATTCTTAGGAAATCCATTTTCCAGAAAAATATTGTATTTAGCCCGAATGTCGAGTTTTGAAAATCAACGAATTTATCAAAAAAAAACAGCTCCCAGTCATGAAAACAACTTATCGAAACCGCAGGCTCGCCTGCTACACGTATTTTGTGCTTGTAATTATTTACGTTTGCCGCTACCGCGGCAGCACAAAATAAGTATTTTCGTAAGTTGTTTTCACTCCTTCGCGCCGTTTTTTTTGTAATGTTAGCAACTTTTCAAAACTCCACATTCGGGCTATTTAAAACACAAAAGGCGCCTGTAAAAACAAGCGCCTTTTTCTATATCAAATAGATTTAATTAGTCCTTAATTGCCAGAAGTCCGCCAATTACAAGAACATCCTTTGCAAGTTCAATTACATTGAAACCATTCTTCATAAATACCAATACAGCAGCTACAGCCCAAACGATTACAACAATCAGTTTGATGATGTTATCTACTTTTCCAGGATTCCAGAAGAAGCGGATTACAAGGAATACTCCACATACCAGGAGCAGGATACCCATAACTAATCCAAGAGTATCGCCTCCGAAAGCAGCTGAAATTGTTGATGAATGCCAAGGGAATCCCTTAACAACCATACTAAGTCCAAGAAGAACAAAGTACACAGCCAGTGCGAGATGAATAAGGAAGAGACCAAGTCCTCTTTTTTCTTTTGACATAATAAACCCCTTATAATAAATAGATTTTGTAAGTCTGAAAATCAGACCCTTAAAGAAAATTATAACACTATTTTTTAAAGTGGCAAAATTTAAAACAAAAAATTATAATTTTCAATCTTTTATTACAGGATACAGAACTATCAAATTGATAGAAAATCAATCATTTGTTACGGGTTCTTATCAGCATAAGGACAAATGCGATTATGTAAAAGATAGGTGGAATAACAGTAAATATGAGCTGGGTAAGGGAAAGGCCCCCAATGTACAAATCCTTCTTAAAGAAAATCCCTAAATCCCCCAGGAGCTGATAAACTATTCCTGCATAAGAAACAATGGCACCTGCAACAAGGCTCATCCAGGCCCCGTCTCTGGTTCGGCTCCACAAGAGGATTGCAAGGAAGGCTACTATTCCTCCCAGTGCAAGTTTGATTACATAAAGGATTAACTGTGACTGTTCCATAACTAAATCTTCGACAAATTAAGCCTGGAAGGTGAAGGGATTTTTCTTGAGTTTTTCAAAAACTCCCTTGTCCGCAGAATAAGGTACAATGCTTAAACCGTCAGAATCTGGATTGATTACAATTCCGCAGTCCAGACAATGCTTTACAAAATCGTTGTAGACTGAGGCAGGAACCTTGCTCTTTAAATATGGGCCGGTGCGTACAAAGTATGGCGTTAAAACCTGATCGTAAAGGAACCAGTCCTTTTCTTCCCTTTCCTGCAGGGCTTTGATCAAATCGTAAATTGCGCGGGCATAGGCCTGAAGCATGCAGGGAGCTGTTCTGCAGCAGGGAATTGAATTCAGCACATCAGATTTTTTTTCAAGAAGTTCCGGCTGAAGGGCAAGAATAAAATGGTCCTGAGTCCAGGCAAGAGGAGGCTGAACAATTACTGCCGCTGCCTGATAGATTTTTTCATTTTCCGGAATCCATGGTCTGTACACAACTGCAGTTTCTGAAAAAAAATTCTGTGAACAGTTCTGGGCTTCCTGAAGACTGTTAAAGAGAAAAATTCCCCGGGAAGAATTTAATAAAGTGCTCACTGCTTTTTCCAGCTGATAAAGATGCTGGGTAACAAAAGAGCCTGTCTGCCCTCTGGAAAGAACATTCTTTAAAAATGTAAAGCCGTTACAGCCACCCCAGCCCAGTATTGCCCTGCCGTTTTCCTGATACATATCTGTAAGGCGAACATTTTTTTCTGTGTATAAAAAAGGACCTCTGGTCCGGCGTACATTTCCGTAACGAATAAAAATTTCTTTGTTCAAAAAGTCAATTGAATTCATATTCAGGATTATAGCAGATTGTATTAATTTGTGGAATTAAGATTTATTTACAGGGCTAAGGTAATGGTTAAAAAAAAGTCCTGACCCGGAATTAAAGATATCCGGATCAGGCTTAATTAATTCAGTACACGTGAAAATTATTTTTCAAGAATAAATTCTACACGTCTATTTTTCCAGTTAACATTTCTGTCCTTTGTATCAGCAACAGGTTCTGTTCCACCCTTACCATCAACAGACAGACGGTCTGCAGAAACTCCGTAGCTTACAAGAATGTCCCGAACGTATTCAGCACGACGCTGAGAAAGTGGAATGAGTGCAGGACCCCAGTTACTTGGATTGTCCACAGTTTCTTCATCTGGATTATCTGTAAGACGGTTAGCGTGACCAACAACAGTTACCTTATAATCCTTGAACTTGCCAAGAACAGTTGCAATACGCTTAAGAATTACTTCGTTATTTGACTTCTGTTCCTTTGTAATTCCCTTTGCAACCTTCTTGCCGTTAGAATCAACTTCTCCGCTTGTAAGGAAGTCTGCATTGTCTGAACGGAAGATGATTGATGGAACCTGCATCTTCAGTTTGTCACCGTCACGGATTACAAGAATATCAATTGAAATAACACCTTCTACAGAATTGCTCATACCAAGAACATCTTCTGCTTCAAATACGTACTTATAATCTTCAGCAGACTGAACCAGTTCACCGTTGTTACCGCGGCCGTCCCAGATAATTCTTTCTGTAATAGAATTCTTACCGCTTGTCTTCCAGAAAGGATTGTTGTTGCGGTCATAAATTGTAAAGGACCAGTTCTTAAGTTCTGCAAGATTATTATTTCTCTTAAGGCGGATGTAAAGTTCATCATCTACACCATCATTATCAGGAGAGAACCAGTTACCAGAATCTGCAGTTCTTGTCTGAACATTAAGCTGAGGAGGAAGAGCTGTACAGATAAATGAAGATGATTCACTTGAACAGCTGTTACCCTTTTCATAATCAATCTTCATTACAGCATGATAGGTACCATCTGCAGCAGTACCGTCAGGGAGGTCACCTGCCCAGTTAAAGATTGCAGGAAGATCCTTGCTGTCCTTGTCACTCCATTCCTTTACAGCATTTCCCTTTTCATCAAGAATCTTAAAGTTCCATGAAGAAATTCCTTCAGACAAAGTAGTCTTTACAGTAAAGCGCTGCATATCTTTTACACCGTCATTGTTTGGAGAAATACCTGCCAGTTCCGGTGTGATGTAAACTTTAGTTTCACGCTTATCAAGTTTAATTCCATCAATTACGGCAGAGCCTGAGTTACCTGCAGCGTCTGTTGAAGAAACTGTAATTGAATATGTTCCGTCAGCAGCCTTGTTACCATTTTCGTCAGTTCCGTCCCAGGCGAAATTTGAAACCTTAGAATTATTCCAGGTAATTGTCTTAACCGCAGGAACATTTGAAGAATTGCCTGACTTTCTGATTTCAGCAGTCCACTTTGCTTCAGTAGAACTTGTTGCAGTTACAGGAATTGTCTGTCTTGTAGAAATTCCATCTGGTGAGAAAAGAAGATATGGTACTGAAATTTCTACTGTTGGAGGAATTGAATCGATTGTAAATTCACGGCTCTTTGTTTCAGCCTTAGTTCCACTCTTTGCTACAGTAGAAAGAGTTGCAGTGTAAGTACCGTCAGCACATCTTGTAGAAGAATCATCGTTTCCGTCCCAGGCGATTGTTGCAGGAAGATTTCCATTACCACTTAATGTTCTTACAGTTTTACCTGCAGAATTCTGTACAGTAAGTGTATAGGAATCAATTCCACTTGAAGCCTTTGCAACAGGTGTAAAGGTAATAGCCTTTCCGATTCTTGGGCTGAAAGCTTCAGGACGTGCTGTAAGCATCAGTTCAGTCTTTGAAGTATCAAGAGTAAAGTTTGATGTTTTGAATACAGCGGAATTACCGGCAGGTTCAGTTACAGAAAGTTCATAATAGTAAGAAGCATCTTCTGCAAATTTTCCGGAATCATCTGTACCGTTCCAGTATACGGATGAAGGAATTGAATCACCAAAGTTAAAGGTCTTAACAACTTTTCCACCGGTGCTTACGATTTTTGCAGTCCAGTTCTTTGCACCAGTAAAGTCTTCTTCCTTCTTAGAAATTTGCTGTGTAATTTCCAGACTTGAGCTTCCGTTAAATACACTGTCAGTTGCACGAACCAGTGCTTCAGGAACAAGGTTATCAAGAACAAATACAGGAGATTCTACAGCAGCAGGTTCATAGCCATTCAAATATCTGGCACTTACCTTTGCAGTGTACTGACCTGCAGTTTGTGTTACCAGAGACGAATCATCTCCCTTACCGTCAAATTCAATTACAGAAGGTACGCTTGTAATTCCATCAGTGTTGTTGCTTTCAGTGTAGGTGCGGACAACTTTTTTTGCAGAATCAAGAATCTCAACCTTCCACATAACCAGACGGTTTGCCTTAGATGCAGGCTTTGGAATTGACAGGTCAAGTTTTACAGTATCCTGTTTGCCGTCGCCGTTTGGTGAAAAATATTTTGAACCTGAAATTGCAATATTGATTACAGGCTTTTCTGCAGAATAAATAATATTTGTCAGGGAAGCAGCTTCAGATTTATTTCCGGCCGCATCTGTAGAATTAATTTCGTAAGTATAAACGCCGTCTGCAACAAGGTTATCTTCCTCATTTGTACCATCCCAGGAGAATGTAAGAGGAGCTGATTTTTCCCACTTGTAGGTGCGCACAACTTCTTTCGTTGTAGCATCATAAATTGTAGCAGTCCAGAGATTTTCTACAGAACCAGTCTGAACAATTTTCAGGGAAGATTTTGAACCTTCTCCAAAAGTTTTATCCTGGTCTGAAAGCTGGGTAATCTTTACTTCAGGGTCAGTGTTATCCACAATAACCTTAAGTCTGGAAGTTGTAGCAGAGTTACCGTTGTCATCAGTTGCACTGAACTGATAGTAATAAGTTCCATCTTTTGCCAGGCTTCCGTCATCGCAATAACCGTTCCATGTTACTTCTGAAGGGATTGTAACACCAGTTTTTGGAGTAAAGAGACGCTTAAAGAAAGTTTTAAATGTAATCTTTTCGTCACGGGTTTCCTTGTTGCCAATTACGCGGACAACTTCACCCTTTTCATTAGAAATGATAAATGACCATTCGCTTACATATCTCTGTTCCTTGATTTTAAGAGGAACTACCAGTTCATCCTGCACACCATCATTGTTTGGAGAAATATAAACCGGAGCTTTTTCTCCAAATGCAGCGGCAGAAAAGAGGATTGCAATACCTGCTGTTAAGGTAATTTTCTTAATAAGATTAATTTTCATCTGTTACTCCTCAGATTTTACTTCTTCAGTTTCAAAGATTGAATCATCAACAAGGTCTGCACTGTCATCCCAGAGATAAATTTCCGGAGCCTTAGTATCTTTCTGACCAAGATAAAGGGAAGCACCAGCAGAAACAGCCTCCATTCCTCCATAGAGATTTTTCCATGCAAGGGCAGGAACAATTTCACTCTTTTCCCAGGCCTCATTTCCTTCAGCAATTTTCTTAGAGTTGATTGTAAGGCGGATGTTAAGTCCAATTGAAGGCCAGTTCAAAGGAGCTCCATTCAAAATTTCCCGGAGGTCAGCTTCCCAGCCAATGCAGAACTGAACAATGTCACTGTATGCAAGGGCCAGACCAAAATCAGCAGCAACATCCATAAACTCAGGAAAGTAAAGGTCCGTACTGAAACCAATATTAAAATCCTGAATGCTGAGAAGTGTTGCGGCATATGAAACTCTAGGAGTAATAATTCCAGGATAGTTGATGTAATCCCTTGAACCGTTAAAACCAAGAGACTGGAAATTGCCATTTAAAGGTTTGCCCAGATTTGTAAGGGAAATACCCAGGCGCGGATTCTTAAGGAAGCCCTGATCGTTCATTGTGTAGAGAAGGCCTAAATCAGCACCAACTGTAAAATCTGAACCATGTCCAAGATAAAAGCCTGTGTAAAGATTCATACCAACATAGAGTTTGTCTGTTACATCCTTCGAAACCCCGGCATGAATAATAATATTGTTTCCAATATCCATGTTGGAAAAATTTGCAAAAGTACCCTGGGCACTTGCTGCAATTACCACAAATCTTGTAGGAATGATTGTTCCCAGCTGGAAAATATTTCCAAAAGTTCCATCGCTGTTCTGAGCGTTTACTGTATTAATAATACCTGTCCAGCTTGCATTAATAACACTGCGCTGTTCTGTAGCAGGCAGAGCTGGATTGTAGGTAATTGAAACTGGCAGCACTGTAAAAACAGGACCACCGCTGGCACTGGCACCACCGCTGATCATTGTTGGATTTGAAAGCTTGAAGATTGAATTTCCCCCGAAAGGTGGGTTGTACAAATCAACAAAAGTCTCAGACGATAAAGCAGCTGAGCAGAGAATTCCTGCAGCCAGAAGAGATAGTAATTTTTTCATTTAATCCCCCTAAATTACTTGAATTATACACTAGATTTTTTAATTAAGTTTAATTTAGTAAAACTAAGATACTCCTTTTATTTACTAAATGGAACCTGGATAAAACTTCAGTTTTTCCAGATATCCTAAAAATATTACAATTTATACCCCTTCCTTTAACCTGAGCTCCACCTTTTCTATTACAGAATCAGGGGTGGAAGCGCCGGCAGTAAGGGCGACCCTCTTTAATCCAAAGAAATCCTCAGGAATTTCCTTTTCATCTTCAATAAGGGCAGTTTTAGAACAAATACTTGCAGCGGTTTCAAAAAGACGCCTTGTATTTGCACTTTCCTTTCCCCCGATTACCAGAATTCCATCCGCCCTGCCTTCAAGATTGCGGAGAGCCTCCTGACGCTCCCTGGTTGCAGGACAGATTGATGAAACTACCTGCAGGCGGGTAATCTTTTTTGAGAGAATTTCCTTCATCCGGGTAAAAAGTTCCATGCTGAAAGTGGTTTGAGACAGAAAAAGGGCCTCCTCCATTTCTTCCAGGGCCTGTGCTTCTTCCACAGTTTCAATCACAATAACATTTTTTCCGGCAAAAGCAGCAATACCGGTTACTTCACCATGATTTCTGTCACCGGCAATTATAACAGGAATGCCCTGCTCCCCGGCTTTTGCAGCAAGATTCTGACTGGAATGAACTCTCGGGCAGGTGGCATCAACAATCCTTGCACCTTTTTTCTCCAGAGCATTGAGAATTTCAGGACTTGTTCCGTGGGCACGAATCACCACAAGGGCATTTTCTTCAATTGAAGATATATTTTCCGTATTAAGTATTTGTAAACCTTTTGAGTGAAGAGTATTAAGTACAGTTGGATTATGAATCAGCGGACCTAATGAATAAACTGACTGACTGCTGTTTTTACTTTCCAGAGCCTCATTTGCTGCATCTACAGCCCGGCGAACTCCAAAACAATAACCTAAAACATCAGCCTTTATAACTTCCATAATATGAAATTATAGTCTATTTAAAATAAAATATCCACCTTGGACCTTTCGAACCAAAGTGGATAATTTTATTCAAGAAAGAGCCTGTTTCCAGGCTAAATACTTACAACTTATGCTTCAACACTTGAAGTTGATGAAGAAATAGCTGTTGTCTTCTTTGGGCGAACACGATTTGCGTTTGCGCCACCTTCCCAATTACGTCTAACAAATGAGATGAAGCCTGAACTGATGAAGATAGAAGAATAACATCCTGAAATAAGACCGATTGTAAGAACAATTGCAAAGTCGTGGATGCTTCCCTTTGTGAACACCAGAAGTGAAATAGAAGCAAAGAGAGTTGTAATTGTTGTAATAATAGATCTTGTGAGAGTCTCAGAAAGAGCTGTATCCAGGATATCATTAAACTTGTTTGTCTGAACTGCCTTAAGATTGTATCTTACACGGTCAAGAATAACGACTGTTGCGTTAATTGAGTAACCGAAGATTGTAAGAACAGCAGCAAGGGTTGTTGTGCTGAATTCAATCTGGAACCATGAAATGAATGTAAACATGATTAAACAGTCATGGAACAAAGCAACGATTGCACCAAGGGCAAAATCCCAGTGGAAACGGATTGTAGCATAGAGCCAGATAAGAAGGATTGTAAAGAATGCCAGGAGAGCAGCCTTTAAGGTTGTTGAACTTGACATTGAAGAACCAACGAAGTCTGTCTTTACAACAGCAACGTTTTCTTTTCCATACTTATTCTGAAGAGCCTGAACAATATTTTCCTGAAGAATTTCGTTTTCACTCTTGTTAGCATCACTTTCGTTACCGGCAATCTGTGCACGAATCTGATAAGAACGGTTTTCTTCTGTTCCCATTTCCTTTACAAGAACACCAGAAACGTTAGAAACAGTTGCACGAATATCGTCAATCTTTACGGCAGATGTTGTATCTGGTACGTAAAGATAGAGAGGTACTCCGGCAGAAAGTTTTGCTGATGCAGCAGAGTTAAGGTAGAATCCGTATGAATCAGCTGAACCGTTATTCTTAACTACAGCAGATACACCTTCAATAGAATTCATTCCTTCAACAACAGCCTGTACAGTTGAATACTTACCGAATGGGAATTCATATGTTTCGTTTTCTGCACCAGTTCCACTTACAATTACGTCAAGTTCTGTTGTAGAAACTTCAAGGCTTACAGTTGCAGTACCATCGTACTTAACTTCAACTGCAGGAGATGCAATACGAACTTCTTCAATAAGACCAGGACGGAAATCAATACCAAAGTTAATCCCCTTAATGCAGACACCTGCAATACCTGCACAGATAATTAAACCACTAAGAATCCATGCTGGAAGGAAGAGTTTCGAAAATTTCTTTACTGTCTTCATTATTTTACCCTCCAGCCAATGCTGATATTTTTCTTGTGACAAGTCTGTGTGTAGAAGTCAAAAATAAGTCTTGATACAAAGAGACCTGTGAACAGTGTTGAAATAACACCGATTGCAAGGCTTAATGCAAAGCCCTGAATTGAACCTGTTCCAAGCTGTGACATGAAGAAGGCAGCGATAAAGGTTGTAATGTTAGAGTCAAGGATTGCCCACAAAGCGTTTGCAAAACCTGCCTGAACAGAACTTTCCCTGTCTTTTCCTAACTTACGTTCTTCCTTAATACGTTCAAAGATGATTACGTTAGCATCAACTGCCATACCGATTGTAAGAATCATACCGGCAATCATAGGAAGTGTAACGGTAAGATTGAATGCTGAAAGGAATGAGAACATTATGTAAAGGTTCAGAATCTGTGCTACACAAGCGTGAACACCTGCACCCTTGTACATGATAATCATGAAAACCATAATCAGGGCCAGACCTACTGCAATTGCAAGAAGACCCTGGTGGATTGCTTCTTCACCAAGAGAAGCACCGATTACCTGCTGACTTTCAACTGTAAGAGGTACATCAAGCCATGCTGTCTGGAGTACCTTGCGGAGATTCTGAGCTTCTGATGAATTGAAACCGGAAATCTGTACCTGACCGCCTGTAATTGCCTGTCTGATAACAGCATTTGATTTAATCTTGCTGTCGCTGACAATACAAAGGTTTTCACCAACGTGAGCTGATGTAAAGTCTGCGAAAATCTTTGCACCTTCTTCGCTGAGTGTGAAGTTTACAGTTGGTGCATTTGAATATTCATCAGAACCGATTGTTGCTGACTTAATATGTTTTCCTTCAAGGGCAATTTCCTTTTTAACAACAAGGTAACCCTTTCTCTGATCAAGACCATAAGAGTCTGTTTCATATAAACCAAGAACTTCACAGTCTTCAGGGATTATTTCGCTGTTAATAAGGCGTCCTGTTGAGTCAAAAGTGTTGTCTGGATTTGAAGCATAATATGATGCGAATGCATTTGTTGCTTCAGAATCAACCAGGCGGAAGTTAAGGATTCCACGACCCTGGATAATTGAATTAACCTGATCAGCTTCTGCAGAACCAGGAAGTTCAATGTAGATACGGTCATCACCCTGCTGGCGGATTGTAGGAGAACTCAAACCAAAGCGGTCAATACGGCTTGAAAGAGTCTCAACAGCCTGAGCCATTGCTTCCTTGCGGACAGTAGCTGCATCCATTCCAGTTTCTTTAGAATCGTTGTTTGCTACTACTGAGTCAAGATCAGCCTTAACGATAACGCTCATACCTCCGTTCAGGTCAAGACCAAGCTTAACTGAATTCTTGTAGTGCTTTTTATCCTTAAGGATCTTTTCACGATAACGGCTTTCAACTGCTTCCCTGAAATCAGCCTCATTCTTGAAAGAAAGCATTGCGTCTTTCAAAGTAAGAGGAGAAGGAACTGCCTGTTTGTTTTTCTTGAAGTTAGCTTTTGCAAGCTTCTCCAACCATTTCTGATCTTCTGTAAGAACTACAGAATCGTCTTTTGCTGCTTTTTTTAATTCTGCAACTTCTTTAGCTGCCTGTGAGCTTGAATAATCTTTAATATACTCAAGAGAGCTCAATGCAAGAGCCTGTGCTTCCTTTGGAGTACGTGCATACCAGGCGATTGAAGGCCAGAGGAATGCAAAACATACAGCAAGTACAGCGATGAGTATAAAAAGACGACTTCTTTTATTCATCTTTTTCTCCGGATTCAGCTGCCTTTTCTGCGGCTACTGAATCTTTTTTATCTGATTCTTTAATTTCTTTTGCTACGCTTGAAGCCTTCTTTCTACCAAAGAGACCTCTTTTTTCTTCTTCCGGAGCATTTGCCGGCTTATCAACAATTACAGTAGAAATTGCTGTACGGTTGAATTCAATTTTTGTACCATCATCAACCTTAATAACAACAGTATTTTCCTTTGTTGATGAAACAACGCCGTGAATACCACCGATTGTAATAACCTTGTCGCCCTTCTTGAGAGCGTCAATCATTTTCTGAGTTTCCTTCTGCTTTTTGTTCTGAGGACGAATCATCAGAAAATACATAATTAAGAGGATTGCTACGAGTGGAAAAAGCATCATGCCACTGCCACCAAGCAATCCGCCTGCTGCAGCATCAGCACCTGCATTTGCTGTAGTTCCATTCTGTAAAAAGAGGGAGATTAAAGACATATTTTCCTTCCTTGAGATAAATTTTTAGGTAGTATAATTTACCATTATTTTTACCACATGACAAGAAGAATTCTTATATCCAAAATTCAAGATATTACAAAAAAAACGGCGCGAAGGAGTGAAAAGGCTTACGGAAACACTCATTTTGTGCTGCCGCATTAGCGGCAACCGTATATAATTACAAGCACAAAATGCGTGTAGCAGGCGAGCCTGCGGTTCCGATAAGACTTTTCACGACTGGGAGCCGTTTTTTTTTGTAATATCATTAAGTTTCAACAATTAATTATTCGGGAGATACAGAAATTACACATAAATCCCCCGTTTTTACTTTATTTTCCCTGAAGGCGGTCCAGCTCGGCATTAAGGGCTGAAAGGCTGGTATTTGTAGGTTCCAGGCTGACCAGCTGCTTGATATAGTACTGGGCCCGTTTGTATTCCCCACGATTGTAGTAAATCTGATAAAGGCGGAAAAGTGTGTCCCGGTTTCTTGGATTAGCAGAAAGGGAAGACCGGAGATCATTAATTGCAGCATCCTGCCCCGTAACGATAAAGCTCCTCTGATAATAGAGGAAACTCTTCATTTTCTGGTCTACTCCTTCATTTTCCAGAAGTGAATTGATGAATTTCAGTGCCTTTTTGGTCTGTTTTGTTCCTACAAGCATTTCAATGTAAGTACAAACATTAGCATTATCTTCCGGATGGGCGGCGTAAAGTTCCTCTGCAATAGGCTGAGCTTCCTTTGTATATCCCAGTGTAAGGCAGATTGAAACATGGGTGCGCTTCTGGCCGTCAGTAACCCCATTTCTGGAAACAAGAATCCGGCTGAAGTCATAGGCATCAGTCCAGGCATTCTGCTTAGTCATTTCCGTAATACAAACTTCCAGGGCCTGACTGTTTTCAGAATCAATGGAAAGAACTTCATTTGCCAGATCAATGGCTGTTCTTCCTCCTACAAGAGAATTATTTGCAGAAGCAATTCTGGAAGCTTCAAGAAGAACCTCTTCATCTGAAGGATAAAGTTCAACTGCTTTTCCAATAAAACTTGCGGCAGAAGAAGTATTTTTGTTCCATTCCTGGGCCAGTCTTGCCTTCAGCAGAAGATAATCCCTGGAAACCTGATCCATGCGGCCGTAAGTGTCCAGAATTGAAGAAGCCCTGATATAATCCTGATAATCCATCAGAAGTCTGGCCCTGAAAAGAAGATATTCCGTATTTTCCGGCTGAAGTTCCAGTATCCGGAGAACATAGGCCTGGGCTGTATCCCGGTTACCCTTTAAGTAACTAACCCGGGCTGCAATTTTAAGCATTTCCACATTCTGTTTCTGAACAGCAAGAACTTTTTCAGCAAGGAAAAAGGCATCATCGTACTGTCCCGCAGCATAAAGGGAAAGGGCACTTGCGCTCCTGATTTCCACATTCTGGGGAGAGCCGGACATAGCCATGTTATAATAGAAAATTGATTCTTCACTCCTGCCCTGAAGATAAAGCCAGCGGCCGTAGAGATAATTTACCAGGGTGGAATGAGGCTTCATTTTAAGGGCGGAAGTAAGGGCGCTTCTGGAAAGTTCAGAGTATTCCTCCTTTATTCCTCCAGTAATAAGAACAAGGGAAGGAAGCACCATTGAAAGAAAATCCTCATTGCCTGTTGAAGTATCGTAAATTCCTCTTTCAGCAGAAGTAATTGCCCCGTAGTAAGGATTATCCTGGCTGACTGCAAAAGGTTCATAGTTCAAGGATTCAGAAGGCCACACAATCTTCATGATTTTATAGGCTGTGAAGAGAAGAATCATTTCCTTTTCGCTGTAATTTTCCTTATCACTCTGATGAAGGACGGAAAAAGCCTTTCTTAAAGAATCAGGACTTCCCTCTTCTACCAGGGCAACGGCCTGCTGATTAACGGAACCGAAAAATGTTTTTACAGAGGAAGGCACCGGAATGTAGATAAAATCATTTTCATCCGGTACATAATTTTCACTTCCATCAATTTTTTCACTGGAAGCACAGGAAAAAAAAATAAGGGAAACTGAAAAAAGGAGTATCAGGGAGAAGAAAAAATTATTCTTCATTTGCCTCATCTCCATCATTTTTTTTCAACAGTTTTTCTGCTGCCTGACTGTCAAAAACATCATCATCAGAATCGTCATCGTCATCAGAAAGCATTGGAAAAAGATGCTGCCTTTTCTGCTGGAAGATAAAAATTATTATCAGGGCAAGACCTGCTGCAATGGCAAAAAAAGGCCAGGCCTGAAGAATCCATAACTTAAAGCTGGTTTTGATAATCTTTGCTGAAAAAAGAAAAAAGAAGGAGCCAAGTACAACAAGTGTTATTGACGGGAAGAGATATTTACTCTTGATTTTCCTGTATCTGTACAGGCCAACCATAAAAAGGGAAATTCCTGAAGATACGGCAAACAAAGGCCAGAGCTGCCACCACTTAAGGGGGATTGCTTCTACCAGATAGAAGAACATAACCACAGCACCAATGATGAAGTTAATACCAAGGAAGAGAAGAAAACCGTTCTGTGACACACCGAAAACCAGTAAAAAGAAGACAATTCCCGCTAAAAAGAGGGCGCAGGTAAGGGGTGGAAAATAAACATGGCCAAAAATTGCATAACTGGCTACAACCATAAAACCTACGGCCAGAAGTGTCATACCAAGTACAAGGGCGCTGTTTAATAAAATCACCTTACCTGTCTGAGGGATTTTTACAAATTTATTTTTATGCTGATTTTCAGCGGATTTTACATTTTTGTCTTTATTATTTATGTCCATTGGTAAACCTCCAAGACAAATCTATCTTTGAGAATAGCTAAAATATCAGTTCTTGCCAATAAGCCCATGCTTTGCTAAAATCTAATTTATGCTTAACAGAATAAAAAAAGCAGTGGTTCTGGGCACCTGCATCCTCTCTTTAGGCTTCTGCTCACTTCTTACTTCCTGCTCTTACATAGATAAAATATCCGGCAAATCCGGCAAAAATACACTTATTTCAAAATCTAGTTCTGCCTATGAGACTATGCAGAAGAATTTTGAAAAAATCCTCAGCAACAAAAATCTTACGGATGAAACCAGATATGCTGTTGTTTCCAGAATTGCCGGCAACATGCTTTCAGTACAAGATTATAACTCACTTATTTTATTTCTTACAGAGTGGGTTGAAGAAAATCCTGATGATATGTACAACGGCTACTGGCTTTTAATGACTGCTTACGCGTATTTGAACAACAATGCCCAGCCCATGGCCGAATACTATTTTGAAAGGGTTATAAACAACTGCAACGACCTTATTGTTAAAGGACAGTCAATCCACTACCTGAGCTACCAGTACCTGATTCAGCTGTCTACAAATTCTGCCAACAGAATCAACTATTTTAATCAGCTTATAAACCGCTTTCCAAGCATGATTAGTGAAACTGAAATGCTCTACCGCCTTGCCCTGGAATATGAAAAGGAAGGGGAATGGGACCAGGTTATTAAAACCCTTACCAAATTCCTTGCAAAAGATGATGCCCAGACGGTTGTTATAGCAGGCCATCCAAATGCCTATACAGAAGCAAAGCAGCTTATTGATTTCAGTAACTCTACAAAAAGCTGGACCTTCGAAAGCCTTAACTCTTTAATCAGTACAATAAAAAACGCCATAGATAACTACAACTGGGCTGCCCTGGACCGCTACAGATCCAAGGTAAACTTCTTTGCAGTGAGCTGGCGGCAGGATTCAGAGGACACATCCCTACCGGACGACTTCTCCATGGGAAACTTTATGAACGGAAATACAATCCGCTACAGCAGCAGCCTTGACGAATCCTCTTCTCCAACGGAAGCATATTTAAAGACCACAGGCTGGAGCAATTATGTTTCTACCTGGTACCTCTATTTCAGAAAAGTAAATTTTCCTGCTGATCCGGATATTCACGGACGCTGGGAATGGGCCGGCATTTACTATGGTGAAAAGATGTGAAAAAAATTCTGGTTACTTTTTTTTCCGCCGCAACAATATCTGCTTCACTCTGGTCACTGACCGCTGCTTCTACTGATGCAGGGTCTATAATGATGAATGACTCCTACGATCCTATTGAATACAAAATACTTGTAGAATCCGCCGGGGAAGTTCAAAAAGATATAACCACTTCTGCCCCAGGTGTAAATGATGGGGAACTTTCTGCAGAAAACCAGTACCCCGAGCCGGACGGAGACGTTTACCCTGAACCGTCAAAAATTAATCTGAACATACCGGGACTTAATCACGAACTGACACAAAAATATATTGAACTTTATCAGTCAAAGGAAAACTCTTCCTGGCTTGCACAAAGTCTGGTTAACTCTGCCCCTTACCGTCCCTACATCAGGCAGAAGCTGGCTGAAAAAAACATGCCCTCTTACCTTCAGTATCTGCCGGTCATTGAATCAAACTACAAAATCACTGCAGTTTCAAAAAGCGGAGCCCGGGGAATGTGGCAGTTTATGGACAACTCAATGGCCCCTCTCTTAAAGAAATCTTCCTGGTATGACCAGCGCTATGATCCCTGGCTGGAAACTGATGCGGCCCTGATAAAACTGATGGATAACTACAAGATGTTCGGAGACTGGAACCTGGCAATTGCAGCATACAACTGCGGCGGAGGGGCAATGCGGCGGCTCCTGAAGGCCCATCCAAAAGCCGACTTCTGGTACCTTGCAGAACACAATCTTTTAAGAACAGAAACAAAACTCTACGTTCCAAAACTTCTGGCAGTAGCAGAACTGGTTGAAAATGCCGAATACTACGGATTAATCAACGTAGGAGTTGCAGACAAAATGATTGAATTCACGGAGATTGAAGAATTCGATTATGTAAAAATATCCGGCGTCCTTACCATGGAACAGTTGTCCCAGATTGTTAATGTAAATGTGGAAACCTTAAAATTCCTCAATCCTTCCCTGCTGAAAGGAATGACACCTCCAGAGCAGTTTGAAATCCGCCTGCCTCATGGAAAAGGTGAAGCTGCAGAAGCTGCCCTCCGTAAAGCAGATATTCCTAGCAACACCCTGAACTATACTGTGCAGAAAGGAGACAATCTCTCTGTAATTTCCCGGAAATTTGACGTAACGATAGATGAAATCTGTAAAATCAATCAAATTTCCAGGGATTCAATTTTGTCCATCGGACAGGTTTTAACTATTCCAGTTTATGACCCTGAATAAAGTCAGAAGAAGTCCCTTATCTAAAAAATAAAAAATCCGATAAACTAAAGGGGGAATTTAATGAAGAAAATTCTTTTAACAGCAGTGCTGCTTTTTACAGCCTTTAGCTTAAATGGGCAGACTTATGTACGCTATTCACAGGCAGAACTGGAAGAAGCAGAAAGAATGGCTGCAGCAAACGGCCATGCCAGTCTGGAAAATTCCACAATGACCAGCAGCAGTAAAATCGACTGGAAAAAGAACATTTTTACATCTGTTGTAACCCTTGATGTTTTAAAAGCAGGAATTCCTATGCCAAGCGGAAGACAGGCTTCTTCAAACAGAATTCAGCTGGCCCTGCCAATACTTATAAAAGATCCTCTCCTTTCAATTTACGTGGATGATCAGAATACTCTTGAAGATTACGTTCAGTCCGGGGGAATAACACTTCAGGACATTACAGATATTATTGATAAATCCAAAAGAACTCCTCCTTATTTTAAGGATGCTTCAAATCTCCTTACAACCACACATACAATTTCCCTGCAGGACATAGGTTCCCTGCTTATAAAGCACAGAAGTCCCTATCGGCAGCAAAAGCCAATCGACACAATTGCTACAAGGGCTTATTCAGGAATTGTTATTGATGCAAGAGGCAGTCTGCCGGTTCACGGAGAGTTTACAAAAAGCAAAGTGTCTCCAAGTCTTTTTCCCCGCATCTGGAACGAAGAAATGGACCTGGTTTATGAAAGAAACATGGTAGAGCCTTCAATTGCAAAATCCCAGATGATTGTAGAATATGGTTCCAGCATTGACTTTAAGAAATACAGCGACAGAATCGGAAATGATCCCCTCTGGATTACGGCAAAAAAAGTTTACGGTCAGAACAGATGTGATCCTGTTATTTCCTATGATGATTATCTCAGAATTGCTTCCAGTCAGCAGAATCTGGATTTGCTGCGACAGGGAAAAGTTGTAATCATTTTAAATGATGATGAACTGGCCCACATGGTTAGTGCTCCTGAAAGAAACAGGCAGTACTATCTGGATTACGAAAAACTCCGCAGGGACCTTTACGATCCAGTTGTTCCAGATGTAGTTATAATTGACAGACCAGATACCGGTATGGAAATTGATGTGGAAAACCTTCAGTTCATGGCAGATTCAGCAGAGCTTTTACCGGCAGATAAAAAGCGTATTACAACCATTGCACAGGATTTGATTAATCTGGTTTCAAATGGAGGAGAATACACAATTCTGGTAGAAGGACATACTGCAGACGTTAACAAACCAGAAGGTCAGCAGCAGCTTTCAATCCTTCGTGCCCAGGCTATTATTGATATTCTCGTAGCTGAAGGAATGGACAGGAAACTCTTTACATACAAGGGTTACGGCGGAACAAAACCTGTTGCTCCAAACGATACCGCGGAAGGCAGAGCACAGAACCGCCGTGTAAAAATTACCGTTATGCCAAAGACAACAACAGTCTTTACTACAAATTGATTAATAAATCGGGCTGCTCAAAACGAACAGCCTTTTTTTTACAGCCCTAGTTCTTTTGCAAGAAGACAGGTACCTTCTACAATAGCCTTGTGTTCTTCAGGAGCAATTCTTTCATAAAGAGAGTCCGGGGTATCACCAGGCAGGACGGGAACTTTTTTCTGCAGCAGGATTTTTCCTGTATCGCAGCCAGAGTCCACAAGATGAATGGTACAGCCACTTTCTTTTTCACCACTGGCAATTACAGCTTCGTGAACATGATGTCCCCACATTCCTACTCCCCCGAATTTTGGCAGAAGGGCCGGATGTAAATTAAGGATTTTACCAGAATAAACTTCAACAATTTTTCCGCCCAGAACTGAAAGATAGCCCGCAAGCACAATTGCATCAATTTTCTCTTTCTGGCAGACTTTAAGCACTGCATCTGAAATAGCAATTCTTTTTGTATCGCGGTCAGCTTTTTCCGCAGCTTCTTTGCCTAGAACAGTATAGGCGCTGAGGATAAAAGTTTTTATTCCGGCCTTTGCAGCTCTTTCCAGAGCAAATGCATTTTTTGTATTACTGATTACTGCTGCAATTTTATAAGGACAGTTTGAGTTTGATTTTTCATAATCAATCAGGGACTGAAGATTTGTTCCGCCACCTGACACAAGCACTGCAATATTCATCATAAAAAAAATCCTTTAACAATAATATAAATTGAAAAAGCCCCTGCCCGAAAACAGACAGGAGCTTTGCAGGAAAAGACTTAGTCAACGAACTGAGTCATTTCCTTATTTCCCTTAAACTCACCCTTGATTACTTTATCTGTATGACCAACATAACCAATCTGATAAGCCTTCATGTCAGGGATTCCGGCCTTATGATATTTTTTTGCTGAATTGTTGAAAAGCTTAAGGATTGCTTCAGCATCAGCCTTGCTTACTGCCAGAACAAATCCAATACCCATATTGAAGGTAGAGAATACATTCTTTGGATCAGCACCACGGCGAATAAGTTCATCGAATACAGGAGGAATGTCCCAGCTGTTTTTCTTAATGATTGCGCAGAGCTGTTTTTTACCTTCCTTAGCATGAGGGAACATACGAGGAACATTTTCGTAGAAACCGCCGCCTGTTACGTGAACCATTCCATGTACGCTTGAACGGAACTTCTTGAGCACTTCCATTACAGGCTTAACATAAATGCGGGTTGGTGTAAGAAGAACTTCACCAATTGTTTTCTTTGTAGCTTTACCATTTTCAAAATATGGTTCATCAAAATTTTCTACAAGCTTACGGATAAGTGAATAACCGTTTGAGTGAGGACCTGTTGAAGAAAGACCAATAAGAACGTCACCTTCCTTCATTTTTGAGCCGTCAATCATTTCTTTTTTTTCACCAACACCTACACCAAATCCTGCCAGGTCGTATTTTCCATCATCATAGAAATCAGGCATTTCTGCAGTTTCTCCGCCAAGAAGAGCACAGCCGGCTTCAATACATCCGTCTGTTACACCCTTAACCAGTTCTGCTGCAACTTTTGAATCAAGCTTACCACAGGCAATGTAGTCGAGGAAGAAGTTTGTCTGTACGCCGGAACAGAGAATATCATTTACACTCATTGCAACACAGTCAATTCCAACTGTATCATACTTCTTCAATTTAAAAGCGATGTCCAGTTTTGTTCCAACACCGTCTGTACCGCTGACCATTACAGGTTCCTTTAAACCTTTTGGTACCTGGAACATTCCGTTAAAAGCTCCAAGTTCTGTAAGCTGTCCCGGAATGCGGGCTCTTTCAGACTGCTTCTTGTACTTGTCAACGGCCTTATAACCTTCGTTAACATCAACACCTGCTTTTTTGTAGTCAACTACCTTAGCCATAATAACTCCTAAAATGAATGCTTTGGAAATTATGCCCATTCTACTTGAATTCAATTTCTTACGCAATTAGAAAGCATATTCTTCTATTCAATATATTGATTATTTGATAAAATGATTTATTGATTCTTAAATTATCAGAAGGACTTACAAAATGAATTTTCTTGAAGAAAGAATTATGAAAGACGGTATTGTTAGAGAAGGAAATGTTCTTAAAGTAGACAGCTTCCTTAATCATCAGATTGACATTTCACTCCTGGAACAGATGGGGCAGGAATTTAAAAAACGCTTTGCCGGAAAAACAGTAACAAAAATCCTTACCATTGAAGCAAGCGGAATTGGAATTGCCTGTATAGTAGCAAGATATTTTGGAGTTCCGGTACTCTTTGCAAAAAAGACTCAGAGTGTAAATGTAGACGGTGATAAGTACCAGGCCGATGTTGAGTCCTTCACACACAAATGTACAAATCATGTGTTTGTTTCCAAAAGATATCTTTCAAAGGATGATAAGGTTCTTATTATTGATGACTTCCTTGCCAGAGGTTCCGCACTTATCGGGTTAACTGAAATCGTAAAGCAGGCAGGAGCAGAAGTTGTAGGAATTGGAATTGCAATTGAAAAAGGTTTCCAGGAAGGGGGACAGCTTATCCGTTCAAAAGGTTTCCAGCTGGAATCACTTGCAATTGTTGACAGTATGGATGCTGCAAACGGAACAATAAAATTCAGGGAACAGTAAAAGACAGAATACTGTAAACAAAAAGCCCGGCATCTTTAAGGAAGAGGAACCTTCTTCTTACAGAGCCGGGATTTTTTATTTGAATTTCTTTAACAAAAATTATCTTCCCTGGGATAAAATCAGTTCGTAATCTTCATCTTTTACTTCAAAATACTGATTGTATTCGTTACAGGTCGGACAGTATTCCGGAGGATTTGGACCGATTACAATATGGCCGCACTTTAAGCATTCCCAGACTTTTACCTGACTGTTTTTTAATTCTTCCGCTTCAGGGGAAAGTGATTTGCTCTCCCCTTTTAATTCAGCAAGGAGGGCACGGTAGCGGTCTTCATGACGTCTTTCAATTTTAGCTACAGCCCGGAATTTTGCAGCAAGTTCAGGGAAACCTTCTTTTTCTGCAGTAATGGCAAAGGCTTCATACATATCTGTCCATTCGTAATTTTCACCGTCTGCGGCAGAAAGCAGATTGTCTTCCGTAGAATTAACTTCGCTTAATTCCTTAAGCCACATTTTTGCATGCTGTTCTTCGTTAGCAGCAGTCTTTCTGAAAACTTCAGCTATTTTTCCCAGACCTTCTTTTTCTGCAGCCAGAGAAAAACAAGTATATCTGTTTCTTGCTTTAGATTCCCCTGCAAAAGCAGCCTGCAAATTTTCTTCAGTCTTTGTACCTGAATACTTGCTCATATTTATTCTCCTTACATTGTAATACTCTAATTAAACTGTAGGGGAGAAATGTCAGGAAATCAAGTTTAAAATCAGGCAAACTCTAAAAACTAAAATTCAGGCTGCCATGGAGTTTAAAGGCACGATATTAAGGACTTTTAAACTCCGCATTTTCAAAGCTGCCTCTAAAACAGGAAGCCTTCAGAGACTCCAATTATCTGTCTTCACGGAAATAAGGTACGCCTAAACTTTCAGGAGACTGATTTTCCTTTTTGTTACGGATACTTGTAATTACAAGAACAACAATTGTAACCAGATACTGAGACATCTTGAACAATTCCTGAACCGCTCTGCTTAAACCTGGAATGTAAAGGTAAAGAATGTAAAGGGCTCCAAACAAAAGTGCTCCAAGAATTGCCTTGCGGCTGTCCCAGAGAGAAACAATTACAAGAGCTAC
>JAEEGH010002560.1_pt1 | contig 49031 bp, 38 predicted proteins | sample 9134181 | NCBI WGS metagenome assembly JAEEGH01 (sample SAMN16246544, study PRJNA631951) | gut metagenome | biome: gut microbiome; feature: rumen; material: DP-attached | host: Bos | place: Iran: Karaj | collected 2018-10
GCCGTCATGGATAGCGAGCCCCACAAGATAGCCCCGTTCAGCAGTGTCGGTCCCACGCAGGACCAACGTATCAAGCCCGACGTCGTGGCCATCGGAGCCCCCACGCGGCTGGTGAACGGCCGGGGCGTCATCATGAGCGATATGGGCACGTCGTTTGCAGCTCCCGTCATCTGCGGACTCATGGCGTGCTTGTGGCAGGCAATGCCCGAGAAGAGCGCCGAGGAAATCATCAACCTCGTCCGACAGTCGGGCGAAAACAGCGAACATCCCGACAACGTCTATGGCTACGGCATGCCCAACTTCTGGCGGGCGTATATGATAGGAAAAGCAGAGGTAAGAGGTGAGAGGTAAGTGATATGAATAGTGAAACGCGACTGACACTGGTTGAACTCAACGGCCTCGTGCGCGACGCCATCGAGAATGCCCTGCCCGAGGAATATTGGGTAGAGGCGGAACTGTCGGAGTGTCGCGAGCACGGAGGGCATTGCTACATGGAGCTGATAGAGAAGGACGAACGCTCCGCCACCCCCGTAGCACGAGCATCAGCCAAATGTTGGCGACAGACGTGGGTGATGGTCAAGCCCTATTTCGAGCACACCACAGGACAACCGTTATGCGCTGGCATGAAGGTGCTGTTGCGCGTCTATGCCCAGTTCCACGAAGCCTACGGATTCTCGTGGATTGTCAGCGACATAGACCCCACCTATACCCTCGGCGACATGGCCCGCAAGCGTCAGGAGATTATCCGACAGCTGAAGGAAGAGGGTGTGTTCGACCTGCAACGTGAACTGCACATCCCCACCTTCGCCAAACGCATAGCCGTCATCTCCGCAGAGCATGCCGCAGGCTATGGCGACTTCTGCCGGCAGTTGGAGGACAACGACTACGGCTTTAAGTTTGACGTGACGCTATTCCCCGCCATCATGCAAGGCGAGCAGGTGGAAGCATCCGTCGTGGATGCTTTGAACGAGATATACCAACGCATCAGCGATTTTGATGTGGTGTGTATTCTGCGAGGTGGTGGTGCAGCGGCCGACCTGAGCGGTTTTGACACGCTGGCGTTGGCCGAGAACGTCGCACAATTCCCGTTGCCCATCATTACGGGTATCGGTCACGAACGCGACGAGAGCATCCTTGACATGATTAGCAATACACGCGTAAAAACGCCCACAGCCGCTGCGGCCTTGCTGACAGACAACCTCCTGCGCGTCCTGGAACGGCTGGACGATGCCGGCCAGCGCCTGAGCTATGCCGTCAACCAACGGATAAACAGTCAAAAGGCAAGGATGGCGACGCTGACAACACTCATCCCTACCCTCGCCCTGCGAATGGTAAGCGACCAGCGCCACCGCATCGAAACAACGAAAAGCCGCCTGCCCATAGCCATCGAGCGACGACTGACCAATCAGAAGCACTTGTTGGAAAGCCTCAGCCTGAAACTGCAGGGGTTCGACCCGCAACTATTGCTGAGTCGTGGCTATAGCATCACGCTGAAGGACGGACGGGCCGTGCGCGACCCACAACAGTTGAAGCCCGGCGACGAGATAGAGACAAGAGTGGAAAAGGGAACGATACGATCAGTAGTGAAGAGTTAAGAGATAATAGATAAGAGTTATGGAAGAAAACATCAAATACGAAGAGGCGCTGGCGCAGTTGGAAACCATCGTGCGCAAAATGGAAGCCAACGAGTACGACATAGACGAACTCGCTGCGCAGTTGAAAACCGCGCAGCGATTGATTGCGTTCTGCAAGAACAAACTGACCAAGACAGAAGCCGAACTCCTGAAGATTCAGCAGTTAGAAGAAAAGACCGACTGAAACAGAACGGAACTGAGGACCCTTATCGCTCTCCAGCACGCTCATGGGTGAATACTTGCAGAAGAGGCTCAGTTGACGCCAGCTTATCATAGCCATGATGTCGAGCGTAACGGGACGATACTCGAAGCCCTTGGTGCTGATGTTGAACTCGTTATCACCAATGGTGTAGTCATTGTAGATGCGTCCATAGACGTTGAAATTCACAACGGGACCGAGCGTAAAGCGGAAATCGCTAGTGCGGCCGAAACGCTGGGTGAAGAAGAACGGAACAGACAGGCTGAAGATTCTCATAGCCGAATACTTGTCGCTGGCATTGGCAGGGTATGCACCAGAAACCACGACATCATTGGCATCCTTGGCAAATGCGTAGTCCGACTTGAGGGCATACGAGCTCCAGTTACACCATAAACCTGTAGAATAAGTCTGCAGCGCCTTCTTGGGCGTGTACTTATAGCGCAAGCCAACTATTATCTCCCTCGACTTGGCGGAAAAGCCCCAGCCGTCAGGAACATTGGTAGCAATGGGGATACCAACACCAAAGTCCAAGTCCAGACCGTTATTCTCCCAGTCATCTTCACGCTCACATTTCTTAACGTTAGGATCCGTAATCTTGATAGAATTCTCGTAATAGTAGTCACGACTTCCCTCCTTGCCGTTAACCATGACAGTCTGCACAGAATCGCCGGTAATAACCGTCACCTTCTTGGCATTCTCAATAATCGTCGTGTCATTTTTCTCACTGGCAAAAGCTGTCATACCGACTGCCATCAATGCCATCATCATCATTTTTCTCATTGTTATACCTATTAAAATATTACCTGAATTGCTCCTTTTTCAATTTCGGGGTGCAAAATTAGCAAGAAAAAAGGGAAAATAGACATTTTTCACAAAAAAATGTTGCATAAGAGCGATATTTTGATTACTTTTGCGCACAAATAGTAAACAATTAGCATAAAAACATAAACATTATGAAGAATTTAGACTGGGGTAGTCTGTCGTTCGGCTACATGAAGACCGACTACAACGTACGTTGTTACTACCGTGATGGTAAATGGGGCGAGATTGAGGTCTGCTCCGACGAGTATCTGAACCTGCACATGGCCGCTACCTGCCTGCACTACGGCCAGGAGGCTTTCGAGGGCCTGAAGGCCTATCGCTGCCCTGACGGCAAGGTGCGCATTTTCCGTGTCGACGAGAATGCTGCCCGTCTGCAGTCGACCTGCCGCGGCATCATGATGCCCGAGGTGTCGACTGAACTGTTCACGGAGATGGTGAAGAAGGTGGTGCGCCTGAACCAGGAGTGGATTCCCACCTACGAGAGTGGTGCCACGCTCTACATCCGTCCGTTGCTAATAGGTACGAGCGCCCAGGTGGGTGTTCACCCCGCCAAGGAGTATTGCTTCCTGATTTTCGTCACGCCCGTCGGCCCGTACTTCAAGGGCGGCTTCGCTGCTAATCCCTACGTCATCATCCGCGACTACGACCGCTCGGCCCCGCTCGGCACGGGTAAGTACAAGGTGGGTGGCAACTACGCTGCCTCGCTCTTTGCCAACAACCTGGCCCACGAAAAGGGCTATGCCTGCGAGTTCTACCTCGACGCCAAGGAGAAGAAATACATGGACGAGTGTGGTGCTGCCAACTTCTTCGGTATCAAGGACAATACCTACGTCACGCCGAAGTCAACGTCGATCCTGCCCAGTATCACCAACAAGAGCCTGATGCAGGTGGCCGAGGATCTGGGCATGAAGGTGGAGCGCCGTCCCATTCCTGAAGAGGAACTCGAGACCTTCGAGGAGGCAGGTGCCTGCGGAACGGCAGCCGTGATTTCACCAATCAGCTATATCGACGACCTCGACACCGGCAAGCGCTATTCGTTTGGCGAGAAGCCCGGACCGATGTCGAAGAAACTCTTCGACACGCTGCGCGGCATTCAGTACGGCGAAATCGAGGACAAGCACGGCTGGACAACCGTCGTTATTGAGTAGGCTCCGCAGGGAGTCCTACTCATTTTTCAATCAGCACGAGACTGTCAGCGGCAGTACGGGTCAGCAACCACTCCTGCAGCTTCTGGCGGTCGGCTGGGTTGAGACGCTTATTGGGAGCTGTGCCAACAAGGGCGACAACAAAACGGTGCTGCAGAGCTGTGTCGCTCAAGGTTTCAGTAACACGTGAAAGACCGATGGACCTGACCTGCGGAAAGAGTGCCTTCAACTCCGGCCGCAGTTCGGTCGACAGGTCGTCAAGGCGCGCATAGCCCTCAAGCTGTGCGGCGAGAGTAGTGGCCTGGGCCGAAAGCTCGATGATTTGCTGCCGGTCAGTCTCGCGGGTTGTGTTGACTTGCGTCAGCTGGTTGTTGAGGGCGAGGATGCTGTCGGTCTGCACGCCCTGGATGATATGTAGCCGATAGCCTTTCATGCCATACTGCTCCATACGCTGCTCGGCAGCAGTACGGGTGGCCTCAGTAATCTCGCGCCCCACGGCGACGACGCGCAGCTTCATGCTGTCTTTCTCGACATCAGTAGAGATAATCTGCGTGCCGCGTTGTGTCAGTTCAGTCTTGATGAACTTCCGCATATTATTTTCGAAAAAGCTCTTGCGGACTATGTTGACGGTCATAACGGCGGCCGGCAGCATGGTCAGCACGACAATGGCCGTAACGATACGGTGTGCTTTGGTGCCCACGTCCGACGAAAGGAACTGCGACTTCTGGAAGTGCAGCAGCCGCACACCGCAGAACGTGGCGAGGGCGATGAACACGGTATTGATGAAAAAGAGATAGAAGGCACCAAGGAAGTAGAGGAAGTGTCCGGTGGCCAGGCCGTAGCCGGCGGTGCAGAGCGGCGGCATCAGGGCAGTGGCGATGGCCACGCCGGGGATGACGTTGCCCTTACCGCGAGTGCAGAGGGCGATGATGCCGGCAGCTCCGCCACAGAAGGCGATGAACACATCGTAGAGTGTCGGCGACGTGCGGGCCAGCAACTCCGACTGCGCCTCGCCAAGCGGAGTTATCAGGAAGTAGAACGTTGCCGTGAGCACGCTGATGACGGTGGCAACGCTGAAGTTCTTCACCGCCCGCTTCAACAGGTCAAGGTCGTTAGTGCCCACGGCCAGACCCATGCCGATAATGGGCCCCATGAGCGGCGATATGAGCATGGCACCGATGATGACGGCCGTTGAGTTGACATTCAGGCCGAGCGATGCAATCAGGATGGCAAAGATAAGCACCCACAGATTGGCGCCACGAAAGGTGACTCCGCTGCTGATTTGCTGGATGATGGCCTGCTCGTCGTCCTTGTCGGGCATCAGGTTGAAATAGACCCTTGTGCGGTCGATGATGCTGTTGATATCCATTTCTTTGCGTGGAGATGTAGCGGACGTCTATGAAACCGATGACGATGTTGCCTCTTGGAACCGCTGCATGAGCCATTCGTTCTGCTCGGGAATGGTCATGTTGCTGTTGTCGAGCAGCAGGGCATCGTCGGCCTGGCGCAGGGGCGACACCTCGCGGTGGGAGTCGATGTAGTCGCGCTCAACGACGTTCTTCAGGATGTCGTCGAAGTCGGCGGGCATGCCCTTCTCCTGCAACTCCTTGAAGCGGCGCTGGGCACGCACCTCGGCCGAGGCGGTGACGAACACCTTCAGTTCGGCATTGGGGAAGACGACGGTGCCGATGTCTCGGCCGTCCATCACGACACCCCCACCCTGCCCCATCAGCTGCTGCTGGGCCACCATGGCCTCGCGGACGAAGCCGAGGGCGGCAATGGGCGACACGTGGTTGGACACTTCGAGCGAACGGATTTCCTGCTCCACACACTCGCCGTTGAGATAGGTATCGGGGCGGCCCGTCTCCTCGTTCAGCTGGAAGGTGATGTGGATGTTGTCCATCTGCTGTTCCAGTTCGTTGGTCTTGATGCTGTCGTCGTCATTGAACAGCCCGTTGCGAAGGGCGTAGAGGGTGACCGAGCGGTACATGGCACCCGTGTCGACGTAAATATAGCCCACCTTGCGGGCCAGATCCTTGGCCATCGTGCTCTTGCCGCACGACGAATGACCGTCAATAGCTATGGTTATCTTCTTCATAATGCGTATGATATGTTAAACAGTAATGACGATGTTGAAACGTGGTACTTGGCATAGGCCACGCTGAGCTTCAGCCGCTGGAGCGTGAGGCCGCCGCCGATGCTCAGACCGGCGCCGTGGGCACTGGCTCCGTCGCTCTCGCTGATTTTCATCTCTGAGGCGCGCATGGCGTTGTAGCCAGCTGCCACGTAGAACTGGGGCGACAGGATGAGGTCGGCACCGATGACCACGTGATGGCCGATGCCGTGCTCCCAGTCGTTCAGCCGCACCAGCGAGGCCGACAGCCGCAGAGGAGAGCCGATGAGCCGCTTGCTGACACCTATCTGCAGGTCGAGGGGCATACGCTCGAAGTCGTCCTCATAGGCCGAGAGCTGGCCACCGAGGTTGCGGGCCACGACCGAGGCCGAAAGCTCGTTGTCGGTATTATAGTAGTTGAGTCCGAGGTCGACGGCTGCTCCCAACGAGTTGTACTGGCCAATGTAGCTGGCCACGAACTTGGCCGTGATGCCGCCTGAGAAGAATTCGTTCAGGGCGTAGGCGAAGGAGCCGCCGACGGCAATGTCCTTGGCCGAGAACTCACCCGTCTGCTGGCCGGTAGCCGTCATCTCCTTCATCGTGCCGTAGCTCATGAACTGCCCCATAGCGCCCCAAGTGCCACGCTCGCCGGCAGCCCCGATGAACGATGCGCTGGCGGTTGTCGAGCCCTCCATATAGGTCATCAGGTTGAGGTTCAGCGTGCGGTCACTGACGTTGTTGATCAGGGCGGGGTTATGGAAGATGAGTGCCGCGTCGTCGTCGGAGATGGTCGTGTTGTCGCCACCAAGGGCCGCCGCGTGGGCACTCACCGGCAAGCGGAGAAAGTTGAACACGGTCTGGCTCTCCTGCGCTCCGGCTGAAAGCGCAGAAAGTGTCAAAACGGCGGCTAAAACGACTCTCTTCATCTGAATTTCCTTCAATTCGGCTGCAAAGTTACTAAAAAAACTCAATTTTCGCTGCTTACTTCTCACTTTTCACTTTTCGCTCCCCACTTTTTTGTACCTTTGCATCGCCTTAACATCTCTTTAACGGAGAGAGGCGCATTTTATTATGGAAATAAAGAAAAGTACGAAAGCCGACCTGGACGGCAAGCGCATGCAAGGGTTCCTGCTTGGGGTAATCCTGGTACTGGCCATGCTGTTCGTGGCGCTGGAGTACGACTGGACGGCAAGCAGCAGCGACTACGACTTCGACGCGCTGGAGAACATCGTCAAGGAGCTGGATCTGGAGGCACTGAAAGAGGAGGAACGCATACCACTGATCAAGGAGCAGGTAGTGGAGCGCCCGCAGTCGGCCGACAAGCTGAACGTGGTCGAGGACGAGCCTGAGGTGGAACTGAAGGACGAGATTGCCCCGCCCGAGGACGTGGAGCTGAAGACGGTCGACGAGGTGGAGAACCCCGACCAGCCCACCGTCGTCGATATGGAGCTGAACCCGTTGAACTTCCGCATTGTCGAGGAGTTGCCTGAGTTCCCTGGCGGTGCCACGGCGTTTATGAAATGGCTCACCAAGAATCTGCGCTACCCTTCGATTGCCCAGCAGCGCAAGGTGGAGGGCAAGGTGGTGGCTCAGTTCATCGTCAATACCGACGGAAGCATCAGCAACATCGAGCTGGTGACCCGCGTCGACCCCAATCTCGACCGCGAGGCACTGCGGGTGCTCAGGATGATGCCCCAGTGGAAGGCCGGCAAGCAGAACGACAAGCCCTGCCGCACGCAGGTCTGCATTCCCATCGTGTTTAAGCTGTAACGTAGAAGCATCGAAACAACGAACAATCGAAATAACCCAATGTACACATCAACTGAAATCCTGAATCTGGTCAACCAGTTTATCGACCAACTGCCGTACGACCGCCGCCCGGCGTCGCTCTACGACCCCATCAAGTACGTGCTGTCATTAGGCGGCAAACGCATACGCCCTGTGCTGATGCTGCTGGCCTACAACCTCTACAAGGAAGACCCGGAGCGCATTCTGATGCAGGCCGTGGGACTGGAGACCTACCACAACTACACCCTGCTGCACGATGATCTGATGGACAATGCCGACCTGCGCCGCGGCCATGAGACGGTCCACAAGCGCTGGGATGCCAACAAGGCCATCCTCTCAGGCGACTCCATGCTGGTGCTGGCCTACCAGCGCATGCAGCAGTGCGACGCCCGCCACCTGCAGGCCGTGCTCGACGTGTTTACGGAGACGGCTCTCGAGATTGGCGAGGGCCAAGAATATGACATGACCTTCGAGACGCGCAACGACGTCACCGAGGACGAATACATCGAGATGATTCGCCTTAAGACCAGCGTGCTGCTGGCCTGCGCCGTGAAGATTGGCGCCATACTGGCCGACGCCTCCGACGACGACGTCATGAACCTCTATAAGTTCGGCGAACAGTTGGGACTGGCCTTCCAACTGCAGGATGACCTGCTCGACGTCTACGGCGACCCGAAGGTATTCGGGAAGGCCATTGGTGGCGACATCACCTCGAACAAGAAAACCTATATGCTCATCAACGCCGTCAACCGAGCCAACCCTGAGCAGCGCCGCGAACTGGAACGGTGGATAGGTGCCCGCGACTTCGACCGCCAGGAGAAGGTGGCCGCCGTCACCGCCCTCTACGACCAGATAGGCATCCGCCAGCTCTGTGAGCAGAAAATCAACTTCTACTTCGACGAGTGCCGCAAGTATCTGGCCAAGATCAGCGTCGGCGACGAGCGCAAGCAGATGCTGCTCGACTATACCGATGAAATGATGAAGCGCAAGAAGTAAACCATGGAGTGGATTGACACACATTGCCACATCGACGGCGAGGAGTTCGATGCCGACCGAGATGCCGTGCTGGAGCGGGCACGTGAGACGGGCGTCAGCAAGATCTTCGTTCCAGCCATCGACCTTGCCAGTTCCAAGCGTATTCTGACGCTTTGTCAGCAGTACCCCGACTACCTCTACCCGATGGTGGGCCTTCATCCTGAGGAGGTCCGTGCCGACTGGCGCGAACAGCTCACCGCCATCAAGCAGTTACTCCCCCTCCTCCGGGAGGGGGCGGGGGGAGGCTCCATCGGCGAGGTTGGCCTCGACTTCTACTGGAGCCGCGAATTCGAGCAGGAGCAGATGGAGGCTTTCGAAGAGCAGGTGCGCTGGTCGGTAGAGACGCAACTGCCGCTGATGATTCACTGCCGCAAGGCACAGAACGAACTGGTGAGTATAATTAAAAGGTACGCGAAGGAACTGCCAGGCGGCGTGTTCCACTGCTTCACCGGCAACGAGCAGGAGGCCCGCGAACTGCTGCAGTTCGACCGCTTCGTCCTGGGCATCGGCGGTGTGCTGACGTTCAAGAAGTCGCACCTGCCCGAAGTGCTGCCAGCCGTCGTTCCCCTCGACCGCCTCGTCATTGAGACCGACGCCCCCTATATGGCTCCCGTCCCTATGCGCGGCCAGCGCAACGAGCCAGCCTACACCCGCTATGTGCTTGAGCGGCTGGCCGAAGCCTATGGCGTCACCGAGCAGGAAATTGCCGACCGCACCAACGCCAACGTCACCCGCGTGTTTGGCGTAAAATGATAAAGATTATTAAATCTCAATCCTCATTTCTCAATTCTCAATTAATTGTATTACCTTTGCACCCGCTTAACGCAAAGGAGAGGTGCTCGAGTGGTTGAAGAGGCACGCCTGGAAAGCGTGTAGCCGGCAAAACCGGCTCGCAGGTTCGAATCCTGTTCTCTCCGCAGGAAACGTAATGGGACGGGACTTTTCCGTCCCTTGTTTATTTAACCAAACTGCCCCAAGCTTACGAAGAAAGGTTCGAGAACGAACAATCTCTTACCGATATGATATTTGCAAATAGAGAAAAACAAATGGTTAGAGAAGGAGTTATCATCGGCATCATTCTTTTGCTGCTAACAATCATGCCAGACATGAAAGCGCAGCAGGCAACGCTGTCACGGGATGAAACGGAACAGATACGAGGACAGGTCGTGGCGGAATGGCTTTCCAGTCAGGCTGGGCTGCTGAAGCAGAACGAGGAGACACACTGCATCAGCCAAGGCGAACTGCGCATGCGCTACGACGTAAAGGTCTTCGGTCAGGAGCCTGACGATGGACGAAGCCTGTGGATTTCAATGCACGGTGGCGGCAATGCCCCCACGGCTCTCAATGACAGTCAATGGGAGAACCAGAAGAGGTTATACCAGCCCGAAGAGGGCATTTATGTGGCTCCACGCGCCCCCTGGGACGACTGGGACATGTGGTTCAAGCCGCCCATCGACAATATGTTCGATGAGCTGATACGAACAATGGTCGTCTTTCATCATGTAAATCCAAACAAAGTTTACCTCCTGGGGTACTCTGCTGGAGGCGATGGCGTCTGGCGCATGGCACCGCGTATGGCCGACCGCTGGGCGGCTGCATCGATGATGGCAGGTCATCCCGGCGATGTCAACCTGCTCTCCCTGCGTAACCTGCCATTCATGATATGGTGTGGGGGCGACGATGCCGCCTACGACCGCAACCGTGTGAATACTCAGCGGGGCATTGAAATGGATTCCCTCAAGCAGACCGACCCGACAGGATTCATCCACGAGACACATATACTGCCAGGAAAACCTCACTGGATGAATCTTGAGGACAAGGCAGCCTTGCCGTGGATGGCTCAGTATCGCCGTAATCCTTATCCATCGACAGTCATATGGGTACAGGGCGACCGTGGCCACAAACATTTCTATTGGCTTGGAGTACCTGAGGAAGAGACGAAGAAAGGGGCTCAACTGCGTGTTTCTGTCAAAGGCAATACTATCACTATTGACTCTGATGACTACACCTCCGTCACGCTCTTTCTCAATGACGACATCGTCAACCTAAACCGATCGATTACTGTCAAATGGGGAAAACGCACCGTGTTTAAAGGCCGCCTGCCACGAACTGAAGAAAACATGCGCAAAACCATTAATCTGCGTGGTGACCTTGCTTACTGTTTCCCTTCACAGGTAACGGTGAAGAAAACAACAAAGACGGCGGCCTTGGTATCAACCCATATATGACTATACAGATAACATACATGAAGAACGGCGATGTACATGTGTCGGCACCTATTGGCATGCCTAAGAAAGAGGTAGAGCGATTCATTGAGGAACACCGCGACTGGATAGCCGAGGCACGTAAGAAAACCTATGAGAGCCAGAAGCGCAGGGCTGACTTTTATAACCAGTTGCCGCTTAGGACGAGGGAACAGGCTGACGATGCCCTGCAACGTTTAAAAGTACTGATAGAGCCGATGGTGGAGAGCCACTCCAAAGAGATGGGCGTGAGGCCAACCTTTGTCTATTACAAGGCGATGATTTCACGTTGGGGCGTCTGCAATGTCAGGGACAAGTCCATCTGCTTCTCGGCCTATCTGCTGCTGTTGCCGGAATGGTGTGTCGAGCACGTAGTGGTTCATGAACTGTGCCATCTGTTGGAACCCAGTCACAATGCCCGCTTCCATGCACTGATGGACAAGTTCTTCCCCCGTTGGAAGGAAGCCAGAAAAGAAACAAGGCAGATCTGTAAGACGGAGGATGACGAAGATGAGTAGCATTGCCCTTTTCATATTCCTGCTGAGCATCGGAGCCAGCTTTGTGCAGCGCACCACGGGCTTTGGCTTCGGCATCTTCATCATGACGATGCTGCCGTTCCTGATGCCCAGTTATGGCGAGGCCACCACACTCTCTGGACTTCTGGCCATCACAACCTCGGCCGTCATCGTCTGGCGGCTACGTGAACATGTCACCTGGAAGAGGCTCTGGACGATTCTGCTGACGTTCATCATCGTCTCTACGATAGCCATCTTCGCCCTGAAACGTATTGAAGACCACACCCTTAGGCAGATTCTCGGTGTGGCTCTCATTCTTATCAGCATCTATTTCGCGGCATTTAGTCAGAAGATAAAACTGCCGACAACTAAACGAGTACAGGTGGGGGCAGGAACACTCAGCGGACTGATGGGAGGTTTCTTTGGCATGCAAGGCCCGCCAGCCGTGCTTTATTTCATCCAGAGTGAGCCTTCGAAGGAAAATTACATGGCAATGACGCAGACCTACTTCCTGATTGGCAATGTGATGATGACCTTCGTTCGAGCCTACAACGGTTTCCTGACAACGACAGTCCTGACAGATTATTGTTTCGGCCTCGGTGGAGTCGTCATCGGCACCTGTTTGGGCGCCTATGTGTTCAGGCACATCCCCAACCGCATCTTCCGCTACATCGTCTATGCCTATATCGCCGTGAGTGGCGTGATCATTCTGATGATGAATTAAATCTTGCCGGCAAGCGCAATCACCTTCTGTCTGGTCTCTTCGGTTTTCTGCTCATCAATTTTAGCGGTTACGATACCTGTATCTTCTACGTGCCAATAGTTGCAGATGTCATGATATTCGGCAATAGCTCCGCTGTAGACACCTGGAGAGTATGATGATGTCAGCAGAGCCATCTTCTTCACCTTGGCCGGGGCGTTCACGCAGTACATACGCTGGATGGGAGCCTGAATCTGTGCATTGAGGGTGAAATAGTAGATGGGCGCTGCCAAGACCAGCACCTCGGCCTCGGCCATCAGGGGATAGAGTTCCTGCATGTCGTCCTTTTGGATGCAGGCACCATTGCCTTTGTTGTGACAGTACTCACAGGCCAGGCAACCTGCTATCTTCTTCTTCGACACATTCACTAGTGTCACTTCGTGGCCTGCTGCCTCGGCCGCTTTCCTGTACTCTTCTGCCATCCAGGCAGTGTTGCCATTCGCACGTGGCGAGGCCTGTAGAATAAGAATTTTCATAATCGTATTTGTTATTAGTTTGTAAAAACCTTATGCTCCTATTCATCAATGATATAAAATCCCGCCTCAGAAGGATGGTCAAGAACGAGGCTCTTGGGATTTTCCTTGGTCAGTAGCCACGTCATCCAGATGTCACCAGCGGCAGCTGCAATGAAGAACACTCCCCATGCAAGCAGGGGAAGACTTCCTACAAAGAGGGCTAGGACGGCTGGGATGACACCGAGGATGACACACGGCATCATGGCTCCAGCCATATAGCCAGGGATGTGCATCGGCTCGTCGCAGTGACAATAGGGAGTCAACAATTTCCACATCACGCCGAAGCTGATGCTCTTCCAGCCGCTTTTGGCAAAGAAAGACCACGTAAGACCATGTATGAGTTCGTGAACTACGATGCCCACAAGGACAAGAAGGAAAGTGATGCTCCAGTCACCGAAACTTCCCAGTAGTTCACTCATAGTCTTCCTGTCCTTCCATATCCAGAAGAACGGAACCAAGAAAACGATGGCTGACACCACCAGAATCACGCAGGCAAAAATGTTTGCCTTTACAATGTCGATAGCCACCTTGCGGCCTTTAGTTTCCATATCGCTCATAACAGTGCATTTCTTATCAAGACGCCTTATTTCTTCCATTGCATGGCGAGCATGGTGAGGTCGTCGCTTTGCTCTGTGTCGCCCACGAAGTCGGCCACAGCCTGGGTCATGCGCTCGATGAGCGCACGGGGCTGCGGGGAGGTGGTTTGCATCACCTCAATGATTCGTTTCTCGCCAAACAGCCTGTGCCCGGCAGCCTCGGCCTCCTTGAGTCCGTCGGTATAGAGGAAGAGCGTGCTGCCCGGGGCGAGGTCGGCCTCCTGGGCCTCGAACTCCCAGTCGGGGATGGCGCCTATGGGCAGGTTGCTATTGACGGGAAGGGGCTGCCCGTCGACAAGCGGCGCTATATGTCCGGCATTACAGTAGCGCAGGTGCCCCGTGCCGAGGTCGAGCACGCCAGTGAAGAAGGTGACGAAGATTGTCATGCTGTTGCTGCGGATAATCATTTCGTTCATACGACTGACTATACGCACGGGCTCCGACTCGCTCTCTGCCAACAGACGGAAGGCTCCGCAGACGGAGGTCATCACCAGCGCAGCGGGCACGCCCTTACCGGCAACATCGCCGATGCAGAAATAGAGGCTGTCGTCACGCACGAAGAAGTCGAAGAGGTCGCCACCCACGGCCTTGGCGGGGTTCAGCATGGCGTGTATCAAAAGGTCAGGGCGCTTGGGGAAATCCGTCCTCAGCATAGACATCTGGATTCTGCGGGCAACTGACAGCTCGTTCTCGATGGCCGACTTCTGGGCTGTCGTCGTCTTCAGTTCGTCGATATAGCGGCCGAGCGACTGCTGCATGTTGCCAAACGAGTCGCGCAACAGGCGTATCTCGTCGTCGTTCCTGATGTCGGGCAGCGGGGCTGCGAAGTTTCCTTTCGCCACCTCTTCTGCTGAATGGGCGAAGCGGTGCAGGGGCGAAGTGATCTTTCTGATCTGTTGGCGACAGAACAGGTAGATGGCAGCCAGACCAATGAGCATGGCCGCCAGAATGGTGGTATTGAGCATGCGCCCGTGCCGCTGTATCAAGTCTTTGGGTGCCACCATCATGACGGTCCACTCCGCATATTTGACGGTGTGATAGCAAACCCACGACGGCACCCCGTCGACGATGGCAGAAACCGCCCCCTGCTCCCCCTTGAAAGTCACGTTTGCATCGAGATAGTCTTTCAGCATGCGATTCCTGTCAGGATGGAGGATGTAACGGCCGTTACGGTCGATGATGCAGCAGTAGGACGGATGCTTCACATTCTGTTCGAAGTTCCTTTTCCCCTTTCTGACTTTCTGCAGCATGTCTATTCTCATATCCTCCAGCGAGAGGTCGGAACAGAGCACGGCCACAGGCCGTCCCTCATGGTTGTGGATGGCTATGGCGTGCGTGGTCAGCAGTCGTGGTGCTATATCGGTCGTCAGCAGCGGATTCTCGGAGTAAGGATCCACCCAGTCGGCACCGTCGCTCTTCAACCGTTCTACAAACCAGTCTTCCTCGAAGTAGTCGTGATACACGCTGTCAATGCGCATCACGCTTATCACGTCGGCCGTATCGCGGGTGGCGAAGGGCACGAAGAAGCGGCCCTTCTCAGGATAATAGTCGGGAACGAATAGCAGTCCGCAGCTGACGATGTAGGGGTTCTGCCTGACGATTCGCACCAGATGGGCGGATAGCTTGTCAGGATCATCGATGTCGCGCTCTATCTCATGAACGCTATTGACGTTTGCCACATATACCTCCGACAGCCGGCGCTGCACCTCCCTGTGCGCCCTCGTCACCACAATCTGGAAGCGCTGCTCGGCTTCGTCGTCCATGTACTCCCCTACGGCGAAATACACCACTGCGGCAATGACGGCCATCATTGCCAGTACCACCATCGTGATGCGTAGTGTGAGTCGTTGGGAAATGGATTTCATTTTATTGAGCAGACGAATGATGTCCCGGTTACATGTCGCGTGTGAAGAGGGCCCTGTAGTCAGCCGGCGTCATGCCCGTGACGTCCATGAGGCGGCGCTGCAGTGTGCGCACGTGGTTGAAGCCAGAAGCCTCGGCAATAGCAGCAATGCTGTAGTTGGGCTGCGTGCGCAGCAGCCGCATGGCATTGATTGTGCGCAGGTTGTCGATGTAGCCCTCCGGCGTGCGGTAGATGGACTTGTTGCGGAAGAGCCTGACGAGACGTTCCTGGCTGACGCCGAGGAGATCGGCCAGCTGCTTGGCGTCGAAGTCGGGATTCAGGTGCGAGCGGTTCTCCTCAAGCCGCAGGTCGATCAGGGCCAGCAGCTGACCGTCGTCCTGCAGGTCGGCATTGCGCTGCCGCTCGATATTCTCCTTCATCAGTGTGCGTGCCACTTCGAAACGGCGGCGCAGCTCAACATCGTACTCCAATTGCTCGCTGAGATTGAGGTTGCGGCTGACAAGGCGTATCATCTCCGACTGCAGTCGCGCATTGTCGGCTCTCAGCCGCTCTATCTCGGCCTTCATCTCTTTGATTTCTTTTTCCGTCATAGCGTTTGGCGTATATCAAAAAGATTGATGAATCCCACCTCGTTGAACACTTCGTAAATCGCGTCGTTGAGTCCTACGAGCGTACACCTGCTGCCCTTTTTCTTGGCTGTTTTCAGCAAGTCGAGAAAGAGGCGCATGCCGCTGCTGGTGATGTATTCCAGATTGGTGCAGTCGAGGACGATGTCGTGGCCCTCGCAGTCGTAGAGCACCTGCATGTCGCGTTCCACCTGGAGTGACGACGGCGTGTCGAGTCGGCCTTCGAAGGTCATTACATAGTTCTGGTTTTCTTCTCTGAATTCAGTCTTCATCTTCCGTATAGAGTAAATAGGTGTCAAAATTTTGCTGCAAATATAAGCATTATTTTCCAAAACGCCAACAAAAGCGCCGTTTTTTTGCTGAGTGCGCAAGAAAGCGGGCCTTGCGGCTCGCTTTCTTGGTGTGTGAGAGATGGGTGATTCCTATTTTTTTGAAGCGGTGCCAGTCATCGCTTTTACATAATATTTGCCAGTACGGTCGATCAGCCACTTGAAGTCTTTCTCATTGATATCCGGTACGCGATTGAACTCATTATTGAAGTCCCTCCAGGCATATTCAAAATAATCATTATTTCTGATTTCATCAAGAATTTGTGGGCTCGAAAGAACTGCATCTCGAATTTGATTGTGATATTCAATGGCGTCCTTATGCTCATAATTATATTTTACTGTGCTTTCTTTCCTTTTAAGCCAATCGTTGATTCTCTGTCTTACCTCAGCATTGTCGGCATCAGCTTCCAAAGCCTTTATAGGATCACTTTTTGCGGCGTCAAACATTTTGTTTCTCATCTCGCCATACAGGACATCGCAGAAGCCTTCGTAAATCTTTGTCAGATACTCGTCATGGGTTCCGCCATAGAGAGCCATCTCCATCATAACCACTTGCTCGATGCGGTTCATGAAGGTCTTGTCATACTTCTCGTTGATGGTCTTAACCATTTTGTCGATCTCGGTCTCAATATATTCGTTTCTCTTCTCCTTGAAACTCTTGTGCTCGCTGCCGTCACTTGGGAACTTCAAGAGCATCCAGGGACCTACGATGTCGAATGTCTTCTCCCAGTCTGCAATCTCATAGCCGAGAACCTTCAGCTTGATGCCGGCCACAGCCTGTACGGTCAGATTCACTTCTGCATTCCAGTCAAGGCCTTCGGGGCTGACTTTGATGCTGGCTTCTGCACCCAGACGTGGGCCTACAGCGACCTCCGGTCCTGCTACACCATCGATGATCACCTCTGCGCCGAGGAAGAGACCTACACCAGCTTCAGCTTTGAATACCAATTGCGGCTCGAACAATGTGAATTCGTTCTCCTCCTCCTCGAAGTCGCTGAATGTATGCCAATCACCATCATAGCGGACACCAGCCTTGAACCAGTTGGAGTAGTCGTACTCGCACTTCAGTTGTACAGCGCCCTCCACGCTTGCGTCGAACTTCAAGAAGAGCGTGGGATTGACGGAGACTGCCACGGGGACGTAACCTACCATGAAGGTGAAAGTATAGCCATTGAACGTAGCCAGCTCGACCTTCTCCTTGTCTTCCGGGAGACTCAGCTTCTTTGAGAATCCGATGCTAAGCTCGGGGTGGAATCCGAAATTGCCGTCCAAGCCGGTCTCAAACTTCGTGATAGAGGGATAAGGGATGATACCCGCCCACTTGATGCCGCCATTGAGGGTCAGGAAGTAGTTCAGATTAAACTCTACGGGAATATTGCCTTTGACGGTAATGGAGTCACCCTCTAAGCTGCCCAGCTGGAACTTGTGCTCGAACTTGACGTTATCATTGATGGCGAGGATGCGCGGATGAATCGTGCCGCGGGTGCTGTTCAGCAGCTCCTCAGCAGTGGCGTACTGATATTCGCCGTTCTGTGCTGCGCGGGTGGCGTTGGCAGCAGGACGGTCGCCTGGCAGATGCGAGCTCTTGTCGTAGCCGTAGGGGTCGGTGTAGAGGATCACTGCGGGGTGAATCTTGTTGTCGTTATCGACGTACTTGGCTGCGAAGTCGGGGATGTTGTCGCCAGCTGCGCGGGTAGCTACGGCCTGCGCGTCATTGTTCACGTAGAGGTCGGTGGTGAGCTGAGCGGCCTTGTCGCCGATGAGCTCAGCGGTGGTGACCTTACCTACCTTAATAATATAGGTGTCGCCTACGAGCTTCTGCTCCAGACCCTTGCGACCGTATGCCTTGTGACTGGGAGAGTCCCATATACCAATGGGGTGGTTCTCGAAGTTGGTGATGCCCAGCTTGTCGGCGAGCGACTTCCTGACGACAATCTCTGTGGTGTCGGCGTCCAGGATCTGCACGTCGTTTTCGCTGTCGAAGTTGTGATACGTGAGTCCGTAAGGCTCGTAGTTGGCGTAGTCGCCTTGTCCGGGAACCGCTCCTGCCATAGCGTTGTCTAACATCTCGTCATCGCTGCAAGCGGTGAATGCGAATGCGAAACCGAAAATACCTGCGGTAAGGATGCTCATGAGCATCGACTTTACCAGATTCTTCTTCGTTGCCATAGTTGTAAGTTCTTAAATTGTTTTACTTCTTGTTTTTTACCTTTTTTACCTTTCGGTGATGCAAAGATAAGACGGTTTTCAGGCTCATTCCAACTTTTTCCGTGTTTTTCGTCCGAGTTAGTTGCGACACGGCGCCCCTTTTGTAACAACCAGCCGGAACCTTGACGCAACTGTCGCATTCACCATTGTCAACTACTGATCTGCCATGGCTCTGCTTATGCTTTTCATCTGATACGTACGCCCCCTGTACCCTATCGCCAAAAAGAAATTACAAAAAATTAACCATTAACGGCTGATATTATTCTTTTATATGAACGAAAATAAGTAATTTTGCCGCGTTTTAGAAACTATACTATACAGAATAGGACATATGCACCTACAAATCATCGGACATCACAGGAAGCAGATGAGACTGATGGAACAGCTCTACGAGCAGTTCTACCGCAGGCTCTATCTCTTTGCACTGGCTATGGTCGGTGATGAAGAGGATGCTCGCGACGTTGTAAGCGAGGTCATGGTCTCTGTTTGGCAACAGTGGCAGTCTGACGCTGACAAAACGCCTACCAAGTCCTTCCTTTACACTGCCACGCGCAACCGCTGCCTCGATGTGTTGCGCCATAATAAGGTGCTTGAGCGATACGCCGCCATGGCAGCAGCCACCGAATCTTTTAGTACCGACGCAGATGTGGATGAATACGAGGAACGCATAACAATGCTCTATGAAGCCATAGGCAATTTGCCCGAACCAGGCCGTAGCATTGTGCGCTGCTGCTGTCTGAACCGGCTGACCTACAAGCAGGCGGCCAACTACTTAGGACTAACCGAGGCCGTGGTCCACCGCCACATCATGAAAGCCTATAAACTGCTGCGAGAACGTCTGCCCCGGACGATGAAATGAATAGAAATTGAAAATAAACGCCATTGTAGGGGTACCGACTATCGACTATGCTCGTATTATAAAGAAAAGGATTGTGTATGAAAAATAGTCTTGAGCACACGGAAAAGTGTGACATAGAACAGCTTCGACTGGAGGCTGACATCCGCAGGGCCCTGCTGGAAGACGAGCCTGTACCCGATGCCCATGAGCAATTCCTGCATTTCAAGAATGCCCACACCCATTTCGGTACGGGGTTTCAGTATGCAGCATCGGTCATTGCAATTGCCGCTGCCTGTTTGCTGGCCTTTGTGCTCATGTCAAGACAGCAGCCTGACGAGAAAAGCCCGGGAACGCAGGGCGTGATGGTCTATGAAGGTAATACTTGCCAGGAGCGTGAGGTGTCGCTTGTTATCGGCAATCAGACGGTGGCCGTATCCGCTCCTCAGGCCTCAGCCCACGGCATCAGCATCGACCGTGGCGGCGTGATGCACATCAGTCCCTCGACAATCGTAGCCGACGAGGACCGTACTACACTGCTCGTGCCCCAAGGTCATGTCGTCAAGATAGAGCTCAGCGACGGCACCCGTGTATCGCTGAGTGCCGACAGCCGCTTGGTGTTTCCCAGCCGTTTCCCAGCCCACCAGCCGCGAGAAGTGGCTTTAGTAGGTGAAGCCTTCTTCGAGGTGGCTCGCGATGAGTCACGGCCCTTCCTGGTCAATAGCGGACAGTTGCAGACCCGCGTGCTGGGAACCGTCTTCAACGTTCGCCACTACGAAAACCAGCCACCACTGGTTACCCTGATCAGTGGCAAGGTATGTGTCAGCACGGAGAGGGGCGACAGCCTGGTGCTGGTTCCCGGTCGCGAAGCCTCAATGGGCAGCAATGGCTTGCTGAGCGAGTCGGAAGCCGACATCGAGGTAGCCACCAGCTGGACACGTGGCGAGTTCTATTTTGATGGTCAGACACTGCGCGAAATCATGACTGAGGTGGGACGCTGGTATAACAAAAGGGTGGTTTTCCTGGACTCGCAGCACTTAGACGACCGTCTGCATTTCAGCAGCGAGCGCAGACAGCCGCTGGGCGAGATTGTCCGCCAGCTGAGCGACATCGGAAATATAAAGATTGAAATCGACGAAGACGTCATACGTGTGATTTAGTAAACAAATCTGCCCAAACAGTTGTCATTTTATTATTTTTTTCTCTTTTATGCGTACCATTTGGTGTGCATATACGTTTCTATATAAAGAAATGTAAAAAGAAAAAAGTAATAAAAGTGCTGAATGGCAGACAATAGGAAAATACAGACGACCATGCGTTTGGCCCTGGTAGTACTCTTTGTACTTATGGGCAGCGTAACGCTCATGGCCCAAGACAGGAAAACCGTAACGATAGCGTTTCAGAACGAGAATGCCACGACCGCACTGCGCCGCGTGGAAAAACTGTCGGGCATCAGGATACAGTACAACTATGGCGACGTTGACTTCAACGTGACGCTCTCCGCACAGGACGAGAAGCCGCTGTCAGTGGTGCGCGCCATCATCGAAGGCCATCCGCTGCGCGCCGTAGAGCACGATGGGTATATCGTCATTACGCGGGAAGAGCGGGACGGCCAGAAGGTGACCGACAAACAGCATTTAGAGGGTGTCGTCGTTGACGCAAGCGGTCTCCCCATCATCGGTGCAGTAGTTCGCGACCGCCAGTCAAAGACGCAGGCCATTACCGATATGGACGGAAAGTTCAGTATTCCCGCCACACATGAGCGCATCGTGCTCGACATCAGCTATCTGGGCATGAAACCGGCCACTTGGGAGGGCAAGCCTGGCGACTATGTATTGTCGGTGCTTGAAGACGACACCCAACAGCTGCAGGATGTCATCGTCACGGGCTATCAGCAGTTGGACCGCAGAAACCTTACATCGTCGGTCACATCGAAAAACATGGATGAATTGCAGATTGCAGGCGTGGCTGACGTCTCGAAGATGCTGGAAGGCAAAATCCCCGACCTCATCACGCTCAACACTTCGGGCGAGATAAACGCAACAAACCGCATTCGCATCCGAGGCACCTCCACCCTGGTGGGCAACCGCGAACCGCTGTGGGTTGTCGACGGCATCATCATGACCGATCCGGTCGCACTTACTGCCGACGTGCTCAACGACCCTGACTACGTGAACCGCATCGGAAATGCCATTGCCGGCATCAACCCCCAGGACATCAAACGCGTTGATGTGCTGAAAGATGCCGCTGCCACTGCCCTGTACGGTACGAGGGCGGCCAATGGCGTCATCGTGGTGACCACAAAGAGCGGACGCGAAGGCAAGCCCATTATCAGCTACTCAGGACAGTTCACCGTGAGAAGACGGCCTTACTATACCGACGAGAAAATCAATCTGATGAACTCGAAAGAGCGCATACAGTTCTCGCAATATCTCACCGACCAGCACTACATCTTTCCGTTGGGCATGCCCAAAGTAGGCTACGAGCAGGCGCTGCAAAACCTTTACACTGGCGTGTATTCGCAGCAAGAATTTGAGCAGGAAGTGGGACGGATGCAGACCATGAACACCGACTGGTTTGACATACTGTGCCACAACTCATTCTCGCACGACCACTCTGTTTCTGTTTCTGGAGGCTCAGAAAAGGTGAGATACTACACGTCAATAGGATATACTGACCAGGACGACGTTATTACGGGCAATACGAACAGGCGCTATACTGCCATGTCGAAGACCGACATGGATCTCAGCGACAAGTTCAAACTCCAGTTCAACGTCAGCGGATACCTCAACAAACGGCAGTATGCCCAGGATGCCAACAACCCCATAGACTATGCCTACAACACCAGCAGAGCCATCCCGGCCTTCAATGCCGACGGTTCGTACTACAAGTACCAGAAGGCCGGAACCAACATGGGATGGTATGGTTATAGCATCCTTCATGAACTGGACAACTCGTCTGTCAGCCAGACAACCGATGCCGTCACGGCCACTGCGAACCTGCGCTATCAGGTTTCGGACAATCTCTTTTTCAATGCCGTGGCATCGGCCAACCTTCAGCATGCCGATATTGAGAACTGGTGGGGTGAGGACACCTTCTATGCATCGAATCTGCGACGTGGCGAGATGGATGCCCCACGCAATACCAGCGGCACCATGCCGTATGGCGGCGAATTGCGAAAACAGCAGGACAAGACCATTGGCTGGACAGCACGTCTGCAAGGCAATTACAACAAATATTTCAGTGAATACCGCCATAACATTAATTTTGCTGCCGGTCTGGAGGCCAACAGCACGGCCTACACGGGCTATGACCACACGCAGCGAGGCTACTACAAAGACCGTGGACGCACATTCGCCTCGATGATTCCCGCCACCTTCACCGAGTACTGGAACTGGGTGCAGGCCAGCGTGCCTGTCATTACTGACACACGCTCGAACATGCTGTCGGCATACGCCACACTGTCATACAGCTATAAGTCGTTCTTCACGCTGAATGCCAACGGCCGGTACGACGGTTCGAACAAGTTCGGGTCGAGAAGCAACGAGAAACTGCTGCCTATCTGGTCAGTCTCGGGCAATGCGAACCTGCGCGACATCCTAAACCTGGAATGGAAGTGGCTGGAACAACTGACACTGAAAGCCAGCTATGGCGAACAGGGTAACATGCTGGACGACCAGACACCAGAACTCGTCATTCGGAAAGGAAACATGAATGCTTACTACGACGAGATGGTGTCGACTGCGGCAGCCTTTGCCAACCCCGACTTGAAATGGGAGAAGACGCGCTCTACGAACATCGGTCTGGAAGTGTCGCTGCTCAACAACCGGCTGCAGTTAGAGGCAGAGTATTACTATAAGAGAACGACGGATGCTTTCCTGTCGAAGCGGATTTCCGACATCAATGGCTTTGAGTCGTATGTGGTCAACAGCGGCACCATCGTCAACAAGGGTTTCAACTTCACCGTCACGGCCACACCCGTCAGACTGCGCAACTTCTACTGGATTGTCTCGGGCAATCTGTCGAAGATTTACAACCAGATCAAGACCACCCCTGGCGCCGAGACCTACGAGCTGGACGACTTTCTCAGCGGAGCCGCCGTGGTACAGGGACAGCCCGTAGGCACCTTCTACAGCTATCGGTTTGCCGGACTCAGCCCAGTGGACGGCGGCCCCGTGTTCGACGACTGGGAAGACCGTTATAACGAAATCTCTCATGCCGACAACTACGCCACCTATACACGGGTACTCACACCCAGCGGCAAGCGCGAGCCCGACATCACGGGCAGCTTCAACAATACGTTCACCTACAGGCAGTGGAGACTGGCGGTCACCTTCTTATATAATATAGGTGCCAAGACACGATTGTTCCGCCTCTTCGACGGGCTGAACGGATCGGGTTACTCATCTGAGGCTAACGTCAACCGTGACCTACTAAACCGATGGATGAAACCCGGCGACGAGCTGCATACCAATATTCCGGCAGTCATCGGACAGGGAAACCCTGCCTACTGGTACTATAACATGCACTGGGCACAGGGCGGCGACTCGCAGATTACCTGGAAAGGGGCTCATATAGCCGACAATGCCTGGCAGATGTACGACTACTCTGACGTGCGGGTGGTCAGTGCCGACTATCTGAAACTATCAACGCTTTCGCTCACCTACGAACTGACGCGGCAGCAGCTGAAACGTCTCGGACTGGAACGACTGGCCCTGACCGTCAGCGGGTATAACCTGAATACATGGTGCAACAGCAGACTGCGCGGACAGACTCCTACGCAGGGAGGATTCTCACAGGTACAACTGTCTGACACACCAAGCTATACGCTGGGGGTGACTATTGACTTTTAACAATAACAAGATAAGTACGTATGAAGAAGATACAACTATTAGGCAGCACCCTGGCCGTATGGGGCGTTGTGGCCATGCTGGCAGCCTGCTCAGACTTCTTGGAGGAGTATTCGCAGGACACGGACTACGTACGTTCGTGGAAAGATCTTGACGAGCTGCTCATTGGCGATGCTTACTGGCCCGTCAATGGCAAACAGAACTTTTATGCGCAGTCGAACCACGGCATGTTCATACACCTGCTGGCCGACGAGGTGGAAGAGCAAAACGTGTCGTTCCCCAATGGCTATGGCATGTACGACGACCACCAGCGGCTGTTCGGATACCTGACGTGGCAACAACGTGTGGGCCAAAACGAAACCTATTCGGGGTTCTTTCCAGAGAATGCCTTCTGGACACAGGCATACAAGAAAATCAACATAGTCAACAACATCCTGAACAGTCTGAATGACGTACCGGCCAGCAGTGATGCTGACAGAGAGGGTACGGCCAAGGTGGAAGGTGAGGCACGATTCCTCAGAGCCTACTATTACCTGACGCTGGTCAGCCTCTACGGACAGCCCTATCAGCCGCAGACAGCCAGCCAGCAACTGGGCGTACCCCTGAAGACGTCGCCCGAGGTTGAGGACAAAAAATGGCAGCGTTCCACTGTAGCCGAAGTGTTCACGTTGGTGGAAAGCGACCTGCTGCAGGCTGAAGCGGCCTTCAAGAGGGTCAGTCAGTCCCGGCGAAGTATCTACAGGGCCGACCAGACTGCCGTGAGACTGCTGCTGAGCCGTGTGTATCTCTACATGCAGCAGTGGCAGAAGGCAGCCGACTATGCGCGGAAAGTGACGGAAAGTCATGGACAGTTGTGCGACCTGCCAACAAGTACTGAACCCATGATGACGACAGGCAACCCAGAGAATATCTTCACCATGGGCGGCGACGACCTGCCAGCCATGATGGCTTATCAGGCTCAGGGGCTGCGCATCAGCAACTCGCTATACAATGCCTTCGAAGCCAACGACCTGAGACGTAGCCGGTGGATCTGGAAGTCTGGCTCGTTCCAGGGGGTCATCATGCAAGAGGACGCTCACGAGAACTTCACCACGCCGCTGGACCCTACAGCCGCCAACTATTACTACTACGGCTACACCGCATACCAAATGGGCAAGCAGTTCCCCATATCGTCACTCTTCTGGCTGAGGTCGGCAGAGGCTTATCTGAATCTGGCCGAAGCCGAGGCCTATCTGGGTGACGAAGAGGCAGCCCGACAGGCGGTGAACACGCTGCGCACCCATCGCTTCCCCGTTGGTGCCGCCAATGCCCTGATCACCTCCACAGGCAGCCAGCTGGTGAGTGACCTTCGCCAGGAACGCCGCCGCGAACTGATGCTGCAAGGCCAGCGGTGGTTCGACTTGCGCCGTTACAGAGTCTGTGCAGTGCAGCCAGAGAAAATCAGGATTGTACACAACTACACATACTACGAGGAACGAGGCTCTTCAAAACCGATAGAGACCCACCGCTTCGTGCTGACCGAAGACGATGCCTCATGGACACAACCCATTCCGCAAGAGGTGCTCGACTTCAACACAGGCATGGAGAACAATGGAAACGCCTGGCGTGAATATACCGTGATACCCGTAGAATACTGAACATATTACCTACAATGATGACAAAACCGACACGACTCATTCTATGTTGCGCAGCAGCGGTTCTGACCACTGCCGTGCCATGCAGCTGCGCACAGGAGGAAGGACTGACGCCCGACTTCAACAATCCCTCGGCCAACTTCGCACCTTCGACCGACGACATGAGCGACGAGGCACAACTGCGCCGACAGTTCTACACACAGACGGGCTGCTACCTGCTGTTCAGCGACACCCTGCAGCACAAGCTGCTTGGGACTGACATTAACGGACAGCCAAGATACTTCACGGAGACCGTTGACCTGACATACACCGTCGGGCAGTCGTCGAGCACCACCATGAGCTACACCTTCACCTATCTGCAACAGTACGCTCAGAAGCAGCAGGTCACCGACTTCTTGACACACTACGTGCTGCCACACCTGACAAAGGGCCTGAAACCCTACAGCTGGATGGTCTGTAACATGATCAACAGCTATAAGGACACGTACTCTGGCACCGTTTCCCATCCGTATGCGGCCAGCAACCAGCGGTGTGTGGTCGTGGCGGGCAATTACATAGTACAGCGCGAGCGCACCGAGCAACAGCTACAGCAGTATGCACAGCGCATACTGAACGCTATCGTGGGACAACTGGCCGTCAACCAGAGTGCCGCCTTCGGTACGTTCTATCAGTATAGTGCAGAATGGTACGAGACCGACTACAGTGCTGCGGGTATCGTTGGCACGCCGTCGAATGCCGAACTCTACCAGCGGGGATTCCTCAGTTCTACGGGCATCGCCTCATTCCCGTCGATGACAACTGATCTCGGCACCTACGCCCTGCTGGTCATACAGTATTCTGACGAACAGCTGGCCAAGACGTATGGCAGCTATCCCCTGATCCTGCAAAAGGCCGAGGCCGTGCGCGACGTGCTCATCAGTCTGGGCTATGTATTCTAACAGAATTGAAAAGAGTGAAGAGTTATGATGATGAAGAAGAAAAAGACAACATACCTGCTTGGCATCGCACTCCTCGCTGGAGCTCTGGTGGCTACACTCACGGCGTGTAACGAAGACGACGAGCCTGCGGCCAAGGTCAGGCCTGAACGCATAGGGTCATTCACCGACATCCGTGACGGCGAACAGTATGGCTATGTCACCTACGGCGGACTGGACTGGATGACGGAAAACATGCGCTATGACATCCACGACGACGTGAACAGCACCATCTATCTGGACAGCGACGAGAATGGCGGATCATCGGGGGGCAGCAACCCCGGCAGCACACGAAATCTGGCACGCTATGGCCGTCTGTACACGCTGAAAGGGGCACACATGGCCTGTCCTGATGGGTGGCGGCTGCCTACCGATGCTGACTGGCAACGCCTGGAGCAAGCATTGGGAATGGCCCCCGGCGATACGGCTCGCGACGGATGGCGGGGCGACATAGCGCCATCGATGGTCAGCGTCTATGACGACAAGAGCGACCTGAACATGCTGCTGGGTGGATACTTCTTCCTGCACAGGGGCGTGGGTGGCGACTGGCTCTACATGGGAGTCTATGGCTACTATTGGACGGATACTGCCGATGACGACAAGGGGGGAGAGTACTACTTTGTACGCAAGATGACCTACAACCGCCGGGAGGTGTGCCGCATGAGTATGGAGCCTACCAGCTATAAACTGAGTGTAAGATATGTACGAGAGGCTGATTAGACGGTTGACGGCACTCCTGATGCTGACCCTGGCCATAGCGGCGAGAGCTGAGACAGCTGAGACGCCTGCACCTCCTCATGACAAGGACGACGTTAGCGCCTCTCTACTGACAATAGGTCCCGGCAACAATGCCATCAACTGTTTCGGCCACACGGCCATACGGATGCAGAGCAGGGCTCATCACCTGGACTACTGCTTCACGTTCGAAATGAAACTCGACAAAAACGAACGGATGAAATTCATCACAGGACAGGCTAAGGCGGGATTCATGGTGGCACAAACGGAGAATTTCATAGAGCAATACCGCAGGCAGGGCAGAAGCATTACAGAGTACGAACTGAATCTGCTGCCGCAGGAGAAGCAGGAACTCTGGCGTAACCTGGACAAGGAGCTGGCTGAAGGTGCCCGGTGGACCTACGACTTCATCACGGTCAATTGTAGTTCCATGTGTGTGTGGATCATAGAAAAGTCGCTCATCGGCGAAAGCATCAGGTATCAGCATCTTCCTGACCTGCTGAACGGCACCTACGGAGACATCATGGACAGCATAGGCACCGACTCGCCCTGGATGACGCTCTACTTCCGCTTGCGCTACTTCGGACGTCGCAACGACAGCGGACAGCTGAACGACAAGATGGCTCCCGAACTGCTGGTAAGGGCGTGGCGCAACGCTGTATTCACCAATGATTCAGGAGAAGCGCGGCCCGTCATCACGAGCACGAAGCCACTGACCCGTCAGACGCTGACACCACGGCCAGTCTGGCCTACACCGATGATGGCACTCATCATGCTGATAATCACAATAACTATTCTGTTCATATTAACAAAAAAACGAATGATTATGAAAAAAGTATTTACTACAAAAAGCAACAAGCGACTGCTCCTTGGCTTTGCGCTTGTGATGTGTTCAACACTCAGCGCCCTGGCTGGCGGCGACGACTGGTATGCCTTCAAGGTGCAGGCCGAAGCCTATCCAACAGGTGCCGGACTGGTCTATGTCGATAATGTGGCGGTGGCCGAGGAGAATATCCAGTGGGCTGCAACGGTCGACCGGGAGTTTACCACTCAATCCACAGTGGCTTACGGCTATGCTAAGGCTAACGAGGGGTGGCAGCTGCTGGGTTTTGCAAAGGACACCTTCGACGAGGAAAACAACCTGGTAAGAACCTACGCCGTGACAGACAAAATCGGAGATAGCGGATATGCCTTGCTGACACTCGACAACGGCGAGACAAGCAAGCACTGGGACGAGGCGACTGGCAGTGAGGTCTCGGACGATTCGATAACGGTGGCGGCCAAGATGCCACTGGATCCCAACAACAGCTTCAGGGCTTTCTTCACGCACGTCGCTGCTCAGGTGAACAAGCGTCAGACAGCTATGGGAACAGTGACTATCGACAAACTGGTAAACGACATCGGCGACAAGGTGACGCTGACGGCCACTCCCAACAATGAGTTCTGCCAGTTCGTCAATTGGACACTCGACGGCCAGGTGGTATCTACCGACCCCACCATCGTGGTCGATGTGACAGGCATTGCCAACTACGAGGCCAACTTCAGCGACTCACGCACGGTGACGCTGCAGTTCCCCGAGGCAGGAGGCTATCAGGTGTTCTACAGCAACTACGACTTCGAACTGCAAGAACAGATTGACTCCTACAGCCCCTATCTGTACTATACGATGACCAATGAGAACGAGATGGCCGACTCGGTCAATGCCGAGGGCCGACGCGTCAGTCACCTGACGGGGATCTCCTCCAACTACTATCTCTCCGGCAAGAAGCCTGCCATCCTCTATGGCTCTGGCGAGGTCAGCATATCACCAGCGTCTGGCGAAGAAGCACAGTCTGATGAGAGCTACTCGTGCAGCCTCTTCCGCTGGAGCGGAGAGCAGGGGGTACAGGTTGACACCCTGCCCACTATCGACCAAGAGAACGACTTGACGTTCATCTACTACACGTTCGACATCGATAAGATGCTGTTCAACCGCATCACCACAGGAACCATAGCTCCCAACTCGCTCTACATGCGCATCTTTGGCAACATGGTAGGTGCAGGACTGGAGGCCCCAGAGGTCATCTATTTCAACGAGGAAGTAGAAGCAGAGGCTACAGGCGTCAATACTGTAAAGGTGAGCCGACTGCAGGACAAAGGCTTCTTTACCATTGACGGTCGCCGGCTGGAAAAACCGTCTCGCAGCGGCATCTACGTGACCGATGGCAAGAAGATTGTTATACGTAACAAATAATGCTGAGCCATGAAGAAGATTAATATTTTCATGATTCTCGCTGCGCTTCTGCTGGCTGCATGCTCGCAGAAGCCCGCCACGGGCTACACCATTAATGGACAGGCCGAAGGCGTAGAAGATGGCGACACCGTGTTCCTCTGCGAAATGCAGGGACTTTTCAACATGATTCCACACGACACGGCAATTGTCAAGAACGGAAAGTTTCAATTCACTGGCGAAACCGAAGGAGCTGCGCTGCGCTTCCTGCTGCCCATCCACAAGGGCGAGCCAACCACATTTGCAGAGTTCATCCTGGAGAATGCCGACATCACTGCACAACTTGTAAAGGGTGAAGGCGGACATCTCATCGAGGGCGGGCCCAATGGCAAACTTTACAAGGAATACCTCGAAGGCGAAAAGCCTATTGCCGAACAGATGGACAAGCCCTGGAAGCAGAGTGTAGACAGTACCCTCACTGAGCAGCAGCGAGCCAAGGCCAAGGCAAAGGTCGATTCACTGCAGCAACTCTTGGACCAGTATCATAAGAAGTTTATCACCGACCATGTACCATCAGCCATCAGCGACCTGCTGTTCTACTATAACATGCATATCTATAGCGATCAGGAACAGGAGGAGGTGCTGAAGCTCTTTGGCGAAAAACAGCCGCAGTATCCGGTCTACAAGGCCATCATGGCTGAGCGTGAGGCGCAGAAGGCTACTGCCGTCGGACAGAAGTTTACTGACCTGACCATGACGTCAGCCGACGGGAAGGTCATGTCAGTCAGCGACTATGCCGGCAAGCAGCCGTTGGTGCTCGTCGATTTCTGGGCCTCATGGTGTGGGCCCTGCCGTGCCGAGATGCCATACGTGCTGAAGGCTTACCAGCAGTACCATGACAAGGGATTCGAAATCGTCGGCGTCTCGCTCGACGAGAAGAAGGAGGCCTGGCTCAAGGCCATTGAGCAACTCAAGATGCCCTGGCCGCAGATGAGCGACCTGAAGGGATGGGAGAGCGAAGCTTGTCTGAAGTATAATGTAAAGGCCATTCCCTCAAATGTGTTGCTCGACAAAGATGGTACGATTGTTGCCAAGGATCTCAGAGGCGAAGACTTGTCTCAGAAGGTGGGTGAACTGCTCAATTGACCGCTTTTCACAGAATTACATTTACGCCGCTTTCCCCGGTAGATGCCGGAGAAAGCGGCGATTGATTGAGAGATTGGTGATTCCTACTCTCCTGAAACGCGACCAAACATCTTGTCCATACAGTACCGCATAGCAAAAAAAAGATTTCTGTGCCGGTAATTCATAGAAAATGTGTATCTTTGTAGCGTTATTCACAGGAACACGTCTTTTTGCTGTATGTTGGTATCTGAGATTTCTTTATGGGGCGCGGCTATAGTGGCGTGCGTTGTGTTAGTAGCGATGATGGCATTGGCCTTCTTCGACAGGCAGATGCTGCGGCGCATACTGGTGATATTCGGAGCGACGGTGGCACAGATGGCCGTCGTCGTGGCCGTGGTGTGGGTGGTCTGGCAGACAAACGCCTGGTGGGCCTATCTGCTCTGGTTCCTGCTGGTATTGGCCCTGTCGATTTGCTGGTGTCTGTATCCGCTACAGACTATGTGGCGGAAGATGTTGCGGCCCGTCAGCGCGGCTATGGCCATAGGCAGCATCGTGGTGGGAGGCAGTACGTTGCTGATGCTGCCTGTCAGTGTCTTCCTGTCTGTCTATTCGGTGCTGATGGCCTGTATGACGGCCTCGCTCATGCAGACCATGATGAGCTACCAGCGCAACCAGCAAAAGCCGGAGACGCTGCGTGAGGACATGCTACATCAGGTAAGGAATCTGGCCCAGCCTCTGGTGATGGTCGTACCAATGCTCTATGCCGGCATGCTGCTGGGAGGCGTCCCGGCCCTCGAAGGCCTGCTCGTCACTCTGTTGCTGATAGCCGCCTCGTTCGTCGCCAACATTCTGGCGGGCGTGGTGGCGCTGGAGATGGTCAAGACAACCAACAAAAATGCGATATGAAAGAAACGAATTATTACTCATTGTGTCTGGACGTTCCCTTCGACGTCAGACGGCACAGTCTCTATAATGCCGGCGAGCTCTACAAAGGCTATGAGCCGGCTGCCGACGACGAGGCTGACAAACAAGCGTTTGCCAACTGCTATGACAGTCGCGTCTACCGCCACTATATGGCTATGGGCAAGACCCCCCAGAACGTCGACGAGTCGCTGGCACGGACACTCCACGACCACGGCATTCACATGGCGCTCGACGCTTTCTTCAGGGAACGCGACAGCCACCGGTGCATCGGCATCATGGGAGGCCACGCACTGCTGCGCACCAACCCCATGTTCGCCCGCATCACCATGCTGAGCAAGCGGCTCACCGAAGAGGGGTTCTGCATGCTGAGCGGCGGAGGCCCCGGAGCCATGGAGGCCACCCATCTGGGAGCCTGGCTGGCAGGCCGTAGCCAGGATGAAGCCCAAGAGGCTATAGCCACGCTGGCTGCCGCGGCGGCATCGTTCAATGACAAGGGATGGCTCTCGTCGGCTCTCAGCGTGATGCGCCGCTACCCTCAGCACCGCTACGTGAGCCTTGGCATTCCCACATGGCTCTACGGTCACGAGCCGTCAACGCCCTTTGCCACCCACATCGCCAAATTCTTCGAGAACAGCATCCGCGAGGACAGCATCCTCACGCTGGCCTACGGCGGCATCGTCTACTCGCCGGGCAGCGCAGGCACCATGCAGGAGATTTTCCAGGATGCCGTGCAGAACCACTACCTCTCGTTCGGTTTTTCAAGTCCGATGGTGTTCTTAGGCAAGCAGTTCTGGACGGAGGAGATGCCCGTCTACCCGTTGCTGCAGCACCTGATGAGCACAGGCAGATACAAGAACCTGCTGCTGACGCTGACCGACGACACCGATGAGATAGAGAAGGTGCTGAAGGAGTTTCAGTCGGCGAGCGCTTCGCGCTGATTGAGAAACGACGCCCGTTCACGCTCCGTCATCTTCCCGACAGTATAGCGCTTACACCACGAAGGGTCGCCCATCTGCGACGTCTTCCTCATGCAGACCATACTCATACGCTGTTTCCAGAAATTCTCGTTGGCGGCCAGTTCATCGAGCATCTACAACTTGTAATCGTCTCCCTCAACGGAAAGGGGACAAAAAGTACAAATAAGGTACGTATGCGAACGCGCATGCGCGAAAGTTAAAATGTGCCTACACTGCTTACACTTAGCCGTAACAATCTGTCATACAGAGTGTTATTAAGTGTAGGCAAATTATTTTGGTGTAGGCAACTATTTGAAGAAGACAAAGGGCGATGACGGCAAACGGAACAAAACAGGGAGAACGGCGGCGGCAAAAGGGCGTTCCCACGGCCTGGAACAAATGTTCCAGGCCGTGGGAACGTTTTGGAACGGGGCTTTTTCAGGTTGTCGGGGCGGTGATTGCGAATGCTAAGGAGCCGGTTGGTGTAGGCATTGCCTACACTAAGAAAAGCTGCCTACACTTCGCAACAAACTGTGTCTCAACAGTTTAAGGCCAAGTGTAGGCAGTGTATGCACTTTTTGATTCTCACGCGTGCGCGCGAGGGGAAGCCGAAACTACGGTTTCAGCACCTTGCGGCCACCGCTGACGATGACACCACGGGCTGCGGCGGCATCGACGGAACGGCCCCGGAGGTCGTAGGCCTTGTCGTCAGACAACCGGGAAGCGGAGGGGGCAGTAATCGAAGTGGGCACGACGGGCTCCAGGTCGATGTAGTCGAGGTCGGGCATCCAGCCCGAGGCGTTCGACAGCCGGATGGTGTTCTGGCCCTTCTCGAGCTGTACGGCCAGTGTCCTTGTGGCCACCTTGCTCCAGCCGCCTGAGTTGACGCTGAGGGTCTTCACCTTCTTGCCGTTGACGCTGACGGTGATGCTGCGACTCTCGCCGCAGATGAAACCGATGGTGAGGTTGTAGTCGCCGCCCTCCTGGCTGTAGACATCGCGCCACTGCAGGTCGTTCTTCTCGGAGCGGCCCAGGTAGCCGGCCTTGTAGCCACTGGAGCAGTAGTCGGCCTGGGCGTACTGGCAGACGTTCCACTCAATCTCCGAGTAGGCGTTGCTGTAGCCCGTCTCGGCCTCGTAGCGCCGGCGCTCCAGCCTGGTCTCGGCACTGGCCACATAGATGCGCGTGCCGTGAGCGGGCAGAGTCACTTCGAAGCTGTCGCGGAACTGTCCCAGGTCCTTCTTCTGGAAGACATCGCGCAGAGCCACGTCGCCGGCCAGACAGAGGTCAGCGAAACTGACCTGCACGGTCTTCCGCTCGTCGGTGGGGTTGTAGACGGCGAAGGCGCGGAGCGTGCTGTCGCGGCGTTCCAGGTCTTTCACCAGCGTGTAGCAGCCGTTCTGGCAGCCCACGAGATAGGCCTGCTGGTAGAGGGTGTCCTGGTTGAGGGCAATGAGTTCCTTGTTCCTGAGCAGGTTGAGGTTGGTGGAGCTGAGGCTGCGCATGTCGCAGCCGATGAGCAGCGGCGAGTTCATGATGCACCACAGTCCGAAGTGGGTCTTCGTCTCCTCGGCGTTCAGTTGGTTGCCCCATTTGTTGACGCCCACCTCGAGCATGTCCATGTCGTTGTAGTGGCCCTTACTGCTGTAGGCACTCATATAGAGGTTCTGTGCCAGGATGTCCTTCACCGAGTCCCAGCTGGGGAAGATGTCCTGCGTGGTGCGCCACGAGAATCCGGCTTCATTAGCCCAGACGCCGGGATAGGCCCAGCGGCAGATGTTCATGCGCACATCGGTGCGGCCGGTGTTACTGATGGCCTTGGCAATGGCGGTGTAGCGCTGGCGCTCGTCGAGGTCGAGCCCATCCTTGTTGTGGACGGGGTCGCCGCCGCAGAAGTCGACCTTGATGAAGTCGAAGCCCAGCTCCTTGAAGAAGAAGTCGCAGTCCTGCTGGTCGTGCTTGTAGAGTCCTACGCCCTCGCCGTCCTTGTCGCCGCCGTGGTAGCTGCCGCAGGTGTTGTAGCCGCCGTCGCTGTAGATGCCGGCCTTCAGGCCTTTCGAGTGGATATAGTCGACGATAGGCTGCAGGCCGTTGGGAAAGCGGGTGGGATGAATCTTGAGCTGACCGGTCGAGGCGTCGCGGCCACCGAAGTAGCCGTCGTCGATGTTGATGTGGTTATAGCCGGCATCGAGCAGGCCCCTGGTGACCATGGCGTTGGCCTGGCCCTTGATGGTGGCCTCGTTGATGTTCAACTCGAACGTGTTCCATGAGCTCCAGCCCATGGTAGGCCCTTCGTTTTGGGCGTACGATACGGCAGGAGACAACAAGGCAACCAACGTTAGAAGCCTCCCCAAGCCCCTCCAAAGGAGGGGATGTTTGGTTACATAATACACGTGCTTCATAATACGAACATATTACAAAAATCCATCTAAACATCCCTCCCTTTGGGGGGCTTGGGTGGGCTTCAAAAGTCTTTCGTCATTTCCTGAACCTTGGCGTTAACCTCGTCGATGAACTCCTGGATGGTCATGACGCTCTGCTCGCCACCACCCTGCGGGCGCACGGCGACGGTCTTGTCGGCAGCTTCCTTCTCGCCGACGATAACCATGTAGGGAATGCGCTTCAGCTCGTTGTCGCGAATCTTGCGGCCCAGCTTCTCGTTGCGCAGGTCGATGGTGGCGCGGACGCCGCCCTGCGAGAACAGACGGCAGACCTCCTCGGCATAGTCGTTGTACTTCTCCGACAGCGGCAGGATGGCCACCTGCTCGGGCGTGAGCCAGAGGGGGAAGTGTCCGCTGGTGTGCTCGATGAGCACGGCGCAGAAGCGCTCGAGCGAGCCGAAGGGTGCGCGGTGAATCATGACGGGCGTCTTCTTCTGGTTGTCCTCGTCGGTATATTCCAGCTGGAAGCGCTTGGGCAGGTTGTAGTCAACCTGGATGGTGCCCAACTGCCAGCGGCGGCCGATGGCGTCCTTGATCATGAAGTCGAGCTTCGGACCGTAGAAGGCAGCCTCGCCGTATTCCACCTTGGCGGGCAGGCCCTTCTCCTGGCAGGCCTCCTGGATGGCGCGCTCAGCCAGTGCCCAGTCCTCGTCGGTGCCCACGTACTTGTCGTGGTCGTTGGGGTCGCGCAGCGAGATCTGTGCCTCGAAGTTGAAGCCGAAGGCGGTGAGCACCACGCCGATGATGTCCATCACGTTGAGGAACTCCTGCTTCACCTGGTCGGGACGGCAGAAGAGGTGGGCATCATCTTGAGTAAAAGAACGCACGCGCGTAAGACCATGGAGCTCGCCCGACTGCTCGTAGCGGTAGACGGTGCCGAACTCAGCGATGCGCAGGGGCAGGTCGCGGTATGAGCGGGGCTTGTTGGCGAAAATCTCGCAGTGGTGGGGGCAGTTCATGGGCTTCAGCATGTACTCCTCGCCCTCCTCGGGGGTGGTGATGGGGCGGAAGGAGTCCTTGCCGTAGTGGGCGTAGTGGCCCGAGGTGACATAGAGGCTCTTGCCGCCGATGTGCGGCGTGATGACCTCCTGATAGCCGTAGCGCTTCTGCACACGGCGCAGGTGATCCTGCAGACGGAGACGCAGGTCGGTGCCCTTCGGCAACCAGATGGGCAGACCCTTGCCCACCTTCTCGCTGAACATAAACAGCTCCATCTCCTTGCCAATCTTGCGGTGGTCGCGCTTCTTAGCCTCCTCGAGCATGACGAGGTACTCGTCGAGCATCTTCTTCTTGGGGAACGAGATGCCATAGAGACGCTGCATCTGCTCACGAGTGGCATCGCCGCGCCAGAAGGCACCAGCCACGCTGGTCAGCTTGACGGCCTTGATCTCGCCAGTGTCCACGAGGTGCGGACCGCGGCAGAGGTCGGTGAAGTTTCCTTGGGTATAAGTGGTGATGGAACCGTCTTCGAGGTCCTGGTCAATATGCTCGCACTTGTAGGTCTGACCGTCGGCGGCAAACTCCTTCAGAGCGTCGGCCTTGGCTACTTCGCGGCGAACCACCGGCTCCTTCTTGCCAGCCAGTTCCTTCATCTTTGCTTCGATGGTGGGGAAGTCGCTCTCCTTAATCATCTGTCCGTCGGGCAGCAGCACGTCGTAGAAGAATCCGTTCTCGACAGCCGGACCGAAACCGAACTGCACACCGGGGTACAGTTCCTGCAATGCCTCGGCCAAGAGGTGGGCAGAGGTGTGCCAGAAGGTGTGCTTACCCTCGTCGTCGTCGAACTTGTAAAGCGCGATGGTAGCGTCCTCCATGATGGGGCGGTTAAGCTCTACGGTCTCACCGTTCACTCCGCAGCTGACAACGCTGCGTGCCAGAGCCGGCGAGATGCTCTCGGCAATCTGAAATCCCGTGACGCCCTGCTCATACGAGCGAACAGACCCGTCGGGGAAAGTAATTTTGATTTCCATATCTACAATATATGTTTGAAGTTAAAATTCAGGCCGCAAAGGTACATAAAAAAGCCGAAAGCGCAAAACTTTCAGCTGAAAAAAGAGTCAGTTGCCTGCCAAATGCACTCGACTTAACAGAAGAAAAACATCAAAAACACGCCTATACTCAGCGGAATCGCTCTTTTTTTGGCACTTTCCGCTGAGTATAAGCATATTTTTTTGTATCAGGAATGTACAACACTAAGAGAAAATAAGCAGCTGCATCCATAAAAATCGGCTTAATCTTTTGTCGTTTCAATTTTCTTTTGTACCTTTGTAGCCAAGTACTGCCAACAGGCCCTGAGTGCAGGGTGGCGGTGCGACTTTCGTGGGTAAAACATTAGCGTTGGCTATTATTCAAAACGTTCAGAAACTTGCAGGTGGAAAGAACAAATGTAGTAATAATGGTAACGCCTACTGCCATAGTGGGCGTTTTCCTGTTTTTCTACATTTAGGTTTCCTGCAAGTACCTTGAACGTTGGACAGGGATTCGTCCACGTTTTGTGTCTAATAGGTACTTGCAGGAATTGTTTGTTTGGTGGCTCAGCGCATTAATATTAAGTTAATGTACTATGACTGAAAACTACGGTATGAAAGAGAGCCTGCTGGCGGAGATTGACCAGCGGGTCACTGACCATGTGCTTGAACCAACTAATGCGGAGCTGTTGAAAAAGCTAATCCGACAAGCGGATGATGACAATGAAGCCATAATGATTGCTGCATTGGGGACAACTTATAAGAAGACGGGCTTCCACTTCGATAAGCGTCTGGAGAAGATGAGCAACACCATTCGCTATTTCAAAAAGAATGAGCAGCTAAGTTTCCATAGGGATAAAGGAAAACCAGTAAACAAACTTATCATTGGCGATAACTACGAGGCATTGCAAAACTTGTTGATTGAATATAAAGAACGTGTGGACGTTATCTATATTGATCCTCCATACGGCAAGGACAGTATGGGTGAGTTTGCGCAGACGAATTATGAGAATGCCATCACGCGCGACAATCTTCTTTCGATGCTTTACCCTCGTTTGATGCTGGCCAAACAACTATTGACAGAAAGCGGTGTCATCTTTTGTAGCATAGACGACAAGAACCAGGCGTATATCAAATGCCTGTTCGACGAAGTATTTGAAGAAAGAAATAGTACGGGAATGATTCTTTGGCAGAAGAAAGATAAGCCTTCATTCCTCTCAAGTTATTATGGTTCTCGGTTTGAGTATATCTTATGCTATGCAAAGAATTACGCACAATCATTTCCTTTTTCATTGGAAACAACAACAATAGGCAAAAAATATCCATTAAACAATGCGGGTAATTCTTTATCGATTCTTACTTTTAGAGCTGGTTCTGTTTCTTTTAATCTGCCTGATGGAATCGTAAAAAGACAAGACATGTCTGAGGGGAATATTAAAACGATTCTCCTTGATGATGTAATTATAAAGGAAGGAAAGAATGTCAATGAGTTCAGACTCCAGGGAGAGTTTAGGTATAGTCAGGAAACCCTAAAAGATATTATGGATAATAAGGAATCTTTGTATATAGCCAAAATACCCTTTCGCCCTAATCACATTAAAGATGGAGGTGAAATAAAAAAGATGGAGAATCTACTTTCAAAAAAATTCTCCTATGATTGTGAGACTAACGAGGATGCAACAAACATGTTAATAAGCATTTTTGGATATTGTCCTTTTGATAATCCCAAACCAGTTGGACTTTTGAAACTACTTCTACAAGCAACAACTTACGACAACAAAGATTCTATTGTCCTTGACTTCTTTGCAGGCAGTGGTACAACAGGACATGCCGTCTTGGCACTCAATGAACAGGATAAAGGTAACCGACAATTTATTCTCTGTCAACTAAATGAGGTAACGGACACCACGCCTAATGGTATTGCCTACGATGTGACGAGTAAGCGTCTGAAACGTATTATGACAGGCGAATGTTATGATGGAACGAAGAACTTCAAATGGGCAGAGGAGAATCTGCCTTATGGCGGGAATTTAGATGTGTATGAGATTGCATCAGTAAATAACTCCAATGCCATAGAGGGCCAAACACCATTTGACGTGATTGACGAAACACTTTATGGAAAGGAGAAATTCAAAACATTGCGCGAAAAGATAGACTGGGTATGCAACAATTTTGCCCATACGCAGAAATGGATAGATGACAACGACTGGTGGGACAAACACAAGATGGAGGACTAAGCCATGTTACAGGAAGTGAAAGACTTGCAGCAGCGTGCTGTGGTGGAACTGTTGAAAAAGACAGAGGGGAACAGAAAAGTATTGACGTTTCGTGCTCCTACAGGAAGCGGAAAGACACGGATGATGGCTGACTTTATGAATCGGGTTTTGGCTGTACACCAAGATGTAGTGTTTTTGGTATCCACATTGTCGAAAGGAAACTTGGCTCAGCAGAACTACAATGTATTTCGCGATTGTGCTGAACGGGGCGTATTTCCCAAAATAGATGCCCACCTCATATCAACAGAAGTAAGTGGAGAGGAAACGCTGTTTATTCCAGAAGATCATAATGTATATGTATTGCCGCGAGACTTGTTTAAGAAGAATGGCCGCCTGATGCAAGGTCCGATGCTGAACTTCCTGCGCACGATGACTGAGGATTACTTTGGTAATGGTAAACGAAAACGCATCTATCTGATAAAGGACGAGTGCCATCAGGCAACTAATAACCTTGATGCCATATCGGAAGACTTTTTCGAGCGCATCTTTAATTTCTCGGCTACGCCTAAACTGAGCCGTGGCCAGATTCCTGACGTGCAGATTATGGACGAGGAGGCCGTACAAGCAAAACTTATCAAGCGTGTAGAACTGGTAGATGATGACAGTGTGCCTGTTGAAGCCGCCTTGGAGAAGTTTCAGGAAATCAAGCAGGCGTATCGCAACCTGTTGAATGTAAATCCCTGTCTGATTATTCAGATATCAAACAAGGAGAAAGCCGAGGAAGAATGGAACGCACGTATCAAGCCCGCATTAGACAAACACCAGGAATTGAAATGGATGATGATTGTCGATAAGAGCAAATTATGTGATACTAACGATGACATCAAGAAAAAACTTTCGGTGGAACGATGGAAGGATTATGCCAAGGGTAACGAATCGACCATTGACGTGATTGTTTTTAAGATGGTTATCTCTGAAGGCTGGGATATTCCACGAGCCTGTATGCTCTACCAAGTCAGAGACACACAGAGCAGGCAGTTGGATGAGCAGGTCATGGGGCGTGTACGCCGAAACCCGCGTCTACTAGATTTTGAGACTCTCAGCGATAAGGCTCAGGAACTGGCCATGACGGCATGGGTATGGGGTATGGAGCCAGAAGGAATAAAGCAAACGCACTCTGTCAGATTGTGGAAAAGCAAAACAGTGAACTTGCAAGACCATATCAGGGTTAAGACCACCCGGCTGACTAATCTGACGAGTAAGAAAGGTTTCAAGATAGAAGAAGTTGTAGAACCATACACAAAGCCAGTACATACCAGTATCTTTACGCTATACAACAAACTGACGAAAGTAGAGAATGGCCTGCAAGACATGTGTTTCCATTATGCCCATGAGGACATTGGCCGTTGGTGGACATTTATGGAGCAAATCGACAAGGTGAAGAAATTGTATGACACCTATATCTGTAACTATGAGGAGAGTATGGAAGTAAATAAGGAAACCACGTTTCCTGCAACGTCGTCTTACGTTGACAACGGAAATCATAATGAGGAGGAAGACTGGGTGTGGTGCCGACGGGGGAAGTCGGCTACCTTTGCTTTCGACAGTGAAGCAGAGCGTAAATGGGCATCAGTTCTTGGGAAACTGGCTGCAAAATGTGGTGCTAAGGTTCGCATCAACCTCTTTGATGATGATTATCGTTACCTATGGGGCAAGAATTATCCCCACAATTCTGACATTAAGTACGAATACTATCTTGATGGTATCCACTCTTCATATCCTGACTTCATTATGAAGGACAAGCAGGGAAGGATTCATATTTTTGAGGTTAAGAGTGTAAACAAGTCGGGGAATGTGGCCGTTGATGAAAAGGAGTATGAGCGGAAGGTTAATGAACTGAAGGAGTGTTATCGCGTGAGTTCGGCCTTGCTGCCAGACCATATTTTTTACTTACCCATACAAAAAGGGGATGAATGGGACATCTTCAAATATGAACAAGGTAAGCCAAGCATGACATCTCTTGATGATATGAGAAGGGAACTCTCATAGTTGAGACTTCCCTTCTCATAGTCTGCATAGAATGGTGAAGGAACTGTATCCTGATTAGTTGACCAGATTTTCCTGCCACAGGAGGCAGCAACAGTCACGCTCGACCTTGGAGCTGTCGGCAAAATTGCCTTGTGGTAATCACTGCTCGCCAATCAACTTAATGAGGCGCACAATGTCGAGGATGTCAACCTTGTTGTCGCCGTTCAGGTCGACGGCCTCCAAGTAGGAACCATCCAGCATGTGGGTGACGGCAGTGGTCAGGTCAACGCTGTCGATGATGCCGTTGCCGTTGGTATCGCCGGGAACGGGGGCTGGCAGCAAGTCCTTGAGCGAGGCGAAGTCGAAGTGACGGAATTCCATTAAGTAGAGGGAATGGGCCTCGTCAGCAGAAAGCGGGCGGTTGTAGACGATGACATCGTCGAACAGAGCTTTAGCGGAACCCCAGAACGAGCCACGACCGAGGTAGAACTCGTCAGCATTGGCCAGCAGGTCGACTATGCGCCCATACTCGAAATCTTCGAGGCGAGTGACATTGCTGTCACCCATCTTGCCATTACAAGTGGCAAACGACTTTCTGACACCATTGACGTAGAGGGCAATATCCTGGCGAGAGACGACAAGCGTCACCAACTGCCAACTGTCTACGACAATGTCGTTGCTGATAGTGGCATTAGGGTGGTTCAGGTCTATCCAGTAGCCGTCTCCACCGTTATAACCTACATAGCAATTGCCCGTCATATAGATACGGGCATCGCCCTTCACGAATCCGAACAGGGCATCCCAGGCGTTGGCATCGGCACGCTTCACCCAGAAGGAGAGGGTGGCACCGTCGCCAAGCGTACGGCCCATAAGTGGATTAGGCATCTTGACATAGCTTTCATTGCCATTGGCGCCAAAGTTAAGACTCACTTGACTGCCCGTAGTCTGGCCACCACTCTCTACGAGCACAGGGGCCGTATTGTCGCCGTCAGCCAACAGCCGGGCCTGTTGTTTCTCGTTGAATGTATTGACCAATGTCTCGCCGTCGAAACCATAGTGGGCCACCATGCCTTTGTACCAGTCTTCTACGGGATTCTCCTGAAGCAAAGAAAAGTCAAACTGCTGAAGTTCCATCATGTAGAGGGAATACGCCTCGTCAGCCGACAGCGATCGGTTGTAGACGATGACATCGTCGAACACAGCAGGAGCGGAACCCCAGAATGAGCCACGCCCCAAGTAGAACTCATCGGCAGAGGCCAGCAGGTTGACGATGCGCCCGTAGTCGAAGGCTTCGGCAGAGCCTCTTGATGCTGCGAAAGGTTTCTCAACACCATTCACGTAGAGTGTCAGACCTGTCTTTGCCACGACGAGCGTCAACAAACTCCATTGAGCCACTTCAAGGTTGTTGGTAATAACATCCACAGGATAATTAAGGTCTATCCAGTTTCCATCGCCCCCATTATAGCCTATGTAGGTATTATCCGTCATATAGAAACGAGCGTCTCCCTTCAAGAATCCAAACAGTGTATCCCAGTTTTTCGCTTCGGCACGTTTTACCCAGAACGAGATGGTAGCCCCCTCACTGAGTGCCTGTCCACTGAGCGGATTGGGCATCTGCACATAGCTCTCTTTGGCGTTTTCACCAAAATTGACACGCACCTGATTGCCTGTGTGCCAACCGCCGTCCTGCACTAACGTAGGAACTGTATTGTTACCGTTTTTCAGCAGCTTAGCCTGCTGCGTCTTGTCAAACGTGTTGGCCAGGGCTTCGTCGTCGAAGCCATAGTGGGCTACCATGCCCTTATGCCAGCTATCTACCGGCTCACTGGGATATAGCTTGTAGCCCCAGATGTTGACGCCCGTCGCTGCGGCACAGGCCGTAAACGAAATCGTTCGGAGATTGTTATAGTCCATCAACTCGCTGATGACCACGCCGTTGTAGGTCACGCCGTCGAGCACGATGCTGATGTAGCCCGTGCCTTCGGTCAGGCTCCATGTGCCCTGCCGACTACCCGTCACCTGACCATCGGCGGTCAAGATGATGCTGACGGGCGTCACCTCTTCATAGTTGGCGTAGTCCATACCATACTTATGGACGAGCAGGCTGTAGTTGCCAGCAATCTGGTCGGCTGTGAACGGCTGAACAGAGGATATGTCAGCGTCGGTCACCGTCTCACCGTTGTACTCGAAGGGAGCGGCCACAAGCCACCCATCCCTATTGACGAACACCTGGTGGGTTCGCACCTCATGGTCTGCAGTGCCATTGTTAAACTTGGTATGGTAGACCAAGTAGTTGCGCCCGTCAGGGGCTGCTATGAGACTGTTATGCCCTTGGGCACACTCACCGACAGTCATCTCGCCCCAGTTGTTGTAGGCTCCCAGGAGCTTTTCGCCCCGGGTATCGCTTTTCTTGCCGTAGTTCATCGCATAGCGGTCGTAGATGGCATTGACGCCGCGAGAGTCCACATACGGGCCATCAGGGCGTTTGCTGCGGAAGACACGCATCTCGTAGCCCTCGTTGGGACCTAAACCGCCATAGCTTACCATCAGGTAATAATAGTCGCCGATGTGCTCAATGTAGGAGCCTTCACCCGACACGTAGTAGCCGCCGGCAATCTTAGTGCCGAAATAGGGGTCGCTGGTCACGCCGTCGGTGTCGCCACCCGTTGAGGGATAGACGACATCGTAGTCACGCAGGCCGGTAGACTCGTCAAGCTGGAGCATCCAGATGCCGCCCGACCAAGAACCATACGACAGCCAGAGCTGTCCCTCCTCGTCGTAGAATGCGCAGGGGTCGATGTTGTTGGGCCAGCGTTTACCCCATTCCATGTAACGGTTATAGCGTTCGGGGAACGCGGGCTGCTGACCGATGACCAAGTCAAGGTCAGTCTTATGGTCGAAGTAAGAGTTGCGGAAGCCCGAGATGACAACCGGTCCCTGATAAGTGTACGGGCCTTCAATGTCGTCAGCCGTCAAGAGCACGATGCTCGACAGCCACTTTTCGCCATTGACACTCATATACATACACCACTTCTGCATCGTCGGATTCCAGATGACATCGGGTGCCCATAGGTTGCCGCTGATATCGTAGCCTTCGGCTGACTGACGGCTCCACTCGTAGGCGTTGAAGGCGATGAAGTCCACCTCTTCCCCACCCTTCTTCACCTTCGTCACGGCAGGCGTGACGAAAGCGTCGCTACTGACGGCATCGGTACTGCTGCTCATAGCCCAAGGAACGCCGACCTTGAACGGTTTATTTGCCTCAGTGCCCTTAGTCACCCGCGTCCAGTTCTGCAGGTCCGTGCTCCAGGCCACGTCACGATGCGAGCCGAACACATAGTACCGCCTGGAGGCCTGGTCGTAGACCACCGACGGGTCGTGGACGCTGACACGCTGCTTGGCCGTCAGCGGCAGGGCTGCCAGCAGTGCGAGGGCAGCCGTCATCAGTAGATTAGTTAGTAGTTTCATTTTGATATTACGTTAGTCTGTCGTTTCAATCCCAAGCTTCTGCATCACCATGTTCAGATAGATTTTCTCGGCCATGGAGACCTTCTCGTCCATCTGGGTGAGCTGCTTCATGGCATCGAAAGTGTCCTGGGCAAGGTCGCGGTCGGCTGCTATCAGGTCGAAGTCGACGTCGTAGCTGCGGTCGGAGTCGATATTGGCCAGCAGGTCGAGCTTCTCATTGCCGTCAATCTTGGCACGGGCAATGCGCTGCTCAATGAAATGGAACTTCTCGGGCGACACCTCGTCGTTGATTTTCCCCATGTTGATCAGTGCCTGCAGGGCTGTCTGCTGCACCTTCTCGGGGTCGCGCTCGGCCTGACTGGCCTTGACGAACGACGACCTGATCTCGGCCATCTCAATCGCACTGATGGCACCATCGTCGAACAGATGGCGCTGCGACCTGAGCTGGCGGCGCAGACGGTTGGCGCCACGACGGAACGTCAGCAGCGTGAGTCCGCCGGAGAAGATGCCACCCGCCAGCGGGATGAAGCGCCCCACACCCTTGGTGAAGGAGTTCCTCGACAGGCGGGTGCCTACCATCTTGGCTATCTGGCTGACCAGGGGGAAGATGGCCGCCTTGGTCAGGGCGACACGCGGCAGGCGCGTGACGGCACTCTCGGCCACAGCCTTCGACAGCTCGTCGATGCCCTTCTCGGCGACCGGAGCGCCCATCATGACTCCCATGAAGATGGTCAGCAGGTCGGTGCCCATGTCGCTCAGTTCGCTCTTGTCGGTATTGTCGCCCTTATCATCATCGTCATGCTCAGCAAAGAAGTCGGGGTAGCCGTAGAGGTAGGCCAGCTTCTGTGACAGCACAAAGACATGATAGAAATACTGCACCAGGTCGGCAGGCAGGGCGGCGGCCATCGTCAGCCCGCCGGGCAGTCCGACGATGGTCGAGGTGGTTGTGGCCAGGGCGGTGTGCTTGCGTATGCACTGACGGGCCAGCTTGTCAATGACCTGTTCTGAAACGACGGTATAGGGGCGCACACTGCCTATCATCTGCAGCCGCGACTGGTTACAGTAGGGTCGCAGCTCCTTGCGCAGGAAGCTCACGCGGTCGACTCTCACACTTGGCATCTTCATGACGGTTGCCAGGATCTTGTTCCAAATTAAATTCTCTTTCTCCATATTATTCACTTTTCACTATTCACTCTTCACTTTTCACTTTTCGCTATCGAAGCGCCATCACTTCTCACTTCCTCTGTATTTCTTAATCAAGCTGTAGGCGGTATAGAGTCCCAGCTCGCCCGCCTTGCTGAGGTCGCGGATACCCTCATCAGTCTTGCCGCTCTCGATGAGCGCCAGTCCGCGGTTATAATAGGCTTCGCCCAGATTGGGGTCAAGGGCGATGGCCTGCGTATAGTCGTCGACAGCCCGGCTGTAGTCCTTGCAGCGCACATAGACGCCCCCTCTATTATAATATAGGTACGCGCAGGAGGGCGACAGCCTGATGGCAGCCGAGAAGTCCATCAGTGAGTTATTTGCAAGCAAAGCGTCGCCTAACGTCGCCGAGCGGGCGGTCTTCATGTCGGCGTCAGTGCCCTGCGAAGCCTGAAACTCGTTGAGCTTCGACTGACAGACGGCACGCTGCCAGAGAGCCAGCACCGAGAGACTGTCCATCTGCAGATAGGTGGTGAGGTCGTCGATGGCCCCTTCCAGGTTCTGCATCGACGAGTAGGTCACGGCCCTCAGCATCAGCGAGGTGGCCACGCGCTGCATGTCGCCGGCGTCGGCAATTGCTGCGTTCAGCGTATCGACATAGGCGAAATAGTCCTGCGACTTCGACTCCGTGATGTACGGAACGCCGCTGACGACATAGAGCGGGCGCTGTGTCCGGCGGTTGAAGGCCTCGACAGCCTCGTCGTAGGCGATGTAGTTGTTCACCTCGCTCTTCACCGGTTCGAGGGCCAGCTCATACATCGGCAGGTAGGTGATGTCTACCTTACGGTTCTGCACCCGGCCCCGGTACTCGTTCTTATAGTCGTTCTCCACCTCCTGTTCGTCGGCCACGACGAGCTGGTTGTATTTCTCCAGGTCCTCGTCGCTGCGCTTACGCATGGGACGCTTCTTCATGCGCGGCTGACGGCCGTTGTAGCGCTTGTCGATCTGCGCCTTCAGGATGCGGAACTCGTCGAGCTCGGCCTGCCGGTTCATGCCCAGGCGGCGGTAGCAGCCGGCGCGGTAGTGCAGACCGGTCCAGAAGTTCGGGTATTCCTCGATAACCCTCGAGTAGTCGCTGATGGCACCGCGCAGGTCGCCGGTCTGCTCGCGCAGCAGTCCTCGGTTGAAGAGTGCCAGCATGTTGTCGGGCTCCAGGCGGAGCACGAAGTCGAAGTCCTCGATGCCCCGGTTGTCGTCGCCCACCTGGGCGCGCAGCAGTCCGCGGTTGTAGTGGCCGAGGAAGTTGTTGGGCTCCAGGTCGAGGGCCGTGTCGTAGTCGGCCATCGCCCCGCGCAGGTTGTTCTGGTTGTAGCGGGCCAGTGCGCGGTTGATGTAGTTGCCGCCGTTCTTGGGCAGCAGGTGGATAGCCTTGTCGAGATAGCCTTCCGACTCCTTCCACTCACTGCGCGACAGGCTGATGATGGAGCGTGCCGCCCAGGTGTGTCCGTCGTAGGGGTCAATCTCCAGGCTCTTGTCTAACGCCTCAACAGCCTTCGTCGTATCTTCCTGCTGCATATAGACCTCGGCCCTCATCGACCAGGCATCGGCATACTTCGGCCAGCGGCTGCTCATCGTGTCGAGCTGGCCCAGGGCGCGATCATAGTCCTTGGCACGTATGTGGCAGAGCACGCGGTTGTGCCAGAGTCCCTGATTCTCAGGGTCATACTTCAGCGCAACGGTATAGTCAGCGGCGGCATCCACGTACTTGCCAAGGCGAATACGGCTCAGTCCGCGCAGCTCGTAGCTGTTGGTGACGTAGGGGTTGCGCTCAATGGCCTGTGAGCAATCGGCCTCGGCACCGGCAAAGTCGTCGAGATAATACTTGGCCACGCCCCGGAAGAACCAGGGCTCGTAGAGATAGGGCTTGGCCGAGATGGCCTGGTTGAAGTACTGGATAGAGAGTACGTAGTCCTCAAAATACAGTGCTGACCGGCCAATGTTTATCAGACGGTCAGTATTAAACTGGGCAAAAGAATAAGGAATGAGAAATGAGGAATGAGAAATGAGTAAGACGGCACAAGCACAAAACCTGCGCATCCACCAGCAGAAACATTCATCATTCCTCATTTTCTCATTTTCTCACCGGTTTCGTCTTATAGCCACAGCGGTAGCGGCCAAGGGTCAGGGCTTTCAGCTTGCTCTTGATGAGCTGCTTGCGCAGCGGCGAGATGTGGTCGATGAACATGTGGCCCTCAAGGTGGTCGAACTCGTGCTGCATGACGCGGGCCAAGTAGCCCTCCACCCACTCGTCGTGGGGCTGGAACTGCTCGTCGAGCCACTGCACACGGATGCGCGTGGGCCGCACCACCTTCTCATGGATGGCGGGCAGCGACAGGCAGCCCTCCTCGCTGGAGCTGGTTTCGGAATCGTCCTTCTCGACGATGTGGGCATTGATATAAACGCGCCTGAAGTCCTTATACTCAGGCAAGTCATCGCTGAGCACGTCGAGATCGATGAGCACTACGCGGATGGACTTGCCCACCTGGGGCGCAGCCAGTCCGATGCCCTCGCTCTCGGCCAGAGTCTCCCACATGTCGGCTATCAGCTGCTCCAACTGCGGATAGTCGGGGGTGATTTCCTCGGCCACCTTGCGCAGCACGGGCTGTCCATATATATAAATAGGTAATACCATTTACGATTTACTGTTTTTCGAATTACGATTTTCTTGACCTGAGGTAATCCTCCAGGATGATGGTGGCGCTGATTTCGTCGACCAGGGCCTTGTCCTGACGCGCCTTCTTGCGCAGACCGCCGTCGAGCATGGCCTGATGGGCCAGCACCGACGTGAAGCGCTCGTCGTAATACTCGATGGGCACTTCGGGATGGGCCTTGCGCCAGCGAGCCACAAACTGCTGCACACGCCCGAGGTTCTCGCTCGGCTGACCGTTGGGCTGGCGGGGCTCGCCTATGACGATGCGCTCCACGGGCTCGCGCAGCATGTAGGACTGCAGCCAGTCGAACAGCTCAGAAGTAGAGACAGTCGCCAATCCTCCGGCAATAATCTGCAGAGGATCGGTGACTGCCAAACCGGTTCGCTTGCGACCGTAGTCAATCGACAGTATCCGCGCCAAACG
>JAEEGH010002562.1_pt1 | contig 48996 bp, 60 predicted proteins | sample 9134181 | NCBI WGS metagenome assembly JAEEGH01 (sample SAMN16246544, study PRJNA631951) | gut metagenome | biome: gut microbiome; feature: rumen; material: DP-attached | host: Bos | place: Iran: Karaj | collected 2018-10
CTGTTCAGAGCTTGAGGTTAGGGTCCCTCAGGTCCAGGAGCGCCACTTCGCGCCTGTCCATGAAGAACCCGATCTTCTTGTGGAGAAGGATGGAGGGGACGTTGTCCTCCTGGATCATGCTGTGGGCCACCGCGGCCCCCTGCTCGCGCCCGGTCCTCACGCACTCCCTGAGAAGCTTGTAGCCGATGGCGTTGCGCCTGAAGTACGGGTGGACGCACATGTTCTCGATCCAGAGAAGGTTGTCCTCGTCGCAGATATGGTGGAGCATCTGGGCGAATATGACCCCTACGATCTCCCCGTCCTCCTCGGCGACGAAGCTGAGCCCGCTATCGAGATACGCCTTGAAGTGGTTCCTGCTGCTGGCGCCGAGGTTGTCCTTCCATTCTTCGGGAAGGTCCTCCCACCTGTTCTCCAGAGTCTTCGCGAAGTACTCGCGTATGCAGCTTATCTCGAGCTCGCGGACCTTCTCGATGTCCTTGATCTTCAGAGGACGGATCTCCATGCTCACATCTCCTCGGGAGCGCCCATCCCAAGGCAGTCCAGCACGTCGGCGAGGACGACCTTGGCGCATTCCACGAGAGTCAGCCTGGCGTTCCTGCAGGAGCCTGCGTCGAGGACGGAGACGGCTGCGTAGAACTGGTTGAACGCGGATGCGAGCTCGTGGCCGTACGCAGGCAGGAGATGGACCTTCTTGTCGTCTCCGGCGGACCTGATGACGGCCTCGTACTCGGACAGGACCTTCGCCAGCTTCACCTCGAACTCGTCGGTGAGCTTGGAGGGGTCGGTGTCGTGCTCGAACCCTCCGGCCTTCCTGAGGAGGCTGCAGGCCCTGGCGTGGACGTACTGGAGATACGGTCCAGAGTTGCCATCGAAGTTGAGGGCGTCCTCCCACTTGAAGACGAACTGCTTCTCGGGCTGGACGCGGACGATGTTGTACCTGATGGCACCGACTCCGACGATCCTGGCGATCTCCCTCATCTTCTCCTCGGACATGTCGGAGCGCCTCTTGGAGATCTCCTCGTAGGCGCGTGCGACGGACTCGTCGATAAGGTCGTCCAGATAGACGACGACTCCCTTCCTGGTGGACATCTTTCCCTCGGGGAGGGAGACGAACGCGTAGAACAGGGGCTCGGGCATCCTCTCGCTTCCGAGGATCTCCAGAGCGGAGCAGAGCTGCTTGGAGCCGAGCTTCTGGTCCTCTCCGAGAACGTCGATGAGGCGGTCGGCCCTGGTGAACTTGTCCATGTGGTAGGCGAGGTCGCGGGTGGTGTACAGGGTGGTGCCGTCGGAACGAGTGAAGGTGAACTTGGTGTTCTTCCCCTGGACCCCAAAGTCCTTCAGGTCCACGTACCAGGCGCCGTCGTCGGTCTTCCCGGCGTACTTGGACTCCTTGAGCTTCTCGACGATTGCCTTGGCGGAACCATCAGCGATGTATCCGGACTCCCAGGTGTACCTGTCGAGGGTGACGTTGATGTTGGAGAGGGTCTCCCTGAGGCCGTCCAGCATGATCTCCGCGGTGTGCCTGACGGTGTCGATGACCTGGTGGTCCCCAGCCTCGAATCCCCTAAGCATGGATGTGATCTGCTCCTGGACGGCGGGATCGGCCTCCATCTTCTTGTTGGCGACGCGGTAGTTGGCGACGAGCCTGTGGTCGGTTTTGTCCCTCTCCTTCTCGTTCTGGCCGATGGTCCTGGCGTGCTCCTCGATCTCGGCGGCGACCTCCTCGGGGGTGGCGTTGTTGACTCCCCATGTGAGGACGACGACCTGCTTCCCGACGTCGTTGACGTAGTACTCGGTGGCTACATCGTGGCCGCACTTCTTCAGGCATCTGGCCAGGGTGTCCCCGATGATGGGGTTACGAGCGCGTCCGACGTGGATGGGCCCGGTGGGGTTGGTGGAGGTGTGCTCGACGTTAACCCTGATCCCGGACTTGGGGAGGGTTCCGTAGTCGGACCCCTTCTCGCAGATCTCGTCCAGGGTTCCCTTGACCAGAGCGGCCGGGTCTATGTTGAAGTTGAGGAATCCGTTGGCGGCGGACACGGAAGAGATCATCCCGGACGGGGATATAGCGGCTGCCAGCTCCTCCGCGATGGCCTTAGGCGCCTTCCTGAGGGCCTTGGCCAGGGGGAAGCATGGGACCGCGAGGTCCACGGTCTCCACCGAAGAGCGCTCCACGGAGAACTGGACATCCCCCGCGCCCATGCCTTTGATGGCCTCGGCGACGACCGCTGAGACCTCCTTCTCGAAATCGTCCATTATGGTCATTCAATTCACCTTGTATCTGAGCAGCGCGGCTATTCCGCCGAACGCTTTGACGAGCATGTCTCCCTCCTCCGAATCGGGAGAGATGATCTGGACGCGGCTGTTGAACGCGTCCGCCCTGAGGAAGAAGTCGTCGATGAGGTCCTCGTCCTTGATGATGGTGACGTTGGCTCCGCACTCGGGGCACTGGAACTTCGCCTCGTCGTCAGCGACGGTCATCTCGTGGGTGTGCCCGGACTGGCACTGGATCGTGATGCGCTTCTTCTTAAGGGATTCGGAGAGCAGGAGGGTGTCCACCGCGCCCATGTCGGTAGCCGTCCTCACCTCGTCCTCTCCATAGCAGGAAAGGCCTCCGTCGGCCTTCCTGATCTCGGAGAAGAGCCTCTGCATGTACATCTTCTCCTTGGTGAGCTGTATGTCTACGATGATGTCCTTGGCGTTCTCGACGAGCTCCCTAAGACCGGATTCGTCCGTATATCCCGTATCCACGAGAGGAGAGACTATCTTCTTCCTGAGCTCGTGGTGCATGAACTCCTCCTTGACGAAGAAGTCCTTGGTCGCTCCGGGCCCTCCGATGAGGATTCCGACGAGCTCGGGCCTGTTGAGGAAGACCTCGTTAGCATTGTCCGCGACCTTGACGAAGAACTCGTGAGCCGCGATCTCGATCAGCCTTTCGAAACGGACCGAGGACTGACCTCCCTGGTGGTGCTTGCTGGGGACCAGGGAATCGAAGTGCTTGAGCACCTGGATCCTGCTTCCGGAGAGGACGCCTATGGTGGCTTCGGACCTGTCGATGGTGATCAGGCCGTAGCTCGTCTTGTCCAAGAGCATCGAATCCAGAGGGTCCGTGAAGAATTGGGAGTCGCACCTGTACATGAAAGCCGTAATCGACTCAGGGGGGTAGATGACGTACTGCACCATCTTTGTCTGGTCCCCGGCGCGGGGAACCTCTCCGCAGAAAATGACCATCCCGTTCTGCGGTGGCGACTTGAAGGTTTTGAGTCGAGCCGCAATGGAGTCGATAGCGCTGGTGACGTTCTTCATCGTGGTCTTGGACTTGATGTTGGACGCCTGCGACTGCTCGCTCCTCAGATAGGCCATGACCTCGGAGATCTGCTTGTTCTCCGGGATGTAGACGGAGATGAGCTCGGTACCCCTTCCGCGGTACTTCGTGATCTCCTGCATGTCCTTCTTGAAATCGTATCTCGCTTTGTCTTCAGAATTGGTTTCTCCCATTCTCTCACCTTTGTAGGTTTCTGAAGACTTCACATCGGGATTACTTATAAATAAATTGGCTCGGAGACGACATAACGACGAAATAACCTGTCCGGGACCGGAAGAGCCAGCATCGTCGGGACGCTCCAAGCGTCTTCCAGGACACATAACCTTTAACATGGTGAGCGCTGTGCTGGGATAAGGTGTTCACAACGGACAACGTAGTGGTGTCTATAGGCGGTTCCATCCTGGTTCCTGGAGAGAACGATTCCGAATATATCCTCCGTCTCGCGGCGATGCTGAAAGAGGTGTCGAAGGACGCGAGGCTGGCGGTCATCTGCGGAGGCGGAAAGACCGCGAGGTACTACGCCGGGATCGCGAAGGAGCTCGGAGGAGGGGACTACGAGCAGGACATCCTCGGCATAGCCGCCACACGCATGAACGCCCAGCTTCTGGCTCTCGCACTCGGCGATATGCCCGACGACGTCCACAGGACCCCCGAGGCCCTGGTGAACGACGGCAGGCGCATCTCCGTCATGGGTGGGACCGAGCCCGGCCACACCACCGATGCGGTCACGGCCATGGTCGCCAAGGCCCTAGGGGCCACCCGCATGATCAACGCCACCGCCGTCGACGGAGTGTACACCGCTGACCCCCGCAAGGACCCGAACGCCAAGAAGATCAGTAGGATGACCATCGACGAGCTCGACGACATCGTCTACGACGAGCATCACGCGTCCAGCTCCGGCGTCTTCGATCCCTTGGGAGTCAAGATCGCCAGGGAGAGCAAGATAGACATCCTCATCGTGGACGGGCGCGACATCGACGAGCTCCGCAACGCCATCCTCGGAAAGGAGATCAAGGGAACATTCGTGGACTCTCACTGAAGAGGTTCCAGGTCGGAGGACTGGACCTGCTCCAATCCCGCGGAGGCTATGAGGCCTGTTATGCGCCTCTCCTCCGGCTTCTTCATCGATTTCCTGTGGAGGTACACCGTCTTCGTTCCGGTGGCCTCGCAGGCCATCCTCATCATCCTGACGATGTCCTCGTCGTCGCGGTTCTCCATCTGGTAGTTCGGAAGCATGTGACCGAACGAGACCCTGTACTTCAGAGCGACCTCGGAGAAACGAGGGGCGTAATGGCCTCCTCCGACACCCACGAGCCTCATGGCGTCCTCGTCAGGCTCCAGGTCGGTTATCACGTTGGCCAGAGTCTCGGCGGACGTCATGTTGCCCCAGTTGGATTCGTCGCTCCCGATCTCGATATAGAATATCGGCTTCTCAGTGAACGGTCCGTGGTGGGTGACCTCGAAGCAGGTCTGGTTCCTCTCCTCGGCGTTATACTTCACGATGCGCCTGAGGGCATCTGTCATCAGGGCGGAAGAGGCGGGCGCAAGGGTCCCCTCGCGTCCTCCGTACTGGTTCTCGTGGTAGTTGCCGATAGGATGGGCCGTCAAGGCAGGCATCCCGCTCTTGGCGGAGTGCTTGGACATGACCACGATGTCGTCCACCTTTATCCCGAACTTCTCCGCCTCTTTATCAGGAAGCTCGTGGCGGATGTGCATGTCCGGCATGGACATCATCGCGGTGTCGCCCTTCATCATATAATTGCAGGTCCCGTCGCTCCCGATGTCCTCCCATCCTCCCTTGGCTAGAAGACGCGCCCTCATGTTGACTGAAGGGAGATCGACCTCGGAGCAGATCAGGAGCCGTGACATGACCCCCGCAAGGCGATTGTGATTTAACAACCTTATTCAAAACAGGCATTGGTTAATTCCGTTCAGAACAGCAACCGTGCATGTACGAGTTCAACACCCGCGAACGCATGATGCTCCATCTGGCCAGATTCAGCAATCTGGATGTGAACATGGAATTCGGAGCCCCCACGGACATAACCCAGGACGGGATAGCCGCCGCCCTCGGCATCACACGTTCCCACGCCTGCACCACGCTTCTGAGGATGGAGAAGGCTGGTGATGTCCTGACCGGTCTGGCTCGCGTGAGCGGCTGCAACTGCAAGGTGAAGAAGAAGATCTACGTCCTCTCGGAGCACGGGAAGACGGTCATCAACGGGATACTGGACGACCTGGAGGCGTCTGGGATACCCAGGTCAGAGCTCGCCCTCCAGCACCCTGTGAACCGCATGAGCACGGACATGATGCGCGACATGCCCTCGGAGGAGAGGGAGATCGTCGGCATGCTGTGCGTCCTCAGGCGCAACGTGAAGCGGCAGAAGTTGGACCTCCACGGGATGTACGGGCTGCCGTTCGACAGCAAAGGGAACCTGAACATCAGGCTGGACGCCCGCGAAAGGTTCCTGGCTACTGCCACGGAGGAAGACCTCGTCAGATGGCACAGCGCGGCCGCGGACGTGTACCAGAGCAACTGGGAGGACCTCCCGGAAAGGCTGTACCACCTGTTGAGGTCCGGACGTCTGAGGGAGGCTGTGAAGCTCGCGACCGAGTACCGCTTCGCCATCGCGGACTCCTGGGACGCGGGGATGATGGACACGATGTGCTCCCTCTGCGAAAGGACAGGAGACCGGAGGCTGTCCTTGATCACAGCGCTCCTGTCGCTCCGTCTGGATTCGGTGGACAACGCCAAAACCGTTATGGGAACAGCGGGCGACAACGACCGTGCGAAAGCCATGAGGGCCGAGATCCTGCTGGCAGAAGGCAAGACGGACGAAGCTCTAGACGTGGCGCTGGGATGCTACTCCGAGGACAGGTACACCTCCCTCGCCCTGGGCAAATGCATGAACGCGGCAGGCAGACACGAGGAGGCACTGGTCTACCTGAGGATGTCCAGGCGCAGGATGATGGATTCGGGCTGCCTGTTCAGGCTGGACGAGGTCATAGAGCAGGAAGCCAAGGCGGACAAGGCCCTCGGAAGGAACGAGCGGGCCTCCATGCTGGAAGAAGCGGCGAAAGCGACGAGAAAAGACGGGTCCGACCAGAACCGAGGCCGGACCCATGGATGGTTTCAAAGAACGGTGCTGTTCTTCAGGATGTCGATATCGGAGATGTAGAGCTCTCTGATGTCCTTGATGTCCCATTTGAGCATCGCGAGCCTCTCGAATCCGAATCCCCATGCCAGAACGGGCGTGGTGACTCCCAAGGGCTCGAGGACCTCGGGCCTGAATATTCCGGCCCCTCCGAGCTCCATCCACTTCCCGTTGAAGAAGACCTCCAGCTCGAGCGAAGGCTCGGTGTAGGGGAAGTAGGCGGGACGGATGCGGATCTTGTCGAATCCCATCCTGGCGTAGAACTCCCTTATGAGCGTGATGAGCATGTCGAAGTTGGCGTGCTCGTCGATGACGATCCCCTCGATCTGGGTGAACTCGGGGAGGTGGGTGGCGTCGATGGACTCCTTCCTGAAGATGCGCGAAATGGAGAACGCCTTGCGGGGCGCATCGGGGTGGGCGGCGATGTACTTGATGCTGCTCACGGTGCTGTGGGTCCTGAGAAGAGCGGATTCGGCCTTCTCCCTGGACCATTTTCCTCCCCATCCGGTGGAGCCGGTGTCCCCTCCGTTCTCGTGGATGGCTCTGATCTTGGCGACGAGCTCCTCGTCGTCCACGTGGATGATGGCGGGATTCTCGAGGTAGAAGGTGTCCTGCAGGTCCCTCGCAGGGTGGTCCTGGGGGGTGTAGAGGACGTCCATGTTCCAGAAGGAGGGCTGGACGTACTCCGAGGACATCTCCTCGAATCCCATGTCGGTGAAGATCCCCCTGACCTGGGCGGTGAGCCTGGTGAGCGGGTGCTTCTTCGCCGGGATCATAGGCGGAACGAAGGTCTGGACGTCGTACTTCCTGATCTCGGCGTCCTTCCACTCTCCGCTCTGGATCATGCGGTCGGTGACGTCGGTGACCTGGGGCTTGAGCTCCAGACCGGAGCTTGCCGCCTTGACTCCGAGGCCGGTGAACTCGACGGTCCTCTCGGTCACGATCTTCTCGGCTATCATACCTTGGCGGCCTTTCAGATCCTTTATGAGGGCTTTGTCGGCCTCGGCTTCGGGAACGGGGCCGGCCACTATCCTCTTGAGAAGGGCCTCGTCAGGCATCTCCTCGCTGAGGATGGAACGTCCCTTGTCGGTGAGGCGCAGGATCTTTGAATCTCCATCCTTGACGATGTCGGCCAGGCCTTTCCTCTTGAGCCATCCGACGGCGATCTTGTCGGCCCCTCCGGGCATGGCGTCGGCGAGAGCCTCCATGCTCATGCTTCCGCCGGCGGCGTCGATGGCCTTGACGGCGGTCCTCTCGGGAAGCTCTCCCACCTCAGCGGGCGCGACGAAGAACTTCTCGGACTTCTCCGTCAGCTTGGCGAGCCCCTTGGACTCGAGCCAGGATGCCGCTCCCATGACCTCGACCTCCAGGGAGAACGTCCCGTCCGAGATGAGGTCCGCGATGCGGGTCCTTCCGCCCTTCTCGTCCAAAGCGAGCAGGAGCTTCTTCTCATTGTAGCTGAGCCCTTCAAGAATCTCTGAAAACTCCATTGTGATCACCATTCGAAACCGTCATACGTCATGCTGCCGACGACGTCCTTGGCCTTCTCCCTCTTCTCCTGATGGTCCTCGAGGAAGACGTTGATCTTCTGGGTGAGGCACATCTTGCACTCTCCGCAGAGGATCTCCCCGTTGCGGCACTTCTGGGCGAGCTCGTTCAGCTTCTCATCGTCGTTCTCGAAAAGATAGTAATTATACTTGAATACGGCGCAGACCTCGGGGTTTCCGCCCTTCTCCCTCTGCTCCTCGATGGATACGCAGCCTCCGGTGAACGCCCTTCCGACCTTCTTCTTGACGGCTTTGGGCGTGTCGGTGGTGTATATGGTGGCGTTCTCGTCCGAGGAGGACATCTTGTCCGCACCGGAGAGCCCGGGGAACATCTTGCAGTAGAACAGCGAGGGCTTGGGGAATCCCATTCCCGGCGCGACGTCGCGGGTGACCCTGAAGTGGGGGTCCTGGTCGATTCCGCAGGGGATGAGCACAGGCACCTGCTTTCCAGCCTCCACCGATGGGAGGAACGCCGGGACCGACTGCATGGTGGTGTAGAAGATCTGTCCGATATGGGTGGAGTCGTCGAATCCGAAGACGGCTCTGGCCGTGCTGAACGTGACCCTCTTGGATATCCTGAGAGCGAGAGGATACATCTTGTCGATGTTCTTCGTGTTGAGGATGATCCTGGTCCTCTTGGGGTCGAATCCCAGCGCGATGAAGTCCAGTGCGTTCTGATAGGCCATGGAGGTGGTGTCCTCGAGGTCGAGCTTCTCCTTGAACAGGAACTTCTCGTCGTCGGTCATCTGGAACAGCATGTCGACTCCGAAGGTGTCCTGGACCCATTTGTTGAATATCCATGGCATCATGTGTCCGAGATGGGTGTTCCCCGAAGGCCCCCTTCCGGTGTAAAGGACGAAACGGTTGCCCTTGTCGTACTGGTCGAGCAACGGGATCATGTCCCTGTGGGAATAGAAGATCCCGCGCCTGATCATAGGGTGGATCTCTCCGTACTTGGACAGCCTCGCCTTGAGGACGTCGTCCACCGGGGTCGTTCCGAACTGCTGCTGAAGCCTGTCGTAGTCTATGTCGCCGGTGACCTCCCACGGCGTGACCTTGAACTCCTCTGCCATATGTTTCGTCCGTAGTCCCACTTACGATATAATTATAATTCCTATGACAGAGACGCGACAGCGATTGTCGAGCCTAAAAGAACAGCCCGTTCCTTGCATCTGTCTGATGTGATAAGAACGCCGTTCTCAAACCCATGCCACGGGTGTGCTCCTTTCGGTTTAAGATAACATATAGGCTGAACCGAACAGGTAGCTTGCATGTCTGACGACATGATTTCAATCAAGAAGGGGCCACTCAAATGGCGGTACGGACGATGCGATAACCATCCTCGAACGCATCGCATCGATAAGAACATATTAACAGAAAGCCGACAATAACCGCCGCATGTGGAAGATACTCGGAGAGGATGCGATATACATCGACATCCCTGAGACCTGGAAAAGGCGCATGATCGCCCTCGCTGGAGAGGGAGAGAAGCCTGAGAAGTTCAAGAAGATCGTCGGCGAGTCCGAGGTCACCTACCTCCTGAACGGGACCACCGAGGAGCACACGTTCTTCATCCACCTCTCCGACGACGTCAGCCCCGAGGACATCCAGGCCCTGGCGGACGTCACCCTCGATATCCTGAAGGCATCGGAGCACCCATGCATATCCGTCGAGGGCCAGATCCAGAGGTACCAGGTGATCATCACCAACTATCACGAGCCCGAGATCATCGGAAAGAACAAGACTCCCGGAATGTCCTCCGGAGCGGTGTTCATGCCCATCATCAAAGGGCTGGACAGCCCTGGGAGGATGAACGCCAACACCGACAAGTCCAACATGTGGTGACTCAGGAAACTACCCTTCCAGATTCCATGCGAACGACCTGGTCGGCATTCTCGACCAGGTTGCGCTCATGGCTGACGATCATCACCGTACGGCCGCTCATCATGCGCTTCAGGCCGTCGAACACAGCGGTCTCGGTCAACGGATCCAGACCGGAGAACGCTTCGTCCAGGATCAGGATCTTCGGGTTCCCGAGGATAGCCCTGGTCATAGCCAACATACGCCTCTGAGCCAAAGGCAGCACGCGGATGTCGTTGCCTATCTTCGTATCGATGCCTTCGGGAAGGCTCTTCACGTATCCGGCGAACCCTGTTATCTCCATAGCCTTGTCCAGGTCCTCCTGGGTGACCCAGTCCCTGTTGTAGACTATATTCTCCTTTATCGTCCCGTCGAAAACCCATGGATCCTGGAAGACGGCGGCCACGGCCTTTCCCAGGTCCTTACGGGAGATGCTCCTCACATCCCTCCCGTCTATGCGGATGCTGCCGGAATCCGGAAGATAGAAGCGCAGCAGTAGATTCAGAACCGTGGTCTTGCCGGAGCCGGTAGGACCTGTTATCACGGCCACCTTCCCAGGCTCTACGGAGAACGATACTCCGTGGAGGACCTCGTCCGAACCTTCGTACGAAAAGTGAACGTCCTCGAACTCGACCTTCCCGACGGCCTCGAATCCTTCCTCCACATCCCCTTCCTCCTCTTCGGGAGAGTTCAGGATGTTCAGCACCCTCTTCAGGGACACGGTCTCGGACTTGATGGTGTCGTAGGACACCGCGGATTCGGTCAGGGGCTTGTTGACCAGACGGACGTAGACCATGAACGCGAGGAACATCCCTATATCCAGGCTCCCCTGGTAGGTCATGGCCGCTCCGATGACGACGGTGAGCACATAGCCGAGATTCACCGCGACGGTGGATATGGGTGCGATAAGGCCGCTGCGAGCCTCGGAGCTCACCGAAGCCTCCCTGAACCTCCTGTTGTAGACCTCGAACCTGGAGATCAGCAGATCCTCGAGGTTGTTGGTCTTGATAGTGCGATGGTTAGCTATGAGGTCGCTCATACCGGCCCCCATCGCGTCGACAGCCTGCTTCCTCTCGACGAAATCCTTCTCCGACAGGGTTGTCAAGGTCCTAGAGGCCAGCAGGGTGAGGGGTATGGTCACGATGTACACCAACGCCAGGGCAGGCGACACCACAATCATCGCTACGACAATCATTATAATCATGATGCTGCCGGTGAAGAATGCGACGAAGTCCCTCGATATCAGATTGGATATAGCCGGCATGTCCACCGACACCTTCACGGGCATCACCCCGCTACGGATCTCGTCGATCTGGCTGATTGACATCCTCATTAGCTTGTCGTTGAGGTCCTCCCTCATCTTCCTCGTGACCAAGAGTCCCATCTTGGAGGTCTCCCTCTGCACGATAGCGATGGTGATGTACCAGAACGTGATGATGAGGACTACGAGGGTAGCGGTGTTGATTATGAACTCGACATCGACTATGCCCTCTTCCTCCTCCATGTTGACGAGCCTGGAGACGAACGTACCCGCGATGTAGGGCACGACGGACACCAGGATCATGGACAGGAGCGACACGAATGCGAGCAGGCGGAAGTTGCGCATATGCGTCTGAGAGTAATTCTCCAGAAGCCCGATGGACTCCGGCCAGAAGATCTCCTTCAGCATGACAGACCTCCCGAGCTCTTCTTGAACATGTCCGAATAGAACGAGGATCCCTTCAACAGGCCGTCATGGGTGCCCGAATCCACAACGTGGCCGTCCTTCACCACGAAGACCTTCTGAGACAGCTCCACTGTCGACATATCGTGGGATGCGAACAGGACGGTCTTTCCCGAGCATATGTCCAGCACTGCGCTCAGAGCCTTCTTCCGGGTAACCAGGTCCATGGAGAAGAAGCAGTCGTCGAAGACATAGAGCTCCGCATCCCTCAGGAGGCACCTGGTCAGCGCCAGGAGCTGCGACTGCCCTCCGGACATGCCCGTTGGAGACACCTTCGTATCCAGGCCGTCGCGGAGGCTGTTGACGTAAGAGATGAAGCCGGTCTTCTCGCAGACATCCAGGATCTCCTTTTCATCATGCGTGCCGAACGGATCGAGGTTGAAGCGCATGGTGGTCGAGAACGTCCCCGACTGCCTTCCGGCGTAGGAGACCGCGGAGCGGATGTCTGAGGGGTTGGAGGTCCCCACGTCCATCCCGCAGACCTCTATCTTCCCCGAGGCAGGAACGGAGAAAGCGGTCACCATGTCTATCAGCTCGGTTATCCCGCTGCCATTGGGTCCGGTCACGGTGGTGATCTCCCCAGTCTTCACAACGAGGTTCAGGTTATCCAGCATCCTGCGGCCGAACTGGTCTACGAATGATACGTTCTCTGCGACCAGGGCGTCGGCTCCCTCCTTTCTGACGGTGGTCCTCGGCCTGTCATCTGTCGCATTGACGATCTCCTCCACCCTCTCCATGTTCGCCAGAGCGTAAGGCACATGCAGGCAGATGTACGGAACTATCGCCAGGCAGGAGATGATACAGGTCGTGAACTGCATGAACAGCATGAGATGGGACGGGCGGATGGTCTGCTCGGACATCCCGAGAGCGGCCACCATGTATACGAAGACGATGAATATCCAGATGAATGCGGTCGTGAACGAAGGGAGATGGTAGCTGTTCATGGCTATCTTGAAGTTGCGGTTTCCATAGAAGCCGCTGAAACCCCAGAACTTCTTGACCTCGTAATCCTCCCCGCCGTACGATTTTATTGTCCTGGCCCCGTTCACCTTCTCCCTGAGGAGCCCGTAGATGATGTCCTGCCCTTCCATGGACTCCCCGTGGACCTTGGAGATGCGCATCGACAGGATGAACGTGAGAGCGATCACCGCTATCATCGCGACCGCCACCATAAGCCCGACAGTGGAGCTGATATAGTACGTGCAGAGCACCATCAGGATAGCAAGCGGAGGCAGCGGCATGTACACGGCGAACGACTTGTAGATGTAGTCCTGCACCACCATGACGTTAGAGGTGAGGCTGCTGAGAGAATAGGTCGTGGTGGAGCCGGCAGATTCCAAGCTCTGGACCCTCAGCGAAGCCGCCAACACGTCCCGCCTGAGATCGGAAGCAACATACGAGGCTACCTCGGAAGACATCTTGGATGCCAGCGAGACTGCCAATGCGAAAGTCATCGTGATGCCCAGAAGGACCACGCCCTGCGCGACGATGTATTCGACGCCGTAGCCTTCCACTCCTGTGTCGAGGATGGGCTTGAGCATGCCTATCGCCAGCACCTGCGTTATCACGGCAAGGAACTGGAGCGTCGCTATCGCCATGATATGCCAGGAATACGGATACAGATACGTCCGCAATACCTTCCTCGAGCTGGCAGCCATATGGTGGCAAATACCGAACACCGATAAAACAGTCATGCTCAAACTTTATAGGAAGCATGAACATCCTGTCCTAGGATGAACCGGCCGTACACAGCGAACTATGCAATCGGATTCATGTTCGTGACAGGGATCATATTGTTCTTCCAGGGAATGTGCGGGATAGCGTATCCCGATATCTTCGACTACTTCGATGTCCCTGAGAACGTCATATACCTGATGGCTGTGCTCTCGATCGTCATGTTCGTGCTTTCGGGCATGCTGTTCCTAGGCATCCCGATCGCCCACAAGATTGCTCTGGTCGTTCTCGTGCTGGACATAGGGGCCACCCTGGCGGATCTGGATCCTGAGTCGATAGGATTTCTGGACTTCGTGCTGATCATCCTCTCGATATCGTCCATCGTCCTGCTGCTGGCCAAACCTAACTTGGAGTTCTACAGCGGATTCGACATGCGGATGAGGCTCGAAGATTGACAGAAGAACGACAAAAAAATATTTTACCAGATAAGCCGATGGGACCGACCATGGCAGGCGGCAAAGATCGTCCAGTGCTCATCACCATCATAGCGATACTCTACTTCGTATTCGGAGTACTGATGTTGCTGGGTGGTGCAGGAATAGGGCTTCTGGGAGTCGCTGTTCCAGATGCGGTAGTTCCAGCTGCCATGTTAGGCGGCATAGTAGCCGTTGCAGGAATCATCAGCATAATCATAGCTGGAGGTTTCTGGAACGGATGGAAAGCTATCTGGTACCTCGCGGTGATCTTCGGAATCATCGCGATCATCTTCAGCGCGATATCCCTCATCGGAGGCGACGTCTCCGCTATCATAGGGCTTATCATCCAGGCTCTTCTCCTGTACTATATCTTCAGGCCCAAGGTCAAGGAGTTCTTCGGGATCTGAAGAGAAAAACCGGGGGTTTCCCCCCCCCCTTCTTTCATCTTTCCATCCACACGTCTATCGTGACCTTCGCCTTGTCGCCGCGGTAGACCCCTACGAACAGACCCATGGTGGAGAATTTCTGGGTGCTGAACGGACCTAGGACGTCGCTGGTTATCCTGTCCTTGTGGCCGGCGGCGGAGTTGTCCTCGTTGGCGACCGCGACATCCACAGGGTTGTCGGACTCGATCTTGACGTATAAGGAATGCTTGGGTTTGACGTTCAGCGTTGTGATGAAGACGTTGCGATAACATCCGTCGACGGTGATATCGAAATCTCCGACGGAAACCGTCTCCGGTCCGTAGACCTGTGTCTTCTTCTCGAACAGCTTCATGCATTAGAGAAAGTCGGGATGGTATGTACTGTTAACGATTCCTGGTACGGATAGGACGATGGATTTCAGGAGAATCGAAACAAGATCCTTTATGCTGGCTGATTTACAAAGCGGCCATGGAGCGAGAAGAATCGCTCACTGCTCATCGCGTTCATAGCGATACTGTACTTCTTGGAGGGGCAGTGTCCTGCTCTTCTCGGCATGGGCGTTCGCAGATGGCGTGACCGACGGGACTCTCGACTTCGGAATCTGAGGATCGCTCGGGGAAAACGGGCTCCTTGAACTCTTCCAGGTCGGTGGAGTACTTCCACATCCTCGGATAGTGGCCTTCCTCCATGAACACCCTCTCGGTGTCCACGGCCTTCCCCTGGGACGAAGCCATGACCTTCTCGGCGGACATGGCCATCCTCCCGAGGGCTATGAGCTCCCCGCGAGCGGTCATCATCGCGACAAGGGCGTTCTTGCGTATGCCTTCGTCCAGCATGTGGACTCCGCAGATGTTCAGGTCGGCTCCGTGGCAGACGGCATCGACGGCGGTAGCCTTCACGACGACCTTCGGCAGAGGCTCCACCAGAACCTCCATGGGGAGGAGAAGGCTCCTGAGCCACTCCCCGCGTCCGTTCTGCTGCCAGAACACGTACGCATCGCGGATGTCCTGGAGCGAAGCTGCCCTCTGCTCTGTCATCTTGCCGGAACGGGTGCGTCTGAGCTCGACCATGTTCGCTCCGCATCCGAGGACATCGCCGATATCGACGCAGAGGGTACGGGCATAGGTCCCCGCATCGCATTCTATCCTCAGGAGAACGTCGCGGCCGCGGATGTCCAGGACCTCGAGCTCCTTGATCGTCCTGATCCTGAGCTGCCTCTTGACGGCGGACCTCACCGGAGGAAGCTGGTATATCTTCCCCTGGAAGCGGGAGACCACCTCCCTTATCCTCTTCTCGGGACGATCCGCATGCAGACGCATGAGGCAGATGTATTCCTTGTCTGAAGAAAGAACGACATCGGTCAGGCGGACAGCCTTTCCGACGGTGATAGGAAGGACGCCGCTCACATAAGGGTCGAGAGTCCCTCCATGACCGATCCTGTCGACCTTGAGTGCATCCCTAACCCAAGCGGTAGCCTGATGGGAGGTCGGTCCCGGAGGCTTGTCCAGGATCAGAACTCCCCCGCGGAGAAGCTCTCCGACCGAACGATCGGAAGGCCTCTTGCCCCACTTGTCAGGAATCGCATTCGGGTCCTTCACCAGCATCAGTTTCACCCATGCCGTCGATGATGGCCTGAACGACCTGGTCGGGAGTCTTGTCGCCGGTGTCGACGATGAGGTCGTAGACGCTCTTGTCCTCGACATCGATGCCATAGTACATCATGTACCTCTTGGCTTCGGAAGCGGCGCGCTCCTTGGTCTTCTGCACGGCCTCCTCCAGGGTCTCCCCCTCACGGACCCCGATCCTTGAGAAGCGGACCTCGGGGCTGGCGTCGAGATAGACCTTGAACGCGGGAATGTCGTGCCTGTGAAGCATATAAGCAGAAAGCCTGGATTCCAGGATTATATCGGGGTTCTCGCGCGCGATCTCGAGGATCCTCTCGTCGATCATGTGATCGATGGAGGGGTCCTTCTCGGCGATCGCGCCGAGCTCCCCCAAAGTTAAGTTCTTTTCAGCCGCGAGCTCGCGGAAGATCTTGCCGAAGACTACCATCTTCAGCCCGAGCGCTTCCGAGAGCAGGCAGCATGCGGTCGTCTTCCCGGATCCGGGGGGACCGCTTATGGTTATTCTCATTCGATCTCAGCCCTCTTAGCTTCGAGGTCCAGCTGTCTAAGGCGCTTCCTGAGGAGGACCAGCCTGATCAGCCTGTTCTCGATCTGTCCGATGGGCAGGCTCACCAGGGTGTACAGGATGATCCAAGACGGGAAGAATCCCATGAGCAGGGAGTTGACATCCAGGGATCCCCAGGGCATGTTGACGATGACCGTCTGTCCGGGGAAGTACGCTGCGGTGTCTCCGGTCTTCAGGAAGTAGTAGACCCAGGCATACACAGGGATGACGAAGAGCATGGTTATGGGCATGACCTTCATCTGCTGTGTGCTCGCCTCCATGGACAGCGCCATGATCCGGGGCTGCTGCTCCTGCAGCTTCTTCATCTTGAAGAGATTGTTCTCCATCCTAGCCTGGCGGAATTCCGCGTTGAAGTCGCTCTGGATCTGCTGGTTCCTAGCCATGCCGACGAAGTCTGTCAGGAGACTTCTCGCCACCGTGCTGATGGTGATCATGATGATTCCTGCGAGAATCAGGGTCAGCACGGGGCTGTCCTTGAACGCGATGTATTTGAACACCACGTCCAAGGCTTCCCCGATAGGGTCCCTGAAGCTCGTGACTACGAGCATGATGACCATGGCGAGCATCATGCCCATCATCGTCTTTCCAGACATTCCGGGCATCTGCTGCTGGGCTTCCTGCATGCTCTCGGGGCTTCCAGGGTTAGGCATTGGCTCACTCTCCGCCGAAGAATCCTCTCATCACAGGATTCATCTCCATCATCTGCTCGCGGCCGATGGCCTCGTAGAGATGGATCAGGATACCGACGGTCAGCAGCACTCCGGTTCCGCTCGCATTACCGGTAGTACCGATCATGTCCGCGAAAGCGGCGAGCGCTCCGACCAAGGCTCCTGACATCACGGTGATGGTAGGGATGTACCTCTCCAGCACACGCTTGACGATACGGGGGTCGCGACGGAATCCAGGGATCTGCATTCCGCTCCTCTGGATCTGGTTGGCCACAGACTCGGGTCCGAGGTTGGTGGTCTCCACCCAGAACTTGGCGAACAGGATCGAACCCATCACCATGACTGTGAAGTAGATCACCACACGGGCCAGGTTCTGTATGGCTCCGTGGCCGTTTCCGTACGAGGTTGGATCGAGGATGGGCATCAGCCAATCCGAGATTCCCTGAGGCGCGGACAGATACCATGCCAGTCCTCCGGCCGCGTACGTGGAGCCCTCTTCGAAGTATCCGATCGAGGAGTTTCCTCCGAGGAACGGAATCTGGCTGAGGAGCTCGTTGCTGTACAGCAGCAATGCCATCATGCTCACGATAGCGAGCAGAGCGGACATCAGGATGACAGGGATGTTGCTCGCGTACATCAGCTTGATCGGGTAGCGTCCGCGGGCACCCCTTGCGCTTCCCTGCGAGAGGGGCAGCTCGATACGGGTGGACTCGAGGTACGACACGACCACGAAGATGATCAGGGTTCCAATCAAGGCTATGATGGGGTTGGGACTGCCGATGAACAGCGACTCGTATCCTCCTGACGCCATCTGTTCGGGCGACATCGTGAACACGTAGTACAGAGACCTCGGAATGGTTCCAGCCGGAGGGTTGGAGAGCGACATCTCGGCAGTCATGTCGACGGGATTCCAGTTGAGGGTTCCCGTGAACAGGGCCTGTGCCACTCCCGCGGCGATGAACAGGGAGATACCGCTTCCGATACCCCACTTGGACACCACCTCGTCCATCATGAAGAGTATGTAGGATCCCACGAAGAGCTGGAATATCAGCAGGAGTTTGGCGCCTCCGCTCCCGATGGCACTCTCTAGGCCAGCGGAAGGAACGAGGTAGCCGAACACCTGGGGTATTGCCTCGAAGACGATCATGACGATGACGAGCAGCTTCATGACGGACTGGTAGCAAGCCTTGTCCTCGCGCTTCGAGAGATCCAGTTTGATGATCTTTGCACCGACGAACAGCTGCATTATGATGGATGCAGTGACGATCGGTCCGATACCGAGTTGCAGTAGCGATCCGGAAGCTCCTGCCATGATGGTTCTATACTGTGCGAACAAGTCCAGCGATTCGGACTGGTCCAAGCCGTAAAGATACACATTGGTCATTATGAAGTACAGTACCAATATGACGATTACCCACATCATTTTGGTCCTGAAGTGCACGTGCCCTTCAGGCCTCTTGACGGAGGGGAGCCTGTCGGCAATCGGCTTAACCTTGTACAACAGGCTTTTTGTCTCTTCCATCCAATCTACCTCTCGATATTTCTCACTCAACGATTGATCCGCCAGCTTCGACGATCTTAGAGCGTGCTTTCTCCGAGACCTCAGCGACGGTCACGTTGACCGCGACGCCGATGTTCCCGCTGCCCAGAAGTTTGTCTATGCCCGCATCGGTGAGGTTGACGCTGTACGCGTCTCCCTCTTTGGATGCGAATCCCATAGCAACGAACCTCTCGACCTGCTCGGAAAGCTCCCCGACGTTGATCGTGCGGTTGGCTTCGACCATGCACTGGGGCCTCTTGAACCCGTAGCGGCCGAAGTGGTTCCTGTCGTACTTCAGCATGCCGATCTTTCCGGTCTTGCTGAGTCCGGCCTGACCGTGTCCGCCGATGATACCTGCTCCACGTCCGGATTTCTTACCGCGTCCGTGGGTCCTGTATCCTCTGAATTTTTTGGTTCTGCTAGGCATCTCTATCCCTCACAGCATCCTCTTGATGAGGTCGTTGATCGCAGCTCCTCTGTATCCCAGGGCACCGCCGTTCTTGTAGGAACGCTTGTTGCCCTCGTATCCCTTGACGGGAGGGTGCAGACGGACGACGGGCTTGACGCCCTCGATGTCCTTGAGCTTGTAGTCGCTGTCGATGATCGCCTTGGCGAGGTCGTCGATGGTGGCGAACTCGGACTTCTCCTTGAGGTACTCGTCGGTGACGGCCTCGTCTCCAACGACCTTTCCGCGAGCGCGGATCATGTCAGCGAGGGTGGCCTGGTCGACCTCTCCCCAGGTGACGTAGTCCTTGGCGACCTGGAGCATTCCCTTGACGGAGTCGTTCTCGGGAACGATCACGCAGTGGTTGACCTTGTTGAGTCCGAGGAGTCCCATGGTGAACTCGATGTTGTAGTTGACATCGGGCTGACCGCGAACACGAATGACTGCGTATGCCATCTTCACTCCTCCTGGTTCTCGACATCGGTCTCAGCATAGGTGACACCGATAGGTCCGGAAACGATGTTGAGAGTCTTCTCCTGCTCCTCGGTGACTCTCATGCGAGAGGTCATCTTGAGGGCCTCGAAGGTCGCCATCGCGTAGTTGACCTTGGTCTTGGTGTTGCCCCTGGCGAATCCCCATGCGTCACGGACGCCGGCGAGGGTCAGGAGACTCTTCGCGACGTCGCCCACGGCGAGGGACACTCCACGGGGAGCGGATTTGAGGGACACGGTGACGGAGCCGGTGGTTCCGACGACCTCGAAAGGCAGAGAATGCGGCTGTCCGCATCCGCACTGCCAGGATCCGCAGCCCCTCTTGATCTCGATTATGTTCAGCTTGGCGTTGTCGATGGCCTTCTTGATGGAGGGCCCGACCTCTTTTCCTTTTGCCCTTCCGATTCCGATGAAACCGTCGCCGTTTCCGACGATGCAGGTGACAGCGAACCTGACCCTCCTTCCGGAGTCGGTCATCCTCTGGACCATGTTGAGGTCGATGACCTCGTCCTTCAGGTCGGGGAGGAGGATATCCACTATCTCGGGCTCGCGAAGGGGCAGCTTAGTGGCCAGAGCGTCGCTCATGGTGGTTATGTCACCGTTGAGGACCATCTGTCCGAGCCTGGTTTTAGGTACCCAGTCTGCCATTTTACTCAGCCTCCATCTTCTGTTTGACGCTCTCGACGGCCGCTTCGATGCCCTCGTCGATGTGCTTTCCCATGAGCCTGTCCTCGTCAGGGAGGACGTCTTCTCCGTGGGGGACCTCGAGTCCGGCATCGGTCATGCCGGCGACGGTCGCGAAGAGCACTCCGCCGTGCTGGACCTTCTGCATGCCGATGTCGAGGACCGCGTACTCGATCCCAGCGTCAGCTGCCTTCTTTCCAGCGAGGTATCCAACCAGGTAGGCTGCGGGGATGGACGAACAGGAGTACTCCCATCCGTACTTCTTGAGCTCTCTGGTGGACGCCGATGCGATGATGCTGTCACCCTCCATGCCGAACTCGGCGAACTGGACGGTGATGTTCTTGTTGGACCTCCTGACGACTGCCCTAGCCTCTTTGGCTGCGAGGAGCCTGCGGCGCTGGTAGTAGTCGGTGCGGTTCTCTCTTCTTCTGCGGAACGCAACTTTGTATCTAGGTCCTGTTGCCATCAGATCTCCTCCTTAAGGTGGCCTGCGGCGATCATGTGCTGCTTCAGGTGAGCGCGGGACTTGTACAGCCCTCCCTTGGCCCTCCTGTAGTAGAGCCTGTAGACGGAAGGAGTGATGCTGCCGTCAGCCCTGAGGGACTTCAGCTCTGCGCGGATAGGCCTGATGGTTCCCATCCAGCGCTCCTTGTCGCGTACGCGGGCGTTCGCGGTTCCCTTCCTGGATCCGGGGCCCTTTCTCTTTCCTTTGGCCTTCTGCGCCTTGGCGTATCTGGTCCTGGCTTTGGAGGTTCCGTTCTTGGGCTTGGCTTTGATGAGTCCGGAGGCAGCTGCCGTGCGGATGTCCGCGCGGGTGATGCACTTCTCGACCTCGTCGAGCCTGTCAGGGTTCATCCAGACCCTGTTCTCGCCGCACTTCAGGACTTCGGCGGCCATCCTTCTCTGGTTCTTCAGATCTGACATGATCACACCATCCTGTTGAGGACCCTGATTCCGAGCTCGTCGGCCCTGTCCTCGATTGCCATCCTCTTCTTCGTTCCGACGGTTCCGCCGATGCGGACGGCCTGCTTCTTGGGGTCGATGCCCTCGAGTCCCTCTACGTTGTAGATGAGGACCTCCTCGAATCCCGAGGGGTGGAGGTTCCTGACGGACTTGGGTCCGCGGTATCCGATGTCGACCATCGGGGGGCGCCTCTTGAGGCACCTCTTCATCTTGGAGTGGATACCCTTGGGCTTTCTCCATTTCTCGCCGAGCTTGGAGTATCTGAACCACTCCTGCCTCTTGAAAGCGGGCCTCCTTCCGGAGATCAGCGCCCTCTTGGCGAGAGCGTCAGCGTCCTCGTCGGAAAGCTCGGGCTTTGCCTTGACGACGTAGGCCTTCTCCGCAACGGGTGCAGGCTCGGTAGCGGTGGAGGCGACTGCCTCTGCGCCCTCGAGAGCGGCCTTCCATCCGGAGACGGTCTTAGGTCCGACGCCGGAAAGGGTCTTGACGATTTCCTTGACCTTCGCCTCGTCGTTGACGGCCTCGGTGAGCTCGGAAACGGAGGTGATCCCGATGGATTCGAGCTCCTTCACGTTGTCCGCGGTCATGCCGGGGAGTTCGGTCAGTGATTTGACGGTCATTCTTTCACCTTGTGGGATTTCTGGACGATGTAGATTCCGTCCTGGAACGTTCTCTTGTCGAACCCGAGCCTCGAGGTCGCCCTCTCGAGGTTGGCGGAGGTCTGTCCGCAAGCCTCGATGTCGTTGCCCTCGACGGTTATGTCGGTCCCGCTGATCTTGACGGTGCATCCCGGTACGATGTTAGCGAAACGGGGAGCCTTTCCTCCCATGTAGTTGTTGATCTCTACACGGTTGCCTTTGACAGCGACTTTCATGGGGAAGTGGTTGTACACGACCTTGAGGTGGTAGGTGAAGCCTGTGGTCACGCCCTTGATCATGTTTTTAACGTGCGCAACGTAGGTACCGACCATTGCCTTGTCTTTGACCCTAGGGTATTCACAGCTGACTGTGACCTCGGTCGCGTTCACGGCGATATCTATTCCAGGGTGCGCGAAGTTTCTGCTTAATTCACCCCTAGGTCCTTTGACCTTCATGATGCCCCCGTCCAGCTGGACGGACACCCCACCGGGGATAGCGATGGTGCTTTCGATTTTCCCTGCTATTGTCATTCACATTCCTCAATATACGTAGGCGAGCAATTTGCCGCCGATTCCGAGCTCTTTGGCGCGGTCCTGGGTGATCACTCCCGCGGTAGTGGTCAGGATCAGGAGTCCGAAGTCCTGGGCGGGGAGGAACCTCGCCTCGAACCTCTCGACATCCGTCACAGAGACCGAATACCTGGGCTTGATAACGCCGCAGTCGTTGATTGCTCCGTCGAGCATTACGCGGAACTTTCCTGCTTTGCCGTCCTCGATGTACTCGAACTGGGTGATGTATCCGCGGTCCTGCATAACCTTCAGCACACGGCCGATGAGTTTGGAGGAGGGCTGGATAACGCACTCGCTCTTTCCGTTGAGAGCTGCATTCTTGATGACGCACATAGCGTCGTTGAGTGGGTCGCACTGCATTCATCTCACCTCACGAATACTTCTTGAATCCGAGCTCGGGGGCCATGTCCCTGAAGCACTGGCGGCACAGGTGCATCCCGTAACGCCTGATGATTCCTCTCCTGCGTCCGCAGCGAGAGCAGCCGACCGATCTTCCATACTGCTTCTTGGGCTTCACTGAATCACCTTGACTTCGAACGTGTCTTTCATGTACTGGATGGCCTCCTCGCGGTCGACACGGTGGCTCTTGGGGATCCTTCTCTGCAGGAGCGCCCTCTGGGTGATCCTGTTTCCGACTCTCCTCAGGACGACGCTGATGTCCATTCCGAAGATGCCTATCTCGGGGTCGTATTTCATACCCTCGAAATCGGTGTAGTCGGAGATGCCGAAGGACATGTTGCCCTCCTTGTCGAAGGAGTACTCGGGGACGCGCATCTCGCGGATGACGAGGGCCTTCTTTATGAATTCCTCTGCATCCTCTCCCCTGAGGGTGACCTTGCACCCGAGGGGCATTCCCTTGCGTATTCCGAGGTCCCTGTTGATGGTCTTGGAGATGGTCTCGACGGGCTTGTGGCCGGTGACCATCTCGAGGACTTTCTCTGCTTTGACGAGCCTCTCTCCAGCCTCGCCGACTCCGATGTTCACGACGACCTTGTCGACGTGGAGGTTCCTCATTGCGTTCATTCGGAAGCCTCCGGGAGCTTGATGGCGGGACCGGCGGAGCCGATGACCATGATGTTGTCGGTGACGGTCTCGGTTCCGTCGTTGAAGATGACGACGTTGGGTCCGGACCTCCTGAGGATCTGGATTCCCTTGACGGTCTTGACGCTTCCGCTGTGGGATCCCTCTTTGATGAACACGGTGCATCCCTCGGTGAAGGGGTAGTGCTCGAGGATCTTCTGGCCGTCGAAGGCGATCTTCAGGGAGTCGCCGCACTTGTAGGCGTTCTTGTCGAGGAGGACGTTCCTTCCTCCGCTGAGGTTCAGCTGGAACTTTCCGCCCTTGACGATGGTCTTGTTCTCGATCTTGCAGATCTCCCAGGCAGCCTCGCTCTCGTCGATGGGGACGAGGGTGAGCTTGCCTTTGTCGGTGAAGAGCATGCGGAACCTGAGATCCATCTTGGGGATGGTGATGACGTCCATGAATCCGACGGGCATCTTGGGGTTCTTGACAGCCTTGCCGTCAACGAACATCTCGCGGTTTCCGATGATCCTCTTGGCCTCTTTAGCGGTGTCGCAGGCTCCGATCATGTCCCTGAGGACGGTGACGGCCGCCATGGACTCCTCGACGGAGTGGGCTCCTGCGGACTGCTTGGCTACCCAGATGTTGACCTTCCTCTTGAGGGGCCAGGTCCTGGGCGCCGCCAGCCTCTTCATGTGATCGCTCATTCTTTAGCCTCCTTCTTCTTGGAAAGGGACTCGATCCTCCACTGGTCCTCGGTGTTCAGCTTGACGATGACGAGGTTGGACGCGTGGATGGGGCGTTCGGTATCGGTTCCGTCGGCCTGCTTGATCGTTATTCCCTCGATGGCAACGCGTCCGGTCTTGGTGAAGACGTCGACGACCTTGCCCTCGATGTTCCTGATGTCTTCGTTTCCGCGCACGACGATGACGGTGTCGCCCTTGCAGACCCTGGCGGAGCGGACTCCGTATTTGCTGCTGAGCTCGTCGCTGAGGTGCGCCGAAAGCATCTTTCTCTTGACGTGCAGAGGGGCGTGTGCCTGGTTCCTCCTCTGTACCCTTGCTTTGCTGCTGACCATTCTTGACACCTCAGATGATAGTGTTCGCGGTCGCGGAGATACGGGGCCACCTCTCGGCTGCCTCCCTCGCGACGGGACCTTTGATGTCTGTTCCTTTGGTCTCACCGGTCTCGGTGGTTATGACCGCGGCGTTGTCCTCGAAGAAGACGATCGTTCCGTCGGCCCTCCTCATGGGGCGCCTCTGGCGGACGATGACCGCAAAGACGATCTGCCTTCTCATCTGGGGGGTTCCCTTCTTGACAGAAGCGATGACGAGGTCTCCTACTCCTGCGCTGGGCACCCTCCTGGCGACTCCGTGGTAACCGGGAACGGTGATGATCTCGATGACCTTGGCTCCGGTGTTGTCGATGACATCGAGCTGGGATCCGTTCTGAAGTCCCCTGGTCTGGTTTCCAGCTATTCCCTTCATTCCGAATCACTCCTTCTTCTCGATGACTACGTAAGACACGGTCTTGGAGATGGGGCGGCACTCCGCGATGGTGACCCTGTCCCCGACCTTGAGGCCGAGGCATGCGGGGGCGTGAGCGGAGTACCTGCTGCTCCTTTTCTCGTATCTCTCGTATTTCTGCACGTACCTGATGTAGTTGCGCTCGACGACGACAGTCTTGTTCATCTTGACCGTCGCAACTACTCCGTCGATCGTCTGTCCCCTGACCGAAAGACTGCCGTGGAACGGGCAGTTGGGGTCATTGCACTCCAAGGTGGGAGGAACGACGTCGAATCCGATGTCTTTAATTTCTGCTGCCATTTGATTCACCTAACCTTCTTGATTCTGTCCTCTGGTCGGTGCATTATCTCTGATCCGATGATGTCGATGGTTCTGCCTTCATATGCGAATCTGAACACATTTCCTGGTTTGGGTACCATTCTCTCAGTTCCGGCCGATTCGATGGTGAACGTGCGTTTCGTTTCGTCGACCACCTTCCCGGATATCCCCGAGAATGGCGCAGACAGCACTTCCACATCCAGTCCGATGAGCTCAGTTCTGATGAAGTTGGATTTCATCTTACCTCTGTACGGAATCCCATTTCCTCCAGGACCGACTTCACCTTTTTCTTGTGGTCTCCCTGGAGCTCGATGCGTCCGTCTTTGCATGTTCCGCCTGCGGCGCATCTGTTCTTCAGCTGCTTCGCGAGATCTCCGATGTCGATGTCGTTCTCGTCGATCCCGTCTATCACGGTCACGGTTTTGCCGTACCTGCGGCTGTCGATCGAAATCCTTACGGTCTGTTGTTCGCGTGCGATCTCCTCGCACATGCACAGCTCTTTAGGCAATCCACATACCGGGCAGATCTCAGCCATCAGATCTCTTCCTCCTCCTTCTGCACGGTCAGGATGCGGGCGATGTTCAGCCTGAGGGCACGGATGGCGCCAGGGCTGGAAGGCGCTCCACCGGATGCGGTGATTCCCTTCTCATGCATGAGGTCGTCGCGGAGCTCTTTGAGCTTCTGGTTGCGCTCCTCCGCGCTCATGTTCCTTATGTCTGCAGTCTTGAGCGAAGCCATCACTGTCCCTCCTGGGATTCGGCTGCTTCCTCGACGGGAGCCGCGGCCTCAGCGGGGGCAGCGAACAGGTCGGGGAGCAGGGCTGCGGCCTCGGTCTTGTTCATGACGGTGATGTCTGCAGGGAGCTTGGCGTGCTCGTCCATGATCTCGACGGTCACTCCGATGACGCCCATCTTCAGCTTCGCGACCGCGTATCCGTGGTCGATGAAGTTTGCTTTGGGCTCTCCGCAGAACTTTATGTATCCCTCTTTGAACTTCTCGGTTCTGTGCCTCTGTCCGGTCAGCTTGCCTGCCACGATGATGTGGCATCCGCGGGCGCCGGCGTCCATGATCCTGCGGACCGTGGAGTGTCCTGCTCTGCGGAAGTGCCATCCCCTCTCGAGGGAGAAGGCCAGCTTCTCGGCCATGATCTGTGCGTTAAGACTGGGGTTCTTGACTTCCTGAACCTCGATCTGGGGGTTCTCGAAGCCGAAGCGCTCCTCGATGACGGTGGTCAGGTTCTTGATGGTCTGACCGCGCCTTCCGATGACGAGTCCGGGCCTCTCGGTGGTGAGCACGACACGGGTTCCCATGGGGGTCCTCTGGACGTCGAGTCCACCGAATCCCGCACGGCTGACCTCTTTCATGAGGTACTCCTTGAGAAGGACCCTGCGGACGTTCTCGGCAACGAACTTTCTCTCTGATGCCATTTCACTCAACCTCCTGGATGATGATCTCGAGGTTCACGGTCTCCTGGTTCCACGGGGTGGCGCGTCCGTGTGCCCTGGGCATGTGTCCGGGTATGGTGCGTCCCCTGGAGACGGAGATGGTGGAGATCGCCATGTTCGAAACCTCGAGTCCCTTGAACTCCGCGTTGGAAGCGGCGCTGTTGAGGACACCGAGGATGTGCTTTGCTGCCTTGACGGGGTACCTTCCGGGACCGACGCCGGGCTTGTGGGAGACGCGCTTGTTGTATCTCTTGAGGGGGACGGGCCTCTTCTTGGCGATGACGTCCTCCAGAGCCTTCCTGGCGGTCTCGACTTTCATTCCGCGAATCATTCCCGCGACCTCGCGAGCGAACTTGGGGGAGACGGGCATCTCCTTTCCAAGAGCCTTTGCGGTCGTGTCGGGGTCTGCTACTGCTGTGTATCCTGAAACCATGACTTCACCTCACTTGAGCGGCATGAACTTCGAGGATCTGGTAGCACCGACTCCGGGTCCGGAGTGCTGAGGAGCCTTCCTGGTGACAGCGAACTCACCGAGGAAGCATCCGATCATCTCGGGCTTGATCTCAACGTCCTTGAATTCTTTTCCGTTGTATATGCTGACGGTCTTTCCGACGAACTGGGGCACGATAGGCAGGTCCCTGCGGTGGGTCCTGACGACTGCTCCGGGCTCAGCCTTCACGAGCTTGTCGTAAAGGAGCTGCTGCTCGTAGTTGAGTCCGCGGAGGTACGTCCTCCTTGCCCTGGAAGGCAGGAGTCCGAGTATGTCGTCGAAGGGCATGGACAGAAGCTCCTCCATGTTGAATCCACGGAAGAGGAACTCCTTCTTCCTCCTCGCCTGGATTGCGGATGCTTTCTTCCTGGACTTCCTCCTCGAGGCCTTTGCCGATCCTGCAATAATCTTCTTTGCCATTGCAATCACTTCTTAACTTTCTTCTTAGGAGGCAGGAATCCTACCTTCTGACCGGTCGATGCGGTTCTCTTCTGACAGTTGGGGCCTCCGACGTGAGCGTGGCTTCCTCCTCCGTGGGGGTGGTCGACAGGGTTCATGGCGACTCCCTTGGTCTTGAAAGCGGCGGTGGACCTGGACCTGAGGGTCAGGACGTTCTTTCCCGCTTTCGCCAGGGGCTTGTCTCCCCTTCCTCCTCCAGCGACGACTCCGATGACGGCGCGGCAGGTGGGGCTGAACTCTTTGATTACTCCGGAGGGCATCTGCACCATGACCTTCTCTCCTCTGGAGACGACGGTGGCGCTGGATCCTGCGGTCTTGACGAACTTTCCTCCGTCTCCGGGCCTTGCCTCGATGTTGTTGATGAGGGTTCCCTCGGGGATCTTGGCGAGCTCGGAGATGTTTCCGGCTGCGACGACGTCTCCGCCGATGAGGATGGTCTGTCCGACCTTGGTTCCCTCGACTGCGAGCTGGTAGTCGGTCCTTCCGTTGATGTCGAGGACTGCCAGAGGGCAGGTCCTTCCAGGAGCCTGGATGAGGTCCTTGATGATTGCGGTCCCCTCGGGGATCGCGGGAAGCCTGACATCGTCCACGTGTCTGTGGCTGGGCGAGCGGTACAACGAGGTTCCGCGGCCCCTCCTCTGTGTGATTAATCTCTTTCCCATTTCACTCACCCTCAGTACATGACTCCGACTCTGGAACCGACTTCCTCTGCGGAATATCCGTCCGCGAGCTTGATGATCGCGTGCTTTCCGTCCTTCTGGATTCTGACCCAGACCTTCTCGACCTTGACCTCGAAGCGGGCTTCGACGGCGGCTTTGATGGCGGGCTTGTCGGCTTTCCTGTGGACGATGAACTCGATCTTGTTGGCGTCCTTGTGGTTCATCGCTTTCTCTGTGTAGTAAGGGCTGATGAGGACATCGCTCTGCTTCATTCTGTCCAGCCTCCCAGTGCTTCGATTGCAGATTTAGTGTAGACGGTGAGCCTTCCTGCGTCTCCTCCGGGTGCCAGGATGCTGGTGTTGAGGGTCTTGACCTCCTCGATGGTGACTCCAGGGATGTTGGAGGCGCTCTTGAAGATGGGTGCGGCCCTCTCATCGTCCTTCACGACGACGAGAACGGAGACGGGGGTGCGGTACTTCCTGTTCCTCATGGTTCCCCTTCCGGCGCGGATCTTGCGTCCGTCCTTTGCGCGGTCGAGGTCGTATCCGATTCCGATCTTCTCGAACAGATCGATGACCTCGGAGGTTGCTTTGATGTCGGCGAAGGCGTCATCGACCACGATGGGGAAGGTGACTGCGTCGTCGAACTTGTGTCCGCGTGCTTTGACGCATGCTGCGCGGCCGGTGGCTGCGACTGCGGACTGGCGAGCGATCTTCAGCTCTTTCTTGTTGACTTTCTGGTCCCAGATCCTCTCGGGGACTGGAGGGTGCGCTCTCCTTCCGGAGACGTTGTTGGGCGACTCGGTGGCCTTCCTGCCGTCGTGGACACGCTGAACACGGGCGGTTCCGCGTCCCTTTCCCCAGGTGCTGACGGAGTGCCTCATTCCTGCTCCGGGAGCGGGTCCGTAGGGCTGCCTCTTGTTGGCTGCCGCGGCGAGGACTGCCTTCTTGATTATGTCAGGCCTGTAGGGGGTGGTGAACACGGCAGGAACCTCGATGGTCTCTGCGACTGCTCCGCTGACTGAATAGACGTTAGTGGTTGCCATTTACTCATGCCCCCTGCTTAGAATCGGTGGAGACGTAGGTGACTTCGACGGCATCCATGCTGGCCTTCTTGGGAGCCCTGGTGGCGTCTCTGAACCTGATGAGCCTCTTGGTGGGTCCGGGGACGGATCCGTGGACGAGGACGTAGGTGTTCCTGACCTCGCCGTAGTTGATGAAGCCTCCCTTGGGGGTGACCTCTGCTCCGTCGGCTCCGACCTTGACGATCTTCTTGTTGAACTCGGTTCTCTGGTGGTATCCCATCTGACCGGATCCGGGAACGGTGGATCTCACGTAGCCGGGTCTCTTAGGTCCGAGGTTACCGATTCCGCGGCGGTGCTTGCTGTTCCTGTGGGACAGAAGCTTGACTCCCCAGCGCTTGGTAACTCCCTGGAATCCCTTTCCTTTGGTGACGGCGATCACATCGATCAGCGCGCCCTCGGCGACGAAGTTGTCGAAGGAAACCTCGGTTCCGAGTATGCTCTTAGCGTAGGCGACCCTCTCGTCGATGGTTCCTCCGCCGATCCTCAGCTCCATGATGTCGGGGACCTTCTTGGGGACTCCGGAGACCATCTTGGGCTGGGTGTACGCGAGAACGCGGACATCCTCGATGTCCAGTCCGTCGTACCTGGCGAAGCTTGCCTCGTTGTATTTGGCCTTCTCTGCGGGGGCGTCGCCCTCGGTCTCTGCTCCGCTCTTGGGGAGGCACATGCGCCTCGACAGGAGGGAATCGAGATCGTTGGCCCATACCTCGCCAGCGGTCTTCAGGCCGAGAATGCTGTTCTCGTAGAACCTGACCGCTGCGATCTTCATAGGGGGGACTTCCACGACGGTGACGGGCACCTGGACTTCGAGTCCGGAGGTGGTGCTCTTGGCGCGGCTGTCCACTATGAGCGCATGGGTCATGCCGGCCTTGTAACCAGCGAATCCCTGGATTTTGGGGGTACCGCTGATCTCGGGCCAAGAGTCGAGCCTTGGGGTCTGCGACTTTGCTCTCTTCCTAGGGCCGTATGCCCTAGATCCTCTCTTAGGACGTCTTCTTTGTGGCATATTTGACACATACCTGCGAGGGTTTCTTCGCTAACCTCGCGATTTATCAGACGAACGTCTTAATGCTCCGACCGTGACGCCTATGTGCCGTCAGAATTCCCGAAGGAAGACGGCGAGATGTGGGTTGCTTTCGCATTGCCCGATACGTCTGGTCGGACACTATTATGTCCAATCCAAGCGATGGTATAGGCAACTGGTATATGAACTTACCCGTTGGCGAACATTACGCGCGCACGTAATAATAAGAAAGGAAAGCAGCGGAACCGGGAAGGTCCCGCCGTTTGATCAGAGAGTGCCTTCCTTGGCCTTCTTCTGGGCCCTCTTCATGCGGGCCTTGGCATCGAAGCCGGTCGCCTTCTCCGCGAACTCGTTGAGCTTCCTCTTGCTGTCGAGGACGTCCGCGTCGGCGACCTTCGAGGGGTCGATGTCCTTGTTGACGGTGACGATGTCGAGGACCGTCTTCGATACGATCCTCGCCTCGATCCTCTCCATGATGCCGTAGGAGGAGACGTATCCTCCGTCGATCTCGGAGACGTTGCCGAACACCTGCTGCATGATGTTCTTCAGGCCGTCTCCTTCTATGTTCTTGTACCAGCCTTTCTTGATGTCGAAATCCGTCACTTTATCAAACCATCCTAAGCGTTAACTCGTTTTCGAATCCCCTCTCGAGGTCCGCCGGGGACCCGAGCAGGTTCTCTGATTCCATGTAGGCTCTCCACCTGGCCTCGCACGGGCAGGTGACGGAGAGGTCAGATATGTCCTGCGAGAAGCTGAAGCGCTCCACCGCATCCAAAACCTTCTTGTCACACTCGCCGCAGTTGTGGACGCCCCTCTGGGCTCCTCCTCCGGACGGCGACGACATCAGCCTAGCGTGCACGGTTCCATGCAGCTGCCTGAACACCTCGACGAGGGACCAGATCCACGGGGACCTGAACTCGCCCCTCTTCCACAGGCGTTCCACGTACGTCCCCCTCTGGACATTCAGCGGGTTGACCGATATCTCGTCCGAGAACTCGTCGGCGAACCTCGCGGAGGCCACCGAGTCGCGGATGGCCATGGACTCCGTCATGAAGGGTGTCTTCAGCAGCAGATACGTCCTCACGGCGAGCCCGTTCTGCTTGAGCAGAAGCCCGGCCCTGCGTATGTCGTCAGGGGTGAATCCCTTATGGACGGCGGTCGCCAGGACCTCTGGGTCGGAGCTCTCCAGCCCGAGGGCCACCGTGGCGTTCCTGGGCAGCGTCTTCACGGTCTCCTCCGTGATGAACTCCGGACGGCTCTCGAACAGGAGGCGGGAGCATCCGGAGAAGGCCTCGTAGAACTTCTCCCTCACCGACGGCGGGACCTCGTTGTCGTCGAGGAAGCTTCCGGACGTGTATATCTTCACGAACGGCTCCCCCTTGTATCTGGACAGGGCCTGATCCAGCTGCTTGAGGAGGTCCTCCTCGGATACGTCATGCAGCGAAGCCTCCCTGTATCCGCACATGGTGCATCCGCCATGCTTGACCCAGCAGCACCCGTTGGTGCGCATGATCACGACCATGGCGCGGACCTTCTCTCCGCCCGCCATGTCGTCCTCCTTCCAGAGCGCTTCCAGCTCCGACGGGGATCTCTTATCTTTCATCTGACGAAACACCATCCTCGTCATCCATCCAAGCGGATATAACGTTTTGTCGGGAAAACACACGCGTTAAAGAACGCCTTGTTACTCGTAAGATAGTTATAAGGATGGATTCGATGACCATAACGGTAAGCCAAATGGCCAGAAAAATCATAGTGATCGGCTCGGGCGCGGCTGGAATGACAGCGGCTTCCACCGCAAAAGCAAGGAACCCGTCAGCCGAAGTAACGATATTCACCGAGGACGAGGACATCGCATACTCGCCCTGCGCCATCCCCTGGGGAATCGAAGGGAGGACCGGATGGGACGACATCGTCATGCACACGCCCAGCTACTACGAGAAGGAGCGCGGGATAAAGGTGTACACCAGGACGAAGGTCGATTCCGTCGACGACGCCGCGAAAACTGTCACTGCCGGAGGGAGCACGTACCAGTACGACTCCCTCGTCATAGCCACGGGCGGAAGGGTGTTCGTCCCTCCCATACCCGGAACAGACCTGAAGAACGTCTTCATCGTGAGGACGGTCAAAGACGGAAAATGCATACAGGAAGCCCTCAAGGACGCCTCCAAGGTCGTCATCGGAGGAGCTGGAGTCATAGGGCTCGAGCTCGCCGTGTCGATGAAGGAGATGGGCAAGGACGTCACCGTCATCGAGATGATGGACCAGGTCATCCCGCGCATAGCGGACAAGGACATGGCCGACATCATCCAGAAGCACCTCGAGGAGAAAGGCATCAGATTCGTCATGAAAGCGCCCATCCAGTCGGTCAACGGGAACGGAAAGGTCTCCGGGGTCACCGCCGCAGGAGCGGAGTACCCCTGCGAGGTCATGATCTTCGCCACCGGCATCCGCGCCAACCTGGACATACCCAAGGCCCTCGGCCTGGACATCGGACAGCTCGGAGCGCTAGTCGTGTCGCCCACCCTCCAGCCTTACAGGAGAGGGCGCCTGGTACCCGACATCTACGTCGCGGGAGACCTCGTACAGTGCGAGTCCGCCATCATGCCCGGAGCCACAATGAGCCAGCTCGGCTCCACCGCGGTGAAGCAGGGGCGCGTGGCAGGACAGAACGCCGCAGGATGCCCCAAGGCCCTGTTCGGACCCGTTGCCAGCCCCTGGGTCAGCGTCATCGGCGACAAGCAGATCGCCGGGACCGGGCTCTCCACCGGGCTCGCCGTCTGGTACGGCGTGAACGTCGTGGAAGGGAAGGCGGAAGGGCTCACCCGTGCCAGGTACTACCCCGGCGGAAAGGAGCTCATCGTCAAGGTCCTCGCCGACAGAGCGACGCACAGAATCATCGGAGCGCAGATCATAGCCGGAGAGGAAGCCACAGGTCGCATCGACTGGATGACCTCCGCCATCGTTTCCGGCATGACTGCAGAGGAGTTCCTGGTCCGTGCCGAGAACGCGTATTGCCCGCCGACCTCCATGGTCAGGGACCCGGTGTTCGGGGCCGTGGAAGAGGTCTGCAGGAAGCTAGGCCAGTGATAGAAGATGGACTACGACGAGTACAGGGAGCTCTACAGCAGCCTCAAGACCGCCAAGGACGTCGAGAGGCTGTCCGGCGAATACGACGACAGGCTCCTGGACACCCTGTTCACGCAGAAGACGAGCAGGGAGGTCAAGAAGAACTTCTACCGCGTGAAGCAGAACTCGAAGCGCATGCTGAACGAGTGGAGCAAAGGGAAGTCCATCGTCTCCCTCGCCGACAAATACCGCTTCCCGCCCATCCTGGTGGCGATGTTCATCTTCCTGGAGGACGGAGCGTCGAAGAAGGAGTTCTGGAGCTACATCAACGACCCGAACCTCCTCGAGAGCGAGGAGACCGCCAACGAGGTCCGCGAAGCCGTGAAGAACGACATCGTCTACTCCCCCGAGGCCAACAACCGCCAGAAGGAGCGCGGGATCTGGGGAGAGAACCTCCTCCACGAATGGCTGGACGGCCAAGGCGTCGGATACCGCACCGAGAACGACCTCCGCGGCACGGAGTCCACCAAGACCCCTGACTGCCTCCTCGACTACCCCGTCATGTACAAGGGCCATAAGATCTGCTGGGTCGAGAGCAAGGCCTCCTTCGGCGACAACATCGAGTTCAGGTTCAACTCCCGCAAGCAGCTGGTACCTTACACCCAGCTCTTCGGCCCAGGCCTGGTGGTCTACTGGGTAGGATGCCTGGACGACCTGAAATGCCCCGAAGGCGTGTACGTGAGCGACATATCCGTCATGGATGTGAAGCTCGACAAGTGGGAAGAATGAATCTCCGAGGAAGCCCCGGACGGACGAGGTTCATGCGTCCGCCCGGCTTCCCGGATGAATGTATTTTTCGATTTTCAGAATCAGTCGTTCTCCTGGCGGAGCTCCCCGAGGGTTCCCTCCCTCTGGGCGAACGCGTTGTGCTTGTGGATGGACTCCTCGGACTCGCTGGTGACGTCCACGTAGACGTCGTCGGGGAGGTCCTTGTACTTCTCCACCACGCGCTTGAGGACGCCTCTGACGACATCCTCGACGAACTTGGTCTTGTTGTGGGCATTGATGATGACCTGTCCCTCGTCCGGCCTCTTCAGGAGCTCGTAGGTGGGCGAGGAGAACGAATCCTCCACGAGGTCGATGAGGTCGTCGGCTTCGATGTCTATGCCTTCGCGGCACTCCAGGACGAGCTTGCAGACGTTCCTCTGGTTGTGGGTCATAACAGGGAGATCTCCCTCGTATCCCAGCATCTCGGTGACGGTCTGCTGTCCGCAGGGGCAGGCGGTCATTCCGATGACCTTGACCCCGATCTTCTTGAGCAGGACCCCGTCGCGCTCGATGTGTGCTCCGCCGAGAAGGCCGTAGGTCTCGAAGGTGTCCTTCCCGAGAGGGGTGACGTTATGACGGAAATACTCTGCGACGATCTTCACATCGGCGGTCTGGGCGTACTCGTGGTGTACAAGAAGGCGCTTGCACATGTCGGCCGCCATGTCCTCGATGCCGGTGACTGGCTCGGACATGCTCTGGAGGACGACCTCGTTGAGGACCTCGACGTTCCTGGACATGTGCGACCCCTTCTGGCTTCCAGGAAGGTCGACGAAGATGTCGATGGAGCAGTTGAGGGAGTTGTTGAGCGTCTTGCCAAGTCCTTCCCTGTGGACTATCACGGGTTTACGCACTCCTTTCACGCCGACGCGCGTGAGCTTGTACGCGGCTTCCCCTTTGCCGTACTGAAGGTCGCATTTCAATGCCATGATGTCCCGACGTACCATCATTGCCTAATTAAGCATTATCTTACAACAAAAACTGTAGATGAAGTTCCGTCGACCGCGAAAAAATATAATCGGCGTCGGAAGTTGCCTGTTCCATGTATTGCGGAGTGGACGAGGCCGGAAGGGGGTCCGTGATGGGCCCTCTCGTGGTCGGAGCCGTGTTCGTCGAGTCAGACGACCTCCTTCTCGACATCGGAGTGAAGGATTCGAAGAAGCTGACGCCGAAGAAGCGCGAATCCATGTACGAGCAGCTCACGTCCTCCGTCCCGGGATGGAGCGTGTCGATAGCGTCCGCTGCCGACATAGACAGGCTCAGGAAGTCCATGAGCCTGAACGAGATCGAGATGGACATGTTCTGCGAGGCTGTTACCAGGTATCCTGCGTCCGAGGTGATAGCCGACTGCCCAGACGTGAACGAGACAGGGTTCACCGCCAGGTTCAAGGCTGCTCTCAAAACCGATGGAACAGTTATAGCAAAGCATAAAGCGGATGACACATACCCCGTGGTATCGGCAGCATCCATCATCGCCAAGGTGACGCGCGACAGGATGATGGAGGAGATCCGCCAGAGGTTCGGAACGGACGTCGGAAGCGGATATCCTAGCGATCGTCACACAATGGAGTTCATCGAGAACTGGATCAAGGAGAACGGGAAGGCGCCCGAAGACGTGCGCTGCTCCTGGGAGCCTGTCAGGGTCATGCTCTCGAGAAGATCCAACACGAAAATCAGCGATTGGTGAATCAAATGACCATGGAAAACGAAATCAGAGCCGTTATCGACAAATTCCACAAGAAAGTCGAGAGCGACCCAGAGCTCAAGAAGGAACTCATGCCCATCAAGAAGACCATCAACATGGATCTTGGGGAGGAGGCATACGGCTTCAGGATCGAGGATGCTCACGTCAAGGAGTTCAGGACCGAACTCATGGACAACGCTGACATCATCGTCACCACCACTCCCGAGAACCTTCGCAATCTTATGAACGGAACCCTCAGGCCTATGAAGGCCTACGTCCTCAAGAAGATCAAGATCAAAGGAAAGCTTGACGACGTCATGTTCCTCAAGAAGTTCTTCTGAAACCACAAGCCCTTTCAGAACGGGATTATTTATCGTCTGGAAGGGTAAATTTATATATTAAACCATCCTAGGGTGTTCTATAGCGAGGTGGGGTAGCCAGGATATCCCGTCGGGCTCATAACCCGGAGACCGGTCGTTCAAATCGACCCCTCGCTACCATTCCTTTATCCATCATTTATCTCGTGGACCGCCCTATGGATTTCCATCCGGCGGTTCGTTTCAAGTTGAGCGAGGGGTCCCATGGCGGGGGAATTCTTACGCGACGTCATCGTCCAGATCGGAGAGCATGTCGTAGGCCGTGCTGTATCCGGCGTTCGCGGAACGCTTCAGCCATCTGATGGCCTCGTCCCTGTTCTTTTCGAAGTCCTTCGCAAGCAGGATCTTCGCGACGTTGTACATCGCCTCCGGAACGCCCTGATCCGCCGCGAGAAGAAACAGTCTGAGCGCCTCGTCGAGATCCGGTTCGGTCCCCCTGCCCGACCAGTACATGAAGCCCAAGGTAAACTGCGAGATGGCATCCCCGTGTTCCGAGGCGGTCGTCAGGTAGCGCAAAGCACGGCCGAGGTCCTGCGGCACGTTCATGCCGTAATAGAACTCCTTCCCGAGGAACGCGCACATCTCCGGGTCGCCTTCCTCGCACAGCTGTATGCAAACCTTCAGCTTCTCTTCCATCGTGGGTTCCATCGTATCTGGGCTCCTTTCCTGTCCGATAATTGTACGCAGTGTACTCTGTTTAAGGGGTTGGGCGGCTTCCGTACAGCCTGCGGCAGACAATACTGGCGTCTTGTCCTGACTCGGTGCTTCAGGGCGATGTCCCGCAGAGAAGATCCGGTCCCGGCGGAAACCGGGTCAGTCAACAATGCAAGCGTCAAACCCTGGTATAAGCGTCAATCCGAACCTGATCTCGGAAATAAAAAGCGTTCCCTCCGAAGAGGGATGAGATGTTTATCCTTCTTCAGAGAAGCTCTTTGGCCTCTTCGGGAGTCATGTCGAGAGCCTTCAGCATGTAGGAGAGAGCCTTCTTCCCGAACGGGGCGCGGGCCTTGGGGTCTTCCATGATCTCCCCGTAGGCCGCCATGGCGGTGTTGTAATACTCGATAGCGAACTCGCTGAAAAGGCTGGCCGACATGGATTCGTCGATCTCGGCTGCTTCGCAGTAGGCCTTCTCCGCCTCGTCGAACTTGTTGATGGAGATGCAGAACTGCCCGTAGGACTGGTAGTAGTCCACGCGCTCGGGATCCAGCTCTATCGCTTTGTTGTAAGCCTCGATGATCTCGTCGACGCTGATCTTCGCACCAGCCATTCCGGATGCGAAGTTTCCGCTCTCGGCTTTGCAATACCAGACGTCTGCGTTGTCTGGGAACTCCGCTGTCAGCTTCTTGAAAGCCGTGTAGGCTTTTTTGAAATCCCCCTCGTCCATCGCTTTCATCGCGGTGGCGATCTTCTTCTCGGGCGTAGCCTCTGCCATGACGGTACGTACTCCTGGGAGGATAAAAAACGCTTTGACAAAGCCTTATAAAGAGCACCTGACCATGTTAAAGCATGAAGCCTTGGAAAGAGGTTGCGGCATCGGTCCTGCCGGAAGGATTCGACATCATGGACTGGAGCTTTCCGGTGCACGACGCGGAGGCCTTCGCCAGAGGAAGAGCGCTCTGCGCCGAGAACAAATGCGGCAGCTACGGGTGCTCATGGGGATGCCCGCCGGGATGCGATCTGACCGTGGAGAAGGTATCGAAGGACTATTCCAGAGTGGGCGTCGTGAAGAAGAGGTACGAGGTCGACTTCTCGGACAAGGCCGCCCTCGACAAGCTCGGGGACGACCTCCAGACGTACGTGAGGAACATAGTGCTCGCTCTCAGGAAAGAGGGGTACAAGAGCATGGGCTTCGCCGACGGAGGATGCCGCTACTGCGGGGTCTGCTCCTACCCGGAACCCTGCAGGTACCCGGAGATGCTGGTCCCGTCGATATCCGTCCTGGGGCTGAACCTCAAGGAGTACATGGCGTCCAACGGCGAGGAATTCAGATTCGAGGACGGGGTCGTCACGCTTTACGGATTCATAATGATGCGAAGCCCCGACATTCTTTATTAATAATGTATCCGTTAGACCAGACCAGGTCTGACAATGGACAGAGAAACCGTGGAAAGGGTCGCGCGCGCGGCCCACATCAAGCTCACAGAGGCCGAGCTGGAAGCCTACAGCAAGGACCTCAACGACATCCTGTCTTACTTCGAGCTCCTGGACGAGGCTCCGGACTGCGATGGATTCGGCGTGAACCCGATAGAGGTAGCCGACGTGCTCAGGGAGGACGAGCCCCACATGGAACTGGATCCCGATGTTCTCCTGAAGGACATGGACACCTACGAGAGGTACGTTAGGGGGCCGAGGCTGTCATGACCATGAAGGACATCCTATCCAAGCTCAAAGCGACCAACGACAGATACTCCATGTTCCACGCCATGACCGAGGACAGCGACCCGGGAGAATCGAAGTTCCTGTTCTCCGCCAAGGACAACCTCACCTCCTGCGACATGGAGACCTGCTCCGGATCCAGGATCCTCATCGGCTACAGGCCGGCCTTCGATGCGACCTCCATAGCCAAGATGAGGGCGGCCGGCGGGAAGCTCATAGGCAAGTGCAACATGGACGAGTTCGGATTCGGAACGTTCTCCAGCAACTCAGGATTGGAGATACCCAGGAACCCCTACGACCTCGAGAGGGCTTGCGGAGGGTCCTCCGGAGGGTCCGCCTGCGCTGCCGCCGTGTTCGAGGACCACGTCTCGCTCGGAGTCTCCACCGGAGGGTCCATCTGCTGCCCCGCCTCGTTCTGCGGGGTATACGGCATCGCCCCCACCTACGGACGCGTCTCCAGGTACGGGCTCATCGACTACGGGAACTCCCTGGACAAGATCGGAGTGATCTCCGCCAGAGCGGGGGACCTCAGGAGATACATACATGTCATCGCCGGGAAGGACGAGAAGGACCCAACATCCTGCGTCCAGCCAGAGCTCAAGGACGAAGGCAGGAAGCTGAAGTCCGTCGCCATCCCCAAGGAAGGGGTGGAAGGCCTCTCCAAGGACGTGGAGAAGGCGTTCAACGACTCCGTCGAGGCGCTGAAGAGCATGGGAGTCGACGTCGAGCACGTGGAGATGCCCTCTCTGAAGTACGCCATGCCCGCATACTACGTCCTGGCGACCTCCGAGGCGTCCACCAACCTCGCCAGATACGTCGGAATGAGATACGGGCAGCAGAAGGGGGACCTCTCCCTCAAGTTCGACGACTACTTCAGCTCGTTCCGCTCCGAGTACTTCGGGGACGAGGCCAAGAGGAGGATACTCCTCGGAACATACACCAGGATGGCCGGATTCAGGGACAGGTACTACGCCAAGGCCCTGAAGGTCAGGCAGGTCGTGATCAAGGACTACAAGCGCGTCCTGGCCGACCACGACGCCGTTCTCGCGCCTACCATGCCGTTCACCGCGCCCAGGTTCGACGACATCTCCAAGATGTCCGCTCTGGACGCCTACAAGGCGGACTATCTGACCATACCCGCCAACATCGCCGGAACCCCCCACATGTCGGTCCCCTGCGGATACGACGGCGACGGGATGCCCATCGGAATGCAGTTCGTCGCGGACCACTGGAACGAGGAGGTCCTGTTCGACATCGCGGAAAGATGGGAGAAGGGATTCAACATAAAGAGGCCGGAGGTGGGCGCATGAAGATAGGATTGGAGATCCACGTCCAGCTGCCGACCAGGTCGAAGATGTTCTGCTCCTGTCCCACCACCGATGCCCCTGCGCCGAACACCCACGTGTGCCCCACCTGCCTCGGGATGCCTGGTTCCAGGCCTGTCCTCAACAGGAAGGTCCTGGAGTACGGCATCATGCTGGCGAAGATGCTCGGTTGCAAGGTCGCGGACACCACCTGGTTCTCCAGGAAGACCTACTTCTACCCGGACATGTCCAAGAGCGTCCAGATCACCCAGTACGACAACCCCATCGGAGAGAAGGGGGTCTACTACCTGAACGGCAAGAAGCCCATCAGGATCACGCGCATCCACGTGGAGGAGGACCCTGGAAAGACCAAGAGGGTCGGAGACCTGTCGTCGCTGATAGACTACAACAGGTCCGGGATCCCCCTGGCCGAGATAGTCACCGAGCCCGACATAGCCACCCCCGCCGAAGCCAGGGAGTTCCTCGGACAGCTCATAGAGGACATCAGGCACGTCATAGACCTCCCCGGAGACGGCGAGAGGAGCATCCGCTGCGACTGCAACATCTCCGTCGGGAAGGAGAGGTGCGAGGTCAAGAACGTCACCGGGCTGAAGAACGTCGAAAGGGCGCTGACCTTCGAGATGATCAGGCAGACGAAGATCCTCAAGGCCGGCGGGAAGATCGACCGCGAGACCCGGAGGTTCGACGAGGAGCGCGGAGTCACCATCTCCGTCAGGAAGAAGGAGTTCGAGGCGGACTACGGATACATCGACGAGCCCGACCTGGGGATCTACCACCTGAAGGAGATGGCCGACGCCATCAAGATCAAGGAGAGCCCCCAGAAGATGGCTCTCAGGCTCGCCCACGAGTACGGCATCGACCAGAAGGCCGCCAAGCAGCTCGTCACGACCTCCGTAGGCCTCGCAGAGACCTTCGAGACCGTCGCCAAGGAGCTGGGAGTCCATAACGCGGTGAAGTGGGTGTCCGGTCCTGTCAGCGCAGGCTGGAAGGCCATGGAGGCCCGCGGAGGAAGCCCCGACGACGTCATCCCCATCATCAGGAAGTTCGCCAACGGAGAGATCACCGACACCGAGTGCGCCCTGGAGATCAAGTGCGCCATGACCGGCGAGTCGGCCGAATCCGTGAAGGGGGCCTCCGGAGACCTCGACAAGATGGTCAACGAGTTCCTGGACCAGAACCCCGCCATCATAGCGGACTACGCCAAGAACGAGAAGGCCGCCAACAAGGCGATCGGCTTCGTCATGAAGCAGAGCGGAGGAAAGTTCTCTTCCGCGGAGGTCGTGGAAGCGGTCAAGAAGGCCATCGAGTCGAGGATGTGAACGGGTGGAGTTCGAGGACGTGATCAGGCAGCGGTACTCCGTCAGGAAGTACAGCGACCGGCCTGTCGAGGACTGGAAGATCCAGAAGATGCTCGAGGCCGCCAGGCTCGCCCCTACGGGGAAGAACAAGCAGGGCCAGCGGATCTACGTCCTCAGATCCCCCGAAGCGGTGAAGAAGATCAGCGAGCTGTGCATGATGATCTTCGGAGCCCCCGTCGTGATGCTGGTGTTCGCCAAGAAGGGAGAGTCCTGGATAAGCAGGTTCACCGGAAGGGACATCGCGGAGACGGACACGTCCATAGTCACGGACCACATGATGCTCCAGGCCACGGACCTCGGTCTGGGCACCTGCTGGGTCGGATATTTCGATCCGAAACCCATCTGCGAGGCGTTCGGGATCCCGGACGACCTCGTCCTCATGCACATCCTTCCCGTGGGATACGCCGCGGAGGACTGCGAGCCTGGTCCGCTCCACTTTCAGAGCAAGGAGATCTCGGACTTCACGACGTTCCTTTGAAACTTGCGGTCTAAAACCGATGAAACTTGCGGTATTTGATTTATACACCCTTGGTGATAACCAAATATGACCCTGGAACCTGACGGATATCTCCCGAGGCTCATAGAGAAAGAGGTCTGCACCGCCATGAAAGCCGCAGGAGCTGTGAGCATAGAAGGCCCGAAATCATGTGGAAAGACATGGTGTTCCAGGAAATTCGCTAACAGCGAGTTCTCACTGGTGGACCCTGCTGACAATTTCATCAATCGTGAAATTGCTAACATGGACCCTGCGGCTGTATTGAAGGGAGAACGCCCGCATCTGATAGACGAGTGGCAGGAAGTACCCAGGATTTGGGATGCGGTTCGCTACTCCGTAGACTTGGACGGTTCCAAAGGGAGCTACATACTGAGCGGGTCGTCTTCAGTAGACATGGGATCGCTCATGCATTCGGGAGCGATGCGCATCATCAGCGTAAGGATGCGCCCCATGTCCCTCTTCGAATCGAAGGATTCCCTCGGGTCGACATCTCTGCCGAGCCTTTTCGACGGGTCGTTCGAGATGTCCAAGGGGAAGTCGTGCAGCCTCGAAGAATTGGCGTGGCTGATCGTCCGGGGAGGGTGGCCGGGCAATCTGTCCTTGAAAGAGGATCAGGTGAAACTAGCGATGGGCAGCTACATGCACAGAGTCTGCGGCGTGGACGCGCAGAAGATCGACGGTAAAAGAAGGAATGTCGAAGGGCTTCGCCGTACGCTACGTTCCCTTGCCAGGAACGAGAGCACTATGGCCTCCAAATCCAGGATAGCCTCGGACATCAAAGAGTTCGAATCCGAAAGCATAGATGACGAGACGGTGTCCGACTACATGGACATCTTCGAAAGGCTATATCTCAGAGACGATCAGCCTGCGTACAATCCCCACCGCCGGTCCTCGTACAGGGTCGGAAAGGCTCCGAAACGGCATCTGGCGGACCCTTCCCTCGCGGCCGCCGCACTGGAGATCGGTACGAAAGAGCTCTCCACCGACCTCAAGACAATGGGCCTCCTGTTCGAATCGCTCTGCGAACGGGATCTCCGGATATACGCCCAAGCTTCGGGAGGATCCTTGCACCATTACCGCGACCACAGCGGGAAAGAGATAGACGCCGTCGTGGAGATGCCAGGAAAAGGGTGGGGGGCATTCGAGATAAAGCTGGGCCAGAACTCTGCGGATACAGCCGCCGCGAACCTCCTGAAGATAAGGGATTCCATGGAGAGCAAGGAGCCGGGATCGGGACCTTCGGTTATGTGCGTCCTGACCGGCACTGGAAGCCTGGCCTACCGCAGGGAGGACGGGGTATACGTCGTCCCGATAACCAGCCTCGGCCCGTGATGCCGCCATCACCGAAGGCATATTCGGCATCATGAGGCATGAGATCGTTCCAGAAGCCAATCCACAACGTTTCTGATCATGATTCCATTATCATTGCCCAGTCCGAAACGGTCCAGCGTCAGCACCGTCTTGGGATAGCTGTCCGCAGGACGCATCAAAGCCCTGGTCTCCCTTTCCCTCGTACCGTCCGTCATCAGGGTCTGGCATACCTGATAGTACTCAATCTCGCCGTCTCTGGATGCTATGAAATCCACTTCTGAATCCCTGTAGCTGCCCACCCTCACCTCGTACCCTCTTCTCAAGAGCTCGACATAGACTACGTTCTCGAGTGGCCTGCTCAAGTCGGTCCCGGCAGCCAGATCCAACGCTGCCTTTCTGAGACCGAGGTCCATGACATAGTATTTGGAATTGGTTCTCAGCAGCTTTTTGCCCACGGCGTCGTACCGATTGCATTGGAGAACCAGGAACGCCTCCTCCATCGCATCCAGGTACATCCCTGCCGTCGATTCGGACAGACCCGTCTCCTTTGCTATGGAGGCTTTGTTGGTTATGTTCCCTATGTTGGAGAACAGGAACCTGGCGATCGCCCTCACCTTCGAAGGATCCCTCACGTTCACATGTCTCAGGACGTCCTTTATCACGATGGTGCTGTAGACGCCTTCAAGATAATCCATCACATACCTCGAACCTCTGGACAGGTCTATTCCGGGGAGGCCTCCGTATTCGAGATAATCCCGCATCGCCGCCTCTCCATCTGAGTACTCGTGCATCCTCATGAATTCGGATAGAGATAGCGGAAATACACGAATCTCGACATGGCGTCCGGAGATGTGGGTAGCCAGTTTCGATGAAAGCATATCCGAATTAGAACCGGTTATGTAAACGTCGCAGTTGCCCATCGACACCAATCCGGACAAGGTGAGCTCCCATCCCTCCACATTCTGGATCTCGTCCAGAAGGACATAATACGGATCGTCCGTCGTGATTCTTTTCGAAAGGAACTCGTTCAAAAGGTCCTTGTCCTTTATCCCCTGATACTCGAAATTCTCGAAATTCACCTGGATGATGTTCTCTTTCGGAACACCGGTCTTGATCAGTTCATCGGAATACATCTGAAGGAGGACGGATTTTCCGCAACGTCTCATCCCTGTTATCACCTTGATGACGTCCGTATCTCCACGGCCGGCGCTGATACGCTCTATGTAGCTCCTCCTTTCGAGATACCTCTCCATGATTGATGATGCCCATTGCTGTATAAATCCATTATTAATCGAGGATTTTTGCAATCTGTGAATTATTCCACGATTTATCGAGGATTTTTGCAATTAGGAACTAGAAGGGTCACCGCTTGGAACGGATGACTTCGCGGCGGACCTCCTCCTGGGAGACCCCTGAACGCTCCGACGCCTTGGCGATGTCGTCGTGCTCCGGCTTCCATTTCGACATTCCGTGTCCCTCGGATATCTTGACCCTGACATCGCCGTATACGGTCGATACAGTCTCGAACCTGGAAGTTAACTCTACCCTCTCGCACCTGTGCATGCGAACGCCTATCGTGGACGTGTGGAGGATGACTGACCTCGCCATGCGCTCCCTGTCGACGTCCTTGCACAGAACAATCATCAGATGTCCAGGACGGCCCTTCTTCATCGTTATCGGCAGGACTCCGACATCCAGAGCCCCCTCGTTCATTATGGCGGCGATGGCTTCGCCGATGTCCTCGGGCGTCATGTCGTCGAGGTTGCATTCGATCTGGGTCATCGTCAGCATCCCGGGATCGGATTCTCCCAGGAAGGCGCGGAGCATGTCGGCGATCCCTTCGGATTCCTTGCTCCCGAAACCTGTTCCGACCTTGTCGTAGGACATCAGGGGCATCCTACCGTACTCCTGCGCGAAATGAGAGACGAGAGCGGCGCCGGTGGGGGTGGTGAACTCGCCTTCGACGTCGCCTGCGTAGACCGGGATCCCCTTCAGCAGGATGGCCGTGGCCGGCGCTGGAACAGGAAGGATCCCATGGGCGCAATGGACATGGCCGAAACCGGTCCTCAGAGGGGATGCGACTATCCTCTCCGCACCCAGCTTCTCCATCAGCATGCACGTTCCGACGACGTCTGCGACAGCGTCCAGGGCCCCTACCTCATGGAAATGGACCTCGTCCACAGGCCTTCCATGGACCTCGGCCTCTGCGGAAGCTATCGAGCCGTATATCTCGAGGGCATGCCTCTTGACGTTCTCGGAGACGCTCAAGCTCGAGATCACGTCCTTGATGCTCCCCTGGGTGCTGTGATGGTGATGGTGGTGATGGGAATCGTCCTGATGCTCCTCCTCGCCATGGACTGTGACATGGACCTTGTTCCCCGATACGGACGCCACAGCGGCCTTCTCCACGCGAACCTCCACGTGAGGTATCCCAGCAGCCTTGACCATGTCCTCAAGCTCGCAGGGGTCGTCCAGAAGCCCGCAAAGGGCTCCGAGCATCATGTCGCCGGAAGCACCAGCATTACAATCGAGATAAATCGTCCTCATAACGGCGCGCTCCTCCTGTCTATCATGCTGGCTATGTATCCGGCTCCGAACCCGTTGTCTATGTTCACCACGCTGACATCGCTGGAGCAGGAGTTCATCATCGACAGCAGCGCTGTGACCCCTCCGAACGATGCTCCGTATCCCACGGACGTAGGAACGGCCAGAACGGGAACGTCCACGAGCCCTCCGACCACGGACGGCAGAGCGCCTTCCATGCCTGCCACGACCACCACAGCCCTGGCTCTGAGAAGGTCGTCGGTCTTGTACAGCAGCCTGTGTATCCCCGACACCCCGGCGTCGTATATCCTCACGACCCTGCTGCCTTCGGCCTCGGCTGTGAACGCGGCTTCTTCGGCTACCTTCATGTCGCTGGTGCCTGCGGATACGACGCAGACCAGGCTGTTCTTCGACGGCTCGGGCTTCTTGCCGACGATGACTATCCCGCAGTCCGGATGATGTTCGGTATCGCTATAGCGTTCCTTGATCAGACTGGCTGTTTCACCGGGGGTGCGGGTGACGAGAACGCATCCTGCGCCACCTTCCATGAGCGCTTTCACGATTCCTGCAGTCTGCTCGGACGTCTTCCCCGCTCCGTATATGACTTCGGTGGCTCCCTGCCTGATGCGACGGTGGGTGTCGGGCTTGGCATAGCCCAGCTCCACGAACGGCTCGGCCTTCAGCATGACCTCTGCATCCTCCGGGGACAGCTTTCCATCTCTGACGTCCTGTAGGATCTGCAGCGTGTTCATTCCGATGGCCTCCGACCGTATGATATCCCCGAATAGTACTTATTGAGAACGGATTCGACTTCCACGATATTGTTGTCAAGGGCCACTTTGTCATGGTCCTGTATCTCGAGGATGCACCGGTCGCCTCTGTCCCTGACGCGGAATCCCGAGAATCCCAATCCGCGAATCTCGTCCTCGGATCTCTCCACTCTCTCCAGCGCCTCTGCCGTGATCGCCGTCCCGGTGGAAATCCTCGTGGCCAGACAGGAGTTGGACGGCATGTCGGCGAACGGCAGGTCCGATTCTCTGGATAGCCTCCTGACATCCGCTTTGGCGATCCCGCATATCCTCAGCGGAGACACCACGCCCAGCTCATCCAACGCCCTCATACCGGGTCTAGAGGAAGGATCGTCGGATGCATTGGTGGCGTCTATGAGGCATCTCTCCTCGATGTCTGCGATCTCGCGGAGCTTCCCGAACAGCATCCTCTTGCACAGGTAGCATCTGTCCGGTCCGTTGGACGATATCCCTGGATGGGAAAGAGGATCCACGCGGACTATCGAATGCCTCACCCCCAGCGCCTCGGCAAACGAGAGAGCGTCCTCGGTCTCGAAATCGGGCTGGAAAGGGCCTTTGGCTGTGCACGCCACGACGTCCGCTCCGCTCGCCACAGCCGCGAACAGCAGATATGACGAGTCCGTGCCTCCGGAGAACGCCAGCAGCACCCTGGGATTCTCCTCGAAGAAGGCCCTCAGACATTCAGGCACGATGGACGGATGGAGCTCCATGGCCGGGGCGATGATGTAGGGCGATAAAAAGCAGTAAGGAGGGTTTGAGGGGCCGGAGCCCCTGATTGATCATTCGATCTCGGTCTCGTCGATGTCGCCGATGTCCAGGTCTCCTGCGAGGGAGATGATCTGGAGCTCCTCGAGCTTGTCGTCGTCGACCTTGGAGGGCGAGCCGTCCAGTAGGGAAACCGCCCTCTTGTTCTTGGGGAACGCGATGACGTCCCTGATGGACTCCTTGTTCAGGAGGATGGCGCACAGCCTGTCCACTCCGATGGCGATTCCGCCGTGGGGAGGCGCTCCGTAGCTGAGCATCTCCACGAAGTAGCCGAAGTTCCTCTCGATCCTCTCGTCGTCGAGCCCGAGCTTGTGGAACACCTGCCTCTGCATCTCGACGTTGTGGATACGCAAGGAACCGGATCCGAGCTCGTTACCGTTCAGGCACAGGTCGAAGCAGGCTCCGCCGACGTTCTCGTCCATGGGGTCTCCCTCGGGGAGGACGAACGGGTGGTGGACCGCGTCGCACTTGCCGGAGACAGGGTCGACCTCGTACATGGGGCACTGGTCCATCCAGAAGAACTGGAAGACGTCCTCGGGCACGAGTCCGAGGTCCTCCGCGACCTTCTTCCTGAGGAATCCTCCGCCCTCGTAGGTGGCCTTCCAGGGCCCTGCGATGATGAACAGCAGGTCGCCCTCCTCGGCCCCCATGGTCTTCTTGATGTTCTCGAGGATCTCTGGGGTGAAGTACTTCACGATGTTGCTCTCCAGCTTTCCGTCCACGCACCTCATCCAGGTGAGCCCTCCGAGCCCGACCTTCTTGGCGTACTTGATGTAACGGTCGACGTCGTTCCTTCCGACCTTCTCGCCGGCGATGTCGGCCTTGAGGTTCATTCCGGCGACGATCCCTCCTTCCGCCAGGATGTTCTGGAAGATCTTGTACGGAGCGTCCTTGACGACCTCTGTGAGCTTGACGAACTCCAGCCCGTACCTCATGTCGGGCTTGTCGGATCCGAACCTCTCCATGGCGTCGCGGTACCCGATGTGGGGGAACGGGGTCTGGAGCCCCTTTCCGTAGAGCCCCTTCCAGACGTAGCTGACCAATCCCTCCATCATGTCCTGGATGTCCTTCATGTCGACGAAGGACATCTCCAGGTCCAGCTGGGTGAACTCGGGCTGCCTGTCCTTCCTGGAGTCCTCGTCGCGGAAGCATCTGGCGACCTGGTAGTAGCGGTCCATGCTCGCGACCATAAGCATCTGCTTGAACTGCTGAGGGGACTGAGGAAGGGCGTAGAAGGTCCCGGGATGGACCCTGGACGGGACGATGTAGTCCCTAGCTCCTTCGGGGGTGGACCTTCCGAGGATGGGGGTCTCGATCTCGAGGAACCCGTTCTGCTCGAGGTACTGCCTCGCGAGGTGCACGAGCTTGCTCCTGAACTCCATGGCCTGGATCATCTCGGTCCTCCTGAGGTCGAGGTACCTGTACTTCAGACGGACGTCCTCGTTGGGGAGGACTCCCTCCTTCTGGTCTCCGAGCTCGAAGGGAGGCATGACGGAGGTGTTCAGAAGCTCCGCGCTGGTGATGAGGACCTCGATCTCGCCGGTAGGGTTCCTGGAGTCGTCGGTGCCCTCGACCCTCTTCCTGACGATTCCATCGATGGATACCACGCATTCGCGCGTGAATTTTGACATCTCTGCCGCGATGGCGTCCTTGTCAGCC